>JAESFT010000191.1_pt1 | contig 66782 bp, 59 predicted proteins | sample 9269451 | NCBI WGS metagenome assembly JAESFT01 (sample SAMN14502557, study PRJNA617106) | algae metagenome | isolation source: Scytonema hyalinum WJT4-NPBG1 and co-occurring heterotrophs from well... | place: USA: Mojave Desert, Joshua Tree National Park, California | collected 2006-05-25
CAAAAGTACACCGATTCAAGTAACCCCAAGGCGGTAATGGAACAAAGCGACTAAAGTCGCACGAGTCGTATTTCCTCTCAGGTCTGAAGACGCTGAGTTTCCATACTTCCCACGAGGTCTTATGAATTGCACGATAAAAACGAGGCTTCGCCGTGAGCTCAGCGGACTTCGGCGTGAGCGCTCAGTCGAACGCTCGAGTGAGCCTTTGCCGAACTCCGAACGGTAAACTCTCTTTGATTGGTGGGAAAATAAAAGCAGTCGTGATGTTTTCTTTTCGTGGTTCCGGTAAAGAATCTATCGACTCATCAACAAGGCTAGTGATAGTCCTGTCTATTTCAGCAGAGTATAACAGTAACTTATGATATCTGCGGTCAGTAATCCTTACATTTAATGTTTGGCGTAGCTGAATTGAGGGATGAAATTTCAAAACTTAATGTTCAAAACCTTTGTCTTTGTGCGTTTGCGTAGCGTACAGCGATTGGGATCCAATAACAAACCCTACTCTCTCCTATAAGGTACGAGAAAGGCGATAGCCCTATATAATATCGCATTAAATCAAAAATTGCTATAATAAAAATTAAAAAACATATTAACGTTATTTTTAAAAATTAAAATTCATGATTTGTAATTAGTAATTCGTAGTTACTCGCTTGATTACGAATTACTAATTCTTTGCTCATATTTTGTTTCAAAATAAAAAAATATTAAATAGACTATTTAATAATTGAAATATATGTCAAAGAGCTTAACACCCGACTCTTTCAGCCCTTGGAATATTTCCGAAAGTGACTTTCCTAAATTAGGTAGTCCTTCTGAACAACTAGAATTTTTATTAAACTATGCAATCCTGGCTCCATCGGGACACAATAGTCAGCCTTGGCTGTTTAAAATCGCTCACGAAACTATCGAACTTTATGCTGATAGAACCCGTGCTTTACCTGTCGTTGACCCCCAAGACCGGGAATTGACTATGAGTTGCGGTGCAGCACTGTTTAATTTACGCTTAGCAATAAGGCACTTTGGCTACACCGATGCAGTAAAAACTTTTCCTAACCCTGATGATCCAGATTTGCTAGCTCATGTCTGGTTAGGCAATCCCAGAGAGGAAAATGAAGAGGAACATCTGCTGTTCGCGACAATTAGTAGGCGGCACACCAATAGGTTACCCTTCCAAAATTGGGACATTCCAGAAACGCTGCTTTCTATTATGCGAACATCTGCAATTCAGGAAGGTGCTTGGCTTACGACAATTGAAGGCGAAGACCTTCGCAATGCGGTGGCTAATTTAATTGCAGAGGGCGATCGCATTCAAATGGCAAACCCTCATTTTCGTCGCGAACTCGCTGCATGGATTCACCCCAGTCGTAAAATCACCCGTGATGGTATGCCTGCTTATGCCCAAAGTGTCAGGCAACTGCTGGACTTTGTCACCCCCATTGTTGCCCATATTAATCGTACCTTCGACATAGGCAGAGGACAAGCAGCAAAAGACCGGGAATTAGCTGTTGGCTCACCTATTCTTGCCGTTTTAGGAACCGATGAAGACACTCCCGCTAACTGGTTTAGTGCTGGACAGGCGTTGGAGAGAGTTCTGCTGCTTGGACAGGCGGTTGGTGTTTCTGCATCGTACTTGAATCAACCTATACAAGTGGCACAACTGCGTCCTAAACTCGGTACCCTTCTAAATAGGCCCGGTTACCCCCAAATATTGCTACGCCTTGGTTTTGGTTCTGAAGTAAAACCCACACCTCGAAGAGCAGTCAGCGGAGTCCTTTTATCTGAGTAATACTAAAAACTATTAAACCTCATAAAGTTTTGTACAGCTGTGTATTAGGATTTTAGATATAAATACTTACTCTATAAAATGATAAGCACTAACTACCCAACAAATTGCCATCTAGCATCCTTTTCTCAACAAATGTAACTCAATTACCCAATCAAGACTGCTAGATTGGAAATATGTGTTGTGCTGCTTCCAAAACCGACCAACGGATAGAGATTATCTTTATGAAGAGCAAGAATCAAGTCATCTTCGCCTTATTGTTGAGAAGCGCTATAGTCTTTTCACCCGTGCTACTGTCCGTTGGTATTGCCACTGCGCAAAGAACACCTTCTTCCCCACAGCCTCCGGTATCCAATCAAAACCGGCAAGAACTCCCACGACTGACAGAAGAAGATCGCGCCTCTGTTGATAGAACCATCTTCTTCAATGTCTGGCTAGCCATACTGACTGTAGTACCAGTCACAGTTATTGCTGCTTTATTGCTCCTGCGACGGGTTGCCATTCGTGAGATAGTTGATAGAGCAATGGAACGGCTACAGGGACTCGAAGAATTAGAAAAACAGCTAGTCACTGTTAAGCAAGAAGCACAAAAGCTCATCCAAGAAACTAAAAATATCACTTCTGACTTAGACAAGGAAGTAGAATCAGTTCAACAAAAAATTAAAATAGAGCAAGAAAATTTATCTAGACTTCCAGTTGAAATATCTCAGTCAAAAGAGCATATTTTAGCAGAATTAGAAACAGCAATAAAGAACTCTAAACAAGAAGTAAAAAGTTTGGAATCTGAATTTGCCTATCAAGTTTCTGAGTTACAATTGCAAGCAGAACAACAAAGAAATATAACTGTTGATAATTTAGGAAAATTAGAAACAGAAGTTGTATCACAATTGTCGGAATTCCAAGTGGGTCTTCAACAGCAAAAGGATGTTGCGTTTGACAATTTAGAAAAATCAAGTTCGCAGTTTGTCACCCACCTGTATGGATTAGAGTCAGATACTGAACAGCAAAAGAATAAAATTCTGGAAAGTTTGGAGCAATTGCGCTCAGAGTTTACATCGCGACTTTTGGAATTACAGTCTGGTGTAGAACAACAAAAGGATGTGGCACTGGAAAATTTAGAAAAATCCAGTTCGGAATTTACAGTTCAAGTTTCAGGATTGCACTCAGAGACTCAACAGCAAAAGAATAAAATTCTGGAAAGTTTGGAGCAATTGCGCTCAGAGTTTACATCGCGACTTTTGGAATTACAGTCTGGTGTAGAACAACAAAAGGATGTGGCACTGGAAAATTTAGAAAAATCCAGTTCGGAATTTACAGTTCAAGTTTCAGGATTGCACTCAGAGACTCAACAGCAAAAGAATAAAATTCTGGAAAGTTTGGAGCAATTGCGCTCAGAGTTTACATCGCGACTTTTGAAATTACAGTCTGGTGTAGAACAACAAAAGGATGTGGCACTGGAAAATTTAGAAAAATCCAGTTCAGAATTTACAGTTCAAGTTTCAGGATTGCACTCAGAGACTCAACAGCAAAAGAATAAAATTCTGGAAAGTTTGGAGCAATTGCGCTCAGAGTTTACATCGCGACTTTTGGAATTACAGTCTGGTGTAGAACAACAAAAAGATGTGGCACTGGAAAATTTAGAAAAATCCAGTTCGGAATTTACAGTTCAAGTTTCAGGGTTGCACTCAGATACTGAACAGCAAAAGAACAAAATTCTGGAAAGTTTGGAGCAATTGCGCTCAGAGTTTACATCGCGACTTTTGAAATTACAGTCTGGTGTAGAACAACAAAAAGATGTGGCACTGGAAAATTTAGAAAAATCGAGTTCCGAGTTTACAGATCAAGTTTCAGGATTGCACTCAGATACTGAGCAACAAAAAGACAAGATTCGTGAGAACATGGAGCAATTGCGCTTAGAATTTGCATCTCTCCTCTCTCAATTACAAGTTGAAGCTCAACAACAAAAAGAAATAATTATAGAAAATTTAGAGAAATCTGGCACTGAGTTTGCATCTCAATTTTCGGAATTACAGCGGAATGCTCAACACAGAAAAAATAACATCCTTAAGAAGCTAGGAGAATTAGAATCAGAATTTGTATCTCAAGTTTCTGAATTGCACAGGGATGCTCAACAAAGAAAAAATATCATGGTTGAGCAACTGTCTGAGGTTACACCTCCTCCTTCTATCCCAGAGTCTGCTATTCCTAAAGTGGAGGAAAAAATACAGGAGGTACCACAGCAAACAGAGGTTAGAGAACATACAGAAATTCAGGAACCGACAGTTAATGATTATCTCAAACAAGGAGATGTTCTTTTCTCCCAAAAACAGTATGCAGATGCACTTGCTGCTTATAACCAAGCAGTGAAAATTCACCCCAAAGATGCTGTTGCTTGGTTGAACCGAGGTATGGTTTTAGGACGGTTGAAACAGTACAAAGAGGCGATCGCCTCCTACGAACAAGCTTTGAAAATCAAGCCAGATTACCATCAAGCTTGGGTTGACTTGGGTGTAGCATTCGGATATTTGCGAAGACACAAGGAAGCCTTTGCTTCTTTTAAGAAAGCGACACAAATTAAGCCTGATGATGCTGTCGCATGGTTTAATAGGGGTCTAGCTTTGCAAGAATTGGAACGATACGAAGACGCAATAGTTTGTTTTGGCAAAGCCATTAAACTCAAGCCTGACTCCTACAAAGCTTGGAATAACCGAGGTTACGCCTTAGTTAGGCTAGGACGCGATGACGAAGCGATTGAAAGCTTCGATAAAGCGTTGGGCATGAAACCAGACTACGCCAGTGCTTACTATAACAAAGCCGCCTGTTATGCACTGCAAAGACAGGTTGAGTTAGCCCTGGAAAATCTGCAACGGGCAGTTGAGATTAATCCTAATTATAAAGAAGAGGCGTCAACTGACATCGATTTTGATGAAATTGCCAGCGATAAGCGTTTCCGGCAGTTTGTTGCTGGGGTGAATATCACAGATAGCCGTAATGTTAGGAGCATACAACAGACAAGTAAAATAGTTAGTCAAGGTTAATCACAACTCAGGACTCATTGCCCTGACTGTTTAACGTATATGTGAGCAGAAGTCAATCTCCTCACATAATTGACTTGTCACATAATTGACTTGACACTTCCCCTCAGAGCGTAGGTTCGATACCTAACTTGTCTTTTGCATAATACACAACCTCTATGCCGCGACGGTCTGTACTCATCTTTTCAAAGTGCATCCCTAGCTTTTCCATAACCCGAATCGAGCGTTGATTAGGAGGCTGTGCGATCGAGACAATCTTTGGTAGGTTTAAGCGTTCAAAACCATACAACATGACAGCAAGAGCCGCCTCAGTCGCTAAACCGTTTCCCCAATACTCAGGAGTTAGCCACCAACCAATCTCGATCTCACTTTGGCTCAGTGGTGATAAACCACAAAAGCCAATAAGATTTTGTGTCTGTTTATGAATCAGCGCCCACAAGCAAAACCCATATTTTTTGTACAGGTCAATATTATTATCGATGAATCTCTCAATCCTCTCGTCAGACCAGAGTTCTCCGGTTCCTATGTATTTCATGACTTTTGGATTTGTAGCAATGGGTTTGAAGTGGTGAAAATCTTCTTTAAGCCACTCTCGTAGCAAGAATCGCTCAGTTTCGATGACTATGCTGTTCATGGATTCAGTGTTGAGGGTGATAATTAGAGTAATCTAACCCTTTGGCATCGTGCCAAGACAGTCAGGGATTCATTGCTTGCAACTCTAAGCGTTTTCCGAACTCAGAATACAGCCCTCAGCACTGTAAAGATAGCAGCGCTGAGGGCTGCACTCAAGGGAACTGTAATGAGCCATGCGGCGGCGATTCCTTGAAGAGTCTTGAATTGAATTGACTTAATATCTTGCACCAATCCAATGCCAACGACACCACCAACGAGAGCATGGGAGGTGGAGACGGGTAAACCTAGCCGGGAGGCGATTAGGATAGTCGTGGCAGTTGCCAGTTCCGCGCAGAATCCACTACTGGGTTGCAGGGGAATAATACTTTCGCCGATGGTAGCAATGACTTTTTTTCCCCAAATGCCTAAACCTGTGACAATTCCAGCACCACCAAGTATTAAAATCCAGATGGGGATATTGATGCCGTCTGTGGGTACCGTGCCAGTGCGATTGATGTAAGCAATAGCAGCCAGAGGCGCGATCGCATTTCCCACATCATTAGAACCATGAGCAAAAGCAACAAAACAAGCACTGAGCAATTGAAACCGAGCAAATAACCCCTCAACAGGATTCTGGAATTTAGATTTTGAATTTTGGATTGAATCTCCCTTTGTCCCCTTGTCTTCCAACTGTCGCCAGCTGTACAGAGTGAGCCCAACTGCTGCTACAGCACCACTCACCAATGGAATATCATGAGCGGGTATTTTTAAACCAACTTGCGAAATTAAAAAATCTGCTATCGGTTGAGTCAGCTGCGGTAACACAATGACACCAAATACCCCCAGCAAAAGCGCACTCAACCAAGGAATCCATTCGTCTAACTGCGTATGTGGATTTGGTTGCTCCAGAATCCAGCGCTTGATTTGACTGTAAAATAAGGCGGCAATTGTACCACTTATAAATGGGGTGACAATCCAGCCTATAGTGATTCGCCCAATTGATGACCAATCAATCGCACTCACTCCCAAAGCAACCCAGCTAAATCCGGCGATCGCACCCACAACGGCATGGGAAGAGGATACAGGCAAACCCCGTGATGTGGCAATTTGCAACCACAAACCGCCAGAAAGTAGCACCGCCACCATTCCAGTCAATAGCATTTGCGGTGTATCGGCAAATAAAGCTGGATTGGCAATTTTCGTCGCTAGGGTTTGGGATACCTCGTGTCCAAACAGGACTGCACCCGTAAACTCTAACACTCCAGCAATTATCAGTGCCTGTTTCAAAGTAACAGCCTTGGAACCCACGGAAGTTCCCATTGCGTTAGCAACATCATTTGCACCGAGATTAAGCGCGACATAAAAGGCGAGAACTGCGACTAAGATGACAAGCATTCAGTTTACCGATTGGGTGTTTTGGGAAGTAGAGACGCTTTCATGAGAGCGCGTCTCTACAATTAACAACTCACAACTAACAATCCCTACTCTCCAAGGTAATAACTAGGGATAAATCAAAATCTTGTACGTTTCTGGAGTCGGTGCGATCGCTTGTTCCACTGCTGCTGATAAATCTTGTAATGGATAGCGATCGCTAATCAACGCCTGCACGTCAATGCGCTGATTAAACACAATATCAGCCGCTAGACTTTGAACGCGATAGGATGAGCTGTAACTGCCCATCAAATCAATCTCCCTACGGTAAAGGATATTCGGGTTAACTGGGATTTCCACCTCATCGGGAAACTCCGCGAAAAACAGGATTTTGCCGCCTTTACGGGTACAGTCGAGGGCTTGAAAGAAAGCTTTCTCACTGGGGACAGCAAGCAGAGTCACATCAACACCCATGCCATTTGTCAAGTCCTGAATTTTTTTGGGTAAATTGGCGTCACGGGCATCAAATGCTGCTTCTGCACCGACATTCAAAGCTTTCTCGATGCGGGATGGGAGTAAGTCAGTGGCGATCGCCTTCGCCCCGAAATACTTCACCAACATGATAAACATTAACCCAATTGGTCCAGCACCAGTAACCAAAACCGTTTGACCTGGGGCAATTTGGGCTTTTTTCACTGCTTTGAGGCAGCAGTTCGTCGGTTCTACAAAACTTGCTTCTTCAAAACTTATATTATCAGGAATGGGAATTAAGCCACCATTACGCACAATATGACCAGGAACCTTGACATATTGAGCAAAACCACCGCCACTAGCATTAAACCCTGCTGTGGTGGAAATGTTTTTGTAGACATCGCACATCGAAAAATTATCATTTAGGCAGTAGCCGCAATGCATACAAGGGATGTGGTGCATCACCGCCACCCGTTGCCCAACTTGCCAGCCTGTTACCTCAGAACCCACTGCTGAAATAGTTCCAGCAGTTTCATGCCCAAAAATGCGCGGCGGTTCATACAGGGGATAACGAATTTTTTTTATATCCGATTGACACAACCCCACGACTTGTACCTGTACTAGCACCTCATCGGGTTCGAGGGTGGGTACGGGGATATCCTCGTAAGAAAGTTGATTAACGCCTCTAAATACCTGTGCTTTCACGTTGAATTCTCACTGGTCAACGATAATAGATGTAACACTTAGAGGTGTTGTTTATGCTAATTGCTATAAAATTTTAGTTTGAGTTAATTGTTCTGGTGTCAATTTAAACAACACCATTATGAGATTCATAAGAACGGATTTTACCAACCAATTTTAGTAAATTTGCGCCATCTGTCTTACTTAAAAATGTAAGTAATGCGGCAAAATTTAGTGGTCGCCTTCTATACTTTTGAGCCTGTTGCCGTAAAACTTGAACCATTTCTTCAGGGTAGTTTTCAAACAGGTTACACAGGAAATCATCTGGTAACTGTGCTTTGATATTCCAAGGAGTCAAAGCTTCGGCATTAAAGTCTGTAATATTACTAGTAACAATGATATCAGCCTTAGCCATTACCGCAGCAGCGAGAACATGACGGTCTTTAGGGTGATTCGTCATCGCTTTCTCTATGTCTAGAGGTATTTCAACCATTGCTTCAGGAAAAGCTGCTTTGATTATCTCCTCAAGATTCTTAGCTTTCTCAACAGAGATTTTCCCTCTAAGAACAAGGTTGCTCATTGCTTCATCTAAAATTTTCTGCGACCAATAAGGTACATACAAACCAGCTTCAGCAGTGGATAGCAAGGTATCGCGTAGATACATCGGAAACAAGACGCAGGCATCCAGGAGAGCGCTGAGCATAGCAATTTTACTCTACTAATGTAACAATTACTCTTCGTCCTCATACAAGCCAGCTTCTTCGCTCATCTCAATAAGCTCCTGAAGTGCTTGCCGACGTTTACTATCTCGCTGTTCCTTATATTTCATCAAATCCTGGAAAGGAACTCGTCGATGTGTTCCTACTTTGATATGAGGAATTTCTCCCTGCTCTAGTAGTTTAATCAGATAGGGGCGTGAGACGTTAAGAAAGTCTGCTGCTTGTTGTGTCGTCATTTCACAATTTTCCGGAATTATAGATATAATCCGACCTTTAACAAAAGCTTGAACGACATGATGCAACACCTGATGAAGCGGCTCAGGAATATCAATTTGCTTTCCATTGGCTCCTAGTAGTTTCACTTTGGAGCCTTCTATTTGTAGTATGCGCTCTAGTTCCTTGAAAGTTTGAGCTTCTTTTTCTTGAGCTACGACTGACTCTACGGATGCACTATTCCCCAATATGATGGTCATGTTTGGTATTTGGGTAATTTTTGGCAAGTTACAATAATTATTATATTACATAAACGAAATAGACGAAATCAGGCAATCAACCTTGTCTGTGTGAGGAAAGCGCCTAACATTCGCGGTAATTATACCAAGTCCGCATCTTTTGCCCTAGCGACTGGAAGTCGTGGCTACAGGAAAATATCTCAGCTATCTACCAGAGGTGAAGCGATGGTTAATCAGACATACACAGCCGATGTCTTAGTTGTCGGAGGTGGAACCGGGGGAACCGCCGCCGCCATCCAAGCAGCGCGACGAGGGGCAAAAACTATCCTTGTGAGCGAATTTCCTTGGTTGGGGGGAATGCTCACCTCAGCCGGAGTATCTGCGCCGGATGGCAATGAATTAGAAGCTTTTCAGACAGGGTTGTGGGGTGCATTTTTACGAGAATTGCAGCACCGACAGCAGGGAGGATTAGACAATAGTTGGGTCAGCTTTTTTAGTTACGATCCGCGTATTGGGGCACAGATTTTTGCAGATTGGGTGCAGCAATTGCCCAACCTGCTTTGGATTACAGGACAAGTACCGTTGGAGGTTTTGCGCCAGGGAAATTGCGTAACTGGCGTTCGATTTGCAGATTTTACTGTCAAAGCCAAAGTGACTCTAGACGCGACAGAATTAGGAGATTTGCTAGCTTTAGCGCAAGTGCCATTACGCTGGGGCTGGGAATTGCAGTCTGAGTGGAGAGAACCCAGCGCCCCAGCGAAGCTTGATAATATCACACAAAGATATCCAGTGCAAGCCCCCACTTGGGTTGTGATCATGCAAGATTTTGGGGAAGCGATCGCCCCAGAAATTCCCGCCGCGCCTAATGAAGATCCATCACAGTTTGCTGGCGCTTGGGATGACTATGGTGCAGAGAAATTTTTGAATTACGGTCGCTTGCCAGGAGGTCTATTTATGATTAACTGGCCCATTTGTGGCAATGACTACGGCAAAGGATTAGGGCGATTGATAGAAACAGAAAAATCACGGCGCGAGTTTCTTCAAGAATGCCGCTGGCACAGCCAAAATTTTGCCCGTTTTATCCAAAACCAACTTGGTCGTCGCTACGGTTTAGCACCAGGTATCTTCCCCGTCTCCCTCGGTGGAGGCGCTTTCGGCCTTCACCCCTACTACCGGGAAAGCCGTCGTCTGGTAGGACTCACAACTGTGCGAGAACAGGATATTTTGCCAATGGCTGGAGGTATAGTTGCATCTTTGAATGAAGATGCAATTGCTATTGGTAACTATCCTAACGATCACCATTATCCGGGTGTCGAGTTTCAGGTTTCACCTAAATCTATCCTTTGGGGAGGACGAAGGACGGGAACTCCTTTCACAATTCCCTATCGTTGTTTAATTCCTACAGAAACAGATGGTTTATTAGTATGCGAAAAGAATATTTCTGTCTCCCACATTGCGAATGGAGCAACTAGATTGCAACCTGTAGTCATGGGTATTGGTCAAGCTGCGGGAATGGCTGCTGCTATCTGTATTGAATTGAATTTAAGCCCTCGCAATCTGCCTGTGAGAGTTCTTCAAGAAGCTTTATTGAAAGATAAATATGCGCCTGCGGCAATTATTCCATTATTGAATATGCTACCAAACTTTCCGGATTGGTTGCACTGGCAATTGTATTATTTAGATAACCCAGAATTATATTCAGTTAATGGCAATTGTCCTTTGTCATCGCCTCCTCAATATTATTACATTGATGGCGATAGTCTAACTCTAAGCGAGACTTCTTGTTTCCAGGGCATCTTTCACCGTATAGCTGAGCAAGATTACAAATTCACTATCACTGCGCCAAGTAAATACAAGGGGCAAACTTGGCAGATTGTGACTTTGCGATCGCACATACACGAGCAGTTGCAAACTTTTTGTGATCAGCAACTGCTCACAATTTGCGGTCGAATCAATCACGCTCTCAATTGCTTAATAATTGAAAATCTCAGCAGATGATCAAATTTTATGCAGTAAAAAAAAATACTATTTCCTAAATTATCCGGAAGCAGTAAAGAAAACTCAGTATCAGTGAAATGGAGAGTTCAAAAATAGACATTTGCTATGCGTGCTGCCATTTCACTTTTAATCACAGGATTGTTATTTGGCTCCTTAGCTGTTAACAGCCAAGCACCTGGTATACACTTATCCAACTCTGGCTCACAACAGTTGATGTCGGCAAAAGACAATACCAATAAGCCTTCTCGCAGCCGCTACAGAGGTAGTGGTCGCATGAAATTGATGAAATATGTCGAGAATACAAATTCTGCTGTCTAACAACTCGAAGTTAATGCTATTTGTTGGGGTAGCAATAGCCTTGTAGCAAGGAAACCAAAGTTCGGTCAAACAGGGTGTTAAATTTAACACTTGTATTTCACCATTCTTAGCAGAGATGTAACACTAAAGATACAACAAAGCTAAGGAATAGGTCGGTATTTTATCCGTGAGCTTCTGTATACCTAGTCAGCTGTCAACCCTTGCATCGAAATACTCGCGCAAGTTAGCTGTCTGTTTTGCAAGCATGAAGAGCTACTTAAATAAGCAGGAAATTCTCGCTCGCAACCTTCAAGTTATCTCTTGAAAAGGTTTTACTTGGGCTGTTAGTTCAGCTATAGCCCATGTGGTTCAGGTATTATGACTATCAAGAAATTTGTGAGCGTACTCCAACCTTTCTAAGGACAGGTTGTAGGCGCACGGGCTGATATGAGCAACAAAGAACTCAGAACTCAGTTATCAGAACTTGGGTGGGAGTTAGAACTGGGTTGTCATCTCCTTTTCCTACTGATAACTGACTAAGTTCTGCGTTCTTCTCAAGAAACTCCACTCAGATTTGGGGTAGCTGTTTTCGCTAACGCATGAAACAGCTTTTTGGTTGAATTTTGGTGACGCATTGGGACAAAAAAATGAGCCAAGCCCTAATAACCCCACGATAAATCGAGGGGGTTCCAGATCAACCCAAGAGGGCTTGGCTCATTTTTCCAGTCATTCCCCCGGTAAAAAAATAGGATGGACATTGTCCACCCTACTTATAGAACAGGTGCCTAGCCTGTTCTACACCGTCGTTTTCTGGGAGTTATTTTGCATCCCTTTCAAACCGTTGAGGAACATTGGCACAAACCTTTCCATCAATGCCTGGGGGTCTCGCTTCCAAACCCGCTGAACTACATCGATGCGGGTCAGTTGCAAATCTGGCGCTAGCAGAGTTTGCGGTAAGCGCTCCATCAGGTATTGGGGACGTTCCCACACTGGCATTGTGTTTGCCACTTCTAGCAGGTTGGCAACTCTACGCAGTTCTGCGCCCAAGGTGATATCCATCCCAGCTTCAAAGGCTGCTTGTTCAATAGCAGCGTACTTCCGCTTTGCTTGCTCAACCTTTTGCCGATGTTCTGGACTTTTATCTGCTAATTGCGCCAACCAACGATTACCCCAACGAACGTGTCCTGCTTCCTCCGGCAGAATTTTTTCAATCGTTTCGCGGATTTTGATGTTTTCTTCGGTTTGTGGGGCTTGCTTAAGGGCGTAAATGTGTGCCGAGAAATACTCACAACCCCGTTTTTCGGTTACGTTAATTCCAGCAAGTAACGAAATTAAAAAATCGTCGAGGTCTTTGGTTGGATCTTTTTGTTCGATGTCTATCAGCCTTTCAAACTCGTCAATATAGGAAGAGCCTGGAGGCGTTCCCACTTTCGCTCCCAGTTCCACTAACAGATCAGTCAGCCACATGGCATGACGGGCTTCATCTGAAATATGGTGAGACAAATCCCGTACTAGCTCCGGTGGCTGACCATTGAGTTGTTCAATAACTTCGGTGAGGTCTTTGCAACTGCGTTGCTCGGCGTAGCGGTAGCGGTTGAGCGTAATGAGATGGATTTCGCGATCGCGGACAACCTGTTTCAAGATGTCCCTTGCGCCTATAGCGTTCTGAAATTTGCGTGGGTAGGCAACAGCCATAACTTTTTATGAGAGTTATGTTAACTAGTATTAATATTAGCTTAGTTTTTTTGTTGCTACCGTAGCGTTTCTTCACATCAAGCAGGCTTTCGAGCAATAAGATACTTGCTCATAAAGTGAACTTGCATATCAATATTTTCAAAGCCTGCTTTTTCTAAACGCTCTACCAAGTCATCAGCCGTGTAATGTTTGTAGTAAGGTTCATGGAAAGTTTCGTGGAAGTTTTCCATTAAAGGCTCCATTTCAGGTGAATCGCTCATTTGAATAGAGTCACAAATAATAAAGATTCCCCCTGGTTTGGTCACCCGGTAACATTGCTCTATCACCTGTTGACGTGCTGCTGCGGGTAGCTCATGGAACAGGAAAACTGAAGTCACAGCATGGAAATAGTTATCCAAGTAGGGTAACTCTTCTGCATTTGCTTGTAAAAGTTGCGGTAATTCTCCTGGAAGTTGGGATAAGAGTTCATTTGCTTTACGCAAATAAGTTGGTGACAAATCTGTCCCAAACAGAGATGCTTGAGATAAAGCTGCTCGAATCAACTTTAAAGTACGACCAGTTCCACAAGCGACATCTAGTATACGTATCTGGCGTGGTGGCACATCATTAAAAACTTTTAACCCTTCTTTGAGAGGAGCCAGAATGCGCCGCCGCATTGGATCGGCTGAACCACCAAACAGAAGTTCCACCTGCAAGTCATACAGATTAGCTGATAATTCACTCAAGTAGCCATCTGTTTGGTGATGGAAGTTCTGCACGTAGTAGCTGGGATAACCCTCAATGTCCACATTTGAGGAAAACTGTTGATATTTCTTTTGGTTAGCCCGCTCCCAGATTTGCGGTAAATCTAGCCACACGACTGGATAGTAGCGGAAAAACTCTTCCCAAGGGTTATCAAACAGTACACTTGTGGGATACACACCCCGCTCAGCATCCTGCCAATCAACTTCGAGCAGATTATTCAGCCTTTGTTGAAGTTTGGGTAAAATCTCAGTTGGTATAGGTTTGGTCTGCTGCTGACTAGGAGAGATGATGTTCATCAACCGCGTACTTAAGATTTTGTGAGCTAGACCAAAGTAATTTTTGCCCTGCTGGAAAGTCTGATAAGTCAGCTTCGTTAAAGTGTCAGACATGAGAATCGCTTAAGGTTTTGTTACGTTCTTCTTTATAAGATTTAATAATTATAACTAAAGAATCATGAATCTTAAGAAAGGTTTATGTAATAAAGCGAAACCAACCTTGAGAAAGATGTTACAGGCATTTGGGGAAGAAGAAATAAATTCCTACCGCCTCATCTCCTGACTTCTGCATTTCTATTGTTACTTTTTATTACGAAAAGCGATTCCGTAACTTAAGATACAGAATTTATGTGATAGTCTAATAAAAGAAAAGTCAATTAAGCATAACATTACTGAAATTATTAGGGAGAACTTTGGTATGTCTACTCAAGAAAAAGCTCGTGCTTTGATGATGCGTCATTATCAGCTCATCAAAAATCGTCAACAATCAATGCTAGAGCGTACTGGTGAAGAAATAGGTCTTCCTGGAGAGGTCTCTACTTACTGGAACCCTATCCAAGGGAAAATCGACCCTAGCGTTCGCATGACTTACGATCGCAGCAATGCGGCGATGAGCTAGGTGTCAATATTGTTGAATTTTGTACAGATGCGATATATTGCGTCTCTAGACAGAAAAAAAGCCACCCGTCTTGGGTGGCTTTAGTTACGGTCTCAAAATGCTCTCAAATAGCGTTCTTAATTAAACATCGTAATAGAGGGCAAATTCGTAGGGATGAGGACGCAAGCGCATTGGGTTGACTTCGTTATCTAGCTTGTAGGAAATCCAAGTTTGAATGAAGTCTTCGGTGAACACACCTGGTTCTGTCAAGAAGGCGTGGTCATTCTCCAGTGCTTCCAACGCCAACTCCAGAGAACCTGGTGTTGAAGGAACTTTCGCCAGCTCTTCTGGAGAGAGTTCATAAATATTTTTATCGAGAGGTTGACCTGGGTCGATTTTATTCTTAATCCCATCTAACCCAGCGCACAGCATGGCAGCAAAGGCAAGGTAGGGATTAGAAGTCGCATCAGGACAGCGGAACTCCAAGCGCTTGGCTTTGGGGTTAGTACCAGACAAAGGAATACGGATAGAAGCAGAACGGTTACCTTGGGAGTAAGCCAAGTTTACAGGTGCTTCATAACCAGGTACTAAGCGCTTGTAAGAGTTGGTGGTGGGGTTGGTGAGTGCCAAGAGTGCTGGTGCATGCTTGAGGATACCGCCAATGTAGTGCAACGCCATGTCACTCAAGCCAGCGTATTTGTCGCCAGCAAACAGCGGTTGACCATCTTTCCAAATGGACTGGTGGGTGTGCATCCCGGAACCGTTATCGCCAAAGATGGGCTTGGGCATAAAGGTGACGGTTTTGCCGTACTTTTTGGCTACGTTTTTGATGACATATTTGTAAGTCATGAGCCAGTCAGCAGCTTCAATCAACTTACCAAAACGGAAGCCCAATTCGCACTGTCCACCGGTGGCTACTTCGTGGTGCTGCTTTTCAATGGGTACCCCGCACTCTGCCATTGTCAGCAGCATTTCTGTACGGATATCTTGGAAAGTATCAGTAGGGGGAACTGGGAAGTAACCCTGTTTGTAGCCTGGTTTGTTACCCAGGTTAGGACCTTCTTCTTTACCAGAATTCCAACGACCTTCAACCGAGTCTACGTAGTAGTAGCCTTGGTGCGCGGTTTGGTCAAAGCGGACATCATCAAAGATGAAAAACTCGGCTTCAGGACCTAAGAAAGCTGTATCACCAATGCCTGTGGAAACCAGATAATCTACTGCTTTCTGGGCAATAACGCGGGGACAACGGCTGTACCATTCACCTGTCCGTGGTTCCTTGATGCTGCAAATGATGCTCAGAGTTGGCTCTTTCATGAAAGGGTCGATCCAGGCAGTGTTGGGATCGAGTACCATCGCCATGTCTGATTCATTGATGGCTTTCCAACCCCGGATACTAGAACCGTCGAAAGGTACGCCGTCTGTGAAGGAAGTTTCATCGATTTGGTTATGGTAAACCGTGAGGTGCTGCCAGGTTCCTGGCGTATCGATGAATTTCAGATCGATCATCTGAATGTTATTGTCCTGAATGCGCTTCAGGACTTCTTGTGGGGTTGTCATGGTTACTCCTTATCTGCCGATTTATTCATAGTAAAACCAGAGTGTTCAAAGCATGCTGACCCGGCTTGTAAATCCAAATCCATGAGACACCTAGAATATCGTAAGGATTTAAAATTGGAGTATTTTGTATTGTTTGTAACAAAACATCAGTTTGAAAGATTATGTTTAACCTTTCCTTAACTAGTTTTACAAAACTAGACACTTCACCTTGCAGGGGTCAACTTTAGCATAGAATCCTTAATTAGCGCTATAGATTGTTTTTGTGCTGGAGCTTCTTTGACAAGAGGCACTCTTAAATTGCAGCTTTGCTAAAAGCAGTCAAATTAATATCAAACCATAGAAAGGATTGATTAGGAGAAAAAGGAATGCGGGATGCAGTGACAAGTTTAATTAAGAATTATGACGTTGCGGGTCGGTATTTCGACCGGAATGCGCTGGACAGCCTCAAGTCTTACTTTGAAAGCGGAACGGCACGGGTGCAAGCAGCGGCGGCTATCAATTCAAATGCGGCGGCACTAGTTAAGCAGGCTGGTTCTAAGTTATTTGAAGAACAGCCGGAGTTAATTCGTCCTGGTGGGAATGCCTACACGACTCGCCGTTATGCGGCTTGTCTACGGGATATGGACTACTACCTGCGCTATGCTACCTATGCTCTTGTTGCTGGCAATACCGATGTGCTGGATGAGCGTGTGTTGCAAGGGCTGCGCGAAACTTACAATTCTCTAGGAGTGCCAATTGGTCCCACGGTTCTCGGTATCCAAATTATGAAGGATATTGTGAAGGAGCAAGTGGCTGCAGCAGGTGTTGCCAATACGAGCTTTGTAGATGAGCCGTTTGATTATATGACTAGAGAGTTGAGCGAACAAGATATCTAAGTTGCTCTGTTGACTTTAAAATAAGGCGAGTTTCCTTGGGGAAGCTCGCTTTTTTTACGAACCGCAAAAGCCCTCTTGGATGTATCCAAGTTTAACAGTGAACAGTACCAGCCGCAGTGTCGAGTTAAATACGAGTGGTCGCGCGTCCCCCACCAAGAGCACCTTTATGCGTTGGTGGCGGTGAGCGCATCCCCCAAAGCGCCCGCCTGATAACCTGATAACTGATAACTGATAACTGATAACTGATTTAAGCGCCGTGTCGTCCGCCTGTAACGCCACCATCTATAGGGAGAATTGCGCCCCTAACCCAACTTGCTTTATCACTTGCACTTGTTAGAGTATTGCCTCTGCAATGTCAGTAGGCTGTCGATTGCGCCCCAACGGATGAACACTGCTGAAGCAACTGAGTTCCTCCTTTGACACCAGCGCCTCAAACCCAGGTGTCTCAACAATCGATCACGGCGAACTGCATAAGTCAGTTTTAGTTGCATTTAATCATTATCAGCAGAAAGATATGAAACCATTCTCTAGCTCCCTTCTCGCATGAAGGGGGCTTATTTTTGGGCAAGGACCGGACCATAGGGCGATCGCGCGATCGCATAGTGACCAATGCCCACAGAAAAAGGTAAGGGCTTTCACTCTCCCGCTAAGTTTCTGGTAAAAGGGAAATGTGCCAGCGAATACAATATTAATAGTTTTTGAGGTTTGTAAAAGTGATAATGGATGCAAGCTTATCGGGAAAAGAAACTCCCGTATAACTCCTAACGAATTGATTTAACATAAACTCCTTTCGCTTGGTATATGAAACAAGCACTCGTCGGCATCTAATCTGTAGATATAAGAACAAACACTTTCTTAGACCGGGCGTTTGCTTCCGGGTTCTTGAGCGATCGCCTTTTAATTTCTCAAGTGAGGTATTTTTATGGAACGTAGTATTACTCTTCCAATCTTTGTCGAGTCGAGTTTGTCCTTCTTTGGCTTTCTGTTACTCGTCTTTTTGTTTTTATAAAACTCCTTTGGTGCTTGCCATCACAACTCGCCTTAACTTGCCGCTCCTACCTGAGAAAGGCGTTACGAAAAGCACTAGCTGTTACTCTGTTGGATAGATACAACAGCCATGCTTGTGTCAGCCCTAATAATACTCCTCATGCCCTTGGAAGTTTCTTCTCGTCAAAAAAAGTAGTCAGTTTTTTAGGCTTGTGTACTTTTTAAAGAGCGATTAGAAACTTCCTAGGTTTCTTTAATGAAGGCATTATGGATTTCTTCAAAAACCTATCACTGAGATTAAAATTTTTTTTCGGGTCGCTGTTCTACTTGACCTACGCTCACTCGGCATATCTCTACTCGCGTAAGCGCGATCGCCTTGAACGCGAGTTTGCTGTTCCACAGACAAAAGAAGGTTTTGACAAACCTGGAAAATTACTTCAGGCTGAGCCGACAGCTAGAGGCGCTCACTTCTACTTCGAGCAAACGGAGCTTGAAATTTGTTTTTTGGCTCCCGATTTAGTCCGAGTTGACTGGTTAGGTGGCATCCCTCCTATTGGGTATGCAATCAGCCGTCAGGATTGGCAGGAAGTAGAGACGACTTTGGAAGAGACAGGGGATGCCTGGGCTGTATCGAGCAACAAACTAGCAGTCACCAGAGTAGATGGTAGTCTGAAATTCTGCAACTCGGCTCAAGCAACGCTACGGGAACAAATGCCGCCACAGCGACAAGGATGACGCCCTAGAACTAATCGAACTAATCTGGGAACAGCTAGGGGATTATGCTTTCCCTTACAAAAATGTCCGACTGCATCTTCATGGTATTGAGGTGCAGCAAGCCTGGGTGGATGAGAAAGAGGTGACTTTTCAGACTCATTATCTCGACTGCGAGTTGTTTAGGTCAGTTCACTTTAGGGGAAAGGCAAACAGCCACCACGCCTCAAGCTGAAGCATCGTGTGAACTACTACCGCCACGCGAGAGAGATTTTTTGAAATTCTTAATCGCCTGAACAAGCAAATTTGGATACCCCATCAAGCGCCTTATCAATATCAAAAACATCGGCTTTTCACAACAGGAGAAGCGAGGGCAATGCTGAGGCAGAACACTGACATCCGTCCACGATTAACGCGAAGGCACTTACTTGGAATGTTTTTGGCAGGCATCACTGCGGCAATGGGAGCAGCATGTACCACCAATTCTATGGAGAGAATTACATTGATGAGAACAGACAAACAAAAGAATCAGGATAGACAGGCATCCACGAACGGACGCCTACTGGCGCGACCAACGCAGCCGACGGGAACAGCACCAGTCGGTCTGCAACCATTGGGACTTTCCGCTAAGCGCGACGGACTCCTTTACGTGCCCAAAAACTACCAAGCTTCCAAACCCGCACCGCTGGTGGTGATGCTGCACGGCGCAGGCGGCGATGCACGCGGCGGTCTGACTCCGTTCCAAAATCTCGCCGATGCGGCTGGACTCATCCTGCTAGCACCTGCCTCGCGCCGCGAGACGTGGGATGTGCTGTTCGAGGAGTACGGACCCGATATCACCTTCATCGACCAGGCGCTGGCGCAGACGTTCAGCCGCTACGCTGTAGACCCCACTCGCATTGCGCTCGAGGGCTTCTCGGACGGGGCTTCCTATGCGCTAAGTGTCGGCATCACCAACGGCGACCTGTTCACCCATGTCATAGCGTTCTCGCCGGGCTTTATGGCACCAGCTTCACAGGTTGGCACACCGCGCCTGTTCATTTCGCACGGCACGCGAGACTCTGTTTTACCGATCGACGTTTGCAGCCGTAAGATAGTGCCGCAGGTGCGGCGTGCTGGCTACGACGTGCTTTATCGGGAGTTCGACGGTCCCCACACAATTCCTCCAGCGATCGTGGACTCCGCACTGGACTGGTTCACCGCGTAGCGGCTCATTACCATACAATTCTCAATTTATCAACCCTCAATGAACACAAAAGGCACTGTAGTATTCGACATTATCGGCACCTGCTTCAGTTTGGACAAGCCCCGCCAGAGATTGGTAGAGCTAGGTGCTCCCCCTCATGCTCTCCAACTCTGGTTTGCCCAAACCTTACGGGATGCCTTCGCCCTCTCCCATGCAGGTGGCTACCGACCGCTCAAGGAAGTACTAGAGGCAGAACTGCCCCGGACGCTCAAGGTGCTGGGAATTGAGGCAGATGCTGAACAGCGAAGGACGCTATCGCGTCCCGCTTCGCTAACGCATGTAGTAAACGCCTTCTCGGAACTGGAGCCACAGCCAGAGGCTTTAGAAGCTTTTCGCCTTCTAACGACAGCAGGTTGGAAGCTAGTCGCCCTCACCAATGGCAGTGAGGACTCCACCCATAAGCTGCTAGATCGTGCCAATGCCATTGAGTACTTTGCCAACATCTTCTCCTGTGATGCGATCCAGAAGACGAAGCCGCATCCGGATGTCTACGCCTTGGCGAAGCAGGATGTTGAGGGCGATATCTGGATGGTTGCTGCTCATGCCTGGGATATTGCAGGTGCGGCCTGTGCTGGTTTGCGAACTGCTTTCATTACTAAGGAGGAGAAGGACTACCTGGGTGTTTACCCGCAACCAGAGGTAATCGCTAGTGATTTGGTTGAAGCAGCCAACCAGATTGTGGAAGGAATGACACCCTCGTTAAGGTGAATAAGGTTCGCCTTGCCACGAATTTATAAGCACTTAAGTAGGTTGGCTTGAGGGACGAAACCCAACCTACAAAGTTAACTGGGGTGAAATACACAAGCTAGATGGTGTTGCCATGTACTTTTTCTACACTCATTCCGGACTTACGCAAAGTCGAGAATGTCATACTGAGCGAAACGGAGTGTAGCTAAGTATCAAGGGAGTTCTTCGTTTCGCGCTTCGCTACACTCACAATGACAGTTTTTCGTTAAAATGCGTAAGTCCTGAATATGTTGTTTCTTTTCGAGAATTATAAATCCCATAGGAAAACGCTGTTTGATAACTCTAAATTTAGAACGCAATCAATCTATGCTGGGCTCTCACATCTTGATAGCGATATGACTAAACGTGAAAAGTGGACTGAAGAGGATGTTAAAAGTTTGGCATTCGAGGAGCCTGATTATTTTGAGCGAAAAGCTGGTCAACTGTTTTCTCAAAATAAAGGGGATTTTTTATGTAAGCTTGCAAAGACAGTTTCCGCTTTTGCTAACACAGGCGGTGGTCACATACTCCTGGGAGTAAGGGATGACAATACCTTTGATGGAATGCCGCCGCAAGAAGGCAAGACAAGCATGAAAGATTGGTTAGAACAAACGATTCCTTATCTGGTTGATTATTCGCTTTCAGATTTTAGGGTACATACAGTTTTGCCGGCTGCTCAGTCATCAATCCCCACAGGACGGGTCATCATTGTTGTTGATGTAGGAGACAGTTCCTTAGCACCGCATCAGTCTAAGCGAGACAAAACATATTACTATCGTTGTGCAGGTCGTTCCGAGCCTGCTCCCCACTTCTATCTTGAACTCCTTAGGCAACGTCTTATTCATCCTACTCTAAAGCTTGAGTTGAAAGGGTTGGAATTAGAAGACGCGTATCCTACAGAAAATGGTATTTTTCTTGAGGCCATGTTACGATTTCGGGTCAGAAATGTTGGGCGTGTAGCTGCTTATAAGTGGGATATAATTCCTATAGGGCTATACAACTCACCTGATGATAGAGAAAGTGATTACCATATTAGTCTAAGTACTTATCCGATAAAGAAGCGCAGAACCAGAAGCCTTCGGATAGATGACACTATTTTGCCAGAATGTGGAACAGACGAAAATACAGATTTAGGCGTTTTACTCAAACCAAAGTCACTGGCATGGGATAAAGTGTATGCAGAGGTGCAAACTTGCATAACAAATATCAAAGTTAAGTACCGCCTTCCGACAGAAACTTCTCCTGGAGAATCTTTCGACTTTGCAATACAAGAGGTGGTATCTACAGAAGAGATTACCAAATTTATCATGGCAAAATGCCAAGATATGCAAGCCACCTCATAAATTCATCAAACTAGCATTACTATTTTTACCCTTAAGGTGACTAAAGCCGTAATTCTTAACTTGGCTGACTGTGCCACCAACCATCACAGACCCCAATTCTACCGGAGCAGCATAAGATTCGCGATCGCTCATGCGACCGCGCATATAGGGGTCGAGGGACAGATAGATTGTGCGGTTGAGAACTTCCCCTTCCCCTGGTTCTGGGATTGGGGTTTCGACTAGGGCGAAATCACTCTCTTTTGGTTCCCCAACTGGGCGGCTTTTGAGTAAGATTTGTTGGTTAATTGAATTAGGCATTAATGATTCCTATTTTCTGCCAATACGTTGAGTTGGTCGTGCCGCAAATGACTCTGTATATGCAGTTCCTATAACTAGGATAATCAAGGTGATGATTTGAATCAATGTTATTTGGATTACATCAAAATTTAAGGTCTTCTGTGACTATGACTACACCAAATAGCCCCTAGAAGGTTTTACACAGCATTTTAGGGGCTATTGATTTTATGATTGGTCACACATTCGGTTTACAAATCCAGTCCATTAAGATCGCCGAAAATCAGCCAAAATAGAAGTTGCCCAAAGTATTGAGGCACTGGATATGGAAGAATTACTAGAGTTAAAAGATTTGTTGCTCAAAGGTGATGTACCAGGAGCGTTGGTCATCGTTGAAGAATTAGAAGAGATGAGCCGTAAGGATATAATCAAGACGATTCGTAGTTATGCCGTGATTCTGCTGTTGCATCTGATTAAACAGCAAGCAGAAAACCGCACGACTCGCTCTTGGGATGTTTCTATTCGCAATTCAGTTCGGGAAATTCAAAGGGAAAATAAGCGTCGTGAGACAGGAGGCTATTATTTAACTACTGAAGAATTGTTGGAAACCTTACAACAAGCGTACTTAAATGCCATCGATGAGGCTTCCCTAGAAGTAGAAGAAGGACGTTATCAACCAGAAGAATTAGAACAACTGGTTCATCAAGAAGAAATTATAAATCGTGCCTTGGCTTTGATTTCACCACAAGAGTAAAGATAATTGGCTAAACAACGACTCGATACACTGTTAGTAGAACTTAATTTATGTTCTTCCCGCGCCTTAGCACAGAGGTTAATTCAGGCGGGGGAAGTAACTGTTAATGGTCAGGTGATTGATAAGCCTGGTACGGAAGTTGATGTTTCGGCGCAAATTCAGATTAAAGAGCGATCGCCCTTCTAAAGACCAAGCAGATCCTATTTTTCAGGTGTTGCAAGCCGCCAGTGAATTGGGATGGAAGTACAAGAGTTTAACTTGGTCGCCTGGGTCGTGCTGGGAATATAGAGTATCTCTTATGGCTGGGAATCGAGAGTGAAACTCCGCCGCCTGATATAGAGAGTGTTCACCAGATAACAATATTAGCTGCATCAAAGTTGCGATAAATTGTTTTTTGTCAATTTGTGTTTTATTTATCGGATTAACGTTTTGCTTTAGTTTTTTAAGTTGCAAAATAGAAGAACAATTTAAATATTGATGAGAAAAAATTGTATGAGTACTCAAGATAAAGCACGGGAATTAATGGTTCAGCAGCGCCAGCATGACGAACACTTGCACGAGTCAATGCTCAATCGTGCTGAAGCAGCACATCCCGCAGGGACAGACGCTATGACTCAAGAAGAAGCACGGGAGTTAATGGCGCAGCAACGTCATCATGAAAAACACCTGCATGAGTCAATGCTGAACCGTGCGGAGGCTGAGGTAGGATTGCCTACTGATAACAGTGATTCTTCTCAAGAGTGTCGTCTTTATTGATCGCGCGTAAAACCTCATCCCCTTTCAACTGGTGCTTATTTATCAGATGGGGTAGGTACGCGGGGTATGCTGCACGGTAATCCAGTGATCGGTGGTGAACTCCTCAATCGCCCAATTGCCACCAAAACGTCCTATCCCACTATTCTTCTCGCCACCAAAGGGAGCATTCGGCAGGTCGTTTACCGTCTGATCGTTGATATGCGTCATCCCCGCTTGCATTAAGCGTGCGAAGCGCAGCCCGCGTCCCTCATCGCGGGTAAACACTGCACTCGATAAGCCGTACTCAGTGTCGTTCGCAACCTGCAAGGCTTCTGCTTCATCGCGGACTTTAATGATGGAGACGATAGGTCCGAACATCTCCTCACGCGCTACCGACATCTGATTGTTGACATCGACAAAGACGTGCGGCGGTAGCATCAGTCCATCAGGGTCGCCACCGAGTAATTGACGGGCACCCTCCTGACGTGCTTGTTGAATGTGCTTGAGGTGTGAATTCAACTGAGCTTCATTGATGATAGGACCAATATCCGTATCCGGGTCGTTCGGGTCGCCCATCTTCAAATTACGGACGCGATCGACAAAGCGATCGACAAACTCGTCATAGACACGCTCATCGACGATCAGCCGATTTATACTCATGCAGATTTGACCTGAGTTCAAGAACTTACCAAACACAGCAGCGTTGACCGCCAGTTGCAGATCAGCGTCGTCTAAAACCACCTGCGGACTGTTACCGCCGAGTTCAAGCGAAGCCCGTTTCATGATCGGGCTAGTCATTGCCAGTTCCCCAATATGCCGACCGGCTTTTGTCGATCCGGTAAAGGTAATGACACGCGGGATGGGGTGGCTCACGAAGGCATCCCCAATCTCGCGGGCTGGACCTGCCACAACGCTAAGCACACCGGGGGGAAGTCCCGCTTCCTCAAAGATCTTGGCAAAGATCAGACCACCCGTGACGGGAGTATTCGAGGGTGGTTTCAGCACGACCGCGTTGCCTAGTGCAAGGGCAGGGGCAACCGAGCGATTAGCAAGGTTGAGGGCAAAGTCCCAGGGGCTGACTACAGCTACTACACCCACGGGGCGGCGATAGACTCGGCTTTCTTTACCCGGAATATCAGAGGGGAGAATGCGCCCCTCAGCACCATAGGGAGCCGAAACTGCCTGTTCCATCACATCACGCGCCACCTTCCATTCCAGCATTGCTTTCTTGCGCGGGCTACCCGCCTCCCGGATGGACCACGAAATAATCTCCTCACGACGGGCATCCATAATGTCAGTTGCACGACGCATGATAAGCGATCGCTCACTGGGCAATGCCTCCGCCCAGGCCACTTGAGCACGTTGAGCTTCTTGATAGGCATCTTCGAGATCGCGTTTGTCCGCCGCCGGAATTTCCATAATCACGTCTTGGCGGTACGGGTTGATGGGTCGCAATTTGTGTTCAGAGCGACCTGTGACCCAATGTCCGCCGATGAATAAGTGATCAAATCCGGTGTAGGGAGCGGGTGCATTAGAAGTTGAGTCGGTCGTTCGGTTTGGGGTCGTTGTGGTCATAAAAAAGTCTCCTTATCGGTTTCAGGTTGGATACTGCCTCTCGACGCAGAGACTCAATCAGACGTATCTCACAAAAACCGAATGCGTTATGGTCTTTTGTTGTAGCTGCGATCGCGGTTCTGTTTCATCTTCCCTATGGTTAGGGCGGAAGCTCAATATTGTGTGTTCGAGGATACCTTCCTGGAGTTCTTATGACTACTTTTTAGTACGAGCGCCAATCTGGTAGGATGCGTTAGCTGTTGCAATAGAGTATATCGGGAATTGCGATCACCAAGCGTCTGTGTGAGAATCGCTGGGCGCAGATAGCATCAATTCCCTCTCATGCTTGTTGTATGACAACCCGGTAGAGGAACATGAAGTGCGATCGGCAGGGTAGTAGGGTTTTCACCAATCATTTAGGACTGTTATAAAATAGCTAAAGTCTGCTTACTCTCGAACAGATGTTATCTAAACTAAGAGTTCAGCACTATAAGAGCCTCTTTGACACCGAAGTTAATTTAGAACCATTAACTGTATTCATCGGTCCTAATGGTTCTGGAAAGTCTAACATTTGCGAAGCTCTAGCTGTATTATCTAATTTTCTTCAAAGGATTATAGCTACTACAAATTCTTCGGAAGTAATACCTTTTTTTTCAGAGTCCTTAAAAGCTGTAAGTAAGAATCAGCAGAAAATTGAATCTAAGTTCTGGCATGGAAAACCAGATTATCTTTTGTTTGAGGTTAGTACCCTTCGTCCAACAGAAAGCACTCATAAAGAAGAAACTAATAGTATTTTAGATTTATCAGTTTCTCTTGTTTATCCTCATAGAATAGTTGAGATAAGAAATTTTGAAAGGGCTGTAACAACTCAGTATACCTCTGCAATAAGAGAATTTTTGGTTTCTAATGAATACTCTGATTATCCCCTTGCTAATGCCCTACGAAAGGTTAGCATTTACGATTTTGCCCCAGTTGCTCTCTCTAGTAACATCTCATCAAGTGACAGTATGGAAAGAACTGGGCAGGGAATCGCTTATGCTCTAGTTGATATTTTGCACGCAAATCGTAGAAGCTTCGATGAACTAGAGGAGCGTTTAACGCGGCTTGTTCCTAACATACAAAGAATTTCATTGCCTCGTGGAGAAAATCAAACTTTTTTACTGGAATTGATTGACAAATATTCAGAACATCATATACCTGCCTCTGATATATCAGATGGAACACTGAGAATCTTGGCTTTCCTAACAGCCCTGTATCAAGAAAACACTCCAAGTATCATTTGTTTTGAAGAACTAGAAAATGGAGTTCACCCCTGGCTACTTCATAAAATGATGGAGTTATTAAAAATTGTTTCGACCGAGGGGATCACTGGTAAACCTGTTCAAGTTTTAATTACAACTCATTCCCCTGTGCTACTAAATTATGTCGAACCTCATCAAGTTCGAGCTGTTGAGCTAGATAACGAAGGTAAAACTCAAGTCCATACCTTACCCACAGATTCTATGCGTTTCCAAAAAGCCTTGGAAGCTTACGATGGGGCATTAGGTGAGCTTTGGTTTACGAATGTGTTTGGAGGCAATCCGGTATGAATCGCCCGATTCGTATTGGGCTAATTGCAGAAGGTGAGGCAGAACTGGGAGCAAGTATTCCTTACATCAAACCAGAAGATGGTGGAAAGGTCATTGAACGGAACAATGAAGGAGCGCTTCACATCTTAATCAGGCGAGAGCTTGAAAGTGCTGGATTGCCTGACTGTGATTTCGTGCAGAGACATCCATCAAGCAGTGAAAGCCGGTGTTTTAAGCGACGAACTGGGCATTCAGTTTTAGATCCAAAATATTTAGCACAGGTAGCTATCTCTTGGAAACCAGAGGAGGTCGATATGATCCTCATTGTCGTTGATGCAGACGATAACCTATCTCAAAGGCAGCGCGACTTAGAGCGTGCTTTGAATAAAATTCGTGACAATCACTTAGATGTCAACGAGCAACCAATCAGCGATCGTAGTGCAGGAGGTTTAGCAATTAGAAATTTTGAGACATGGTTGGTGGCTGATACTCAGACTCTCACCAAGATTTTAAGTGTGGAGCTTGAACAACTTCAAAATTTAGAGGACTTGATCGATACAAAAGAGCGTTTGGAAAAAGCAATTGCAGAATCAACATATCTCTCCGAAGAGAGTAGCAACCAACGTCCGCTTCAAATCCGATGGAACTTAGCTTCTCAGATTGATTTAGCTATCATCAAAACTTGCTGTCCGATTGGATATGCTGCCTTTGCACAACACTTAATGGCGGCGGCAAAAGTAGTTGTGGACGCGATCGCAAATCTATAGTATTCACCACCTTGTACAAATTCTTTCTTAGAGCGACCGTCGATTTTCGTCATCAGGAACGCTTTGTCTCGGTAGCGATCGCGGAGCGCTTTCCCCATGGGAATCTCGCTGGCTCCACCGTTGTAATCCCAACTGTTATCCATAAAGGTGATGCCACGATGAATCGCAGTATCTTCCTAGAGACACGCTAGAGCTGGCTGTTGGCAATTTAGGCGGGGTGAGACTCATCGAGTTGGATCGTCACTGACTTTGACAATCAGCTTGCCAAAGTTTTTCCCTTGGAGTAAACCGATGAAGGCGTGCGGGGCGTTTTCCAGACCCTCTACAACGTCTTCTTTATACTTGAGTTTACCTTCCTGCAACCACTGAGAAACATCGTTTATGAACTCTGCCTGACGGTGTTGGTAATCACTAACAAGAAAACCTTTGATTAAAGCGCGTTTAACCAACAGTGGCATCAAATTAGGACCAGGAGGAGGATTTTCTGCGTTGTACTGCGAGATTAAACCAACCAGTGGTATTCTTGCCCCCAGATTAATCTGCTGCAACACAGCTTCTAAAATTGGACCAGCCGTATTGTCAAAGTAAACGTCGATTCCGTTAGGACAAGCAGCTTTCAGTGCTGAACTTAGGTCTTGAGTTTTGCGGTTAATGCAGGCATCAAACCCTAATTCTTTCACGACGTAATCGCATTTCGCCTCACTACCAGCCACCCCCACTGCCCGACAGCCTTTGAGTTTGGCAATTTGACCGGCTACAGAACCCACTGCGCCAGAGGCAGCAGAAACGACAACCGTTTCGCCCGCTTGGGGTTGCCCAATATCAAGCAGCGCAAAATATGCCGTCATTCCGGGCATCCCCGTTATGCCCAATGCATAGGAGATGGGCGCTTGATTGGGGTCAAGCTTACGCAACGTTTCGCCTTTCGATACGCCATAGGCTTGCCAGCCGTCATAACTAAGCACAAAATCTCCGGCTGAGAATTGGGGATGGTTAGATTTCACCACTTGGCTGACTGTGCCACCGACCATCACAGACCCCAATTCTACCGGAGCAGCATAAGATTCGCGAGCGCTCATGCGACCGCGCATATAGGGGTCGAGGGACAGATAGATCGTGCGGTTGAGAACTTCCCCTTCCCCTGGTTCTAGGATTGGGGTTTCGACTAGGGCGAAATCACTCTCTTTTGGTTCCCCAACTGGACGGCTTTTGAGTAAGATTTGTTGGTTAATTGAATTAGGCATTAATGATTCCTATTTTCTGCCAATGCGTTGAGTTGGTCGTGCCGCAGATGACTCTGTATATGCAGTTCCTAGAACTAGGATAATCAAGGTGATGATTTGAATCAATGTTATTTGGATTACATCAAAATTTAAGGTCTTCTGTGACTATGACTACACCAAATAGCCCCTAGAAGGCTCTACACAGCATTTTAGGGGCTATTGATTTTATGATTGGTCACACATTCGGTTTACAAATCCAGTCCATTAAGATCGCCGAAAATCAGCCAAAATAGAAGTTGCCCAAAGATTGAGGCGCTGGTTATGGAAGAATTACTAGAGTTAAAAGATTTACTGCTAAAAGGAGATGTTCAAGGGGCATTGGTCATCGTCGAAGAATTAAAACAGATGAGCAAACAAGACATCATTGATAGCATTCGTAGTTATGCCGTGATTCTGCTGTTGCATCTGATTAAACAGCAAGCAGAAAAGCGCACAACTCGCTCTTGGGATGTCTCTATTCGCAATTCAGTTCGGGAAATTCAAAGAGAAAATAAGCGTCGTGAGACAGGAGGCTATTATTTAACTGCTGAAGAATTGTTGGAAACCTTACAAGAAGCGTACTTAAATGCCATCGATGAGGCTTCCCTAGAAGTAGAAGAAGGACGTTATCAACCAGAAGAATTAGAACAACTGGTTCATCAAGAAGAAATTATAAATCGTGCCTTGGCTTTGATTTCACCACAAGAGTAAAGATAATTGGCTAAACAACGACTCGATACACTGTTAGTAGAACTTAATTTATCTTCTTCCCGCGCCTTAGCACAGAGGTTAATTCAGGCGGGGGAAGTGACTGTTAATGGTCAGGTGATTGATAAGCCTGGTACGGAAGTTGATGTTGCGGCGCAAATTCAGATAAAAGAGCGATCGCGCTTTGTTTCCAGAGGCGGCGAGAAGTTAGCAAAAGCATTGGAACTGTTTGCAATTCCTGTGGAAGGGCGCGTTTGTTTGGATGGCGGTATTTCTACAGGCGGCTTTACTGATTGTCTGCTGCAAGCTGGGGCAAAATTGGTTTACGGCGTTGATGTTGGTTATGGACAAGTTGACTGGCGTTTGCGAAATGATTCTCGCGTGATTTTGAAGGAACGCACGAATTTGCGGTATCTGAAGCCAGAAGAGTTGTATGGTGATGCTGAACTGGCTGATTTGGCGGTGGTTGATGTGTCGTTTATTTCCTTAACCAAGATTTTGTCTGCTTTATGGCAACTCACTCAACCTCCACGTGAAGCTGTGTTGTTGGTGAAACCCCAGTTTGAAGTCGGGAAAGACCGTGTGGGTAAAAAAGGTGTTGTGCGTGATTCTCAAGACCAAGCTGATGCTATTTTTCAGGTGTTGCAAGCGGCTGGTGAATTGGGATGGAAGTACAAAGGTTTAACTTGGTCGCCTGTCACTGGTCCTGCTGGGAATATAGAGTATCTCTTATGGCTGGGAATGGAGAGTGAAACTCCACCGCCGGGTTTAGAAGTCATCAAACAAATGACTCAATCATCTGCGGCGCACTTTTTAGTTTCGCGCAAAGACAAGCCAGCGCTGTAGGAGGGTTTCCCGACCCAGGCGACTGGTGACTCCAGTCGTGTTAGCGGAAGCCTGTGCATAAAGGGTGAAAAGCTTTTCCCCTGCCCCCTTTGCGCCCTAATGATAAGTCTTTAACCGGGCATGATATGAATTGCTCATTTTGCTTTGCAAGTATTTTTTGTCCGACTCCCCCAAATCCAACCCTCTTCGGGAGTGGTAATTTCAATCCAGCCACCATTTTGTTTTCCCGTGACTGTCACCTGAGTACCTGCTTTTATAACTTTTCCTGTTCTCCTACGCCCAGAAACAGCACGTAGATTTGCAGGTTGCGTCACAATAATACAATTGTTTTGTTCTTTTTTTTCTTCAGGTATATTCTTCTGTGTTGTGTTCTGATCAGTTGTATTATTCTGTGTTGTGACTTTTGTTTTTTCTTCTATTGTTTCTGGAATTTTATTATCTGCTGTCTGAGAGGGCTGCTGTGCTGGAGGACTTGCAGAAATTATGCTAAACACAACTAAAACAATACCGCCGCCTGCAGCAATAAGTAATGGCAGTTTGCGACGATATTTATCAAGAAAATCAAGGCGTGAGGGAGAACTGTTTGATGAGGTGGGTGAATTAGGAGCAATTTTCACCGTACTCTGTGCAGGGGATGCAGGTGCTAGAGTGGCGTCAGGAATTGTTGTGTTATTTGGTGGAGTGTAACCAGGCTTTGCTAGTTTCTGGAACGATTGCATCACTTTATTTGCTGACACATACCCTTCTCGTAAATAGTTACGTAGGACATGTTTGACGGTACCAGCAACAGCTGTTGGTGTGTTGGGATGAGTGATTGAGGCGAGTGCTTCCAGCGCTTCGTCTGCAAAGTGGAAGCGATATTTATAGTATGGGCGCACCATCTTACTGATGATAGCTGCTAACTGATCGCTGACTTGAGCATATTGTTGCCAGATAATTTCCCCGCTTGTCGGATCTTCTGCCAGTTGCTTAGGACTCAAGCCTGTGAGGGCTTGGATAGCAATCATACCAAGAGCATAAATATCACTATTAGGACGAGGTCTACCTTGTGCTTGCTCACTTGGCATATAGCCTGGAGTCCCAATAGCAATTGTCTGGTTTTTGAACTGCTGTTCTGGACTCATGAGCGAGTACATCTGCACCTGTTTGACAGCGCCGAAATCAACCAGAACGAGCTTGTTATCCGAATGGCGGCGGATAATGTTTTGGGGCTTGAGGTCGCGATGGATAACATTATTATTATGAATAAAGTCTAGGACAGGCAAAATTTCATACAGAAGTTGAATGACCTGGCTTTCCTCCCAACGGTTCCCGCTTAACATCTCAGCAGACAGCGGATGTCCATCGATAAACTCCTGTACCAAGAAGAATTCTTCGTTTTCCTCAAAGTAAGCTAACAGCCGAGGAATTTGGTCATGATTGCCTAGCTTTTCCAAAGCGTCGGCTTCCGTACTAAACAAGCGTCTCGCTGTTTGTAAAAAATCGGGGTCGTTAGTCGCAGGTTTGAGATGCTTAACTACACAAGTGGGATTCCCAGGACGACGAGTATCTTGCGCTATGTAAGTATGACCAAATCCGCCTTTACCCAATAGTTCAACCACCTGGTAACGTTGGTCTAGTAAGGAGCCGATCATGGTATAGCTTTCCTCAGGTGAAATGTTCAGCACAATAGACTTTTTCAAAAAAAAGTAGTTTTTCCCGGATTGGTGCAGAAATAATTGCTACAGAAATATATGTACAACAATCAGGTGATGGCAGCTACCCATGACAACGTAAAAATCGCAACAAAGACAATAACTTCATATTTAAATTATATTGGCGGGATTCAGTCTACTTGTACTGTGCCAGTAGCAGCAACACTAGTGCCTAGGAATGCATTCAGAGGTTTGACTCACTATGCTGTTTACTGCTGCAGTTCAGCGTCGCCAATGTTTCTTCCGTATCTGTATCTAGCTAAAATGTTATTTTTTCCTAGTTGTCGGAATGCGATCAAGAGTGCCATAAAGAAAAAGTGAAGGATTAACCCTGAATCCTTAACATATCCTTTACCTTAGCAATGCTGGCACTCCCTGCTTCCAGAATGGATTTATAGAAGTCATGACTAAACTGAAACTGCGCCTACAAGAAGGAAATTCCGAAAGAACGGTGACGGTGGATCAAGATGTTTTCACTATCGGTCGTTTGCCGCAATGTGACTTATACTTACCTTCTGGGGGAGTTTCACGTTACCATGCCCGCCTTGTGAAAACTCCTTTGGGTGTGTGGACTATTGAGGATTTGGGCAGCAAAAACGGCACTCAATTGAACGAACGCCTGATTTCCTCTCCCCAAGAGTTGCAAAACGGTGATCTTGTTTGGCTGGGGGATATGTGTCTGCGTATCATGTTGACTCCTGTTGAATCATCCATGTTTAAGCAAGGAGTCGTTTCTCCAGGAAGAACAATTCTTCGCAACGTTAAACAATTGCAAGAGCAATGGATTTTCGCTGATAACATCGATGGTGATGTCAGCATCAAAGACAAAACGATCGCTCGCCTGAAAGACTTAGTAGACATAGCCAAGAATCTCTCCGCAGCAGCCTCCATAGAAGAGATTTTCTCTCAAGTCCAGCAAGTGGTGTTTCGTTACCTCAACAGTATTGACCGTTTAGCATTATTAATTGATGTTTCTGGGTGTGGCAATCTGGAATTATTGAATGCTGCTACGAGAAATATCTCTGAGCAAGAACATCTGCCAACTGATGGTAGTTGGATTAGCCGTAGTATCTGCCAAAAAGTCTTTGACGAAAAAGTTGCCATTCAAACCGCTGATGCCCAGAATGATGAAAGGTTTGCTGGAGAAAACAGTATTCTGGTGAAAGACATTCGTAGTGCAATGGCGGTGCCTTTGTGGGATGAAAATAAGGTTGTTGGTGTTCTCTACGCTGATGCTCATTTCTCTTCTCACCATTGGGTAGAAAAAGGAGAGGAAGAACTCAGTTTTTTTTCGGCTTTAGCAAATCTTGTGGCTTCTAGCGTACAACGTTGGCTGCTAGCCGAGAAACTTAGAAGCGAAGAAGTGATTCGCCATAGACTCGAACGCTATCATTCACCAGCAGTTGTACAGCAGTTGATAGCTGTGGGTGCATTGCCAAATGGACGTTTACCTCCACAAGAAACTGAAATTAGTATTTTATTTGCGGATTTGGTTGGCTTTACGGCAATTTCAGAAAGGTTCACGCCAACTCAAGTTGCGGAATTGCTTAACAATTTATTTGAGGAGATGCTGCAAGAGGTGTTTGCCTACGCTGGCACTTTAGATAAGTATATTGGCGATTGCATTATGGCATTTTTTGGCGCGCCTGAACCACAGCCGGATCATGCCGATCGCGCTGTCACTGTTGCCAAGGGTATGTTAACTCGTCTGGAAAATCTCAATGCCAAAAATTTTTGGACCGAACCATTGCAATTGCGAATCGCGGTTAACAGTGGTAAAGCTGTGGTTGGAGATGTCGGCAGTTCCCAAAGGGTGGATTATACCGCATTAGGAGCCACTATTAATTTAGCTGCGCGTATGGAAGCAGTTTGTCCTCCAGGTGAATGCGTTGTCAGTGAAGCCACTTATCAAATGCTTTCTCAACCCTCATCCTTCCTAGAAATGGCAGATTATCGCTTTAAAGGTATTAATCGATTAGTCAAGGTTTATCAGACAAAGATGCACTGAGGAGAGATTCGGTACCGGTGTCATGGAATCTGGAAATTCTCTGTTCAAAATTCACGGTGGACTCACCTACACCCCAGCATTCCTAGTCAAAGCTTTCTTGCGCAAAGCCGAGAAAGCAAGCGTTTGAATCGTACAAGTGCAAACTTAAAGGCGATTTTGCTGCAATCTCATAATTAAAAGTCAAAAAAACATATTAAATTGTCAATTTTATTTTTAATTACAGTACTACATCCTGCTAAAATCAAGCAGAGTTGATCAAATGCACACTTTCTTAGTGGAGATTGTAAGCATAAGTACATATGGTTTATGTATATTTTGTTTCAATTTTAATTGAGAAATTTTAATATAAGTAAAGTTAGCATTTCTTGAAAGACTACAATTTGGAAAGGAGCGTCCGCAATCGATGTTTATAACATATGGATGCTACCTCTGGTAATTTTTTAACGGGGAGGTCAGGGTATGGCGATCGCCACTATTAATCCTGCAACTGGGGAGTTGCTGAAAACTTTTGAACCACTAAGCGATGCAGAAATCGCTGAAAAACTAGATTTGGCACAACAGGGTTTTGAAAAGTACCACAAAACGAGTTTTTCAGAGCGATCGCACTGGATGCAAAACGCTGCTGACATTTTAGAGCAAGAAAAAGAAGATTTTGCCAAGATCATGACGCTGGAAATGGGCAAACCTTTTAAAGCGGCGATCGCGGAAGTGGAAAAATGCGCTGTCGTCTGTCGTTACTACGCTGAACACGCTGCGGAATTTCTCGCTGATGTGACCGTAAAAACTGATGCTAGCCAAAGTTTCATAAAATACCAGCCATTAGGTATAATCTTGGCAGTCATGCCGTGGAATTTTCCCTTTTGGCAAGTGTTCCGTTTTGTTGCACCAGCGCTGATGGCAGGGAATGTCGGATTACTTAAACACGCTTCCAACGTGCCACAGTGTGCTTTGGCAATAGAAGAAATTATACACAAAGCAGGTTTTCCAAAAGGCGTATTTCAAACTCTATTGATAGGTGCTGCAAAAGTTGCTGACTTGATGAGTGACGATCGCGTCAAAGCAGCGACATTGACAGGAAGCGAACCAGCAGGCGCAAGTTTAGCCGCCGCATCAGGAAAACAAATTAAAAAAACTGTCTTGGAATTGGGAGGAAGCGACCCGTTTATTGTATTGGAAAGTGCTGATTTAGAAGCAGCAGTTACCACGGCAACAACAGCCAGAATGTTGAATAACGGGCAATCATGTATTGCAGCGAAACGCTTCATCGTCGCTGAGACAATAGCAGACAAGTTTGAAAAACGACTACTGGAGAAATTCCACGCGCTAAAAATTGGCGATCCGATGCAAGCAGAGACTGACTTAGGACCACTGGCAACTCCTGATATTCTTAAAGACTTAGACCAGCAACTGCAAGCAGGTGTCAAGAGTGGGGCAAGAATTTTGACGGGTGGACATCCTTTATCAGACCGTCCTGGAAACTTTTATCCACCGACCATTCTCACGGATATTTCCCCAGACAATCCAGTGGCGCAGGAAGAGTTTTTTGGTCCGGTAGCGATGTTATTCCGCGTACCAGATATTGACGCAGCGATAAAACTAGCAAATGCGACACCTTTTGGTTTAGGTGCTAGTGCTTGGACAACAAACGCCGAAGAACGCGATCGCCTTGTAGAGGAAATCGAAGCAGGTTCGGTATTTATCAACGGTATGGTCAAATCCGACCCCCGCTTGCCCTTCGGCGGAATCAAGCGTTCTGGATATGGCAGGGAATTGAGTATCCAGGGCATACATGAGTTCGTCAATGTTAAAACTGTGTGGGTGAAATAACCCACGCCAGGTGCAATCAACCCAAAGGAATAGTAAATATGAATACAGCTGAATTACTCGTACAGTGCTTAGAAAATGAAGGGGTGCAATACGTTTTCGGACTCCCTGGGGAAGAAAACCTGCACGTTTTAGAGGCGCTGAAACATTCTTCCATTCGATTTATTACCACACGCCACGAACAAGGTGCAGCATTCATGGCAGATGTCTACGGACGTTTGACAGGAAAAGCTGGAGTTTGTCTTTCAACTCTCGGTCCAGGGGCAACAAACTTGATGACTGGGGTAGCAGATGCTAACCTCGATGGTGCGCCTTTAGTGGCAATTACCGGACAGGTGGGCACAGATAGAATGCACATCGAATCCCATCAATATTTAGATTTGGTGGCGATGTTTGCCCCAGTGACAAAATGGAATAAACAGATTGTGCGCCCTAGTATCACACCAGAACTTGTGCGCAAAGCCTTTAAACGGGCGCAAAGTGAAAAACCAGGCGCAGTTCACATTGACTTGCCAGAAAATATTGCCGCCATGCCCGCAGAAGGCAATCCCTTGCGTAAGGACAACATTGAAAAAACCTTCGCTTCTTTTGCTAGTATCAGGGCAGCAGCAGCAGCAATTTCCCAAGCAGTTAACCCGATAATTTTAGTTGGTAATGGGGCAATCCGCGATCGGGCAAGCGATGCTGTCACACAATTTGCCAACCAGATGAATATTCCTGTTGCCAACACGTTCATGGGCAAAGGGGTGATTCCTTACACTCATTCCTTAGCATTGTGGTCAGTCGGATTGCAACAGCGAGATTTTATCACCTGTGGCTTTGATACCACAGATTTAGTGATTGCTATCGGCTATGATTTGATTGAGTTTTCTCCAAAAAAATGGAATCCCGATGGGAGAATTCCCATTGTTCATATTGGAGTCACTCCTGCGGAAATTGATAGTAGTTATATTCCTAACGTTGAAGTTGTCGGAGATATTACTGATTCCCTCTCTGAAATCTTAAAATTTGCAGATCGCGAAGGTAAGCCCAATCCTTACGCTATCAACTTAAGGACAAATATCCGTGCCGATTACGAAGAGTATGCCAATGATGACGGGTTTCCCATTAAGCCACAAAAGTTAATTTATGACTTGCGGCAGGTGATGGGACCAGAAGATATCGTCATCTCAGACGTAGGCGCACATAAAATGTGGATTGCCCGTCATTATCACTGCCATAGCCCTAATACTTGCATCATTTCCAATGGCTTCGCAGCAATGGGTATTGCCATTCCTGGTGCTGTAGCGGCAAAACTTGTCCATCCCAACCGTAAAGTTGTTGCTGCAACCGGCGATGGTGGCTTCATGATGAATTGCCAGGAATTAGAAACTGCTTTGCGCGTTGGTACACCCTTTGTCACCCTGATTTTTAATGATGGTGGCTACGGCTTAGTTGAGTGGAAGCAAGAAAATTACTTTGGCAAAGGTAGGTCATCTTTTGTGCATTTTGGCAACCCTGATTTTGTCAAATTTGCCGAAAGCATGGGTCTAAAAGGCTACCGCGTTGAATCTGCTACTGATTTTGTTCCCATCCTGAAAGAGGCTTTGGCACAGGATGTTCCAGCAGTGATAGATTGTCCTGTTGATTACCGGGAGAATATCCGCTTCTCGCAAAAAGCCGGCGCGTTGAATTGTGCGGTGTAGGGAGATTTTCCTCACGCCAAGACGCTAAGACGCAAAGATATCTTGGCGTTCTTGGCGTCTTGGCGGTTCGATAAATTAAACTTTTTGGCGATTTTTGCGTAAGTCCTGACTGTGCCAACAAAGGAAATAGCATCAGCAATCGGTTGCTCCCCATCGTAGCGACCGATTGCTGATACTATTGTCATCCAAAGTGGAATTCATACTCCTGCCCCTTGAATACTCAAAATAGGCTTCTAAAATCCTTGGAGAACAATACTTTTAGCCTACGCTCGCCCAAGAACCGTATTGGACAATTCCTGTCAATGAAGTTTTACTTTCTAGTTTTTCTTCCCTTGCATTTTTTGAGCAAAAAACTCTAACACTAGCCGAGTTTTAGTTTCTTGAACACCCGTTGAGTCAAGCTTATTGTTGGTTAGATATTGCATGAACTCCTCTTGAGCCACCTGTGCTTGCTCTGGCTGAACTCGAATGGATAACTCAAGAAGCTGTCTGCCGTCAGGTATGTGCCAACGTTCACAACGAATCGGGTAAGTCAAACCGCCACTAAGCTTTGGCTTCCAGCGAAAAGCCTTAACTGGACCTAGCACTTGCAAATCATTAAGGTGAACTTCAATTTGAGCGCTTGTCTTCAAAAAACGTTCCTGTTGCTTAGAGAACAGTTTGTCTAGCGATCGCTTACCTCCGAGCGTCTCTTCAATTTCACCTTGTTCCTGCTCAATAGTGAAGGATGCGGATTCGATCTGGCGATCGCCTACCCAATCCCCTTCAATCTTGAACCCCTCTATTCCTCGCCATTCTGAAGAAATCTGTGACGAAACAGGGCGAAGCTTTACGGTAGAATCATCTGGGTTATCCTGGTTTTTACGAAGGCGCAAAATAATGCCATGCTCGAATAGTTGAAGTTCTCCATTTGTGCGGAATGTTTGAATATCCTCACAGAAGTAAATTTCACGTTTCTCTGACTCATCTTGTTTCAGTTCAAGCAAATTTTCTGCAACCTTGATTTGTTCTGGTTTGATTGTCACCTTAATTTCAACCGCGTCAAGTTGCTCCAATGAGTTACTCATGTTTTTAGTCACCGCTGTATAAATTGCTGCAAAATATAGTGGGCAAGTTCGATAGAATTTTTCTAGCTAAAGAACAGTCGTTCCTTCTCACGAGGCGAATCTTTGACATAGAACCGTCGTGCCCAGCGATCGCTGTCTCGCAAGTACAGCTTTTTTGGTAGTGGTTCTGCTGACTTGTGAACCGTTTCGTCATGCTCTTGAACTTTGCCTCTGAATCGAAAATGCGTGAAGAGTCGCATAAACTCAGTCAGGTAAATATCAGCAACCCGCGTATCTCCTCGAATCACCATCATGTTTTCATCGTTCTGATTGGTGGAAGATTCGCTAAAATTGGCTGACCCGGTGATGACGATTGGGTGGTTGCTTAGCGGATCGATTAGCATATATTTGGTGTGGACAAATCGAACGTGCTGATTGAACCCGGTCAACTTTTCGTTCAGCCATTGTCCCCAGCCGTCCTTACCCAAATAAGCTCCTGCTGCTACCCGATTTGAAGGATTTCGATTGATGGTCTCAATTTTGGCATTCTCTTTTTCCAGCAGCAGATAACGTAAATACGGTTTCTCTTTCTCAAAGATCTCCCGCAATTGCTGAGTGACACCAAACGCTGCGGTTAAAAATACGCTTTGCTTAGCTTGGTCCATCAGTTGGGCATAGCACTCCAATGCTTCTAGAGAATCGCGCGGGCTGAAGATGGGTTGGATGGCTGGAGGCGTAGACTGTCCACATAAAACGGGCGTATTTTTTTCAGTCCAGTCTCTCAAGCGCTTAAGATCTGGGTCTTCACTAAGAACTTGCCAGTAGTCAAAGTAGGCGGCTGCAATTTCTGGATCGCGGACAATGTGCCCTACATTCGATTGCCCGAAGATGCCACCATCTGTGATATTCGTAGAGCCAGTCCAGACTTCGATTGGCTTATCATCCTTCAACAGCACAATAAATTTGTTGTGGGCAATTTTCTTGCTGTTTTGCCGTTGAATAATTAAATCCTCAATACCAGCTTTCTTAATTGCTTCTAGATTTCGCTCTCTTGGATTGTTGTCTTTATTGACGATACAATCGACGATGATTTGCACATCGGCTCCGCTGTCCGCCGCAATGCGAATACTCCCCGCTGTAGGTATTGCTGCGAGACATAGTCCCGTGCGACTTTCATGGGTGGACTTTTGTAGACTGCTTGAATAAACTCCTGAACTTCTTTCGCTTCTTCAGGTTTGTTGATTTCTGGTTTGGTTTGGTCAAGAGTGTAGTTATTGAATAGCGTCGCGACTCGTGTGTAGCTTTCCTCCTTCGCAGCAGGTATTACGACTTCAACGATCAATTTGTGGTCTTCACCTGCATTCTTTTTCTCATCAACTACCACATACCCTTGTGTCTTGGTTGCAGCATCGATTGTTTCTGTGTCCCCCTTCTTGACGGCTTTGATGCCGCAATGCTTCTGATCTGCATCCCAAATCTGCTGATAAATGTCACTCATCTTCCAATTTCCTTGATAATGAAGTTAAACTTTCTTTGGGAGTATTCTCGGCAGCTAGACTGAATCAGGTATTTTGCTAAAAAACTTAATACCTACGATAGATACAAAATCTTAATCCTGTGACTCTATAAGTTGCGAAAAGATGCAAAATTAGGTTTGAGGCTCAAGCACTCAGACGGCTTGTGATGCCAATCCAAGTTAAAAAGCTTAGAGCCATACACCGCCACTCCCAACCATTTCTATTGATTGGGTGTTCCAACTCTGGTTCGGTTACTTAATCTTTGAAGTGCAGCTTGCACTGCTACGGCTCAACCCTGATGTCACGCGATTTCATGCTACAGAGTAGAGGAATGGGTTGACGGTACCCTGGCGGGTACTTTTTACTGGCACGAAAGATAATCGCATATGCCTTAGCTATACGCTGAATGCAGCTTGAAACTGTCTCCATTGGGAAAGAGGCAGGGATTTATGCGATCGCAGAAGTAACAGAACCCACTCAAGTTCTGAGTCCTTCTTATCACCACAACAGGTGTCCTGATTCCGCAAAATTCTGACAGCTAAAAGGTCAGCGCGAAAGAGCGCTTTTCACATGATTAGACCACAAATCGTAGGGTGGGCATTGCCCGTAAAAGCCCATGTGGTCAACATTTGAGATATTGGTGAGCAATGCCCACCTTACAGAAAACTACCTGAAACTTCCGAGACTTTTGTGGAGTTGATTCGGCGCTGGCTTGCTCAGTAGATTTTACCTCACGCAAAGACGCAAAGAAACCTCTCACGGATGTCCTCCTCTGCGCCTCTGCGGTTCAAAATCTCAGCGACTACCCCTTATGCAAAACCTGTTGCAGTGCTTCTAAAAGTCGGTCAACACTTTCTTTGCGACTGTTGAAGCCCATAAGTCCGACGCGCCAAACCTGACCTGCTAGTTCGCCAAGACCACCCCCAATCTCGATATCATGTTCATTGAGCAACTGCCGTGCAACTGCTTTACCATCTACCCCTTCTGGAATGCGGACTGTGGTAAGAGTTGGTAAGCGGAACTGTTTCTCGACGTGCAAAGACAGTCCCAACTCCTCTAACCTCTGCCAAAGATACTCTACATTCTTTTGATGGCGTTGCCAAGAGTTTTCTATTCCCTCTTGGGCAAGCAAACGCAGTGCTTCCCGCAGTGCATAATACAGGTTAATGGGTGCTGTATGGTGATAGGTGCGTTCTTCGCCCCAATATTTGCTCAACAATGTCATATCTAAGTACCAGTTAGCCACTTTAGTTGAACGTCGCTGCAATTTCTCAACCGCACGAGAACCCAATGTCAATGGCGAAGCACCAGGGGGACAACCTAACCCTTTTTGGCTACAGCTATAAGCGACATCAACTCCCCACGCATCTAAAAGAAAGGGAACTCCACCTAAACTTGTCACCGTATCTACTAACAGCAAAGTGCCGAATTCACGACATAAGTCACCGACTCCTTCCAACGGTTGACGTGCGCCTGTGGAGGTTTCTGCATGCACTAAAGCTAGGATAGCCGGACGATGAGTTTCTAGGGCTGTTCGCAGTTCATCCAGCGAGAAGACTTGCCCCCAAGGTTTTGTTATGGTTTGGACATCTGCACCATATCGAGAAGCCATATCAACAAGGCGATTGCCAAAGTATCCAGCGACACCAACCAAAACCACATCTCCTGGTTCTGTGACATTGGCGATCGCCCCTTCCATTGCTGCTGATCCTGTACCGCTGATTGCGATCGTCCACTGGTTTTTCGTCTGCCATACGTAGCGCAGCAGGGACTGAATTTCATCCATTAGTACCAGAAAAGCGGGGTCGAGATGCCCAACTGGGGGAGTATTCATCGCCTGTAGAACTGCGGGATGAGCATTCGAGGGTCCTGGTCCTAACAGCAGGCGAGATGGTACTGTAAGGGGCGAAAGTTGTAGCCGTTCGTTATTGTCGATGGAAAGTGTTTGCGTCATTATCTTTTTTACGGTAGATAGTCATTAACGCATATATGATACGTCTTAAATCAGTTATCAGTTATCAGTTATCAGTTATCAGTCCTGACGGCCTATGGTGGGGGATGCGCGAGGTGCCACCAACGCCTATGCCGTAGGCACGTCTGACGACGAACGGTGCTCTTGGTGGGGGACGCGCGACCACTCGTATTTAACTGATAACTGCGTAGGTAGCTGTTCACTGTTAATCATGCAATGTCTTTCAAAGTTCGACTAGCATTGTGGTTTGGCTGTTGCAAGAAGTTCAATTGCTGTACAACAGCCGTGTGAACACTATTTATTGTTACAAAAGCAGCATTGGCAGGCAAGGCAAATACTAGTGTACTGATAGAAATTGATAGAAATTACCGCAACAATAGCAGATTTTATTTGTTTGCTTGACATAACATTTAAATTACGTTAATTACTTCTAAAACTTAATTCGCTTGTTGTCGGTGAAATGATTCTCCTACACGTGGTTCATCCAATTGGGTGAATGCGAAATTGAGCTTGGGAATATAACCTGAAAGAAGAACTACTTTTATAAAAATTTGTTTGGTGGAAATCCAAATATAGGAAAAACTGCTAAACAGCCCATAATTGTCTTGCCTGATACATCAATAACTTGTGGATAAAAAGCTTAGAGTGTGAATGAAACTGTGAAACTGCTGTATACACCTGATTCTCAACAAGGAACATTGCCGCTGCTGGAAAGAATTGCTGCCAATTTACCCGGGATGATTTTCCAGTTCCTGAAGCGCCAAGATGGATCTGTGTGTGTTATCTACGCGAGTTCTGGCTGTAGGGAACTGTTTGAATTGGAACCAGAAGTGCTGCAAACAGACTTTCAAGCGTTGAACAAACTCATTCATCCGCAGGATGTTCAAGCTTTTGAAGAATCTATTGCCATTTCTTGTGCGACCGGAAAACCTTGGCACTGGGAAGGTCGCATCATCACTCTCAGTGGCAAACTCAAGTGGATTCAAGGGGCTTCTCGCCCAGAACAACAACCATCGGGAGACATGATTTGGGATGGTTTGTTGATAGACATTACAGATCGGAAGTTAGCAGAGGAGAAGTTGCAAGAAAGTGAAGCACGCTACAAGGCAATTTTGGATGCTATCCCTGATTTGATGTTTCGCATAAGTCGCAATGGTCAGTATCTGGACTTTAAAGGTGAGGGAGCAAATGTTACGATTCCCAGAAATGAAATCGTTGGGAAAAATTTGCAGGATTTATTACCTCCAGATGTTGCCTTAAAAAGCCAAAAGGCAATTGCGAAAACGTTGGATTCAAAAACTTTGCAAACTTGCGAATATCAACTGCCAACGCCTTTGGGAATGCGAGATTATGAGGCGCGGTTGGTCGTCAGCGGGCAAGACGAAGTTTTGGCAATTGTGCGGGATATCTCAGAAAGCAAACAAACGGAAGTCGCCTTGAGAAATCTGGCAGAAAAATTTACCACAGTTTTTCGTTCCAGCCCCAATCCTATCGCCATCAGCACGTTGGCAGAAGGACGCTACATAGAAGTTAATGACAGTTTTGTGAAACAGTCTGGTTATGAAGCAGAACAGGTGATTGGTCGTACTGCTTTTGATGTAAATATTTGGGTGAACGAAAGCGATCGCACCATTGTGTTGCAAGAATTGCAAAAACACGGGGTGATTCGCAACATGGAATTTGAATTCCGCCGCAAGTCCGGTGAGATACGTACTGGGCTGTTTTCAGCGGAACTTATTGATTTGGATGGGATTCCCTGCTTATTATCCGTGAATCACGATATCACCGAACGCAAAAAAGGAGAACTTGCCCTACGCGAGTCAGAGGAAAAGTTTTCTAAAGCCTTTCGTTCCAGTCCTAACCCAATTACCATCCTGACTCTTAAGGATGCGCGCTATGTCGAAGTCAACGATACTTTTGTGCAAATCACCGGCTTTTCTCGGGAAGAAGTGATTGGTCGTACCCGCAACGAGTTGAATTTGTGGGTTAACCCATCTGATAGCGCCAGAGTAGAACAAATGCTGCAAGAGCAGGGATTTATTCGCAATTTAGAAACGGAACTTTACACAAAGTCTGGTGAGCTAAGGGTGGTGCTGTTTTCAGCCGAGGTCATTACCTTGGGTGGCGAGCCTTGTATGCTTTGTGTGACTAATGATATCACAGAACGCAAGCAAGCGGAAGAATTATTGCGCCTCTCCTCAAAACGCGATCGCCTCTTGGCCCAAACGCTATCACGAATTCGTCAGTCGCTGAACCTAGACCAAATTCTGCAAACCACCGTCAACGAAGTCCGACAATTTTTGGAAACGGATCGAGTTTTCATTGGTTTAAATGATACTAATGCCCCATCCAGAATTCTTGCTGAATCGGTAAATTCCAACTATCCATCAGTTCTCAATTGGAAAGGCGGCGATAAAACTTTTTTGCAAGAACTGAAAACAGTCCTGAAAAGCAATCAAGTACGTATAGTTGAGGATACCAGACAAATAGCAGCATCTCCTAAATTAAAAGCGCTCTATCACCAATTCCAAACCAAAGCGACTTTGGCTGTACCTATCATGCAAGGCGAGGAATTGTTTGGTGCGTTAGTTGCCAACCAATGCAGCGAACCACGCCATTGGACTGCTATAGAAATTGATTTACTCCAGCAAATGTCCCAACAGCTAGCGATCGCCATTCAACAAGGACAACTTTATCAAGAACTGGCGCAACTTAACACTAATTTAGAACGTCAAGTCGAAGAGCGTACTGCACAGCTACAGCAGAAAATGCAGGAACTCCAAGAACTCAACAGAGTCAAAGATGTCGTTTTGCACACCGTTTCCCATGAACTGCGGACTTCTGTGATGGGTAACTTGATGGTGCTAAATAATTTGCTCAATTATCAACCACCAGGAGATCACACAACATCCCCCTCATCTTTCTCATCCCCCATCCCTGTGCCTTGCTCAATTATCAAGCGAATGATTCAAGGGAACGATCGCCAACTGGAGATGATTGAATCACTGCTGGAACTTCATTCAACTGAAGCACAGGGAATTGTCCTGCATCGAGAGGTTGTTTCATTCAGTACATTGGTTGGTACAATAATCAGAGACTTGGAGCCAATGCTGACACAACATCACTCAAGTGTGACAAATTTGGTTCCAGACGACTTACCCTTAGTGATTGCCGATCCGGCGCATCTGCAGAAAGTTTTTGTCAATTTGTTGGCTCATAGCTGGCAACACAATCCACCTGGAGTAAACTTTACCTTGAAAGCCACAGTGGAAACAGGAAGGATTCGCTGTAGCATTCAAGATGACGGTGTAGGTATGAGCAAGTTGGAGTGCGATCGCCTCTTCGATTTGTATGTGCGCGAACCGCAAGCGCGTTGTTCAACAAGGATTGGCTTAAAAATGTATCTTTGTCGGCAAATTATTCAGGCACAAGGCGGTGAAATTGGTGTCACCTGCAACCGTAAGCGTGGGTTAACCTTTTGGTTCACATTACCTCTGGCAACCCCATCCTAAGATGTTAAGTATCTCATTGACTTGTTTTTTGCTAAACGAGTGATGGACAGAGGTAATCTGCAATCCAAAATTTAATCAGAGGGTGCGATGGCAAAAATGAAGAAGGCAAAAGCCTTCCTTGCTGTGGGAAGATTTGGTCAGAGGTTAATGGCGACTGTGTTGAGAACAGTACAAAAGTGTTTGAAAAAAGCTTTTTCTGTCACCAGTTCGAGAACTGGTGATGCCATTGCTTCTGACTACGAAGCTTGGCGCGATCGCTTTTTGTGGCAGAGATTGCATTTAGCATTGTGGATTGCGTTAATCTTGGTCTTGACCTTTAGCTTCCGGGATATTTACGATGCTTTCTTTCACCTTAGAGAATTGGCAGAAGTTCCTAGGGAGTTCAAACGCCTTATCTTTGTCTTGTATGGTGCGATAGTACTAAGTTTACTTAGCTGCATAGCCGTCCATAGAACTCAATTCGGTCGTCGTCATCCAGGGTTTGTGTTCCTTGGCTTATCCTGGTCAATAACTCTAGTTGAGCAAATTTGGGCGACACTCAACAATTTTGCCCTACCGGATATTTTGGCTTGGTTCCTGGTGTTCCTCTCTCAAGCCACACTCATGCCGATTCGCTGGACTCTACACCTTGTATCTCAACTGGGTGTACTGATTTACTATTTCAGCGTGAATCCAGCACTGGGATACAAGCTACCACCGCCGGATAGTGATAAGCCGATATATAGTGTAACATTGATTTTAGCCTTGTTTTGGTACTGTTTCATCTGTAACCTGGGCGTATATCTGTACGATCGCCTGCAACACTCTGAATTTTTCGCCCGCAGAGAACTGGAAACAGCGTACCAAAAACTAGGAGCTACGGAAGCCAAATACCGCAGTATCTTTGAAAACGCAGTTGAAGGTATTTTCCAAAGCACGCCCGATGGACGATACATTACAGCAAATCCTGCCTTGGCACGTATTTATGGATACTCTTCCTCAGAAGAAGTCACGGCATTCACTGATATTGAACATCAACTGTACGTTGATCCGAATCGTCGCGCAGAGTTTGTGCGCTTGATAGAAGAGTATGGCAGTGTGTCTGAATTTGAATCCCAGATATATCGCAAAGACGGCAGCATTGTCTGGATTTCCGAAAAAGCATACGCAGTGCGCGATGAAAGCGGAAAACTTCTTTACTACGAAGGGCTGATTGAAGATATTACCAAGCGCAAGCAAGTAGAAGAAGCGCTACAAGAACAGTTAATTTTTCTAAGAGTTTTAATTAATACTATACCAACTCCTGTTTATTATAAAAATGCCGAAGGTGTATATGTAGGCTGTAATAAGGCTTTTGAGGAAGACTTGGGTTTGAGTAAAGAGCAGATTCTCGGCAAGACAGTGTATGATATTGCACCAGAGGATTTAGCTGACAAATACCATCAAGCGGACATAGAGTTATTTAAGCAGCGGGGAATTCAAACTTATGAAGGTCCTGTGATCTATAAGGATGGCAGTAAGCATGATGTAATATTTTACAAAGCAACATTTTCCAAGGCAGATGGAACACTTGGCGGTTTGGTGGGAGTGATTTTGGACATCAGCCAGCGTAAGCGCACAGAAGAAGCACTACGAGTATTTTTCCACGCGGTTTCCCATGACTTACGCAACCCAGTGCTGGGAACTTTGATGGTTCTGAAGAATTTGCTTTCTCGTTCAGAGGAAAAAATCTTGCTTCCTCGGTCGATTTTAGAACGGATGGTGCAAAGTAGCGATCGCCAACTCAATTTAATTAACTCATTAATGGAAGCTCATGTCAGCGAAGTGCAAGGTGTTGTTCTGCAACGCCAAACCGTGCAGTTGCATACGGTGGTAGAAGCAGCCATTGCAGATTTAGAACCAATGCTGAGAGAAAATCAAGTTCTCCTGACAAATTCAGTTGCAGCAGATTTACCCTCAGTCAATGCCGATTCCACACAACTGTGGCGAGTGTATTCTAACTTAATTGTCAATGCTGTCAAACATAACCCCCCAGGATTAAGCATCACCCTGGATGCCACCACTGAAGGTGATAAGATGTGTTGCACTGTTTCTGATAATGGTGTCGGGATGAGTCAGCAACAGAGCGAGCATTTGTTTGATCTTTACTTTCGGGGTGGCAATGTCCGCAATTCTTTGAGCTTAGGATTGGGGTTGTATCTGTGTCGGCAAATTATTACAGCACACGGTGGCGAAATTGGTGTGGAAAGCGCCCAGGGAGAGGGGGCAACTTTCTGGTTTACTTTGCCAATATTACGAGAAGTTGTGCAATGATTTAAAATCGTTACGAACTAGACATATGTATCGTAAGGAAACCTCAAATGTCTTTGCGTTTTGGTTACACGATTATCTTTGTCGAAGATGTTGTCAAAACGGTTGAGTTTTACGAGAAAGCTTTTGATCTAAAACGCCGTTCTGTTAATCCGCTTTTTGCTGAGATGGAGACAGAAGGTGTGACACTTGCCTTTGGTGCTAACAGTAACGAACGTTCTGAACTACCGATAGAATTTCGAGAAAATCATCCAAGCGTTGCACCAGCAGGAGTACAAATTTCATTTATTGCAGCAGATGTTGAAGCTGCATATACAGCCGCTGTGAAAGCAGGAGCAATAGAAGTTGTTAAGCCGCAAAGAATGCCTTGGGGTCAAACCATCTCTCGCGTGCGTGACTTGAACGGGGTTTTGGTGAGTCTCGTCAGTCAGTCGCAAAGCTAACGCATCAGACGCGGAGAAGTTTTTACCATTACACCTCTCCAAAAAACAATCTAGAGACGTGGATTTGTCACGTCTCTACAAGGGTTGTATACAACGCACAATTAATTTCTGGAGATGTCTATTAGTAACTAAGGAATTTCCAAGAAATAAATTATCCATCTTGTGGGGTGGGCATCTTGCGCGCCCTAACTAAGTAGGAGGCAAAACGTCTGTTTCCATAAGAGGTAGCTGGATACTTTTTTATTTGGAAGTCCCTAAACTGAACTTAATGCTAACAAGTAGTTATGGAATTGGGGGCTTGCAAAGATAATCAACATACTTTTGACCATCAAATAGCCCCTGACACCAATCACTAAAACGCCTGCCCTGTATAAATCGAACGGACTTCACCGTTGCGGCGGATGGTGGCTTCGCCTTTGGCAAGCTTCACCAGAGTCCAACCGCTTGCGCCGATAGCTTCACCCACTTCGACACGACGAGTGACACCGTCTATTTTAAACAAGGCAGCAGATTTGTTTCCTAACTCAAATAATTTTTCTAACGTGTATGAAGGAGCAGTAACATCAGGAGTAGTTACTGTAGAAGATACTTCCTGATTTTCAGATGCTAGAGTAGGCGATGCTGCTGCATCTGTGGCTAGTTTTGGTGGTACAGCGCTCGAAGGCACAGGCTTAAGTTCTGGACGTACAGCAGCAAGCGCTTCTACACTGACAGGCTGGGCTGTTTTTACAGACTCAAGTTTAGAAGCTTTCCCCAAGCTACTTTCAGACACTGTAGCCGAGTTGGGAGTCTCAGCAGTAGGTGGAGGTGCGTAGCGCATGGGCTGCGGCGCTTGATACACGGGGATGTAGATGCGCTCAACAACTGTTGTAGAGTGGCTAGGGGCGCTTGCAATATTATTTGCACCTACGGGTGCTGGTAGTTTACCTACGGGTTGAGGGGTAATATAAGCAAGGGCTGTTTGGTTCGCTGAAGACGCAGACCTGAGACTGCTTTTTGCTTCTTGTCTATCAATGACACTTAGCGCTCCTAGCATATAATTAACCAAATCTGACTCGATTTGAGCTTTTGTCGGCAATGGAGACTGCGCCTGCGGCTGAAGCAGGCTTTGCTGAAGTGATTTGGAAACGAGACGATTGAGCAGTCCGGAGTTGAGAACCCAAACAATACTAGCAGCAGCTAAACCTATGGTGACTCCAACCCAAAGCACTATGCTCTTTGTGCGTTGCGATTTTTGGGACGATTTGCTTGCTTGTCTCCTAACCGCTGGAGTACCGACTACTAGTGTACTCAATGGGTTGTTCCTAGCTTGGGCAACCTTCTGTATAGGACCAAGTTGTGTTTCTGGAACGACAATTTGCGGCACTGTAACCGTTTGCACTTGACGAATGTCCTCTTGCAGCGCCGTTTGGGAAGGCAAGTTATCATTACCATCGAGAATTCGGTCAATTTCGGCAAAGAGTTCATCCATCAAGCTATCAGCATAGGTTTCTATCGACCAGGGTTCGCTGGTGATTAACTCCTGTGATGGTTCTGGAAGAATGAGTTGCGTATTGGCTTTTTGTGACATGGCGTTCTTAACTTCTGGCTCCTGGGAAGATAAATTTCGTTTCCCCTGCCTGCAAATAAAGACTTTGGTTCAAGTCTCCAATCTCTCGTTTTAATAAACGAGTGGATTGATAATTGATATGAAATTTTAGTTGAATTTGGGGACTGTTGATGATGCCAATTATGAATTTAATGTCATCTATCATACCAATCTCCTCAAATTTCACTTACCACTATACTCGCTCTTTTGGAGTTGTTTTCCAGCCAAGGCTGGAAATTCACTCAACGTCTTAGTTTTACGCAATTCTAGATAAATGAGCAAGGCATTAATGTCAGCTGGATTCACCCCCCCAATGCGAGCAGCTTGACCGATGGTTAATGGTTTGACCTTGGTCAGTTTTTCCCGTGCTTCTTTAGAAAGAGTATCAATGGCTTGGTAATCCAAGTCCGCAGGTAACTGGCGGTGCGCTTGACGAGCAATCTGGTCAATTTGATTTTGCTGCCTTTGCAGATAGCCAGAATACTTGATATCAATTTCTGCGCCTTCTTTCTCAGCCTGGTTAAGATTGGGGTTTCCCAGTCCGTGCATATCGAGGTCTACGTAGTGCAATCCTGGACGCCGCAACAAGTCTGCTAGCGTAATTGAGCCTTTGATAACTTGCTGGGTGGCAAGGGCGATCGCCCGCCCACTGTCCTCATGCTCTTTTACGCGTGTGGCATACAGTCGTTCTTTTTCTGCTGCAATCTTTTCTTGCTTGCCAGTAAATAACTCCCAACGTCGGTCATCTATTAAGCCGATTTCCCGTCCTAATGGTGTCAAACGTTGGTCAGAATTATCCGACCGAAGTATTAATCTATATTCAGAACGACTTGTCAGCACACGGTAAGGTTCCCGTAAGTCTTTCGTGCAGAGGTCGTCAACCAACGTACCGATGTAACTTTGTTCACGAGCGAAAACAATCATTTCCTGACCGCGAACAAACCGAGCCGCGTTAATTCCAGCAACAATGCCTTGAGCCGCAGCTTCTTCATAACCGGTTGTCCCGTTAATCTGTCCGGCACAAAATAGCCCCTCTACCTTCTTGGTCATCAGCGTCGGATAGCACTGAGTCGCAGGTAAATAATCGTACTCTACAGCATAAGCTGGGCGCAGCATAGTGCAGTTTTCCATACCAGGAAGACTACGTAACAGTTGAAGTTGCAAATTTTCCGGCAACCCTGTAGAAAACCCTTGGATATAAAGTTCGGGGATATCCCGTCCTTCCGGTTCAATAAAAATTTGGTGGCTTTCCTTATCGGCAAAGCGTACAATCTTATCTTCTATACTGGGGCAATAACGCGGTCCTTTAGCGTCCACCCACCCCCCATAAACTGGGGATAGTTGGAGATTTTCCCGAATCAAGCGATGGGTTTCGCTTGTCGTGCGCGTCATGTAACAAGGGAGTTGTTCCCGTTCTACCCATACTTCTGGGTCAAAGCTAAACCAGCGGACTTCCTCATCCCCTGGCTGAGGTACCATCTTGCTATAGTCTACAGACCGCTTGTCTACGCGTGCGGGGGTTCCTGTTTTCAGTCGTCCTGTTTCAAATCCCAGGCGATTCAGGGTTTCTGTCAAACCCACAGCGGCAAATTCTCCAGCACGTCCCGCCGCCATTGACTTGTTACCAACCCAAATCCGTCCTCCCAAGAACGTACCCGTTGTTAAGATCACCGCTTTGCATTGGAACGCCACACCAAAATATGTCTCAACGCCAACGACTTCATCGTTTGCACCCAGAACCAAATCTGTGACCATTGACTCGCGGATTGTCAAGTTTTCTTGGTTCTCGACAATAGCCTTCATCACAGCTGCATATTCTCTCTTATCTGTTTGAGCACGCAACGCCCAAACTGCAGGTCCCCGCGAAGAGTTGAGAATGCGCTTTTGCAAATAAGTGCGATCCGCCACCTTGCCAATTTCCCCACCGAGTGCATCCACCTCATGAGTCAACTGGGATTTTGCCGGACCACCCACCGCTGGGTTACAAGGTTGCCAAGCAATTTTATCCAAGTTAAGTGTCAACAGCAGGGTACGACAACCAAGACGTGCGGTAGCAAGGGCTGCTTCACAACCGGAGTGACCTGCACCGACGACAATCACATCAAAAGCGTCTTGGAATTCAACGGAAGTGTGCATGGTCATACTTTAAGCAAGCATATAGTCATTTTTAATTTTAACCGATACAGTAGTTGCATTGCCCTAAATTTATGATAAAAAAGGTAAGCAAAATTACTATAATTCAGCCTATAAGAATTATTTTTTCTTTTGGGTTGGGTGATAGAGAGCAATATATTGAACTTTTCGTGAACAACAAGATTCCCGACAACTTTTACGAAGTCGGGAATCTGAGCCAATGGATTGTCACAAATCCGATAGGAATGCTGCATAACACTTGATAGTGTAATTGTCACAATCCAAACGTGATGATGTTTTTACCACAAACATGAAAGTGAGACGTTTTTTAAAAAAGGCTGTTTTTTTCGCTTTGATTGGTTTTATTTCTTTTGCCTTAGTCGCTAGTCATGGAATGACAAACCACAAGTTAATGGCGAATATTCAAAACCAACAAGATTGCTTGATGACTTATTCTTTAGGCAAGAACGGAGAATTAACCCAACGTTGTACAAATATTCCTCAAACAGTATCTCCCACTCCAAGCACCCAAATCACTCCCAACCTCAATTTAAGCGAAAAAGAGCGATTTTTGGCATTAATTACAAATAAATTACCAACAATTCCTGATCCGAATACATATGAATACATACTACTGCGTGCTTACGGTTCTGCATTTGTCAATCAAAAGCCTGAGATTAAACTACCACCAAAAGTTGTTTTTAATAACGAGCAGGAAACAAAACAGTTCCAATCTACTTTAACAATGGGTAAAGTCAAAGGTACGAGTAACTGTTATTTACAAAAGTCAGCAGCAGATGCCTTAAATATAGCAAAATCGCAAGTACAAATACCCTTGAAATCAGGTTATGGTGCTAGTGATTGTACTCGCAATTTTGCTACCAATTTGAGATTTTGGCAGAAATACGCAAACAATAATACTTTGGAACAAGTGCGCTTGGGTAAGGAAACAAAAATTCTCGGTGTTGTTGCACCACCAGGCGCATCGCAACATCTCTGGGGACTAGCAGTTGATTTAAGAGTATCAAATGAAGCGCAGAAACAAGCTCTTAATCAAAATGGTTGGTATCGAACTGTAGAGTATGATATTCCTCATTGGACTTATGTAGGTTTACCGCCAGAGAAATTGGCTGAGTTTGGTTTTCAAAATAAAGTGGTTGAGGGGATTAACTATTGGGTAACGCCGCTTTAACTCTGATTTATAAAGTGAAAATAAAGAAGTGTTCGCTGGGCAGTTTCAAGTAAGTGGTAGAAGCGATCGCCCCCTTAGCTCGGCTCCCTCGGGGAGGATCGCGCTCCGTGGGTGCTGAGTCCTTACGGACACGCTGCTTTGAGCTTACGCACCATCGCATGAAGCGCAGCACTTCTTTAGGGGCGATCGCATCAATCCATCGTATATTTCCCTGCTTTGTTTGCACACAGTACCATCGATATTTTTGTTAAGCACATCGGCATCTTACTTTGTGAGCCTTTTATAATTTACATAAATAGAAATTTGGTGAAAACTAATGTTGCAATCCATTGAAGGAGTTTATAAGCACGGTAAAATAGAACTCTCTGAATTACCATGCGACGTATCAGAAAGCCGTGTTATTGTAACTTTTTTAGAACCAAAAAAAACTCCAGCCCAAAAGCAGATAATGCGGTTTGGTATGTTTTCTGGAAAGAAACAATCAACAGAAGAAGATTTTAAAATTGCTGAATTTTATGGAGATACCAAAGACGGCTTAGACTGGTCATAGGTAATTATGAAGTATGTCATTGATACTCATGCTCTCATCTGGTTTCTCGAAGGAAATTCGCGATTAGGTGCAAATGCCAATGCTATCCTTTCTAATCCTGATTCTCAGTTAGTTATACCAGCTACAACATTAGCCGAAGCTGTTTGGATTGTTGAAAGAGGAAGAACATCTATTCCTTCTGCCAAGAATTTACTTTCAGCAGTTGAAGCTGACCCCCGTGTGGTAATTTCTCCACTTGACAAAGATGTAATTGAAACAACTATGAGCTTATCTGCTATTAATGAAATGCACGATAGGCAAATTGCTGCAACTGTGCTAGTTTTAACAAGCAAAGATGAGGATGTGCAATTATTAACCTGTGACTTGAATATAACAGCATCAGGTTTAGTTCCCATTATTTGGTAATGCGTTAGCGTTCAAAGTAGCGTGTCGCTTTGCAACTCAGCTTTCCACAGGAATCGCACCAAGTAACTGTGTCATGGAAAGTGCCTTTGGTTTTTGCTCCAAAAAAATCTGAGAATTGCTAAGTTATTGGTTGGGTTTGCGATCGCACGCAGTGCCCGCCGGGGCGCGATGCTCCGGAGGAGCCGCCCAAAGGACGAGCGCACGAATTAGCAACGCTTTCTCCCGACTCTCTTTTAGCTTTGGAGCAAGCACTGAAATATACATTGGAACTCACTTGGTGATTGGTATGTTTTCCGCTTCGTCACCAAGGTAGTACTTTTTCCGCTCACATAATTACTACAATAAAAAAGCACCTAACCTCTGGAGTTCTAGCAGTGGGCTTATTTGACGATTTTAGTCGGTTTCTGGAAAACCGCTTGGAAGAATTCTTGCGTAATAATCCGCACTTGGAGCTAGAAGCGCTTTTGGAGCAACTGCGCGAGCAAGAGGAAGACACTTTAAAGCTGATTGCAGATTTACAATTGCAAGAGAAGCGATCGCAAGACCAAGTTATGTCTACTGCTCAAGAAATCCAAAGGTGGCACATCCGTGTAGAAAAGGCAAAAGCCGCTAATAGAGAGGATTTGGCGGCTGCGGCTGGACAGCGAGAAGCTGCACTGTTGCGTGAAGGAAATCAGCAATGGGGACAGATGCAAGGGGTGAAAGAACGCATTAGCCAAGCTAAAGAGTTATTGCGGAAAATACAACAGCGGCGACAGGAAGTGCAAGCCAAAGCAACTGAAGCACAAACAGCGCGTGCTCAAGCTCAAGCGCAGCAGCGCTTAGAGACAAGCGGCTGGGATGGTAGGAGCAGTTATTCTAGTGGGTATGACGATTTAGACGAGAAGTTTCGCCGTTGGGAAACCCAGGACGAGTTGGAACAAATGAAGCGAAATATGGGCAAATAGTCAATAGTTCTTTGTCCTTTGTTAATGACTAATGACTTTTCCTGTTTATTTTTGGTTGGGTTCGCTGCGGATTCATCCTCATTTTTTGTTTGAGTCTTTGGCTTATGCTGTGGCGTTGCGTTTAGTATTACGTAATGTCCGCAAGGATTCTATTGCACCAACACAGCGCACCTCAGTCATTGTTGGTAGTATGGTGGGTGCGCTACTGGGTGCTAAAGCCCTGGTTTGGCTGCAACATATTGATTTACTCTGGCAAAATCCACAGCAATTACTATTCATCTTACTGCAAGGAAAAACAGTAGTAGGGGCGCTGTTGGGTGGAGTTATTGGTGTGGAAATTACCAAAAAAATTATTGGTGTCAATCGCTCTACTGGTGATGTATTTGTTTATCCTTTGATTGTGGGAACAGCTATTGGTAGGATTGGTTGCTTTCTGACAGGATTAACTGACCAAACTTATGGAATTGCTACAACATTACCTTGGGGCGTGAATTTTGGTGATGGAATTCCTCGCCATCCTACACAACTGTATGAAATTATATTTCTTATAATTTTGATGTTATTTTTACATCTTCGCAGTCGCTATCAACGACAAGAGGGTGATTTATTTAAATTTTATTTAATTTCCTATTTAAGCTTTCGTTTTTTGATAGATTTTATCAAACCGGATTTTCGTCCGTTGTTGGGACTAAGCGCAATTCAAATTGCTTGTCTTATTGCTCTTTTTTGTTATCGTCGCAACATTCCCCAAATGTTGCAAATACGATAATGAAGCATGGAACAAAATATCCTTGTAGATGTTTTAACTAGCCTGCAAAGGTTATTTGTAGGTTTCCTTCCTGCTGCTGTTGTCGGTATTTTTATCGGGCTTTTAATTGGTATCAATCGCATAGTTTACCAAATATTCAAGCGGATACTACAGTTGGCGCGTAGTATCATTTCTATAGCCTTGTTACCCATTGCTTTGATAGTGTTTAAACAAATTGAACCTGCTGCCTTTGTTGTCGTTTTCATGAGTGCTCTCTGGTCAATTATCATCGATACGGCAAAGGGTGTACGACAATTTCGCCAACAAGGTAATAACTTTAGAGTTGCTATCCATCACGTATTTCAGGGTTTGAGAATTGGCATTTGGGTTGCTTGGTTTACAGTTATTGCCATAGAAATGTTAACAGGTGGAAGAGGTCTTGGTGTTGTTATTTGGAGTGCTTATAATTCAGGGAAACCAGATAACATCATCCAGGCGATCATTTATATAAGTATCATCGGCTTTATACTTGACCAGTTGCTAGATTTAACCGGATACTTCCTCTCACAGATTGTACTAGAGGGGCAACAAAGAGACACATAACTTAGCTTAATTACCATCTTCATTCGTAATTAGCTTTTTTGTCCCTGTTTTAACGTGTTTGTCCCCCGTTAGCCATTCAACCCCTGGCATCGACTTCTAAAAGTAAGCGATAATACAGAGCATACCACTTCAGCAAGTAGGTGTGAGTATGTTCGATTCCGGGGTGATTAGCGCGAGTTTACTCAAGGGTGTTCTACCGAAAGTTGCAGAAACAATTATTAAAAAGGTTAATAGCCAGTTAAACCCAACAGAGTTGGAGAAGGCTCTCAGAGATGGGATGACAGCGGCTATGAAGCAGTATGATAGCTATGATAACCAAAGAAATGACAAAGCGCTTTTTTACTACTGCGATGATAAGCAGACTACTGATTTCTTATCTGAAGTCTTTAAGTATTCGGGGGTTCAGGAGGAATTAGAGAAACCGCTAAAAAATGCAGAAGCGCCGTATCCACTCCACTTAATTGAGGCGTTTAAGCGGGTTGCAAAAAATCAAAAGATTAAATTAAATGAAGCTGGTATTGAACCCTGGGTCAGCAAATTTGTTGAGATTTATTTTCAAAATATTGACGCTTGTTTAAAATATCAGATTACCAAAAATAATTACTTAAACCAACTTATTAGCTATTCAAATAAAGTCTATTTTTTAGGAATTAATGTAAGAGGGACGGAGGATGAAAAATCGGAAAAATTAGAAAATATTTTTGTCATGCCGGATGTTGTAGAGGAGGTACAACCAAGCCAGATAAAAGCAGAATTTGAAAGAAATTTATTGTTAACTGATGAAGCTGAAACCCTAAGAACTAGGTCAGGAAAACTAAATGAGCGCCAGGCAGAATTAATTTATGAGCAACGTCAACGGGTGCAATGGGAAAGCCGCTCTGGAAAAAAGTTTTCTGCACAACAACTCTTAAGTGAAATCACCTCTCCAAAATTCGTTTTGCTAGGCGCACCGGGTTCTGGTAAAACGACTTTGATGAGTTACTTTGCTGTGATGCTAGCTCAGAAAAAAGCACAAACCCTGGGTTTAGCACCAGACACAGATTTTCTGCCAATTCTGATTAGACTTCGGGATTTATCAAGACACCGAGACATCAGTATTTTGGAGTATATAAACCAATTCGCGCGCAATCATTTATCTGTTAAAAAGCTACCACCTGGATTTTTTGAGTATTGGCTAGAAGATGGACGGGCGTTGATTTTACTAGATGGTTTGGATGAGGTAGCAGAAACAGCCAAGCGCTATGAAGTGGTGCAACGCATTGAGATGTTTCTCAAACAATTTCAGCAAAATCGAGCGATTATTACCTCTCGTCCTGCGGGTTACAGGCGCGACTTTTTCCGCACGGAGGATTTTCCTCACTATCAACTCCAGTCATTTGACGATGCCAAAATTGAGGAGTTTATCAACCGTTGGTACGACAGCCGCGTTCCAGATCCAATAGAGGCGCAACGACGGAAAGATAGCCTGAGAAAAGCACTTTCGGAGAATGACAGAATTCAACTGCTGGCACGAAATCCACTGCTGTTAACGATTATTGCCCTGATTCACCGCTATCAAGCTTTTTTACCAAGAGAGCGTTATAAGCTTTATGAAAATGCAGTAGAAACTCTACTCAAGTCTTGGGATGCTAACAAAGAATTTACAAATCATTCGGTCTTTAAATATCTCCAACTTGATGACTTGCAACGGTTGCTAGAAACTTTGGCTTACTGGATTCATACACAGGGAAGTACAGGGGATAAAGAAGGTGGTACACTCATTGACCGGGATGAACTGATTGAACAATTAAGCGGAAACATCAAGAAGTTAAAACAGATTGAACGGTACCAGGCGAAAGAAGAAGCAATACGCTTTGTAGATTTTATTCGCGATCGCACTGGTTTGCTCAACGAACAAGGGCAAGACTGCTACGCTTTTGTGCATAAAACTTTTCAGGAATATCTTTGCGCCCAAGAAATCATCTACCAGCGAGAAAACGAGGATGATTTCGGCATTGTGCTGAATCATATCAAAGAACATCTTCATGACCCCCATTGGCGAGAAGTCTTGCTGCTGCTTATTGCACAACAAAAACCCAAACAAGCTGCTAAAGCAATTCGAGCAATTCTCGACCAAAAGAGCGACTATGAGCAATGGCTGCACCGCGATTTATTATTTGCTGGTAACTGTCTTGCAGAAAATCCCAAAGACATGAAAGTTGCAGATGAGCAACTACCACAGCAAATTTTACAGGCATTGGTTGAACTAGAAACAAGTGACTCACGACAAGTTACTTCTAAAATTCGCTCACAAATCTTTCAAACTCTTTGCAGTTTGAATGAAACTGCCTTTGAAACTCAAGCCTTGCAATTGTTGAAAGACAGAGCAGAATATATAGATAAAGTAGAATTACAAGAATATCGTGCAGCATTGGGCGAAAAAGAAGCAGCAATAGACACTCTGCTGGCTCTGCTCAAAGATGAGGACTCGAGTGTCCGTTCCCGCGCCGCGTATGCGTTGGGCAAGTTAGGCAAAGGCTCACAAGAGGTGGCGCAAGGGCTGCTGGCTCTGCTCAAACATGAGGACTCTGTTGTCCGTTACAGCGCCGCCGAAGCGTTGGGCAAGTTAGGCAAAGGCTCACAAGAGGTGGTGCAAGGGCTGCTGGCTCTGGTCAATGATCAGGACTCTCTTGTCCGTTACAGCGCCGCGTATGCGTTGGGTAACTTAGGCAATGGCTCACAAGAGGTGGTGCAAGGGCTGCTGGCTCTGCTCAAACATGAGGACTCTGTTGTCCGTTACAGCGCCGCCGAAGCGTTGGGCAAGTTAGGCAAAGGCTCACAAGAGGTGGTGCAAGGGCTGCTGGCTCTGGTCAATGATCAGGACTCTCTTGTCCGTTACAGCGCCGCGTATGCGTTGGGTAACTTAGGCAATGGCTCACAAGAGGTGGTGCAAGGGCTGCTGGCTCTGCTCAAACATGAGGACTCTGTTGTCCGTTACAGCGCCGCGTATGCGTTGGGTAACTTAGGCAATGGCTCACAAGAGGTGGTGCAAGGGCTGCTGGCTCTGCTCAAACATGAGGACTCTGTTGTCCGTTACAGCGCCGCCGAAGCGTTGGGCAAGTTAGGCAATAGCTCACAAGAGGTGGTGCAAGGGCTGCTGGCTCTGCTCAAACATGAGGACTCGAGTGTCCGTTCCCGCGCCGCCGCTGCGTTGGGCAAGTTAGGCAATAGCTCACAAGAGGTGGTGCAACGGCTGCTGGCTCTGCTCAAAGATGAGGACTCGAGTGTCCGTGACAGCGCCGCCGATGCGTTGGGCAACTTAGGCAATGGCTCAGAAGTGGTGGTGCAACGGCTGCTGGCTCTGCTCAAAGATGAGGACTCGAGTGTCCGTTACTACGCCGCCGAAGCGTTGGGCAAGTTAGGTAATAGCTCACAAGAGGTGGTGCAAGGGCTGCTGGCTCTGCTCAATGATCAGGACTCGAGTGTCCGTTACCCCGCCGCCGATGCGTTGGGCAACTTAGGCAAAAAAAATCGTGGTTTGGTCACTGCTGTTGTTCAATGGATTGAGCAGCACCAGGATTCAGAATATGTTGGAAATGGGATTGATGTGCTGTGGGATTTGGTGACAGGTGAGTGAGGTAAGCAATTCAAAATTCAAAATTCAAAATTCAAAATTTGCCTTGTTCCCAGTCTCTGGCTGGGAATACCATTGGAAGGCTCTGCCTCCCATACTTGCGGCAGAGCCGCTTAAACCGCATTTCCAGGTAGAACCTGGAAACGAGATTTTAACATGATATTACTTGCTTGTCGGTGTAGGATAAAAAACAAAATTCTTTAATATGCCCACTCGCAACTACCTTTTTTATGCTCTCACGAATAGCGTTTGCTCGCAGTGTCTCATCAAAGTAGAAGCAAAAATTATTTTTCAGGACGGTTGCGTCTACTTGGTGAAACACTGTCCCACCCACGGACGAGAAGAGGTTTTGATTGCCGACGATATCGAATACTATAAACAATCTCTGGAATTTATCAAACCAGGGGATATGCCTTTGAGGTTTAATACACCCATAAAAATAGGTGAAGACTTCTGTCCCACAAGAAAATAGGTTAACTTTTTATTTCGGATTTTTGAGATTCTTCAACAGAATGTGAAATTCTCAAGGAAGGTGAATCATCAAGCAGGGGTTGTTCCAATGTTGCTTGACTCGTTGCATGACCAAAGTAAAAGCCAAAAAGCTTGTCATAATTGGAAGCAACAGCTAGAAATGCCCCACCTAAGATGTATATAGGTAGCGGTAGGGTAAATTCTTTCACCCAGTCAAACAGTTCCGCTAGGGCAAACAGCACCAAAAAGCAGGCAAGCCAAACCCTCATGTTTCTACCCCTGGGATTCAAACGACTTTATTAATTGTAGATAGGTTAAGGACACTTCATGTCTACTACAACAACAATTAGATGAAAACGGGGGTGATGTGTACGCCTTTCACATCCTACACCCTTATATCATGTTCGGCTAATGACCCTTAATTCCCCAAGAACCCCACCCCGCCTTTGACTTACGTCAAAGTCTCCCCTCCCCCTCCGGGTATGCCTTCGGCACGTCTTCGACGAACGCCAGTCGCCTACGGCGGGAAACCCGCCTGCAGCGCTGGACTCACCGCTTGCGGAGAGCAGCGCCGTGCGGGGGTTCCCCCCGTTGAGGCGACTGCGGAGGAGGGGATTAAGGGGTGGGGTGCAGTCAGCGTGGGAATTATGGGTAAGCAACCGGAGATGATATCACGCCTACTATTATTCTCCCTTGTTGACAGACAAAGGAGGAATTTTTGCTAAGATTCCTTTTTTAAGCGGTTCTGGTCTTTCTGACCAAGGTAACAATCCTTCAGGATGAGTGTAATACTTACTAGCACACTCTAACACCCCGGCTATTTGTGAGGGTGACAAATCTGGCGACAAATCACCAAAAAGGTAAGTATATTTACCAACAGATGCAAAAGAAATTGTACAAGAGCGATCGCAGGCACTCATGCATTCTACTGGTTGAATAGCAAATTCTTCATGCAACTTCCAGTCTTGATACTGTTGTTGCAATCGCTTGAATAATGTTTCTCCACCACTTTCACCGACACGTTTTCCATCTTTCCACACACTTGAGCAACTGGTGCAGACAAATAAAGTATGTTGCGCTTTCATCCAAACCTCGTAGACGTGCTAAAGCAGAAGTTAACTAGTCGGTGGGTATTCTGACTGACAAGGAAACCCTTGATTACAGCTGCGGGACAGCGCCGGACTTACACCAGACTTTCCCCGTTACCTCTGATGGCTGATCCCCAACAGAACCGTCTACCTGGCTATCATATAGCATTTGAGCAGTTGTCGAAGCAAAAACCTTCTACCCTTTGCCCTCTGGTTTCCTTCCCCCAGTCAGATAGAAGGTTTGACAGCCTGTCTTTTGACGACAAGCGGTGTGAACAAGAGAATTATGAAGGATATTCTCTAGAATGCGTCGATTCATAGAGGGAACACGGGATGAAAAAGATTTTTTCAGTATTGTTGTTGGTCATAACAATTTTTACCTTTGCCTTCAATCGTCCAGCTTTTGCTGCAGATGCTGTTAAGGGAGCGAAAGTCTTCTCTGCCAATTGCGCTTCTTGTCATGCGGGTGGAAAGAACCTGGTTCAAGCTAACAAGAACCTCACAAAGGACGCTTTGGAAAAGTATGGGATGTACTCTGAGGAAGCCATTATCGCTCAAGTGACAAATGGGAAAAATGCGATGCCCGCTTTCAAAGGTCGTTTAAAACCCGAGCAAATTGAAGATGTCGCTGCATATGTGCTGGGAAAAGCCGATAAAAGCTGGAAGTAAACGGATTTGGCTATTGTTCAGCAAATTGTAAGTACGCCAGATGCCGTACCTACTGCTATTTTTTGAAACCATCGAGTTATTTCTACCATGCACCACTAGTTTCAAGATGCACGCGGTGTCGGTGGCTTGATGGTAACGCCGTAACGTGCTGCAATGCCGACAATATTTTTCATCTCTTCCGGTGTATACGGGGGCGGTGGTGTGTTTGGGTCAGTTACCAGACGACCCATTTCGTCGAACATATCTTCGATACCTGACGGTGAGAATGTCACCAAGAGAATGCCTTTCGTGTCGCCGATGTTCTCAAAGTTGTGATATAGCCCTCTGGGCATATTCACGTAGTCACCTGTAGTGGCGTGGAAAATTTCTTCCCCGACTTGAAATTTGAAATCACCCGCAGCAATGTAGACACGTTCGTCTTCTAAGCTGTGAACGTGCAAGGGCGTTGAATAGTGGGGCGGAACGATGTCTTCCATGACACTGAACGCTCCACCTGTGTCTTTGCTCGTGACTTTGAACGTAACGAGAATGTCACCCCACCAAAGGCTTGAACCTTTTCCTTTGGCAATCAATGCAGAAGTGTTGTTTGTCATTGCTTCTCCCCTCATTTTTTTGTCAGTGTCTGTGAATCTTAGGGCTTTGTTTTCAAGAAAGTTAGGACTTACGCACACTCTACGAATTCTTTGTTAAGCGTGTGCTTTTTAAATGCAATCGATGATTTCAGCAATGTTGAGGAGAATATTAAATCTTTACCGACACCTGTGTCTTTTCGTTTTCTGCGAAACTTTCATGAATCCTGCTGTATATCGGTATTTTATTCTATTTATATAAATAAGTTACAAAAGCTTGACTATAAAAGTAATTGATGAATAACTCATAATGAACTGTACCCACCCACCAGAAATAGTGAATATTTATCTCGTCATTTGCGTTTGGTGTAAGTTATTTAATTTGCTGTCGGTATTGCCTGGGAGAGATGTTCAAATGCTGACGAAACACAGTTGCAAAGCGTGACTGACATCTGAAGCCAACGCGGTAGGAAATCTCTAAAATTGATAAGTCAGTTGAACGTAGTAATTGCTTGGCAAGTTCTAGCCGCTGTTGAATGATGTAGCAATGAGGAGTTAGTCCTGTAGACTGTTTAAATAAGCGAATAAAGTAGTAGTAGCTCATATGTACTAGCCCAGCTAGTTCTGTGATACTCAATTCCCGGTCGAGATTATCATTGATGTAATCAAGAACTTCTCGCAGTTTGCGTTTGCTCAGACCGTCCGCATAGTTTGGAAAAAACGATTTCCTGGTAGCATATCGCCGCAGCAAGTGGGCTGCTAGCATCATTGCTGCTGCCTCAATATACAGCGAGTCTCCTTCTAGACCAGATTGGGCTTCGGACTTGAGAGCCAAGGCAATTTGTTGAATGAGTGGGTCGTGCAGCTTAAATTGTGGTGTGAGTTCAACACGGTCAGGGTTGACCGACTCATGGGCGATGTGACTCAGGAAGCTAGGTTGCAAATACAGATGGAAAAACTGAGCTTGCTGGGGCGATCGCATGATTCGCTGCAAGCCAGCTGGGTTGATGCAGATGATATCGCCATCGACAAAGTGTTCGCCTTGAACGTGATTGTCCACAACTCGCTCGACAAAGGCTGGAGTTCCGACATGAATGCTAATCATGTGCGTTGAAAAGGTGTGTTCAGGGGACTCGCTCGGTGGTAGGTGATAGTGTGCGACGCGAATCTTATGCCACAATGCTTGCTTAGTAAACAGAAGGGGTGCTTGTGGAATTACCTGCTCTAGCTCTTTCTCCTTTGTTGGATCAACTACCAAAGTCTGTTTTTCTTGCATCACTTATGCCGCACATTTAATTAAATAAGATGAATTAAGCAACACTGGTGTGAAATCGCGATGTCACAGTAGTAGCCTTCTCTTCCTGTATTGCTTTCACTACCTGCTATATATTCAGATTTGCACGACTAAATAACTCAAGTTAGTTCTTTTAATAACCCCGACAGAACTTTGAGGGTAAAGGGTTGACCAAGAAAGAATCATTCGTCAGGAGCCAGAATGGCGAGTGTGCCACTGGGTGGCAAGTAAGGTCTCAAGAAAACGAATTTATTGTCTTCTCCTGACGCACGCACTCGCGTTCGACACGGACTTCGTCCTACGTGGAGAAGAACAAAAGAGTAGCATCTTTGCTGAAACCATGCTTATTTATCTATGGGGTCATTCTGACTCCTGAATTCTGACGAATGACTCCTTCTCATCAAACATACATTACCACAGCTTTCAGATCACCGAACGCAGTTGTATCTTATGGCGATCGCCGCACCTTTGGCTTTCAAGTCCGCAGGAATTTTTAAATTTCGTTGCATTTCATCCCTTGTTGGCTTTGACAAGCGATTTGATAAGCTGTTGGGTTCATACATCTAACCCTGTCTCCCTTGTGCCCCTTGTCCCTCCAACAATTGATATCTTTGAATCCAACTTTGTATAAGTTCCGCTTGCTTCAATTGGAAACTTCTTAACGATTTCAAGTTAACATACAAAATTTTCAAAAAATACCCTATATTCCTCCACCAATGCACCAGTCACTGCTATAATTTTGACTGCTTTAATTGAGGAAATATCGCTGAGGTCAGCTGATGAGCATCTTCATCGCACTTTTATTTCATCAAGGCAGTCGAGAGTTATTCTTGACTTTTGAACGACAGTTTGCATCGGGGAAACCACGCCAGTCGCCTGGATCGGGAGATCCTCCTGCAGCAGCGGCTCACCTCAGCCAAGCTTACGGTTTTGCAACGCACTGCTTCCTCAAGAGTGTTGACTCGCCTCATAAGGAAGTATGCAAGCTTATTTGCGTAACGTACTAACACTTTATAACTGCTCTATAATGTTAAATTTAGCAAAATTTTTCTATCTGTAACGAGACGTTTGCGCTACCTAAATGGGAATGCTTTATTAGAGGAATTAACCAATGGGATATGTGATTGCTACTGCAAATATGAAGGGCGGAGTTGGCAAAACCACCCTTACTGTTAATATGGCTACTTGTTTAACGAAAAATTATGGCAAACGGGTGCTTGTCCTTGACTTAGATAGCCAAATTAGTGCCACACTCAGTCTCATGTCCCCTGTAGATTTTGCTAAGCTCCGCAAACAAAGACGGACATTGAGATATCTGATAGACGACATTATCAACCCCTCATCAAGGGCAAAATTGACAATTCGGGATATCATTCAGCCTCAGGTTTGCAATCTCCCCGGATTGGATTTATTACCAGGAGATATTGACCTGTACGATGAATTTGTTGTCTCAGAAATGCTGCATCAACAAGCAGTAAATTTAGGTGAAAACGAATTTGAAACAATTTGGAATCGTTTTGAAAGAGTCTTGCTAGGTAAAATCTTAGAACCAGTTCGGCAAGAATATGATTTTATCATCTTAGACTGCGCTCCTGGATATAATCTTTTGACGCGTAGCGCTTTAGCAACTAGTAATTTCTACATACTTCCTGCAAAACCGGAACCATTATCTGTGGTAGGTATCCAATTACTGGAAAGACGCATTGCTAAGTTAAAAGAAAGTCACGAGCATGAAGCAAAGATAGATATACAAATGCTGGGTATTGTCTTCACAATGTCCAACGCCAACTTTCTCAGCGGAAGATACTACAAACAAGTTATGCAACGTGTTTCTCAAGATTTTGGTGAAGGAAAAATTTGTCAGACACAAATACCAACTGATGTGAATGTTGCTAAAGCAGTTGACAGTTTTATGCCTGTTGTTTTAAACAATCCCGGCGCAGCAGGATCAAAAGCATTCCTTCAATTAACTCAAGAGTTGTTGCAAAAGCTAGAGTATGTTGAGCGTGAAAAGCAGCAAAGAACTAATTTAGAATTTGCTACACCGTAGAAGAGATTAGGGAGTGATATCAAGTCCGGTTGATTAGTGTCTATTCGCTCCAGCAACCCCACCCCGGCTTTGGCTTACGCCAAAACCGCCCCTCCCCTTAGTAAGGCTATGGATTACCCGGATCTTTCTTAACATTGCTGTAAAACAGGCAGGATAAGAATGGTGGCGGTGAGGGTAGTTGTGGGGGTTGACAGGGGGAATCAAAGATGAGTATGAGGAGAAAATTACC
>JAESFT010000192.1_pt1 | contig 66704 bp, 55 predicted proteins | sample 9269451 | NCBI WGS metagenome assembly JAESFT01 (sample SAMN14502557, study PRJNA617106) | algae metagenome | isolation source: Scytonema hyalinum WJT4-NPBG1 and co-occurring heterotrophs from well... | place: USA: Mojave Desert, Joshua Tree National Park, California | collected 2006-05-25
GAAAAATACTTAACACAGCCAATTACTGTTATTAATTTCAGCAATGCCCTCTGGGTACGCCACTTTGACATAGTACGTAAATACTATAAAATTGCGATCGCGCTGTGCCAGTTGCGTAAGTCCTGTGGCAGTAAAAATCTAGACCAAAACCGCAAGATTGTTTAAGATGGTAAAAGACCCCACTAAATTGTGTGTGGTTGTGTGTTGTAAAACTTGGTTAATCAATGGTCAGGGGGTTTGACCCCTCTTGACCATTTTGTTTATTTTTGGACGAAATTCAAAGTTTAAAGCAGGTAAGGCTTGGTTTTTGGACTTACCTTTAGTCGTGTAAATACTGAAGATTTCCTTAATAATTGGTAATTATAGTTAGTCATTTTGGGTAGTCAGTTGCTTTAAGTCCTCAGGATCGGACCTTGGCTAGTGGTAGTCAAGATAAAACAATGAGAGGGACTTAACAGCAGCAACGCTTCACAAAATCGTAAAAGCTTGGCTATTGAACATCCGGTATAAGTGGCTAGCTTTAATTGATTGAAACCACACCACGGAAGGAATGAAGTATGTTCAAAAACTTATTGAAATCAAAACTTCTAGGGTCGATTTTTTGACCTGAACGATCCACTAATTTATGAGTTGTAATCCTTTGATCTGGAACATTACTTTGAGCAATGAGCCAAGCAAGAGATTGGTATTGAGCATCTGTGTAGCCGCTATGGGTTTGTTGGTTATTGCCTATACCGGAAGGTGGGGTTTCTAAGCCGACGTGATAAGCAAAGTTATTTACAGACGCGGGTAGCAGGGGATTAGTCTTGACAGTTTCTGAACCCAGTGATCCATCAAACACTGAATTAGCCGCACCAAACGCTCGCTTTTCTGGAGGGACTATGTAAACAACCGTGCCATCTAGCTTAATCATAGTATGGTAGCTTGCCTGAATATTCTCGTCCTCGTTAGGGTTTTTAAAGAAATTAACCGCACTGGAGGCTGGTGCATCAGTTTCATGAAGCACTATAATTGGCTGATTGTTGACAGGTTTACCATAAACGTCTGTGGTAAACCGCTCTCCATAGTTAGTTGGATTCGCCCAAGCAATGTCGTATCTAGGTTTGTAAGCTTTAAAAGCCGCAGTAGTTTTAACTGGCTCACTAGGAGTCTTTTGGGATTTGTCCTTTTGGTTTGTCTTGTATTGAGGTTGGGATGTTGAAGCTTGAGTGGAGAGAGCCGTGTTTGGATTTGGTGTTGTCTTGACTTCTGGTTGGCTTTTTTGGTTTGTCTTGTGTTGAGGTTGGGATGTTGAAGCTTGACTGGAGATAGTAGCCTTTGGACTTGGCGTTGTTGTCTTGATCTGAGGCTGTGACTTTGAATCTTGACTAGACACCGTCTCTGGATTTGATGTTACTGTCTTGATCTGAGGTTGCAAGTCTGAATATTGACTAGAGATAGCTGTTTCTGGTTTTGAGGTTGTCTTCTCCTGAAAAAACTCTACTCTTCTCAGAAGCAGCCCCAATGTAAAACCAACAAACACCAAAAGAACTACAAGCCATTGAGTTGTCTTTACTCTGAATCTCATTTTTTTAATCATTTTGATAAATAATTTATATATTTAAATTGCGAAAGAAATAAATTTTAATATATATCACTAATACAAAATTACACACAAAATATTGATTTGTCTACGGGTTTCTTTCCCAAAGATGCTGTAGGTATTTCTTATACGCGCGTTGCGTTCAAAACGTCACCCCTGCCCCTCTCCGCAGGTTCACAGAGGGGTGCCCGTAAGGGCGGGATGAGGTATACGTATGAATGCAAGGCGCGTATTATTCTTGTGATCACAAAAGGGCACTCTGGTGATTTCTATCAACTCGATTTAGCCCATAACAAAAAGCTCAACGCGTCTGAGTGTCTCCGTTTCTGTGCGTCAGCCCTAAGGAATGTGTATTTCACTGGACATGAGATGACTGTAGCGGACGTCAACGATGATGTGAATCCCCACCCTCAAACAATGCTTCGAGTGGGGAGGATGTCAACGATGGACAAGACGTTTTTCCAAGCTTTTAAGCTTAGAGTCTATTGAAGCCAGGTTTGGAGATGTGGAAGACTCTTGAGTTGCTTCCAAGGAACGCTTTGCCTTAAGTTCCGTAATCTTCGCTTTGATAGCTTCAGATACAGCATCATTGACAGCGACTTTGTTGTCTGGCTGTATTTTTGCAATGCGTTGCGACAAGCTTGCAATCTGAGAGTCGATTTTTTGCATGACTGGGGCTTCTGAGGTAAATACAGGCTCTAGCAATGCTCGCTTGACTTCTAGTTCTGCAATCTTCGCTTTGATAGCTTCAAATACAGCATGATTAACAGCTGCTTGATTACCATCTGGCTGTACTTGTGAAAGACGTTGCCGTAAGCGTTCAAGCTGAGATTCAATTTTTTCGATAATTGAAGCATCTGGTGTAAATACAGGCTCTAGCATTGCAAGCTGTATCTCCAGTTTCGCAATCTGTTGTGTTATTGTCTTTATAAAATCTTTGGAAGTTGATTCAGAATTGGCGATCCCAGTAGAAGCCGTGCGAACGGGCTGTTGTACTAATACTACACTTATAGTTGCTAGCCCAGAAACTATAATCATGACTAGCATAGAGAGCATAAGTGGCTTGTCCCTCATAGAAATTTCCTCCAGAGGTCAGACTAAACTTAAGTTTTTAGGAGTTTGCACTTAGGGTTGAGCTTGTTATTATACAGTAGCAGATGTATTCATTAACCAAATCTTATTTAAATTTTTGGGACTTTATCAAGCAGTAAAAGGTTCCAAATAATTTATAATTCGTAATTCGTAATGAGAAACTCAATTACGAATTACGTGCTTACAATTTACAAATCAGTTTGACTACTCATCAATCTGACCGACGCGACGAATATTAAGAATGTCGCTAAGTTTTTTGATTTGGGTGAACAGTTGTTCGAGTTGTGGTCGATCGCGTATCTCGATCCCCAAGTCCATTAATGCCGGTTGACCATTAGCAGTTTTTACCTGAGCATAGCGTACGTTGATCCCCTGGTCACTTAAGCGAGAGAGAATATCCTTTAGCACTCCCACCCGATCTAGCGCTTCAATTTGAATATTCACGGGGTAAGTCTGAGGACGGCTTTGGGGTTCGCTTGCTGGGTTCCAATGAACTGGTACTAGGCGATCGCACTCCACAGTTTCTAGATTATGACATCCTTGACGATGAATCGAAATGCCTCTACCTCGCGTCACGGCACCAATAATCGATTCTCCAGGAATGGGAGTGCAACATTTCGCCAGATAATACACTAACCCTTCTACCCCAACTATTGGCGAGTCAATCGTGCGTGAGGTAGTCGGAGGGACATCTCGCAAAGCTTTGGCTGTTGAAGCTGGTTCTTTCGTAGGAACTGGGGATGTCGTCGCAATAGGTTGTTGTGCCTTAACAAGTTCTCGCCAACGGTTTAGCACCAAATTCAGCGTCACTTCACCATAACCCAATGCCGCGAGTAAATCTTCCATTGAATGATAATTACATCGCTCTGCAACTATCTGCATCGGTTGGGACTTAATCAGGTTTTCCACACCAGATCTACCCAATTCTTTTTCTAACAATTCCCGACCACGAGCAATATTTTCTTCCCGGCGCGATCGCTTGTACCACTGCTTAATCCGATTCTTCGCCGCCGAAGTCCTGACAAAATTTAACCAATCCAAACTGGGGTGGCCGTTTTTGTGCGTAACAATCTCTACGATATCGCCATTTTGCAGCCGAGTTGAAAGTGGTACCATCCGCCCATTTACCCGCACCCCTGCACAGTGGTTCCCAACCTCTGTATGAATGCGGTAGGCAAAATCTATAGCTGTAGAACCAGGATTTAAAGCAACCAAATCTCCCTTAGGAGTGAAAACATAAACATCGTCTTCAAATAAGTTATCCTTGATGCTTTCCAGATATTCTTGAGCATCCTTGAGGTCATTTTGCCATTCCAACAGTTGGCGCAACCAGGTAAACTTGTCATCTGATGCCGTCCAATGGGTATTGTTGGAGCCTCCTGTTTCTTTATACTTCCAGTGAGCCGCAATTCCATACTCGGCGACCTGATGCATTTCCAGTGTCCGGATTTGCACCTCTAAAGGACGACCCCACGGACCAATGACTCCAGTATGCAATGATTGGTAACGGTTGGGTTTGGGCAATCCTATGTAATCCTTAAACCTACCAGGAATTGGGCGACAAGCATCGTGAACAATTGCTAGAGCCCGGTAACATTCCTCATTGCTGTTGACAATCACCCGCAATGCTGCTAAATCGTAAATTTCGTGAAATTCTTTGTTTTGCCTCTGCATTTTTTGGTAAATGCTGTAGAGGTGCTTCGGACGCCCACTAATATCAAGACACTTAATTCCCGCTTCCACAAGCCGAGTCTGCAAAATTTGGGCAATGTTTGTTAATCTCTCTTCCCGCGCCGCCCGTTTTTCGGCGACATACTCTTGAATTTGACGGTAACCTTCTGGTTCCAGGTACTTGAAAGCCAGATCTTCCAGCTCCCATTTCATGTGCCAAATTCCCAAGCGATTCGCTAGGGGGGCAAAAATTTCTCGTGTTTCCAAAGCAATCCGCCGGCGTTTTTCGTCAGCCAGGTGTTCGAGTGTCCGCATATTGTGCAGGCGATCTGCTAACTTCACCACAATCACCCGAATGTCTTGCGCCATTGCCAGAAACATACGACGAAAGTTCTCTGCTTGGCTTTCGGTCTTGCTTTTAAAATTAATTTTAGAAAGTTTTGTGACACCTTCTACTAATAGCCGCACTTCTTTGCCAAAGCGCTGCTCTATCTCTTCAATGGTGACATCTGTATCTTCCACTACGTCATGGAGAAATCCAGCTGCTATCATATCACCACTGCCCCCTAAATCTCGTAGCATTCCAGCAACAGCGACAGGATGACATATGTATGGTTCTCCTGACTTGCGGTACTGACCCTGATGCAACTGATAGGCAAAATCAAATGCTCGACAAATCAAACCCATATCGCTTTGTCTTCGGTCATCTTCTGCTTCGGCGCTTTGTACAGATGACCCCTTTAGACAAATCTGTAGCCATTCCGGAAGGGTAATATCAATTCTGGAAGTTATTACAGTGCTGCTCATAGAATAGGCGCGCCTACGTGATTACTAGTAAAGTGCAAAAGTGGAAAATCTTGACGGGCTCGCCGTCAGAAGAAACTGTAAACGACACACGCACTCTCGCATTTCTGTGCGGAGTAGATTCTCCTGTGCGGGTGTCTAGCATCATAGTTGGGAAAATGGATTTATACCAAATCCAGCCCCAAATTCTAAATGAGGCGAGAGATTCGGAAATAAAATTTAGGAAAGTTTAACCTATTAGAAAATTTTCTTGACATTACCTTGATTTTAATAGTATCTCAAGAAGAACTTGATGTCTCTAACTCGCGAGAAATACCACGCATTGAACATATTGCTGAAGCAATTGCATTCAGATGTCACGACTACCAAAGTAGATGCTCCGCAACTGCGGCAGAGTGTGACATCGTTGCAGCAATTTTTTCAGCAGCAGATTGTGCCTTTAGTTAATGACACAGACAGTATCGATGAGGGTCGGTTACAGTCTTATCAGACGGAGATAAGTAAGCAGCTGCGGCTACTGGAAATAGATGTGATATTTCTCCAAGGAGCGCGGCAAGCTTCCACTGCCAGGCATAGACTTGATGCCATCGGCGATCGCCTGAGAACTCTCATTGAATACTCTAATGCCATATTGCAATAGAAAGTACCAGCAGGGCAAGCAGTCGCACAAGAAAAAATGACAAATAAAAATTAAAAATTGAAAATGAAAAATTCTTCAGTTTTTTGGTTCATATTTCTCCTCTATTTGTAGTTATCATTACATATTTAATTGGCACAATTTGTCGTAAATCTCGTCAAAAGTCAAGAGGGAAAGTCAAGAATTCTTGAAATTTGAAATTTTGACCAAGAAAAAACTCGGAATTGAGCCATCAAAATTCAGTATGAATACTTCATAACTAAGTTACTAATCCAGGGTAAGCATCCGAATTTACCCGTGGATATCAAGGGGTTGCTTGATACTGGATCCCCTCAATTGAGCAGTGGAGTTCGGATGAATTCTGAGTTTTGTATTCTTCTCAAAAAATACTTAGGTAATAACCCTGAGGAATGTAACGTGATACACTATTTTAATTTTAAAATTTAGAAATTGATAGCTAATTATGAGTGAAGCCTTATTTTGTATTGAAAATTTACGAGTCGCCTATCCTCATCATGGTGATGAAAAACCTGGGTGGGCGATAGATGGTGTATCCTTCACATTGCAGCCTGGTGAAAGAATGGGATTGGTTGGAGAGTCGGGGTGCGGTAAGTCCACCCTAGGGCGGGCTGCAATGCGGTTGCTACCGCCATCTAGCCAAATTGAGGGACGCGTGACGTTTCAAGGACGTTCAGTGTTTGAGATGACACCTGAGGAGTTGCGAAAATTCCGGGGAGAAGCAGTATCATTGGTGTTCCAAGATCCGATGACGCGCCTCGATCCGTTGATGAGTATAGGCAACCACTGTCTAGAAACATTAAAGGCTCACTCACCGCAATTGTCGAGCAAACAAGCCAAGGAAAGAGCGATCGCCACTTTAGAAAAGGTGAAGATTCCTGCGAATCGTTGGCATCAGTATCCTCACGAGTTTAGCGGAGGAATGCGCCAGAGAGTGGCGATCGCCCTAGCCTTGCTTCTCAACCCCAAGTTGATTGTTGCGGATGAACCCACCACAAGCTTGGATGTCACCGTCTCCGCGCAGATTTTGCAGGAACTCACACGGCTGTGCAGCGAAGAAAACATGGCACTGCTGTTAATTTCCCACGATTTGGCTATGGTTGCCGAGTATTGCGATCGCATTGGGGTGATGTACTACGGCAAAATGGTCGAAATGGGTTCTTCAAAAGCTGTGTTCCAGCAACCCCAGCACGAATACACCCAGTCTCTCCTAAAAGCAGCTTTGCATATTCAAGCGGTGGATGAAACAGAGACGGGGAGACATTCTTCCCAATCACCAATCTCTGATCGCCGAATCCCGATTTTACGCATCCTAGAATTAAAACAGCATTACACCTTAGAACCCAACATTGTAGAACGGCTGTTGAAACGGCAAAATCAGACGATTAAAGCAGTGGATGGAATCAACCTAGAACTTTATTCAGGAGAAATTCTCGGATTGGTTGGGGAGTCAGGTTGCGGTAAAAGTACGTTATCGCGGACAATATTGCAACTTATTCGTCCGACTGCGGGTAAAGTTGAGTTTTTGGGACAAGATTTAACCCATCTGTCGCGCCAAGAAATGCGTGTTTCTAGGCGGCAAATCCAAATGGTCTTTCAAGATCCCCATGCTTGCTTAAATCCAGCCATGACAGTAGGACAAAGTATAGCTGACCCTTTGGTGATTCACAAGCTAGCCGATGGGGCAAAGGCAAAACAAGAAGTGCTGTCGATGCTGGAAAAAGTCGGGTTAAAACCACCATCTGTTTACCATGAGCGTTATCCTTCAGATTTATCTGGTGGACAACAGCAAAGAGTTGCGATCGCCCGCGCTTTGATTACTCGTCCTAAACTGCTCATCTGCGATGAACCAGTGAGTATGTTAGATGCTACGGTACAATCGCAAGTTTTGGACTTGATGTTGGAGTTGAAAGAGGAATTTGAGTTAACCTATTTGTTTATCACTCATGACTTGTGGTTAGCACGGTTTTTGTGTGATAGAATTGCCGTGATGAATAGTGGCAAGATTGTAGAAATTGGTCCCACTAAACAGATTTTTGGCAATCCGCAACATCCTTACACAAAAACCCTGCTTGCAGCCGCTCCTTTGTTGGCACGAGCATAGATAAGTACCGAATGCTAAGTAGGTTCTCAAAACAAGAGGACTAAAGTCCTCACTACGAAGTTTCGCACAGTTATATGACCGGACATGATATAACTTGTAATTCGTAATTCAAAGTAATTACAAATTACGAATTATGCTGACTCTCTTATTTGCTTGCTTCAATTAATTTGGGCATTTCTACACTCGAACCATGTAGCTCAACAAATCTATTAAAAAGCCACATCGTTTCGTGATTTGAAATCCTGTTTCGGTTGACTAGATGATTTATATTTCTGTCAGCCAGTTTCCGTAGATAAGGCAAATCTTCAAACAAAGTCAAACAAGAGGCAATGTGCAAGAGAATTTGCAATATGGGTTTGGGCCACTCTAGGTCACTGTAGATCTCAATGAAGAAATAATGCTCGTTTTCTGTTAATGGGCAGGCATAAAACATGACAGTTATTCTTTTGTCTCTGTAGACTGGAATACTCAGTTCTACAGTGTATGGATTATGCAATATTAAATCCACTTCAACAATTGGTTGTCTCCAAATTCTTAAAATATTAACTGGAGAATCTAACATTGTTTGAAATGTAATCATTCCACCAATCGATGTGGATTGGACATTGCTAACCTTAATAATTCTCAAGTTATTCAGACTGAACTTATGAATACTTTCTAGATGTTTTAAATTCAGTAGATGATAAATTTGGCAGAGATAAGGAAAAGGTAAAAGGTACTCCTGGCTAATCATATGTCGCTTCTTTAACTCAAATCGGCTGCTTTGAGTCGGACATAGATAGGATTGATGTAGATAAGTTTGAATGCTGTCTACATCATTCACATCAAAACTCTGCTCTGGTTTTAAAAACAGCCAAGTCAAGAAAAAGAATGAGGCTGTAAATATGTGTAGGACTTCTATAGGAGATAAATATCCATCAGCAAAGGCAGCAACGCTTCTATCAGTAATCCCAAAAAGAAAAGATGGAATTCCAACAAACCAAATACCACTTTTAAATCTCAATATAGATAGAGCAAGATCTAACTCTATAGAGGGACGGTTTTTCTCCGTTTTGATATCGTCATCTTTAATAAGATTTATAGACATAGTTATTCAAAAAGTTATTCAAAAAATTGATAACAACTGAAGGTAAGAAATAACTTTGGTTCTTAATTCCAGCTTAGATGCAGATAATGTAACAGCCCTCTGCCTTCAGTTATAAATCTTAATAAAGAGATTTTGCCTAAATTCAATTATTCAGTAAATTCTCGCTATTTTCAGCAAAAAAAATAGCAATATTATACAGATTACTATTTTTGTATTTAATTTTATTCGTAGTTAAAACTACAGCAGAGACTTTTTATATTAGTAATTTTTTATACTTTCAAAAGTTCTGTTTTTTTACCGATGCCTTAATTAGCTATGATTACGGCGATAGCGAACCTAATAACTACGATAAAATATGTATAATTATTATCTAAATATTTTTCTATACTTTGTTTGAATCAGCAGCAATGATTAACCGCAATGCCACTGAGATTAGCTTGTCAGCAATTGTGGCACTTTATAATGCTGCAATTCCTAGCCTGACAGCACAAAGTCTTTTCCTAATGACTAATAACTTTATTTGATTGCAATGACTCGAATACGTTTATAGTCTGCAAACCAAGTACCGTTTTTGTATAAAGTTGGACGCAACTGATTCTCGATATCAGTTAAGGTACTCATCTGAGCGTCAACAGATAATCCATTAAAAAAGCTATTTGCAAACATTTTCAGCCAGTTTTGCATCCCCTGTTCTCCATCCTCTAAAGGTGTTGGACGTTCAAAAAGAGTTGCAAAAGTTAACTGCAAGCCATGTTTTTCTAGTAAGCTTCCATATTCGCCAATACTGGGGAAGTACCAAGGGCTTAATGCTGCATCAGCAGGATAACCAGCCTTTTGTAAGGCGTGATAAATAGCGGTAACAATGGCTTGTACATTGCCTTTGCCACCAAATTCAGCCACAAATCGACCACCTGGTTTCAGTGCCCTATTTATACCAATGACAACTTCTTCAGGTTCTTTAATCCAATGAAGCACAGCATTAGAAAAGATAGCATCAAATTTTTCTGTAAATGGCAACTTTCTGGCATCTATTACAGAAAAATCTATCGGAGGATAGTTCTGACTGGCTTGTTCAATCATCGTGGAAGCGCTATCGATGCCGATAACTTCTGCTCCCTTGCTAGCAATTTTATGAGTTAAATGACCTGTGCCACAACCTAAGTCGAGAATGTATTCCCCTGGTTTTGGGGAGAGTAACTCCACTAAATCAGTCGCAAGTTCAGAAACAAAAGAATGTTTGCTATCGTAGAGTTCTGCATTCCACTGGTTTTCAAAATCAGTTGATGTTCTGTCCATATAAATACACCAGTAATAAATTAAATTTCTTAGAAAAAGCCGATAATCGGCTTTTTGGAACCGCAGCCTGTAGCAGATGAATTATCTTTATTTATCTGTGGTTTCAGCAGAAAGCGAAGACAGTGCTTACTAGTTTCCTGACTAACCAAGTTAAGAGAGCTTGAGATAGTATTCAAACCGCTCCTGGAGTTGTTCAACAGTCAGATTCCTAGTCCAGTATTCTACTAGAGCGTGACCAAATGCCCAAGCGTTGCGATCAGGTGAAGCAGAGTTTTCCAGCAGCAGCGACCACAGGGAGCGCAGGTCAAAGTTGAGCGTGTTAGAATTGCCCGTATTCAAGAGCGAGAAAAGGTCGTATGCCATTTGGAGCTTGCCAATGACAACGGGTGTTTGTTCCACTGGAATTTTCTCTGCTAGCAGATATGCCAAGGTTGGTGCTCCAGTTGATACAGTGGAAATAAACTGAAGAACGGGACTTTTGAGCATTGCAGCCAGCCCTTGTGTGGTTGTCATTTGGAAGGTGTAGTGGTCGATAATTTTGGCACTAGCAACGGTGCGGGCTTCTAGGTTACGCAAAAAGCGGGCAAGACGGAGTTGCTTAGCAGGTGCGATCGCATTTATTAGCCCCAACGATAGCGCGTCTACTCCCCAAGCAGTTCGACTCGTTTTGTTATCACTTGTTACAACAGGCAGAACCAAATTACAGAAGTCGCCCAGAAGCCCAGCACGATACTCGGTGGCTTGGCGAATGGCAATTTCCTTTGGGCGATCGCCCCATTGCCACTCATAAGGTGGCTCCCACTCACGGATGGGACGTAGACGATCTACCTGGGTGACGATAGTAATTGCAGGCAAGTCTGCAATTTCCGCCTTCATGTCTGTAAGAAAGTCTACATCCATTTGTAGGGCAGGATCTAGAGCAGGGGTGACGAGTAGCAGCAAATCGGCGTTTTTGGCATAGTCTAGCACGAGTTTGCGGAAGTCACCACGGTTGATTTGTTCATAACCAGGGGTATCCCAAAGAGTCATAGTTTCCCCGGTTTGGGTTTGCCACTGGTAATTCTGAATTTTATCTGTACTAGGCAAAACATCGACGGCTGCGAGATCTGCTTGAAACAGCGTGTTAATCAGGCTGCTTTTTCCAGAACCTGTTCGCCCTGTGAGCAGAATATTGACTGGTTTTTGCTCAACCGCCTGGGTGGGTTCTGCTTGGACAAGGATGTCTCGAAGTGTTTGAGTCTTTGCTTTGGGTATTGGTGTGGAAACGGAGGATGCTGAAGCAGGCAGTGTGCTACCGCCATAGAGGGCGATCGCCTGCCGACATAAGTTTCTCAGGGCAGCTTCCCGCAAAAGCTGACTCAAATTTACCAGCAGTTGCTCAGTTGCTCGGTTACTGGAACGCTGACTGGCAACTTTCGCCACCGCCACCACCGGGTTCAACACCCACTGTGCCCAGCTCCATGCTTGAGCGAGTTTACGAGCGGATGGCTCCAGCTTACGGTAGACTTCGTATCCCTGGTATGCCTGCCCAACCGTAACTTGATTGAGGGCAGGGGATAACTTCTGTATCCACTGATCGAGATCATCCACTGTTCCCCGGATCAGCGCGTAAGCCTGGGGAACGTAAATGTTCAGCAGGGGATATTTTTCTTCAGGATTGTAGATATGAGCGATCGCAACCACAACATCCTGGCATCGCTGCCAAAAGGTTTGCCAGTCTTCCCAAATCGGGCGATCGCTTTGTGCCGTTTTCAGGATTTCTTGGAGTACGGCTTCTGCTTGCTTCGCGGCGTCAGTTCCTTGTAGGGGCATATCATCCGCAGTGGATTCCAGTTCTTGGCTGACTTGCGCCATTACCGTTTCCACCTGCTCTACCGCAGAGCGAGTCCATTTGGCTAGCAGCCAACGCCAGCCCACGAATATGAGGATGAACACGCCCCAAATCCAATTTATGCCCCACTCGTGAATTTGCAACCCTGCGGATACTAGCAAGAAAATGATGATGAAAGCGATCGGTGTTGCCAATACGATCCATTGCCACGGTTTTAATCGCACCATTGCCTTATGCCTGCCTCGATTAGACCTCTTACATAAATGGTAAATCTGAAGCTTTGTGAAGTCGATTTTTTGCAAAAAGTCTACTGTTTCCAAGCTGGGCAGATTGCATAGGCTATGATGTGAGCTTATCTTCAGCAGTGAGCTAAGACATTAAAACTCAATATAAAATTTACTCGCTATGTTTGCAAACAAAAAGCTTATAAGATTGGCAAAATAGAAAAAGAAACGCTGGATGTTCTGCGCAATGGGAGAGTTGAGCAAGAGCAAGCAATGACCGATAGACTGCTAGGCGTTATGGACTATGTCTTGAATGGTGAAACTACAGCAGGAGTGAACGTCCACTCTCCAAGATTCGTGTGCAATCGCCCTCCTTCGCTTTACCGAAAAATTGGGTTTAAAGCCCCGTCCTAGAAGGACGGCTTTTTGTATTCGTGCTATAATTACGTCAATGAGTTTAACGTAAAAATGCTGGTATTTGAGGCAAAATTGGAAGGAACAAAGGAGCAGTACGGAAAGCTGGATGAAGCTATCCGTACCGCCCGATTTGTTCGGAACAGTTGCCTGAGATACTGGATAGATAACTGTGATATTGGTAGATATGAGTTGAGCGCCTATTGCGCCGTTCTGGCACGCGAATTTGAATGGGCGAACAACCTCAACTCTATGGCAAGACAAGCTAGCGCTGAAAGAGCTTGGTCTGCCATATCTCGTTTTTATGATAACTGCAAGAAGAAAACACCAGGTAAGAAAGGATACCCGCGCTACAAGAAAGAACAGACACATGGCAGCGTTGAATACAAAACCAGTGGCTGGAAGCTTTCCGAAGATAGACGGTGTATCACCTTTTCTGACGGGTTTGAAGCGGGAACCTTCAAAATGTGGGGAACTCGCGATTTGCACTTCTACCGCCAGTCGCCTAGGTCGGGAGACCCTCCTGCAGCGCTGGCTCATCAGTTGAAGCAGTTTAAACGAGTGCGGGTTGTCCGTCGAGCGGACGGGTACTACGTACAGTTTTGCGTTGACCAGGAACGTTTGGAGAAACGGGAACCAACCGCCCATAATGTCGGTATTGATGTTGGTTTGAACCACTTCTACACCGATTCTGACGGACAGACTGTTGCCAACCCGCGTCACCTGCGTAAGTCTGAAAAGTCTTTGAAACGACTGCAACGTCGTTTGTCTAAGACTAAAAAAGGGTCTAAAAATAGAGCTAAGTTTAGAAACAAACTGGCTCGCAAGCATCTCAAGGTAAGTCGCCAGCGTAAAGACTTTGCTGTGAAGGTAGCAAGGTGCGTAGTGATGTCTAACGACCTCGTGGCGTATGAGGACTTGAAGGTGCGAAACATGGTGAGGAATCGACACCTTGCTAAATCCATTTCTGATGCAGCGTGGACTCAGTTCCGCTCTTGGGTTGAGTACTTTGGGAAAGTGTTTGGTGTGGTCACGGTTGCCGTTTCACCCCACTACACGAGCCAGAATTGTTCCAATTGTGGGAAGGTTGTCAAGAAGTCTTTGAGTACTAGGACGCATACTTGTCACCATTGTGGACATACCCAAGATAGGGACTGGAACGCTGCACGAAATATACTTGAGAAAGGACTTCGTACCGTGGGGCACACGGGAACGTCAACGTCTGTGGATGAGAGTGACCAATACTTGAGTGAGGAAACTCCTTCAAGCAAGTCAACTCGTAGAAACAGAAAGCCCAAGAAGTGATTCTTGGAATCCCCGCACTTTTAGCGCGGGGAGGATGTCAACCTTTAGACTAGTGACAAGTTGTGAGCCCCCACACCACCCCAACTTAAAAATGCCAAACTAGAGATGAAGTAATAGTACGGATGTATGCACATTCTCTGGTTTCGGCGAGACTTGCGGTTGAACGACAATGAAAGTGTAATTAGCGCAGTCAATAACGATGCTCCTGTCTTACCCTGCTTCATCATTGACCCTTGGTTTTACGACCAACTAGAGGTAGGTAAAGCACGAGTGAGGTTTCTGTTTGAGTCTCTGGAAAATCTGGACCGCAACTTACGTTCAACAGGAAGTCAACTCTATTTATTTGAGGGAAAATCTGTATATATTTTACAACAACTTACGCAACAGTTAATGGAAATTGGGCACAAACCCAAGCTCTACTTTAATCGTGACGTGCAAGTTGAGTATGGAATAACCCGCGATCGCGCTATCATCAACTTTTACCACCAACTCAATCTTGAGTATCACATCGGTCTCAACAACTTCTTGCAAACAGATGATGACCATCGCGATCAATGGTTTGATGAGTATTATACATATGTTAGACAAGCGCCTCACCTAACGCCAATTCGCATTAACACCCCACAGCTATCCCTCAATCTACCCCAACTTACCTTCACTGAAGTCAAACAGAAGTACAGTACTTTCTACGAAACAAAGCGAGTTTACTTCAAAGGTGGAGAAACGCAAGCGCAAGCGACACTGAACTCATTTCTTACCAAAAGATTTCATGGGTATCATTGGAAACTATCACGCCCCTGGTTAGCACAACAAAAAGCAACGTCTCATCTATCACCTCACCTTGCCTTTGGTACAATCTCAGTTCACACAATCTACCAACGCACCAAAGCACGAGCGGCAGAACTATCTCACCAACCAAAGGCAGAGTTTTCTCTTAAGGCGTTTCGAGACCGATTGCGTTGGCACGATAGTTTTACTCAGCGTTTGTATTTTCATCCGGAAATTGCTCATACTAATCGTTACTCAGAGTTTGACGAGTACTACCGACCAGATGAATTGACTCAGCAGCAACAAGAGTTATTTCATGCCTGGTGTGAAGGTATAACTGGTTTCCCAATGGTTGATGCAAGTATGAGACAACTCAAAACGATGGGTTGGATGAACTTCAGAATGCGGGCAATGTGTGCCACTTTCTTGACTATCAATTGCGGTATCTCTTGGCATCATGGTGCTAGACACTATATGAATTATTTGGTAGATGGGGACTTGGCTATTAACAATTGGCAATGGCAAATGCAGGCTGGCATTACTAATCCCCTCAGTGACACTTTTCGCATTTACAATCCCAATAAGAATCTTGAGGAGAAAGACTCAGATTTACGCTTTATTTACCATTGGATACCAGAGTTGCTGGGTTATAGTTTATTTGAGATTATTCAAGGCAAGTACATTGAACTAGGTTCATATCAAAAGCCTATTTTAGATTGGTCAATGACCCGTAAGGTCAATGGTAAAATTGTCTCCGATATCCGCTCTCGCGTACGGGAACGGTTGCTGGCTAATGGTGGTGATGAGTATGAAGGGGCGATCGCCACAAAAACAACTGTTGAGAAATACTTTGAGTCCAAAGATAAACAATATAAGCAATATAAGCAATTTAAGGATAAAGAGTCTCAATATCTGGAAGTGAATTAGCGCTACATACCAAATAAAAACACCCAATGGGGTGTTGTAACTATGGCTATTCATCTGCCCTTTCTAGGACTTACGCATCGTACATAAGTACTATAGGAGATTTGGATATTTCAATCATGTCTAGCACTCAACACGAGCTTGAGAGCAAGCAAATCAGCGTTATACGAAGCGCCTAAAATGACAATTTCGTGATGCAGATTATGGTCGATTTGTACAGTGGGTAACTCCTACAGTCTAGAATCCTTGCTTTTCAAAGCAGGGAGAGTTCAACCAAGTGATTAAGCTCCTACCCCAAAAACAGCTTGTATGCAGGGTTCTGGCTTTCATCCCAATAGCGGTAACCAAGTGTATCGAGAAATGCTTGCCATTCCTCCATCTCGTGCGGGGGTACTTGCATGCCAACGACAATTCGCCCGTAGTCTGCCCCGTTGTTGCGGTAGTGGAACACGCTGATATTCCAGTTGGGGCTCATGGAAGCGACGAACTTCATCAATGCACCAGGACGTTCGGGAAACTCGAAACGGTAAAGCAATTCATTGTGAGCCAGAGAAGAGCGCCCACCAACCATGTGCCGCAAATGCAATTTTGTCAGTTCGTCATCGGTTAAGTCAATGGTTTTGAACCCACAGGCTTCAAAGATTTGAACCATCTTTGCTGCATCGGCACGGTTTTGAATTTGCACCCCCACAAAAATATGTGCTTCTTTTTCATCGGCAATGCGATAGTTAAATTCAGTCAGATTGCGTTTGCCAATACATTCACAAAACTTGCGTAGACTCCCCCGTTCTTCGGGGATCGCCACAGCAAAAATGGCTTCGCGGCGTTCACCCAACTCTGCCCGTTCGGCAACAAAGCGGAGTCGATCAAAGTTCATGTTGGCACCGCAAGCAACCGCAATTAACGTTTGTCCCTCGATTTGTTCCCGTTCGACGTAGGCTTTCGCACCGGCGATCGCCAGCGCCCCTGCTGGTTCCAGAATTGAGCGTGTATCCTCAAACACGTCTTTAATTGCAGCACAAGTGTCATCCGTATCGACGAGAATGATGTCATCCACATATTGCTGACACAACCGGAAAGTTTCTTCACCCACTTCCCGCACTGCGACTCCATCAGCAAATAAACCAACTTGAGGCAAACGCACCCGTCTCCCTGCTTTCAAAGATTGATACATGGCATCGGCATCGACTGGTTCAACGCCAATAATCTTAATTTCGGGACGCAACCGTTTCACGTATGCTGCAATGCCAGAGATTAATCCGCCACCGCCAATCGCGACAAAAATGGCATGGATGGGTTGCTGATATTGTCGCAGAATTTCCATACCTATCGTTCCCTGTCCAGCAATCACATACGGATCATCAAAGGGATGAATAAAGGTTAACCCTTTTTCTGCCTCCAATTGACGGGCATAGGCATAGGCATCGTCGTAGGTATCGCCATGCAACACAACCTCTCCCCCACGGGCTTTTACCGCATCCACCTTCATTCGTGGTGTCGTTACCGGCATAACGATAATAGCTCTTGTTCCCAGCTGACGAGCACCGAGGGCAACCCCTTGGGCGTGGTTTCCGGCAGATGAAGCAATTACACCCTGTGCCAACAGATCCGGCGGCAGTTGTGCCATTTTGTTATAAGCACCACGCAACTTAAAGGAAAATACTGACTGCATATCTTCCCGCTTGAGCAGCAGTTTATTATTCAGCCGTGTGGACAAATTTGGGGCATATTCCAGTGGTGTTTCCTGGGCTACATCATACACACGGGCAGTCAGGATTTGAACCAGGTAATCACAATACATGGGCGTCAACAGAATGGTAAATGCCAGATGGATGATAATTTTACGATAGTTGCGTACCTATTCTGTCGATAATGTTGACTATTTCAAAAATTGAGCCATTTGATAAGACATAACTGCTTCATCAACCGTCAAGATTGTCAAGTTGTGCTGCAAAGATTGACAAATGAGTAAACGGTCAAATGGATCACGGTGTAGAGATGGTAACTTTATTAACTGAGCAACACTTGCCTCATCAACCGTGAGGCTATCAATTCGGTGTTGTTCGCGTTGCTTAGGTAGATAGATTTCAGGAGACTCTGGTAGCGGAAGTTTTCCCAGTTGATATTTGATGATGCACTCCCACAATGAGACAACACTCAAATAAACAGTATTGTTAGGATTTTGAATACTATCCCGAAAGATTGCTGATAGCTGATTGCTACCACTAATGAACCAGAGAAATATGTGAGTATCTAACAACAGTTTCATTGAGTTAGAAATTCCCCTCAAAGTCACTAAGAATATCTTCAGGCAATGGATCATTAAAATCAGGGGGGACTGTAAACTCTCCTGCACAAAGAGCAAATGGACGGAGTTCTTTTTGGGTTTGTGAAAGTGCGGGCTGACTTCTGCGGGCTTTTGCAAATAGCAGGAAATCTAAAACCTCCTCAACCAAAAAATCTGGAGCTTGAGCAATTTCCTGTATCAATTGTTCTCGCGCAGTCATTGTCTTATATCTCCTTCAACATTCAACGTTCAATGATTTGTATTCTAAAGTACAACCTTCGAGTTTGGCAGTTGAATGATCAAGCGATTAAGGTAGAGCGATCGCCTTCTTATGCTGACACTTTCTCAGGACTTACGCAAAGTCGAGAATGTCATACTGAGCGAAACGGAGTGTAGCGAAGTATCAAGGGAGTTCTGAGTCCCTTCGGGACACGCTGCGCGTACCCCTAGCGGGGGCGCTTTGCGCTTACGTTTCGCGCTTCGCTACACTCAGAATGACAGTTTTTCATTAAAATGCGTAAGTCCTGTTTCTGTTCCAAGGGACAAGTTTCGAGTTTGCAAGTCCATTAGTGAAGCTTGCAAGTGGAGCGATCGCTCACTCAAGCTGACAATTCGTGTTTCAAGGGACAAGTTTCGAGTTTGCAAGTCCAATAGTAAAGCTTACAGGTAGAGCGATCGCCGTTTCAAGGTGACAATTGATGTTCCAAAGGGCAACTTTCTGCTTTAAAAGTCCAATGATCAAGCGATTAAGGTAGAGCGATCGCCCTCTAAATCTCATAACTGGTGTTCCAATGGACAACTTTCGAGCTTAGAAGTCCAATGATGAAGCGATAGAGGTGGAGCGATTGCGCTCTGCGCAGTGCCCCTTGGGCAATCGCCTGCTTATACTTTTCCAAGCTTCAACCTCTATACTTGACTTGTAGATGCAAGACTTATCAGTAGAATTTGGACTACCTTTAATATATTGAATAATAGCTCAGTGATTGCTGATGACTCAGGAAGAATTGCTGCGGGTAATTGAACAGGCGGCGAGTGAGGGGGTGACAGAACTCGACCTCTCTGGTAATGATTTGACGGTTTTACCGCCTGAGATTGGCAAGTTGACTCAACTCAAAAAACTCATTCTTGGCAAATATAAATATAATGACAAGGGCAATATTGTTGGTACTATCGGGAATAAGCTGAGTGCTTTACCTGCAGAAATTGGGCAGCTTCATTATCTTGAAGAACTTCAGGTTGTTGATAATCGCTTAAGCAGTTTGCCACAGGAAATTGGACAACTCACCAACCTGCAAACGCTCGACCTCACCAAGAATCAACTGAGGCACTGCCACAGGAAATTGGACAACTCACCAACGTGCAAACGCTCGACCTCATCGGCAATCAACTGAGGCACTGCCACAGGAAATTGGACAACTCACCAACGTGCAAACGCTCGACCTCATCGGCAATCAACTGAGCGCACTGTCACCGGAATTTGGACAACTCACCAACGTGCAAACGCTCTACCTCAGCAGCAATCAACTGAGCGCACTGTCACCGGAAATTGGACAACTCACCAACCTGCAATCGCTCGACCTCCGCAGCAATCAACTGAGCGCACTGCCACCGGAAATTGTCCAACTCACCAAGCTGCAAACGCTCGACCTCCGCAGCAATCAACTGAGCGCACTGCCAGCGGAAATCAAGGAACTGACAAAACTTGAAAGCTTGGATCTTCGTGGAAATCCAGTCCCGATTCCACCTGAGATTTTGGGATCGAAAAAGTTGTCGGAAAATCCGGGCGATGTAAATGAAATTCTCGATTTCTATTTCCGCGTGCAAGATCCAAAAGAAACCGAACCCCTTTATGAAGCGAAATTCTTGATTGTTGGCGAAGGGGGAGCCGGGAAAACTTCCTTAGCCAAGAAAATTGCAGACGAAACTTACGAACTCCAGTCGGATGAGGAATCCACCCAAGGCATTGACGTGATCCGGTGGGACTTCACACAGCCCAATGGACAACCCTTTCGCGTCAATGTTTGGGACTTTGGCGGACAGGAAATCTATCATCAAACTCACCAATTTTTCCTGACTGAGCGTTCTCTCTATGCCTTAGTTGCCGATACTCGTAAAGAAAACACAGACTTTTACTGGTGGCTCAAGGTTGTTGAACTCTTGAGCGACAATAGCCCAGTTCTGATCATCAAAAATGAAAAACAAGACCGTCAGTGCGAAGTCAATGAGCGCCAGTTGCGGGGAGAATTTACTAACTTGGAGAAAATTCTGCCAACCAACTTAGCCACCAATCGTGGTTTATCGGAAATTAAAGACGCCATTCAGGATTACATCAGCAGGCTTCCCCACGTCGGCACACCTTTGCCAAAACTCTGGGTGAGAGTCCGTTCAGCCTTAGAAAACTATTCCCGCAACTACATCAGCCTTGAAGAATACTGCACCCTTTGCCGAAATAATAAACTAACTGACCGTAAAGATATGTTGCTCCTTAGCCGCTATCTGCATGACCTCGGCGTTTATCTGCACTTTCAAAATGATTCTACACTCAAACACTATGTCATCCTCAAACCAGAATGGGGAACTAGTGCTGTCTACAAAGTTTTGGACAATAAAACCGTTAGGCAAAATCAGGGGCGCTTTACCCAGGATGATCTTGTCAATATCTGGAATGAAGTTGAATATGCCGATATGCGAGATGAACTGCTTCATTTGATGATGCGGTTCAAACTCTGCTACAAAATTCCCACCCGTTCTGACACCTATATTGCACCTCACCTGCTTTCGGTTGACAAACCTGACTACACTTGGGACGAAACCAACAACCTGATTTTGCGCTATGAGTATGATTTCATGCCCAAAGGTATCCTCACCCGCTTCATCGTTGAGACACACATTTGGATTGAACAACAAAAACTCGTTTGGAAAAACGGCGTTGTTCTCAACAAAGACGAAACCCGCGCCGAAGTTATTGAAAACTACAATCAAAGGGAAATTAAAATTCGTATCGAAGGAAACCGCAAGAAAGAACTGCTAGCAGTTGTCACCCACGAACTCGACAAAATCCATCAGTCTTTCGAGCGTTTGAAGTATCAAACCCTTGTTCCCTGCAATTGCGCAAGCTGTCAAGGAAGTCAGACGCCTCATTCTTATCCTATGGACGTGCTGCGTAGGTTTCTAGATAATCGTCAGTACGAAATCCAATGTCAGAAAAGCTTTCAAATGGTTGATGTCCGAAAGTTGATTGACGATGTTATGCAGCAAACCTTCGGTGCACATAGGGAACTCAAGTCTCAAGCAGTACCGTTGCAACGAGAACTGGAACAGGAGAAAAAAGCATTGTTGACCCCAAGCAGAAACCTCGTTTTCATCAGCTATAGTCATAAAGATAAAAAGTGGTTTAACGACCTCAAAACTCATCTAGAACCATTGATTAGAGAAAAGAATTTGCAACTGTGGGATGATACCCAAATCCAGCCTGGTGCTGTGTGGCGAGATGAAATTGCCAAAGCTCTCGCCGCTGCAAAAGTTGCTTTGTTGCTGGTTAGTCCTAATTTTTTAGCATCAGACTATATCAGTAAAAAAGAATTACCACCTCTATTAGAAAACGCTGGAGCAGGAGTCACAATTTTTTGGATACCGTTGCGTTCTAGCAGTTACAAAGAAACAGCAATTGAAAAGTATCAAGCAGCCCACTCTCCTGATAAACCATTGAACAACATTCCCACAGCAAAACGAGATAAAGCTTGGGTAGAAATCTGTAGTAAAATCAAAACAGCAGCGAACCTTTAGTTAGTGCGATTTAGTTAGTGCGATCGCCTTCGTAAAAATACAACTGGCAATGATGAGTATCAGTCGTTATCTACTTGTTTATCTTTTTGTTTCTGCTCAAACTGAGCCACTATCTGCTGAATTTCTTCTGTAGCAATATCTTCCTGTTCAGATTTAGAATAGATAGTAATTAAGATAATCTTTGTGCTGGTTTTAACATAATATATCAGTCGATATCCACCACTCTTACCCTTTTGGATATCGCTATTTTTTACCCGTAGCTTAAAAATTGTATACCCTACTCCTGGTATCTGGTCACCTGGTAACTTTCCAGATTGAAGCTCTTCAATAATGGGCTGGATATCGCTGCGAATATTGCGGTACTTTTTCGCCAAAATCCGCAAGTTGCGCTTGAATTTAGCAGTTACCTCAACCTGAATTAAAGGTGAGTCATTCTGCATCAATTCCTTCCCACAGTTGAGAAACAGGTAAAGTGTTTCCTATCATGGCATCATACCAACCTTGACGAAAACTTTCTGCGGCAGATTCGGATATTTCCTCATCCTCCTCGTGCTTGTTTTCTTTCTCAGCTTCTTCAGGGAGCAGTACAATGACTCTAACGCGAGTATGCTTGTCCACACTCAAGGGTACATCTAAGGAAAGTTGACCTTGCTCATCGACAGTTCCCATGATTTCAATAGCTTTCATGACTCCTCCAAGGGGACTTGCTTTCACTACTTTAGTACCAAGTCGCTAGAGTAATCCTATTTAATTTGTAAGAATTGAAAGCCACAGATCCCCGACTTCTTTAAGAAGTCGGGGATCTTGTTTGTCACGTAGCCGAAGGCAGCCCGCAGGGCTTATGATTTAGGATTGCTTTGTAGTGCTGGCATCTTGCCCGCTTGAGAATAAAGTAAGGAGTTTTCCGGCTCGCACTACCGTCTTTTTTATATGCATTGGCATGTTCCCGAATAAACAGAGCGATCGCCTTTGGCGGGCACTCCGTGCCATCGCACTTCGGGCATAGCCTCTGGTTTGGAGAATCGCTACTTCCGTTTTGCCTTTACTGCCCTAGACTCCACTGTGAATGCTGGAATGTCTTGCAGTTCAGTTTCACTCAGGCTGTATTGTTCACAAACCAAGCTTAGACGAGTGCCGGTGGTTTTAACCGCATTCACAGAATGCATCAGATCGCCCTGAAAATACAGTAGCGTGTTAGCTTGTGGCTTAATCTGCCCGACTTGCTGTTTTTGACGGCGCAACACCAGTTCTCCGCCTTGCAAGTTTGGCGGTACTTGCACATAAAGAACACTCACGACCACGGGAGGCTCAACCGTTTTGCAGTAAGAGCGCAGCGAACGATCAATATGAGGATCGACGCGGGAGCCTTCTTTGAGCAGCAGCGGGTTAAGATAGAAAGCGTTGCAGGTGGGCTGTAGCGCCTGGTCGAGATAGGGCTTGAAAAAGGGAAACCGCCGTTCAACTTCTGCAAGTTCTGAACGTTGGAATACCACAGAAAACCCTTTGGTGTCAACAAAGTCGCGGTTAAGATTGTTGATTCCAAGATAAGCGCACGCTAGAATCTCTCCTCGCAAATCGTTGAGGTAAGTGATTGGGAAAGCGTCCTGGTGTTGAGAATAGTACTTCAAGTTTTCAAGGAGTTTAGGAGTTTCAAGGTGAGCAGAGATTCAGATTGGTAATCAGGCGAATGCCTTTGGCACGCTACAAAGAACGCCAGCCTGAATAACTGAAGTTTAGACTAAAAGTTAGCGATCGCCACTTAAACAGCACAAATGTACTAAAAAAGACAAATTTAAGTACAGGTATAAAAAAATGAAGGAGAGCCCAAAGGTATCCTTTGGTGGGGTACCTCAGGACTCTCTAGGTATTCGTGAGAATTTTAGACAGCACGGATTTTGTCAATCACTTAATATTCTGAAAAGGGATTCCTGCTAAGAATTATAATCAGGTCAAGAGGGAGAAAGGCGAGCGTCGATGCCTCTCCAACTCACTGTTATCAAATTATCATTATCATTAAAGATGACAGTCAGAAAAAGTGGTGGCTGTTTGTTAAACCGACCATTTTCTGGTCAATGCTGGAATTAAGAGAAAAATTCAGATAGACCATGATCCAAGCCCAACCTTTATGGGCTTCAAGTTTCCGTTAAGAGAGTGGAAGATAACAAGCAGTTTGTCCTACCTCTATCAGATTTAAAAGCTACAGATAACAAGTCGAAAAACTATCAACTTCTTGATGATTATTCGCTTTGCTTCGTCAACTGGCGATGATAAAGCATATTGCCACAAATCATACTTATCACGGCTGGAGCACGGAATTGATTTTTAATTCAGACAAACACTCCTCAAGCGACAATCCTTGTAAAATCTCCCACCATTGTTCTGTATGCCTCATGTAAGCAACATTAAAACAATCTTTTCCTACATACTCCAAACGAGCAAATTTTGATTCAAAAGAAGGAGAGATGGCTCTAGGACTAGGACAATTAAAAATAGAACAAAAGTAAAAATAATTGCGATACCACTTGCCAAAGATATCTACTCGATAATTCCAATCATTATCTGTGGGTGGAGATTGAATATATTTTGGCTTGAATTCAGTTTCAATTAATTCATGACATTTTTGCAAAACTAATTGCTTCTCATCTTCTGGAACTTGGGGCTTCGGCTTTTTAGTTGTAGAAGGAAGCCAGATTTTTTTGGCTTTCTTAGCCATGAGATTCACCTCATCAGAGATTAACACAGCTATTTTAAGTATTGGTTCAGCTTACCATCAATTAATATTTCTAAAGGAGCTAAAAGCAGTAATACAATGGCAAGATAGCAATTGAAAAAAGTTGCCTGGTTGCCACACGAACTGGCCAAACTGCATTCATATGGATTTATTTGAGCACAACTACCAACAACAAATATTAACAGAAGCCCCCTTAGCTGCGAGAATGCGCCCCCGCACCTTAGATGAATTTGTAGGACAAGACCACATCATTGCACCAGGACGCTTACTCCGTCGTGCGATCGCTGCTGACCAATTATCCTCATTAATCTTCTTTGGTCCCCCAGGCACAGGCAAAACAACTTTAGCTCGCATTATTGCCAATACGACGATTGCACACTTTATCGCTATCAATGCTGTTCTTGCAGGTGTCAAAGACATTCGAGATGCCATTTCAACAGCAACTGATAAGCGGAAATACCAAAATCAGCGCACAATTTTGTTTGTAGATGAAGTACACCGCTTCAATAAATCTCAACAGGATGCTCTGTTACCTTGGGTGGAAAATGGTACAGTAATTCTGATTGGCGCTACCACTGAAAATCCCTACTTCGAGGTCAACAAAGCTTTAGTTAGTCGTTCGCGAATTTTTCAACTCAAACCACTTGAGGAAAAAGATTTACGCCAGGTTGTCACCCAAACGCTAACAGATCCCGAACGCGGTTATGGTCAATTGGCTGTGCAAATAGAACCAAATGCGCTGGAACACCTGGTTAATGTTGCTAACGGAGATGCGCGATCACTACTTAACGCCCTAGAGTTAGCTGTAGAAACCACACCACCAGATGCAGCAGGAGTTATCCACATCACTTTAGGTGTAGCCGAAGAATCCATCCAACAAAGAGCAGTTCTTTATGACAAAGAAGGAGATGCTCACTTTGACACCATCAGTGCATATATCAAAAGCATACGTGGTTCTGACCCTGATGCTGCTTTATACTGGCTGGCGCGGATGCTTTATGCTGGAGAAGACCCACGCTTTATTCTGCGCCGCCTGTTGATTCAAGCGAGTGAAGATATTGGACTAGCAGATCCCCAGGCTGTAGTAGTCATTAATGCTTGCGCCCAAGCCTTTGACCGGGTAGGAATGCCAGAGGGACGGTATCACCTTGCTCAAGCCACTCTTTATTTAGCTAATGCTCCGAAATCAAATAGTGTTATGGGTTTCTTTGATGCCTTAGCTACAGTAGAACGGGAGTTCCAAGCGGATATCCCCAATCATCTTAAAGATGCTAACCGCGATAAACAAGGCTTTGGACATGGAGCAGGTTACTTGTATCCCCACGCCTACCGTGACCATTGGGTAGAACAGCAATATCTGCCCAAAAGTTTGCAAGGACAAGTCTTTTATCAGCCCTCAGAGATGGGCAAAGAAGCAGAAATCAAAACGGCTGTGGCTCGTCGCCGCGAAGCACAACTCGCAGCCGCAGTGGAAGGATTAGAAGTTGCTCCAACTGAAGTGCTAACTTATGGCGAAACCAATCAAAGTACAGACCGATGGTTGCAAAGAACTTTGGGACAAGTCGGGCAGCATCTTGCCGAATTACGCGATACAGTATTTCATATTGCTGCACCAGCGCGTCATCATATAATTCTAGATTTGAATGCAGCAAGCGGCTTATTAACCTGGGAAGCAGTGCGTCGAGTCCCGGAAGGAAGTGTTTATGCTTGCGTGCATAATCAAGCTGATGCTCAAGCTTTAGCACAACAAGCTGCTACGCTCCCCGAACTGGTACGTCCAATTATTCTGAACACTTCTTTAAGCGAATTACCCAACTGTTTAGCAAACCTTACAGAAAAAGTAAAATTTGACCGGATTATTGGACGCAATGTCCTGATGAAAGAAGCAGAAAAATCTAGCCTTGTTCAAGCCTTAGTTAAATGGCTAAATCAGGAGGGAATGATTGTGTTGGCAGAGACTGTCTCTCGCCACAGTCAAAGACTTTATAATTTACTGAATCCTGGTTGGGTTGAACAAAATTTATACGAAAAGTTAGTCGCAGCAGAAGAAGCAATTTACTCCGTTGCTTCCGACCATATGGTTAATTGGGATGTTAAGGATTTGAGGACAGCTTTTGAGAAAGCAGGTTTAGCAGTGGAGATAACACAGGAGCGAACCCAAACTCAAATGTACATCACGCCTAATTTACTAAACCGTTGGTTTACAACTTCGCAGACGACTACTCGCCCCAGTTATGCTACTCGGTTAGCCGAGAATTTGAAACAAGAGGAAGTAGAAATTGTCAAAAATTTATTTCATCGTTACTTACTCAATCAAACTGTCAATTGGAACAACACAATTGCTATTGTTAAAGGTAATTTCGTCTAACAATTAGAAGAGTATGACAAACTGGAGTGCCCAAAAGACTGGTCGCATTAGGGTAATAGTGCAGGACAACGGTCCCTTTATTTGTGGGAGTTCATCCTAACTACCCTAAAAGACAAGATGTAGAAATTCAAACGGGTTTGGTACGTCCTGATATTCAAATTGTTTATTCTTTAGATGAATTAGCTAATCAAATTTATAAATTTTAGTTTAATGCAGTTAATATAAATACTATCAAATAAAAAAATATGCAGTAATTAACTAATTATAAAAATTAATACAGTAGAAAAAACTACAACAATATAAGGAATATTTGCCCAAGATAAAAGCGCACTTAAATATTGATTAAATACCTGTGCTGATTGAAATTTTTCTAATACTAAGAAGTTTCCTTTAATATGCTTTAGAACTTCTTCTTCGTCACCGTTTAAACCACATATTAATTCTGTTAGCCGATTAAAATTACGACGAAACCGCTTTTCCAGGTATAGGTAATAAGCATCAAAAAAGCCAAGTAGAGCAAACGAGAAAAGTGCCAATAAAAATAAAGACTTGTTTTTGTTCGCAAACCCAAATCCCATTAATGTTGTCCATATTGTTAACCCCAATTGCTTAATTGTGAGTGAATTGCTAGCCATTCTTCCAATAATGGTTTGTAGCATTTCGCTTTGTTTAATAAGGTAGTCTCGATTTTTTTGTACTAAATCCTCGTTATTCATTAACTAACCTACTACCTACACCTAATTGTTACCAGGGGAAATTTGCTGTCTATGCCGTCTTCTCCTGGGTGCTTGATAAAAGCTTAACCGATTTGGTTTCCTGTCAAGCACCTCAAGCGCTGAACGAGTTTCTCTCAAATTGAAGCTAAGTAGTTGCTCAAAGATTTTTAAACCAATTTGTCGGTATTTATGCTGACGATGTAGTTGGATAGCAAGTGTTGTAAGACTTTCTGCTGCAAAAACTAAGGGTCTTGTAGGATTGTCCTGTTCCTTGCCCAACTTACTTAGTAAGCTTTGGCAAATTTCAGACACCAGTTGAGGCTCAGTATCGACAAAATTATTGTTTTCGATAATCTCAATAATATCTGAGGCGGCTTTTAGGAGTAATGGTTTGTTTTTACACACTGCTGGAATTAGTAAGCGCATTCCAGAGTCTAGCTCGAAATACTTACGGCTTTGAAAAAAGACGCTTGCTAGTGCACTTTGAATTGCTTCAATGTTAGAGGGGGCAAGATTGTAGAGAATTTCTGCTGCTTTCGTTCTGCATCTTCTTTGGACCCACATATGGCTGGCTGCGTGAGCTAATCCACACAGAACTGCCTCGTTATCCTGAGTAGTAAGGTGATGGCTGATTTTTGCTACTGACCACTCATCTTGATACTGAAAATAGTGGATAAATAGCAATTCCCCATACGCTTGACGGCAAAAACTTGAGCCATCTGCCCAAAGCATCTCCAGCCAACCTTGAACCGTCTCTTTTGGCTCAAACCATCCTACTGTGCGAGAAATGAAGTAAAGCGCCCATTGATACTGCAACACTTCGGGACAGTTGCGAATCACTGCATCAAAAAGTTGGGTTGCTTGAGTGCGATCGCCATTTAATAAAGGTGGCATATCTGTCAAAATATCCACCCAAACTGCTGGGTGTGGCTCTACCCCTAACCTAGATTGAATTACCCTTGCCCAGTTTTGTAAATCGGGAGGATTTTGCTTAAGGTAGCCAGCAGCGATCGCTCGTACAATATCGCCTCTATCACCCGGTAATGTGTGCGAACCACGGACACCAAAGAGAATTGGAGAGTTTGCTTGGTACGAACGTTGCTCATCACTTCGATAATGAGCTAAATCCGGTTGTGAATGTGAAGATAGCCAATTTTCTAATAGGGAGAGAACTGATTGTGGAAGTCCTTGGTTATTTTCAGCAATTTTTTCTAAAGCAGATGCTGCTTTTGAGCGAAAATTTTCCGAAACAAATCCACGTTGTTCCAGGTTTTCTACTAGCTCAATCAAATTATTTGCTGGAAAATCGCTTTCCGCAAGCTCTCTAATTGCATTACCTGCATAACTTTCATGACGCTGTGGCTGAAGATGTGGCATAATGCGGAGAAAACGTTTTGGATCGTCTTTAACTAGCTTGCCAAACTCATAAGCTTGTGACGATGCACCCCCAGCACGAGATAAATCACTTCGACGCTTGAAATAATCTGCTTTTGTTATATCTGCCAATTCATCAAATAAGTTTAATAGATGTTGGTCGGATGCACGAGTCATTTCCTCAACATTCATTGGCGCACCTACGTCTTGTGCAATTGTAGGGTAGTCGTGGTCTTTTTCATTAATAACCCAAGGGAAAGCACGTATTTCTTCATCCCGCCATCGCTTTGCTTCCACACTCAAATATTCTTCAGGAAACGCAAGTATGAGTCTTAGTTGATGTTGGCGATTATCGTGCAAAGTATACAAGCGCAAATCGGGTGGTAAGTCCCGCTCGATTGGATAATAGTTATATCTACGAATTGCTTGTTCAATACGAATTCTCTCTTGAGGTTTAATGTACGGACAAACTGCTGCTATTAATTGTTTTGTTTCTTTATGAACATTTAGAAAATCTCCTAAACTTAACCGTCTTAAATCTCCTACTAAGTAATTCAAAACTGCTTGCGGTTCGTGGGTTGCTATCTGAACTAATCCGTATGCAACTAAACGATGAACAAGCAATAATTCTAATTTTTTATTTTTATTGAAAAAATCTAAAAAAGCTCGTCTATCCTGATTTGCCAATTCTAAAATAGCTGACAATACAGCTTGTATAATTTTACTGTCCTCACAATCAAAACTGTTAATATAGTCTTCATAATAACTATTTTTTGTAAGTCCTTTTTGGTCTACAATCCTACTCACTAAATCAGTAAACCATGACCAAATAGCATCTAAAAAATATTTCGGATTCGCTTTTGCAAGTGTGTCGATTTGGTCAAAATTGGTCCCACCTTCAAGTAAGCTTTTAAGGGAGTTCTTAGGATTGTGTCTATAAGCGTGAGCATATCTTTCTGCATCACTTGCATCTGCTGCTAGTTCTGGTATTGGCTTCCTGCTTTCTGCTATAGCTTGTTCTAACCTGTAATCCAAATGAGCACGTAAAATTCTTGGTGCAAGTTGAGGTAAAGTTTCAGCCACTTTTTCTGCAATTATGGACAAACTATACATATCCCAATTAGAACGCCGAATAACTTGCTGGCTCTGCCATACTCTCTCAGGATTCCATTGTTGAATGTTCTGTATAATTCGTATACTTAAAGAGTCATAAACTGCATCATTCAGCCAATATTCCTCGATGAGATTCCATACATCATCAGTTGCAAAGTAAGTTGCTGCCATTAAGATAGAAAGACAATAAGTGGCTTTGTTAGGCTGCTTTTCTAACCACTGTCTAAACTCAGGGCGATCGCGTAAAATCTTGAACCAACCAGGACTACCAATCATCGCATCTAAAACTTTGGGTGCTTCTGTCTCCAAGTTAAGCAGAGGAATTAGAAGTTCCGCTTCAACTGGTTCGGGGTTTTGTTGCGAACCAACAAACTCAATTAACAGGCTGTAAATATGGGTTCGTATATAAATTATTTGTAGCGATCGCAAAACACTCAACGCCCAAAGTCGAATTTTGCCAGATAAATGAGTTAAATTCTTAAAAGCTAACTTGGCTACTTTATTTTTAAATGGAGAATTATTTGCTTCTGCGTTTTTCAACAGCGATCGCAACTGCTTTGCGTACTGTTTAGGAGCAGTACCCCGTAGATAATTTAGACCTCGCAGTAGAATAGGTCGAACAAACAAACCATCTTGACGTTCTAATACCAAGTCTACAAGTGATTGCGAACCACGAGCAAAGGCACGTGCCAAAGTATGGTCATAATAAGTTTGATGGCAAAAACCAAGGGTGGAATTTTCCTGGTTTGTCATTAATATTCCGGCTTGTACCAAAGTTTGATATATTTCCGGACAACTATCCGCAACTGCTGTTGGTAACCAAAGTACCTCTTCCTGGGTCATGCGTTGAGCAATTTGCTCTAGGAAAGCAATGTATTTGGAAGCATCCGGTCGATTGAGAATCCGAGTTTCCCACAACCGATCCAGTAACTTTTGGGAAGAATCAAATACTTCTCCAGGTTTGGCGACTTCCAGAAATATCTTCAGATGCAAGGGATTTTGCAGTAACTCACGCAGGGATTCACCGATACCAGGTGCAATGTGTTCGGTGTGTTCTAACAAAGGAGAAATTTTCTCCCAGGTTGGTAAACTCAAATATAATTGCTCAAAACCCTCCAGGCGAGCAAATTGACTACCGTGGCGAAATTCAAATTCACGACAGGTAGCAACAACATGCACTCCTTTGGTTCCAGCTACGGATTGAATGAGGGTGAGCAAAACATTTAGCCTTCCTGAATGTCGGTCTATCAATTCTGAAACCGCATCAAGCTGATCTACTAACAATACGACTTTTTCTTTATTCGCGATCGCTTTAATGGCTTCTCGCAGATTTACGCTGAGATTAAGCTGGTCATCACAACGCAAATCTTCAAGGCTGTTAACTTTATTACTCAGAAAATCTGCTTTAATAGCTAGTAGTCCGTAACCTTTATTAACTACGCAATGTCCTAGCTTCGCCAGTAGTGCTGATTTTCCACAACCGGGAACACCAAGAACAATAGTTGTCGAAGACTCTTCTGTGTCAATGCGATTTAGGAGTTGTTCTAACTCTGGACGTTCAATTTCTTGGTTGTCGTCAAGTGTCCTTTTCCAGTTTAATAGCCCTTTGGAAGCTGCAAGCAGTTCTTCTCGTAAATTAGCGTGCTGGGTTTGGTTGAGAAAATATTGTTGGCGATCGCGTCGCGGTAATGCTCTAAGAGTACCAAGAGGGGGTTTTTGAATCCAAGGTTGGTTCGTCAAACGACGGAGTAAATTTTCGTATTCTTCTTCAACCTCAAGATTGTAAATACTAACGCCAGCCAAAACCGTAGGAATGTAGTTTAAGTCCTGAGAAAAAAAGACGATGGGGATATATTTAGTATTGTTACCCTCAGCATCATAGAGGTATTGGATGACAATTGCCCCTTCCCAAGTAACGCCTTTACCTCTACCAATTTCCTCGTGACCCCTGAAGCGTCGATTGTATAGCTCGGTACAGACTATCAGGACAAAGCTAGCTGCATCAATCTCGTCGTTCGCCCAACGGGGCCACCCTTGAGGTGGTGGCTCTGATTCGTGGTACAGGTCTATGTTGCAATCAATCCCATCTTCCCGCAATTGGTCAGCTAGCTGTAACACCCGGTCTTTATGTTCTGGTGAATCATCGCTGTAGCTGATAATTACTTTGGGAGAAATGGGAACGGAGTTCATCTGTAGGCTTTTTAGCAGAGACTTAACTATAAAGTGTGTTTAATATAACAAAAATTAAGTATTTATCCAGAGCTTTAAATATTTTCTCATGCTTGCTATTTTTTTATTAAAGTAGTAAAAATTATATAATTACTGCTTGAATAAGATCTTATTGAATACCAGGTATTTTTCTACGTGTCTCCCCTAACTTCTTAATTAAAATTTTAACTATATAGTCAACTTGAGACTCCATATCAGTATCAATTTTATAAGTCAATCCTCCAACTCGATTAGTTTCATCAAACATTCCTGGTGGAGAGTCACTAAACCAAATTGGAATCACTTCACTCTTACTAAAACGAGTTTTAAACTGTTCGGATTCAAACTTAGCCCAAATGCGCGTTGGGTAATCTTTGCTAAGTAATGCTATGATAAACTGCGCCTCACTTTGATAAATTGGTCTTAAATACTCTTCCAAATCATTTGCCAAAATTCGATGCTGCTCATCCTGATCGTAGAAAACTGCAATTTCTGCTTCTGTTAATTTTCTAGCAATGGCTTCAGCTACATTTCTATCTGCACCTGCGAAAGATAAAGCAAAATCATATCTACCAGTAAAGCTTACAGATAAGTAACCTGCTTTTGCTGCAAATTGATGCCATGATAAATTTCTAAGAAAAAATACAAATTTCGAGTCTTCTATACTTAAAATTCTAGTTAATGAATCATAGTGTATGACATCAGAAAAATCATCATGATTTCGAGCAATAAAATTCTGGATAAAACCGTTCTCAAGTAATGGCTCAACACTTGCTCTATGCTCTAAATATTTTGTAATTGCAAAGTCTAGTTCAAGAGACCATTTATCATCATTAGCTAGCCAGTGTAAAATATGAAAGTATGGGGCACGCCCTTCACGGGACAATTTAGGACCCCTAGCAAATTTTCTAGCTACGTCATCAAAAGCTCGTGATAGCTCTTCTATAACTTTCTGTTTAACAGCATCAAAGGTAATTGTAATTTTTTGAATAGCTGAGGTTCTTTCTGTAACTTCAGCAAGTATGCAAGCTTCATAACACAACAATTGAGCAATGTGAAAACTACCATATGATTCTTTAACTATATTTGTGAATAAAGTATAATTAAATTTAATATTTAAAGCTTCTTCACCCTTTTTGACAAGTTCGATTACCTTATTTTCAGGATTGATTCCAAATCTGATTGTTTCAATTCTATTATTCAAATCTCTTGCAAATCTAACAAGACTGTTACCAGCTTTATTAATACCTATCAGAATTAATTTAATACCTTTTTCCTCATCAGCAATAACCTTCATATAATCAGCAATTAATTGCTTTGCAGTATCTTCCAATAGATGAAAGTCATCAATAATAATTAGGTCATAATCATTATTTTTTGGCAAACAAATAATTTCTTCTCTGTCTTGTTTTTTCCGAGTCGTTAATTTTTTGATTTTCTTATTATGCAGAGAAAGTAGCTCCAATACTTTTAAAACACAAGTAGTCTTACCCACACCGGATGTTCCTTCAACAACTAATCCTCGACCACGTGTGCGTAAAGCAACCAAAAGCCGTCGATACTCAACTGGTTCAACAAACGTATGCGTGGGTATGCCTGACCGCTTAAATACATCTTCTAAACGCATGCTAACAGCTAAAGAATTACTAGTATGTGATAAAAGTGACCTTACTGGTAACCTTGCTAATTCGCTCAATGCAGGTTTTGGGTTATCCAGCTGATTTGTCAGGCGACGATAGAGTGCAGTATATCCTTCTTCTGTGTCCAGATAGTACGTGTTAAAAGCACGAAACATTATCGGTATGTAGTTTTTATCCTCAGCAGAAAACACAACTGGAACAAATTTGATACTTTTTAGATAGCCATCATAAAGCTCTTGAGCAATAATTGACCCTTCCCAGGTCACTCCCCGTCCTTTTCCTGGTTCTTTCTGACCTCGTCGAAATCGGCGCTCGTACTGCTCAGTACAAACTACAACCACAAAATCAGCCCATTCCAATTGGTTCATCATCCAATGATGCCACCCTTGTGAAGGTGCTATTTCATATTGATCTATGTTGCAGTCAATACCTTCAGTCCGTAAACGGTCAGCCAACATTAGTACACGAGCCATATGTTCTCGTGAGTCGTGGCTGTAGCTAATGAAGACTTTTGGTGGATGAGCCGTCTGAAACATCTTAATGTCTACTTTCTATACCTTACCTACCGGAATGATGACCCTGTGATAATTTACTGTATATGATTTTTCCATTTTATTAATCCATTTGCTTCAAACGTTCCAGCCACACACTCCTTAATTAAATTGTGTTGTCTCAATATGCACTGATTATTCTCAACTAACTCTTCTACCAAATAGCGATCACGCAACGTTTGCAATGCCACCTGTTGTGTCTTTGCCTCCTCTATCGCTTTTTCAACTTCCTCAACTTCATTTCCGTATTTATTCCAATAAGCAACCACATTGCCATTAAAGGGACGATTGACAATTTCCCCAGCAATCACCCGTAAAGCCAAAGGATGTCCCTCATAAGCATTACCAAATGGAAGCGACTCCAGTCACCATCAAACTAGTCCTGCAATTCCACAGCTAACCGTTCTGCAAGTGCGGTTTTACCAATACCTGCGATCCCAACCAAAATCAACAAGCGACAGGATGCTTGGACGCGATCGCTCAATTCCTTAATCAAACTTTCCCTACCAACCCATGCATTGTCATAAGCGAAGAAGCTAGGTGTTTTGAGAAAAGTCTGTTTGCGATCGCGTGCTGGTAATCCTGGTAATACACGCGGTGCAAGTTCTAACTTCTCACCCAGTGGGGGTTTCGGGTTCAGGGGTTGATTGGTGAGGCGACGGTAGAAGGCTTGATATCCCTCTTCGGTATACAAATCGTACCGACTAAACGCGCGAATCATAATTGGAATAAAATTTTCATCCCCAGAAGAAAATACAACGGGGACAAATTTTGTACTTTTGACATGAGAATCGTAAAGTTCCTGAGTAATAATTGCTCCTTCCCAAGTCACTCCTCGTCCTATACCTGGTTCTTCTCGACCTCGAAATCGGCGATCGTACTGCTCAGTACAAACTACAACGACAAAATCAGCCCATTCTACCTGGTTCATCATCCACCGGGGCCACCCCTCAGCAGGCGACTCTTCGTACTGGTCGATGTTACAGTCCACACCTTCAGCCCGTAAACGGTTAGCAAGGGTTAAAATTCGGTCTTTATGTTCCTGAGAGTCGTGGCTATAGCTAATGAAGACTTTTGGGGCATCAGAACCAAAATTCATGACTTTGTTGGCTTAGGTAGAAACTGATTATCATTTAAACCTATGATAATCAGCAGAATTGCGGTTATAGCTTTATATATATGAAGTTTTGATAAAATTACTTGAAACAATCTTGACGAACTACAACTCTTAGCTTCCATATCCAAATTTTGAGCGTTGTTCCCGGTAAGTTTACAACCAGGATTCAACAGACAATGCTCTAACTTGTTGAATTCGGTTAAAGTCGCTATCAGCCGAGACAACGGTTAGATTGTATTGCACAGCAATAGCAGCAATCCAGAGGTCATTCTCATCAAATCCTAAATCAGTAATTTTGGTTTTTCTCCGCTTACTTTTCTCTCGTGGACCGAACTGGTTGAATAAAGCTGCTTTAAGTTTTCCGTATGTTTCTGCTGTTACTTCATCAATCCTGTAGATATATAAACCCTGAAGAAAACGCCTCACCAAAGCTAAGTTACTCGAACTACGTTGTGAGCGCTCCGCCATGTCAGTTAATTCTCCTTGGACAACAACACAAGTTGTCACTAGACTACTTTCTACTTCAGCAAAGCGGCGCAAGATATTCGGTTCTCTTAGAATCGCATAGCTACAATGGTTTGTATCCAGTAGGTACATTATTCAAAAGGGTTATCGTAGTTAAATTTAGCTTTGCCACGAGTTGCATAAACTTGCTGGAGACATTCTTCCAAGTCATCTCCTTCCCAGCTACCAACAGTCTTCAAATGTTCTAAGAGTGAGCGACCTGTTGATTGGACTGTTGTTTGCTGTTGCGTTGCAGAGGTTTGTGTTGCATCTACTACTGACTGGGATTCATGCTGTTTAGTTTTAATAAACTGCAAGAAATCAAGCGTCTGTGCTAAGAGTGATTCTGGAGCAGATTCAATTTCTCTAAAAAGTTGTTCTTTGATATTCATTATTTCTATTTTTTTACACTTGCTTCATAAATAAATCTATTAATATTTTACTGTTTTTACTTCAAATTATCCAAACAACATAAAAACACTTTATTTTCTAAGGCTAGACTTATACTAATTAAGAGAAAAACATCTGAAAAATAATATACTTATCTAACAATAATTTTTCAATTTAAAGTGCTAGATGTATTCCTAAAAACTTATTAAATGGCAATTCAACTAAGACAAAATCCGGTCTGATGGTACTGAAAGAATGTTGCCCAAATTGCCGATGCTTGGTTAGAAAGGGTAAAAACTATGTCCAGAAAATTATCTTCTCCAATCAAGTAGCAGTTGGGCAATTGCGTGGAGTGCGCTGCCCCTTAGGAATAGCCAATCTCCAGTCCTTCACTTGGTATTTCTGCATAATTTATCACTTGAATCAAACGCCAACGGTTTAACAACACCCTTAGACTAGAACGATTGGGCAGCAAGGGCAGCAAGTGCTCACCCGTTCTCTGGTATCCCACTTCAGGGCAAGTACGATGTTTATCCTGAGATGGCAGCAGTCAGTTTGTGGACGACAGCAACGGACTTAGCCCTAGTCGGCGTCGAACTCTTACGAGTATTGCATGACAAGCATGCCGCTGTATGGAGAAGAACGTACAGTAAGTAGGTGCAGGGGTTTTTTGTTAGTAATCCAACTGCTGAATTTTCTACATAGGCTGTTCCTTATTTTGTTGAGGCTCCTGTGGCAGGGGAATAAATTCCGTTTCTTGAGGCACTTGCTCAAACCGTCCCTCCTGCCAATCCCGCTTTGCTTGCTCAATGCGATCAAGACGGCTTGAAACAAAATTCCACCACTTGTGCCGCTTTCCCACAGGTTCACCTCCAACCACAATACAGCGAGCACCGCCTTTAGAGGAGATGTCTACCGATGCGCCTGAAGTCAGAACAGCTAAACGATGTTGCTCCAGAGGGACACCGTTAATTTGCAGTCCTTCAGTCACGCTGTAAACCGCTTGCTCACTGTAATCGCCAGGTAAAGTAAATTGCGTTCCGGCAGCCAGCTGCACATCTAGGTAAATCATGGGTGAAAACGTTCGCACCAAAGAAGTGTGATTATACGCTTCTCCCGCAATCAGTGTGAACGAAACTCCTGCATTTTCCCAAGCAGGCAAATCGGTTGCTGGATAATGGCTGAACCAAGGGTCAGTTTCCTCATGCTCGTCAGGAAGTGCTACCCAGGTCTGAATTCCGTGAAGTGTTGCTTCTTTACTGCGTTCATGGTCGGGTGTACGTTCTGAGTGGACAATCCCTCGTCCTGCTGTCATCCAGTTCACGGCACCAGGATGAATTTCCTGAACGCTGCCTACACTGTCGCGATGCAGTAAAACACCTTCAAACAGGTAAGTGACTGTTGCAAGGTTGATGTGCGGATGCGGTCTGACATCAACGCCCTTGCCGGGTGGAAACACTGCAGGACCGAGATGATCAAAAAAGATAAACGGACCTACTAGTGTCAGAACATTTGAGGGAAGGAGCCGACGGGCTTGAAAACCTCCGAGGTCTTGAACGTGTGGCTCAATGATGTGCTGAATGTAATCAGTCATGATGAATGTTGAAGGGGTGGTCTAGGTAGCAGTGCTAGAGATGTGAGCGAATCACCCAAGGGATCAATGTAGGCAGCATCGCTCTTTTTGATCGAATTCTGGAGGATTTTAATTTGAACTTGACTGCGGTATCGGTGAGCGCCTTTAGAATGGCGTCTAAGTTTGATAGATGCTGAAGTGAATTACACCTTTAATAGTTCTAATAGTTCTTCTGTTGCTCATCCACAAAACACCACAGCCATTGCTCTCCTAATTCGGCTGAACTGATCACCATATGTCCGGTTTCCTCAAAGTGACGGCGAGAATGCTGATGTTCAGACGAGTCACAGCACAGCATCTTGCCACAGGTCTGACAAATGCGAAGATGCACCCAGCGACCATTCATCCGAATGCACTCTTCACAACGAAATACAGGGTAGTTTGCTTTAGAGATTAGGTTTTCCAGAGTCAGTTCATTAAGGTGTTGGCAGGGCATAAAGCTTCCTGATAAGTGGATGAGTTGGAGTTGCTCATTGAACGCTTCCAATTCTAGAGTCTAACCTGGCAGTGCAATGTAGAAAAGTCGATCTCAAGCAAGAGTGACATAATTTATTAGAGCTGTCGCTAAATACAGCGTTTTTCACTTTTACGAGGTACAGGCAAGGGGTTTAAGCCCCTTGTTTTAAGGCAGAAAGGCGTACTTCACTTAGCTGAAATCCGCTGTAAGACCTAAAAGACCATGAAATGGAATTCTCAACTACTTCTTACTTCTTACGACTTCATTGTTGAGGCTTTATTTAGCGCAGCTTCATAAAGAATTGGTATAAGCTACAAAATCAGATTTCAGGATTCCGGATTCCACTCAAATATTTTTTCTTGCGATTGACCCAAGCCACTCCCCCAAATCGCGATTGCGCTGTCTAAGCACTGGCACTTTTGCAATCGCTTAAGCAGAATACTTGCCGTATGACACTCGTTAATGCTTTAGGACCACCCTTTTCAACCTGTCGAACTCACGTTAACTCATGTCCGGTGAGGCGAGCAATCTGCAGCAGCACTTGGAGTAAATTTCATCTGGACTGATAAGTGGGGGTACGCCGCGTATTTTTCGGTATAACCCCACAAAAAGCCAAGGCTTTATATTATGAAGTGAGCGCTGTATATTCGCACTCACTTTTAAAAAATAATAATTATGGCTTCTACAGAACCTATCAAAAACAAGCCTACCAAAACTGCTGTTCCTTTAGAATCAGCAACACCTAAGCGAGAAGAAGTAGAGGATGATACACTAAACCAAGTAAATAACTTGGAAAAAGATGGAGTAGTGTCCTCAAAAGAACAGTCGCAACCTGCACTCCAAGAGCAGAATTCAACTGAAAATCAGCCAGATGCTACCTCTTCCGGTGCATTATTTCAAGCAGTTGGGATAATTACTGGCAAAGTAAATTTCATACTAGAGGGGGATAACGAGAGAAGTACTATCACCATTGGTAACAAAGAATATCCACTGTTCTATGCTCCACGCAAACAGAGAGCTTTTGAAGCGCTCAAGAAAGAGATAGAGGCGACAGGCGAATCTACCCAACGTTTGATTGTTTACCCCAAGTTTACTCATTTCCCCGGACGAGATCAGCCGCCCAACATTGGCTTTCAAGCGGTTGGTTTTGACAAGGGACGCCACTCCGAGGTAATTTCACAACAACTTCAAGACATGGAGTTTAAACTTTGCGGGCTGTGGCAGTTTATTCCTGTCTGCCGGACACCGTGTATCTCTGTGTTTAAGAATTTTACTAAAGAACGCCTGGATTATATTAAACAGTCGGAACCAGCAAAAAAAGTAAAATTCATGAAAGCGAGTCATTTACCTTTGTTCTGGAGAGACGCACTGGTGCCACCGTTCCGGTTCAATCCCAAAGCACCAAAAGAAGAACAAGGACGCCCGGTATTCGTGCAGATTAAGGCAAAGTTCGTGCCGCACCGGGACGCTTTTGAATTTGACTCATTACTAGAATTGCCACAGGAGTTGCCACCAAAGTTCCTGAAGGCGAGCAAGGATGATAAAGCTACGGTAATGGCACAAAAGAAAGCGGCTCTTAAAGCTGCTGGCAAAGACTTTGGACCACCAAGAGGTAAACCAACTGCCTCAGGTCGCAGCGCTGAGCGAACGTTTAAGGGCAAACCCAAGGAGATGCCAAAGCCAAAACCAAAGGCACAACAGTAATCGAAACAATTACTAGACTTGAGCCACCATGCTCTGTAAACTAGTACAGCATCCAAACTGCAGAGCGCTCTGCAACGGGTAAATACAGTTCTCAAAGCAGTTCAACGTTCGGGCGCTTCCGCACTTCTCATTGGTGCGTATCGGCGTTAAACAGAGTTCTTCGCGGTTCAATCAAAAAAGAAATCCTCGCTCAAAAAAACTAGAACACGCCCGGTACTGGACAACGAATTGAAGCTCCTACTTTTCGTATCCTCACAACAGCTTTGAGCCTTAACTGAACCGTATTGGGCGATCGCTAACTTTTAGTCTAAACTCCAGGAAAAAAGAAAGCGATAGTGCGGAGCACCCGCCTGAGCGCAAATCATACGCGCTCGGGTTACGCAATCCTCCCAGAGGGGGATGACACAGAGCATCCGCCGTAGGTATTGCTCAATTATCTTCCGTCAAACGCTTCCTGGTGAAATTCTAAGGATTTGCTCCCGCAAAAGTATTACATTGTGCAGGATTACCCGTCTGAATGCCCCGCTGGAACCAGCGAACTCGCTGGGCTGAACTACCGTGCGTAAAAGACTCTGGGGTAACATACCCTCTTGCCTGACGTTGCAAACGATCATCCCCAATACTGCTGGCAGCATTTAGTGCCTCCTCAATGTCGCCTTGCTCAAGGATCTGCCGCGAGCGATTGGCATGATGCGCCCAAATGCCAGCAAAACAGTCTGCCTGTAACTCTTGCCGAACTGAAAGTTGATTCGCCTGTACTCGATCAACTTGACGCTGCATTGACTGAACTTGAGCGGAAATACCCATGAGATTCTGGACATGGTGTCCAACCTCGTGAGCAATCACATACGCTTGGGCAAAGTCTCCCGGTGCCTGGTATCGATTCTTCAGATCCTGATAAAAGCTTAAGTCAATGTAGAGCTTTTGGTCGGCGGGGCAATAGAACGGACCAACCGCCGATCGCGTAAAGCCACAGGCAGACTGCACCGCATCGGAATAGAGCACTAACTTAGGCTCTACATAGGTCTGTCCCCTTTGCCGAAACAAACTCTGCCACGTATCCTCGGTATCCGCTAGGACAACCGAAACAAAATCAGCCATACGATCGCTCGCCGCAGAAGGTTGTGTTTGAGAAGACTCCGGATAGGGACGATCGCTTGGCGCTTCTTGTTGCTCCCAAAGGACACTCGGATCGCCGCCCAAGAGGGTAACAATCACTGACAGAATGATTGCCCCAATGCCACCCCCCACCACAGGAGCCGAAAGCCGACTTCCCCGCCTGTCCTCAACATTGGTGCTTCTACGACCGAATTCCCAGCGCATAACCAAGAGTCTCCAAACTACTCAACCTAGCAAAAGTGAACAAAGTGCGATCGCCTTCGCCACGCCTAAAGGGCGAACGCACTTAAGCTAAACTTTCCATAATTCACCAAAAATATTAAGGATTCCATTCATCAAAATCTTCTGCCAGAGGGACAGCACTTATTTGATAGGCACTCCTACTTAGGAAAGGCTATGTCATAGCGGCGGTGATAGGATCAAAGCAATCGCCTTCTACTGATATGTATCGAACCTTTATCCCTGGCATTGCTCCACTCGCAGTACAGTCTCAACCTTCCTGGTGGTTTGCGTTTGTTGGTAATAAGTTGCTGGTTCGCGCCGAAGGAAAGGTCAGCGAAATTCCCAAGCTCATCACTCTGGCAGAAATTGGCTTAGAGCCAGTGCGAACCCAATTCCTAGGCACCCTGGATGGTCACCCCTGTTACTCGGCAGAACTGCCCACAGATGCGATCGCCCCCGATGGCATGACCTTGCAGGGATTGCGCGAATTGTACGGAACGTTGGATGAAGACTTGTATGCGCTATGCGGTCGCGCCATCCAAATCGTGGAATGGGACCGCACTTACCAGTACTGCGGGCACTGTGCGACTCCGACAACCCAATTATCCCATGAGCGCGCCAAGCGTTGCCCCAAGTGTGGATTAGTGAATTATCCTCGCCTCTCGCCTGCGATTATTGTTCTCATCTCTCGGGGTGAAGAACTCTTGTTGGCTCGCGCCCCTCGGTTTCCACCGGGGATGTACAGCGTCCTAGCTGGCTTCGTGGAACCGGGAGAATCGTTGGAAGAGACGGTGATGCGCGAAGTCCGTGAGGAAGTAGGGATCGAGGTCAAAGATATTCGCTATTTTGGCTCGCAACCCTGGCCGTTTCCCAACTCACTTATGATTGGATTCACAGCCACTTATGCAAGTGGTGAGATTGTCATCGAACCGCAAGAATTAGTAGAGGCAGGTTGGTTTAGTAAGCACAACTTACCACAGATTCCTCCTAAGCTGAGTATTGCCCGCAAGCTTATTGACTCGTTTGTGCTTTGAGCGCATCCACCTTAACCTGGGGTGTGGTCATCGGCATAACCATAGCGTTAAAAATCAATGGTTCAAACAATTATTGTTTTTGTGATCATTGGGCTGATTATCACTGGGATCTTAGTCAGTCCCATCTTAATTAAACAACGAAGAAACCGTCTTAAACATCGTCCTTTCCCCCCACTTTGGAATGCGATTATTGAGAATAATCTTCCGATTTATCTCCATCTTTCTCCCGCTGAACGCCGACGGCTTCAAGGACATATTCAAGTGTTCTTAGCGGAAAAACAATTCATTGGCTGTGCAGGATTGCAGGTGACGGAAGAAATGAAATTGGCGATCGCATCTGTCGCCTGTTTGCTCCTGCTCAACGAGCGAGGAGAATACTTCCCTAAACTTCGTTCAATTTTGATTTATCCCAGCACTTATTTTGTTAATGAAACTGTTGCCACCGGGAATTATATTGTTGAGGAAAGGCGTGTGGCAAGACTGGGAGAATCCTGGACTCATGACCAAGTGATATTGTCTTGGGAACAGGTAGAACAAGACACTCGCAACTGGAGGGATGGACATAACGTTGTGCTTCATGAATTTGCCCACCAGTTGGATCAAGAGGATGGTAAAGCGGAGGGCGTTCCTATTTTGCAACGAAATTCAGACTATCCGATTTGGGCGCAGGTGATGGCTGAAGAATATCAACAACTGTGCAATGATGTTCAACGAGGCGTAAAGACCGTAATGGATAGCTATGGCGCAACTAATCCTGCAGAATTTTTTGCCGTAGCAACTGAAACATTTTTTGAAAAACCACAGCAATTGCTGAAGAAGCATCCGCCACTTTATGAGCTACTGCAACGCTACTATCAACTCGATCCTGTGCAATGGGATTAAACATTAGCGTTCTATCACTCTAGGGAGAGGAAAATAAGAAATCCTCGGATTCCAAGGAGCGTGGAAGAGCGCCGCGCATTTGAAGTATTGCCTCGCTACTTGGTAGATTCCTCAGATAAAGAACGCGAATCGCTTGCTCCCATTCTTGTCGATGCTGCTTATTCAAAAGCTACATCTTCGTAAAGCTCTTCTATAGTTGCTTCAAAATCAACGCTGTGCAGTCGAAACGATTTTTGCTCTGCTGTGTAAGATTGCAAAACCCACAGCCCTTCATGATTCCGGCGGAAGCACTCGACTCTTTGTCGCCTAGTGTTGATTAAAACATACTCTTGCAGACTCTCAAGTGCCTGGTAATCAGCGAATTTGTCACCCCGATCAAAGGCTTCAGTAGAATTAGATAAAACTTCGACAATTAAACAGGGAAATCTTTTATAAGCAGGTGTTTCCTGATCTCTTTGGTCGCAAGTCACCATCACATCGGGATAGTAATATCGATTCAAGGATTCGATGCGTGCTTTCATGTCGGCGATGTAAACACGACAGCCTGAACGGCGTACATGATTACGGAGGAGAGCAAACAGATTCCCAGCAATGGTAACGTGGGGATCAAGCGCCCCAGCCATTGCGTAAATGTAACCATCGATGTATTCGTGTTTAATGGCGCTTTGTTCCTCCATTTGGAGGTATTCGTCGGGAGTCAGGTAGATTTCCGGGGAAACAACCATATTAAAAAGTTAAAAGTTTGAGCAATGGGAATTTCTCGATTTGATTTCTAGAATAACGTTTGTTTGTGAGCGATCGCCCAAGGAGTACTGTGCTTGATTGCGATCGCCTAGAGTCCGCAACTTTTCCCGAATTGAATTTGACAGTTGAAGAGATTTTTAATGTTGCTGGTGAAAAGTAAAGGATACAGTAGGGTTATTTAGAGTTTCAAGCTTGGAACTCGGAACTTTAATCAGGGAACTAGAATTAGTAGACACATTTTAAAGTAATGGGGTGAGCAACCGAGATACTCTTACGGCTAACTTGAATCACAGAGGTTTTCTATCGTACTCAGATAGATCAACAGCAACAGAAGCAGCCAAATCACTGTGTAACATTTTCTCCACACTTTCGACAAAGTGAGGATCAGCAACAAATCCTATGACTTCAAAGTTGAGAAAGAACGAGCGATTATCCAGGTTGACAGTTCCTACCCCTGCCATGTCCTGATCGATGAGCATGATTTTCTGGTGCATGAACCCATTTTTGTAGCGATACAGCTTAATAGCGATCGCCTCCATTTGAGTGTAAGTAAGCGGACATAATTAAACGTAGGATGTGTCAGGCGCAGCCATAACGCATCAATTCCTTGATATGCATGGGTTACGCTATCGCGCTTCCCATCCTACGATGGTTCATTTTCATTCCACAAACCTACTTGGTATGAGAAATAACATAGATTGAATCAAGAATTATCCTTGGTGAGATAAATCCATGAAATTTGCCAGCTTATAAACAATCCGCGCACCGACATTGCCATCCCACTCAGCATCGCCAACTTCGCAGACATCAAAGCCAATAATTTTTCTACCGCTATTAACCAACTCACGGAACAGACAAAAAGCTTGCTCCAATTCCAGCCCACCAGGCACAGGAGTCCCTGTACTTTGACAGAATTTTGGATCAAGACCATCAACATCAAAGCTAATGTAAACGTACTCAGGTAAATGAGCGATAATTTCTCGGCATAAATCAATCCAAGTCGTTCCCGAGTAAAGCTTTTGTTTAATTGCTGGGTCGTAATAAGCAACAATTCGACCGTTTGATTGGTCAATCATTTGCACTTCATCATGAGAGATATCACGCAACGCTACCTGCACTAACTTGGAAATTTGCGGTAGTTTCATCGCATTATACATGATGGACGCATGGGAAAATTCAAATCCCTCATAAGCATCGCGTAAATCTGCGTGAGCATCAATGTGCAAAATTGCGTAGCTTGGGTATCTAGCTGCTAATGCTTGATAGTAACCTAAAGGTGAACTGTGATCCCCACCAACAACTGCGACTCGCTTACCATTGTTAATTGCTTCCTGGCACTGTTCAAACAGCCATTGATTCACCTGTTGACAAGCCTGATTAATTTCTGTCAAGACAGGTGTTAAATCTGGTGTTTCTGTCAGTGCTTTACCTTGCTCTAGTCGTTTGATAATTTTTGCCGCTAAGGCGCGATAGTATTTGTTCTTCTCTAAAATATCCTGGGGAATTTCCACCATGAAAATTCCCTGTTTCCATCCGTCAGGGTTATCGAAATCGAACAAATCCAGTTGCGGCGAAGCATCCAAAATCCGCTGTGGTCCGTTGGCGGTTCCTGCGCCATAGGAAACAGTGACTTCCCACGGTACACCAAAGACAATTAGGTTTGCAGACTCGTAATCGAACGGCAAACCCAAGAGGTTGCCATTAATTTGACCTACGCCGCTGGGATTATAGTCTTGGAGTTGATTACTCATGGATGGTCTTCTGAATTTACGTGGGTAGACAGCACGCCGCCTGGTAGATACCAGCATTGTAGTCGCGCAGGTTATGCTATGGCTGCAAATTGCGCTTTTCTATTGTAATCAAAATTTTTTATAGACGGTAAACTACCATTGAGAAGTAGATGGTCAATAGAACTATTTCAAGAGTGTTGGCATATACTTGGTTAGAAGTCAAAGCACAATTTTAAGAATTATGTCTAAATCATCAGTTAACATTCCTGCTTCTTCTGTTCAAAGAGAACTTTCTATTAGAAGTGAAAGTATTCAAAGAATTTATAACTTTTATACCAGCAGCCTTTTCTATGTTAACAGAAGATATCAGAGAAAGCTCGTTTGGACTATTGAAGAAAAAAGGGCATTTATAGATTCAATACTACAGGGATTTCCTGTACCGATAATTTTGTTAGCAGAAGCTGAGAGAGAAAAATCTTCTGTATTTGAAATTATCGATGGAATGCAAAGATTGAATGCAATTACATCTTTTATTGAAGGCGAATTTGAAATACATGAAAAATTCTTTGATCTACAAACCATGGTAGAATCCAAGTCTCTCCTTGATCAAGGAAAACTAAAGCAGAAAATGCCTATTCTTGATAGAAGTTTATGCGAAATAATAGCAAGTTATATACTACCCATCTCAGTTTACTCATTTGATGAAAACGAAAAGGTTGATGAAGTTTTTAGGCGAATTAACTCAAATGGTAAACATTTATCCAGACAAGAGTTAAGAGCGGCTGGAGCAACTACTGATTTTCCTGACTTGGTAAGGAGAATATCTAGTGAAATCAGAACTGATACATCTGCGTCAGATATTCTTCTTCTCAATAACATGAAATATATAAGTATTACCAATAGAGAACTAGAATATGGAATCAAAGTGGATGACATTTTTTGGGTAAAAAACAATGTTCTAAGGAAAGAAATGGTTAGGGAATCAAAAGATGAAGAAATTGTGGCTGATCTAGTTGCATACATGGCATTGCCAGAAACACCAAGAAGTAGCTCTGAAGTTTTGGATGAATATTATGGATTAGTCGAAGGTCCTAGAAGAGATGAAATAGAGGCTGCTCTTCGGAGAAAAAATCCAGATGTTATTAGGGAACAGTTTGTTAAAGTCTATGATGAGGTTCGCAGAGTTCTGGACGAATCAGGTCGAAGGTTTAGTGAATTAATCTCAGAGCAAAACCTTCAATCGGTACCTCGCTACTTTCAAGTTGTCTTTCTAAGCTTTTATGAATTGATGTTTGTTGAAAGAATGGAAATTGCCAACTATAGAGGACTCATAGATTGTTTAATAAATATTGGTCAGAACATACGAATCACTAGAGGCGGCAATTGGAGTTCAGCTAACAAAACTAACAATATAAGAGCGGTTAAAGGTATTATTAGAGATTGCTTTAAACCAAGAGAGCGAATAGATCCTTCGATTGATAGTTGGTTGACGGAGTTTGAAACATTGTTAGTTCAATCTAAGACTGAGCAGACTTTGTATGATTTCAAGCAAGGCTTTACAAAGCTAGATGGAAGAGGGGAGTTTGATCAAGAAAGTTTTAACAAAATTATAAAAACTCTCACTGCTATGACAAACCATTCACCTAATGCGACTGGTCATGTTTGCGTTGGAGTAGCAGATAATGATAACGATGCGAAGAGAGTAGAAAGTATATACGGTATTCAATGTATAGAGTATAAAGGCTTTAAGATAGCAGGAATAGGACATGAAGCTAGTAGGTTGCAAGGTGGTGTTGATAAATTCTTTCGCTGGTTAATACAAAAAGTTCAATCTCAACCCATTGAACAGTCTGTAAAAGACAATATTGGTAGAAATATTAAGCTGGTTAATTATTACGGTAAAGATGTAGCCTTGTTTAGCCTCAATGCAGGCAGAGATCCTACTGCATATGACAGTAGGTACTACCAGCGTATTGGTGCAAATATTCAAGAGATTAAGTTTTCAGAATATGGAGATCTTTTTAGGCGCTTCACTCAGGTTTGAAAGTCACTTTGACTACTTCCCCAATTTTTGATGAGTCAGTATGGCATAGCTGACGTCATCTCCTTATTCCCACTGCAAGCGTCCGCAGGGGGAACAACAGTTACAAGGAATGAGCCGTTTGCCTTTTAGTCGCGCTCGCTCTCTATAGAGGCAGCAGACTGTCCGCATAGTTTTTTCTCAAAATGGTGTTTTTGCCTGTAAATGAAGGGTTTCTCCTAACTGTGGATGCTCAAAAGAAAGTTCTCTCGCATGCAGATGTAACCGAGTTGAAAGCGCACGACATCCATAAAGGCGATCGCCCAAAATAGTTACCCCAAGTCCTCTCGCATCAGCAGCATGAACTCTCAGTTGATGGGTGCGTCCTGTTAGCGGTATAAACTCCACACGAGTGTTGTTTCCCTCTGTTGCTATCACCTGAAAGTGAGTTACGCTAGCTTTTCCATACTGCCAATTGACTTGCTGATATGGACGATTCTGAGGATCTCCCCACAGTGGCAGTGAAATGACACCTTTGTCAGTGGTTAGAGAACCGGAAAGCACCGCTTCATAAACTTTGCGAACCTGCCGTTTTTGAAACTGCTCACTGAGTTGACGATAGGTTTGCCCGTCACGAGCTAGTAAAAGAATACCAGATGTTTCCTGATCCAAGCGATGCACCGCAATAATCTCCATCCCATCTGGTGAGAGTTGACGTAAACGACTGAGGACACTATCTTGGGTGTCGCGATAACGACCAGGTACTGAAAGTAGCCCTGGGGGTTTGTTCACAGCAATCAACCATTCATCTTCATAAAGAATGGGTATCACCTCTCCCCAAACCCCTCCGCTGGTAGGGGAGGGGCTTAAAACTCCCCCTTCTCTGCAAGGGAAGGGGGTAGGGGGGTTAGGTCTTAATCCTGACAGCAGAAACCCCATCAATGGCTGACAGCGTTCTGCACAGGATCCATAAAATTCTCCCTGGATTTTGTCGTGATTCATTAAGGACGAACCCCACCAAAACTCTGCCATTGCCAATGGTTTTAAACCATGCGTAGCCGCGTAGTGCAGCAGCTTTGGAGCACAACAGTCTCCTGTTCCTGTGGGCATACCTTCTGGCATCAACTGCTGCAACGATAGGGATTGTCCTAAAAAGTTCATCAGGGTGTAAGTAGCGTGCATCTGTGCCTGGAGTTGGCGGGACAGTTCTTTACGCTGTTGTTTCAGCTCACCCATCCGCGCATCTGCTAGTTCAATCGACTGTTTGAGTGGCTGCAACACTTCATCGCGTTGGCGTTTGAATTGCCGTCGCTCAATTCCATCCCGACGGCTTTCTTCGTCGAGCTGTTCAACGGCAGCAGTGAGTGCTTCTCTAGTTAGCGTTGTGCAAAATATCTGGCGTTTTTCTTGTCGTTGCTGTTTGCAATCTCGATGGCGATCGCTCATTTCTTGCAGGCGTAACTCAAACTCACTCCTAAGCGTTTCGTATTGCTGCCTTTGTGGAAGTTGCTTGAGGGTAATGAGTTCCTGCTTGATCGCTTCCAATTGCGCCAATGTACTGGCTTCCTCTAAGGCAACTTCGTCTCGTCCTGGAATGGGCGGTACCCACCCGTCAACAACACTGTCACCATTCAGTAGCCCGGAGAAAGCTTTTATGACCCGTTGTTCGCCAGAAGGGAGTTCAACCAGCAATATCCCATACATCTTACCTTCAGAAGAATAACGGTCATCCGTGGCAAGGTGTTGCATCAAACCAGAGGCGATCGCCTCGCACATTGGGGTGCGGGGTAGTCTCAGGAGTTCACTAGTTTGAGGACAACGCCCTTCATACCAATAGCTAACAGATAAGTCGCTGACAACAGCATTGCAGCCTATGAAATCTGAAAGCGTGTGCAGAACCACCATATTGTCAAAAGGCTATCCCGTTAAAGAGGAAGGCATTATCCCAAACATAATCGATCACTGCCCTAGCATCCTCCAAGGGGAGAACATGGCAAAATCCCTGGTTATCATAGCTTAATAAAGGCATTTCCGGGGCAATATCTGCTTGTTCGCCATTTTTTATCACTTTGCCACGGATATCTTCCAGATTGTTCAAGGGACCGTGGATATCGAAGTTAATCCTGACGCCCAGCTTGCTCTCCATCCAAGTTTCAATGCGAGAGTCTAACTGTTTCGGAGTCAGCGGAGTTGGACTGGTAAGCAGATGGTAATATACTAGAATAATTTCTTTACATTCCTCTTCCTCAGCCATATCGATGAGCATTTGAAACACGCTGGCATTGTTGGCTAAATTTTTGAAGAAAAGTGTGTCGGTAACATCTTTTTGAAATTTGATTTTTTTGTTTTTGTAATTGGTGTATTGCTTGAAGGCAAATCCACCCAGTGCTATCCCCAAAGATAGCGTTGCCACTAGAATGGGCATGACATCTCGGATCTTATCCTGTTCTACATCTAGCAATTCCACTAAAGATGATGCATTGAACACTAGCAAAATTGCAGTAATAAGCAATAATAGATTCGGCAATGCTTTTAAGACCAGGGGAATTGCAGCCCCAATCGCAGGAATTCCAAATAGCAGCCGATCTTTCCAAGTCATACTGGTGACAACATTAGGAAAGAGCAAGTCAATATCTAGTTTTGGAATATTCTTGTAGAAGTAAACATACATTTTACCAGGAGTAAAGTTCAGCTCCTCTATCTTGACTTTTTTGGCACGAAAGTAAGCCGGTTCTTTGAACTTAATGAGTAAAACAATTCGTTCCAAAATATTAATCGTCTTTTCTTCCTGCCAAAAGAAGAACTTTTTCAGCGAAATTTTCTTGTCAATATCGCCTTGGTAATAGCAACAGAAACGCTCAAAGTCATCGAAATCAACCTGAGTTTTCAAATCAATCAGAGATTTCTTTCCCAATGCTTGTTGTACAATCGATTCAGGCAAAAGAATGTAATTCGCTCTTTCTAAAATGTGCTGAAATGCATCAACCACTTTTGACTCCATCTCGTCGTATTGGTCGAAGGTTGGTTGAGTGAGTGGTTGAACATCTGCATTGGGATTGAAGGGTACGTAGTTGTCTTTGATAATTTCCAGCGTCTTGTGAAAGCGAAAGTGGTAATACGCGGATAAGATTTGGCAGAAATCTTGAAACTTTTCAGCATCGGCGGCACTTAGCTGACCATCTTCCAGGCAAAGTTTGATAATATCGGTGCGACGGTAGGGAATGAACGCTTCTCGATTTTCATAAACTGCCATGATCTGAAATTAATCGGAGTCCAACTTATAGGTTTGCGATCGCCTTTGCCACTGCGCTTTGCGCGATCGCCTTTGCCAGACAAAAATCGCGATGGTTAAACATCATCCACCGATTTGGATCTCAATGACTACTATCTTGAGTAGGAACTTTAGCAAAAATTGTTGATTCAATACGGTGATTATTGGCAACGTATTGCATTAAAACAGTGAACAGTGAATAACTGCTAACTGGTAACTGGTAACTGGTAACTGGTAAATAGGCATCGCCTCTACCAAAGGTGTGCGGGGTAGTCTCAGAAACTGCTGTATGCATCCCGATGCCTTGTGCATTTAAAAACGCTAGAATTTTAGGCAAAACTGTACTTATAAAGATTTTCTGTCAAGCTTTCATCTAGGAAAATCAGTCTGTATATTCATATGCATAAATTAAAGAACATAAATTAACCAGGACTTACGTATGTTAACGAAAAACTGTCATTCTGAGTGTAGTGCTAGCGAAACGTTCGCGAAGCGTGTCTGAAAGACATAGAATCTCCGAGATACTTCGCTACACTCCGTTCCGCGCCTCGCAGAGCGAGGAGCTACGCTAACAGTATGACATTCTCGATTTTACGTAAGTCCTGTTAACGAAAGTAGATTTAAAGAATATGTCTAATGCAGTTAAAGTATTTTTTTCCTACTCCCATAAGGATGAAGTTTTGCGAGACGATTTGGCAACTCATCTGAGCATGATGAAACGTCAGGGAGTGATTGAAGCTTGGCACGATCGCGAAATCAGTGCTGGTAGGGAATGGGCAAATGCGATCGATGATAATCTTAACGCTGCGGATATCATTTTATTGCTGGTGAGCGCTAACTTTCTGGCTTCAGATTACTGCTACGATATTGAGATGAAGCGAGCAATGGAACGACATGAGGCAAGAGAAGCTCGCGTGATTCCGATTATTCTCAAGCCAGTAGACTGGAGTGATGCACCTTTTGCCAAACTGCAAGCACTTCCTAAAAATGCCAAAGCTGTGACAACCTGGCAAGACAAAGATGAGGCTTTTTTGAATGTTGCTCAAGGAATTCGCAGAGTCGTTGAAGAAATGGCGAAATCAAAAACCTCTTCAACGGCTTCTGAAACTACTACACCAGCGATTTCAACCCCTCTTGCAACGAGTGGCGGTTTAACTGATAGCCAACGTCGCAGATTGAAGCAACAAGAAGATTCACTGCAACAACAGTATGGCTTGGCTAGCACAAAATTAGGCAAGCTGCGCGAAGCATACTCGATTGAAACAGATACAGCGACAAAGTTTAAGCTAGAGAAACAAATTCAGGAAAGCGAAACAGAACTAAATCGCTTAGATCGGCAGCTTGAGGAACTCGAGCAAAAGCTTGTGTAGTCTTCTTATATATCATAGATAATGCCCCCCTATGAAATCTATTGAAGTTTTTATTTCCTACCACCAAAACGATGAGGACTTACGCGAAGAGTTAGAAAAGCATCTAGCGTCTTTGCAGCGGGAAAAAACTATTACTAGTTGGCATGATCGCAAAATCGTCCCTGGGGAAGAATTCAAAGGTGAAATTGATAAGTCTCTCAACCAAGCTGGGCTTATCCTGTTGTTGGTGAGTCCAGATTTCATTGCTTCGGACTATCACTGGACAGTTGAAGTTACACGAGCATTACAGCAGAATGCAGCAGGAAAGGCTAGTGTTATCCCGGTGTTACTGCGTTATGCGGATTGGGAAACTCCTCCCATTGATAAACTATCTCCGTTGCCTAGTAATCGTAAACCAATAAAAAGCTGGAATGACCGAGATGAAGCATTCTTAGAAGTTGTCAATGGCATTCGGGAGGAAGTTAAGCGATTAGTTGCTAACTCGAATTACTCACCTCCTCAACAAACTTCACAAGAACTGGACGAGCGCCAATATCAAGTCACAAGCTTGATAAACGAAGCAGATCGTTTGTACGAAGATAAAAACTTCGAGGAAGCAGCCCTGAAATACAAAGCAGCCCTCCGTCTTGACCCGAACTCTGTACTCGCTCACAATAAGCTGGGGAATGTGCTGTTGGATCAACGCAAGCTAGAGGAAGCGATCGCCTGTTACCAAAAAGCGTTGCAAATCGACCCAAATTTTGCAAAAGCTCACACTAACCTGGGGTTAGCCCTGTCCGATCAAGGCAAGCTAGAAGAAGCGATCGCCTGTTACCATAAAGCGTTGCAAATCGACCCAAATTTTGCAGGTGCTCACTATAACCTGGGGATTGCGCTGAAAAATCAAGGCAAACTCGATGAAGCGATCGCCTCTTACCAAAAAGCGTTGCAAATCGACCCAAATTTTGCACCTGCTCACAGTGGCCTGGGGAATGCGCTGTTGGATCAACGCAAACTCGATGATGCTATCGCCTGTTACCAAAAAGCGTTGCAAATCGACCCAAATTTTGCATATGCTCACAATGGCCTGGGGATTGCGCTGTCCAATCAAGGCAAACTCGATGATGCTATTGCCTGTTACCAAAAAGCGTTGCAAATCGACCCAAATTGTGCACCTGCTCACAGTGGCCTGGGGAATGCGCTGTTGGATCAACGCAAACTCGATGATGCTATCGCCTGTTACCAAAAAGCGTTGCAAATCGACCCAAATTTTGCACCTGCTCACAATGGCCTGGGGATTGCGCTGTCCAATCAAGGCAAACTCGATGATGCTATTGCCTGTTACCAAAAAGCGTTGCAAATCGACCCAAATTGTGCACCTGCTCACAATGGCCTGGGGATTGCGCTGTCCAATCAAGGCAAACTCGATGATGCTATTGCCTGTTACCAAAAAGCGTTGCAAATCGACCCAAATTGTGCACCTGCTCACGATAACCTGGGGATTGCGCTGTACTATCAAGGCAAACTCGATGATGCTATTGCCTGTTACCAAAAAGCGTTGCAAATCGACCCAAATATTGCAGGTACTCACAATAACCTGGGGAATGCGCTGTCCAATCAAGGCAAACTAGATGAAGCGATCGCCTCTTTCCAAAAAGCGTTGCAAATCGACCCAAATAATGCAGGTATTCACAATAACCTGGGGTTCGCGCTGTACAAGCAAGGCAAATTCGATCAGGCGATCGCCTGTTACCAAAAAGCGTTGCAAATAGACCCAAATTATACGAAGTTGCCAAAGATAGAATTGTTTGGAATCAAGCTCCCTACTGGACTGCCTTTCGAGCAAATAATAGAATTGTTTGGAATCAAGCTCCCTCCTGGACTGCCTTTCGAGCAAATAATACGACCTAAGACAACTTCGTATTATTATGCATATGTTCACAATAACCTGGGGTTAGCGCTGTCCGCTCAAGGCAAACTCGATCAGGCGATCGCCTCTTACCAAAAAGCGTTACAAATCGACCCAAATTTTGCATCTGCTCACGTTGGTCTGGGGGATGTGCTGTCCGAGCAAGGCAAACTAGATGAAGCGATCCCCTCTTACCAAAAAGCGTTGCAAATCGACCCAAATTATGCACGTGCTCACATTAACCTGGGGAATGCGCTGTCCGATCAAGGCAAACTAGAAGAAGCGATCGCCTCTTACCGTAAAGCGTTGCAAATCGACCCAAATAATGCAGCTGCTCACAATAACCTGGGGAATGCGCTGTCCAATCAAGGCAAACTAGATGAAGCGATCGCACAACTGGAAATAGCTGTTCACCTCGATCCTACTAACGCTTTGTTTCGTAAAAACTTAGAGATTTATAGGAATAAAAACAAGGGTTTTTTGGGACGTTTATTTGGTGGGTAGAATATTCTCAGTTTTATTTATGTAAACGGTGTGCGATTGGCTTTGCCACTGCCCCGAATCGTGATCGCCTGTGCCAGACAAAAATCACGATGGTTGAATATCATCCACTCATTTGGAGATCAATAACTATGGCAGTTCTCACTTTAGTGCACTACAGTCGTTACCTCACCCCGCATTTGCTGACGCAAACGCTCCCCTCTCCTTGCTAAGGAGAGGGGTTGGGGGTGAGGTAAAGAAATGTACTTCATGCAAACGAGAAACGCTATAGTATCTTGAGTAGGAAATTTAACAACTATTCTTCATATTTTACCTTTAAATGACAGCACAAGCCATGAGTACACTTCCTACAAGAATCACTGCGATCGCACTGATTTTGGGAGTGTACTGCTGCAAGGGTTGAACCCATGAAAAACGCTTCAGCCAGTGCTGAGCATAGATAACCAGTAAACCAACGCTCACTAATACGACTGCTAATCCAAAACTAAACGCACACACTAATAGCAAGCCGTATACTGTTTGATGCAGAGCGATCGCGCTCAACAACAATACCAGAGCTGACGGGCACGGAACTAAACCACCTGCGATTCCCAAAGTTAGAAGAGACTGTAACGTGATTTGAGAATCAGAGGGATAGTGGATGTGATTAGGAGAATCATGGTGAGTATGGTGATGATGGTGAGCATGGTGATGATGTTTTGGTGCAGGATTGAGATGTCGCTCAAGTAACCAAAAACCAACACCACAAACCATCAATCCGCTGAAGAAACTCAGAAATGGATACAATTGCTCTGGTAAAATATATTGAGATAAGAACAAAGCTATAATTCCTAGCGCGAAAACGCTAATCGTGTGAGTAAGCGTTGTCACCAAACCCAGCACGACTGCCTGTTGAGGAGTCCCCCGCGAACCGACGAGATACGCCGCTACCATCGTTTTCCCATGCCCGGGTGAGAGGGCGTGTCCGGCTCCAGCAATCAAGGCGATACCGATCCCACTTAACATTAATGTTGGGGATAGAGTCATGCGAGCCAGATTTTGGGTGAGGAAGCTACCATGTCCGATATGAGCAAGAGCTGGCTGACTAGGCAGGAAAGTGATCAGTAATGCAAAGCTGGCAATCAAAATCAGTCTCATAGACGGTTCGCTTCCGACGAGGCGCGGTACAAGCCATAACCAACCAATGCCAAAATGACGCTAATTGTTGCAATCACGACGTTGGGGTAGATTGGAATGCCTGCTACTATTGGGGGAGCTTCTTTAAGATCGGCTTGCAAACTGGTTCCAGGAATCACTAGCGTTACAAAGAAAAAGGCTGACCAAAAGATCACAGGCACCAACATTGCAACGGTATAACCGATGTCGGGTTCTGGCGATCGCCGCCATAGCAACCACAGTGCCATAATACTCATTCCACAAAGCAACCACAGCATCACCGCATCATGGAATTTAGCATGAGGATGCCATTCGGGATTGAAAAGGTGAGTCGCGTTCCAATCTACCGCCACGGAAACTACAGCAGTGCTGACGAGAACAACAGAAAGCAAGATACGACTGATTCTTCTCATAAATTCGTTGGTAGAACCTTAACCCTGTGAAGTATTAAGTTTACGGATAAGGAGATTATTAGGCGTAGAACCCACAGATGAAGATACAATGCACTACTGGATAAACGATAGACTTTTCTTGCTGGATCGAATCATGATTTAGCCCATTCTTGCTATCGGGATTCCTATCGCACAGTGCTACTTTTTCTTTAAAAACATCCTGGGTGTAACTCCGACATATTTTCTAAAGTGCCTTGTGAAGCGACTTTGATCCGCAAAACCAACGAGTAGAGCAATTTCAGCGATCGCATATTTCCTTTGTTGCAATAGTTCTTTAGCTTTTTCCATTCGTTGCTGAAGCACGTATTGATAGGGTGCTACACCCATTGACTGCTTAAATAATCGGCAAAAATGATATTGACTGATGCCTGAAATTTCTGCTAGTTCATTTAGATGAAGCGGTCGGTCTAAATAGGTGTGGATGTAGTCTAGCACTTGCTCGAGTCGATTGTTAGACAAGCCTCCTACATCGTGTAGCTTTTTCGGCGGAAACGCACAGTATTGTCGCAGCAAGTGAATGATAAATACCTGTGTAAGCGATTCGACATAAAGTTGTCTACCGATGCTATCCGAATCAAATTCTGTTTGAAACAGACGAGCGATCGCTTCAATCTGTGGATCATAGGCACTGACTGTACTAAGTAATTCAACCTTGTTTTCATTCAAAAGAGCAACTTCTTGTGCCGTTTGATTCAAAAAGAGTGGATCAATCATAAACATCAGCGATTCATCGGTACTATCCCATGCCCAAACCCCCGACACCTGGGCAGGGCAAATCCAGAAATCTCCTTTGGTTTGAGGTTTTTCAGATTCTTGTTCACCAATGCGAGTCAGTTTTTGTTGATTACCATCACTTAATAAAAGACAAAGCAGATGATGATTGCATCCGGGAAAGTCAAGTTCGTTCGGTGCTGAGATATGTCGATCAATAGTTAACCCGGGTAGTTGAATAGTGCGGCGTTCAGAAATCCATGTTTCCTTCATACCAACCGAATGGGTTTATCAACGTTTCGTACAGGGCAGAGGTGTACATCCTTAGCACTCAATTTGGTACTCCACAACAAGGAAACAAAATTAGGTTAGAGAGTTTGAGGAAAAGAGATGCTGCAAGAATTCAACGCTTGGCTTGGGATGTTGTCAATCAATTTTAGATTTTAGATTTTAGATTTTAGTTCAATCCAAAACCCAAAATTTAAAATCTAAAATTTGCTCACTAAGATATTGTTACCTCCGAATTAGGTAATAATAGTCACCCTTCCTGTATCTAAATCATAACGACCTCCGACGATTTTTAATTTGCCGGACTGCAACCGCTCAGTTAAGAGTGGCGATCGCTTCAACCGTTCAATTTGATACTGCACATTTGCTACCACAGCGTTTTCAACTGCGTCCCCCGACTGACCCTTGACTTTTTCCACAGCTGGCTTAATTGCCTTAACAAAGCTACTAATATCACCCAGTAGGGCTTCGTTTTGTACAGCAGCGGTCACTGCCCCACATCGCTCATGACCAAGCACCATGAGCACAGGAGTCCCCAACAGGACAACCGCATATTCAATACTGCCGATCGCTTCAGGGATGGCAATATTTCCAGCAATCCGCACATCAAAGATATCTCCGATGCCCTGATCAAAAATAATTTCTGCGGGGACTCGTGAATCTGCACAACTTAAAATGGTTACAAATGGATGTTGAGCTTGAGCGACTTCCTGCAATCGAGCCTGAGATTGATCGGGATATTGAGGGTGATGCTGAGCAAAGCGCTGATTTCCTTCCATCAGCTTTTGCAATGCGGCATCGGGACTGAGGGATTGAGGAGCCGTCGGGGACAATTCGGCTGCTTTCACCTGTTCAACCTGCCAAAGGAAATCACTAGCAGTGAATGCCAAACCAAATGCCCCCGTAACTCCTAGCTTCAAGAAGTCACGACGTTCCATGAAATGCTTCTTTGGGTTCATCATTCTCTTACATCGACGCGACACATCTTACAGAACGAACTTCCATAACATCCGAAATGTAACAGGTACCTCCAAACTTATTAAGCAGGGGTTTGATCTTTTCCACAACAGGCTTGATTTGCTCAGGCGTACAGAATGCAATCACATAAACATTATCAAGCATCGTCATGTCTAAATCTTCTCTCGTGCCCGATAGTCCTTTGCCAGCAACATTTCGGATCACAATATGACCGTTTACACCTGACTTATCTAAACCATCTAAAATTTTGCCAAGCTCAAACGAGTTGGCAATGATTTCTATCTTTTTAACTAAGTGCATATTATTACCTCCACAACAGGTTAATCCCGTACAGATATAACGGAATTCCCACAATAATATTGAACGGAAATGTCACTGCCAGAGCAGTAGATACATACAGGCTGGGATTAGCTTCAGGAACGGTCATCCGCATAGCTGCTGGGACAGCGATGTAAGAGGCACTGGCACACAGCACAGCGAACAACAGCGCATCTCCCTGAGACATACTAATAAATTTGGCAATCAATAACCCAATAGTTGCATTGAGTATTGGAATTAGTATCGCAAATGAAATGAGGAAAAACCCGGTTTTTTGCAAGTCTTTAATTCTTCGAGCAGCAACCAGTCCCATGTCGAGTAAAAAGAAGGTGAGAACGCCATAAAACAACCCCTGAGTAAAGGGTTCCAAAACCTGCCAACCGTGTTCTCCCGTCAAGACGCCAATCACGAGGCTACCAACCAGGAGAAAGACTGAACTGTTCAAAAACGCCTCTTGCAAAACTTCAGACCAGGCGATTTCCCGTGGCTTGCCTTGCTCGATGGTGAATAGATTCACCAGGATGAGACCAACAATAATGGCTGGAGATTCCATCAGGGCAAGGGCTGCGACCATGTAGCCATCAAAAGGAATGCCAAGCTCAGTTAAAAAGGCACTCGCGGTGATGAAGGTGACTGCACTGATAGAACCATAGGTTGCGGCGATCGCAGCCGCATCATAAGTATCCAGCCTCAGTTTGAGGATAAAAAAGGTGTAAATTGGGACAAAACACGCCATCAACATGGCTGCCAAGAGCGTCAATACCACTTCTTGAGTGATTCCACTTTTGATCAGTTCAACTCCTCCCTTAAACCCGATTGCCAACAGCAGATAAAGCGACAGGAGTTTGGGCACAGGTGCAGGAATTTCCAAATCGGACTTGACAAAAACGGCAATCATCCCCAAGAAGAAAAACAGGATTGGTGGGTTCAGGATGTTGGATAATATCAAACTACCATCCATGTGCATCCCTCCTTGTGCTGATGAACCCGAAAATTGAAAAAACTTTGCATTGTAAGAAACTTAACCATAACCATTGAATTCATGAGTATCGTGTAGCGTGACCACATGTCAATTGGGTGATGATGTATCTAGAAAAGATCACAATCGGATGTCCGTTGCTTCAAGTACGCTACAAATGTCGTTCCAATACCCCTGTAAGGTCTGTGAGGAATGTTAGAGTGCTTATACAGGAGCAAAATGAACGCAACTAAGCTATGCAAACCATTACCGACATTGGTACGCTGATTGCCCGCACCACAGGAACCTGCGGTGGTCGTCCCCGCATCGCCGGAACCCGCATCACCGTTCAGTATATCGTGAATGAGATTAAAGCGGGTGTCACGCCTGAAGAAATCCTGGAAGATAAACCACACCTAACGCTTGCAGGGATTTATAGCGCTTTGGCGTACTACTATGCCAATAAAGAATTGCTGGATGCCGAATTTGCTGCCTATGATGAAGGACTTTGTAGTTTCTGGCGCTTCACACAAGCCTGAGGTGATCGCGTGTGAAGCGTCAGCTACCGACACCTGACGCAATCCCTCTGTTGTATGGTGTTGGGCAACAATCGCTAACGACAAGCGGCTATTCTTGTACACGCGCGTCCAAAGGTGATTCAATTCTCGGTCTAGCGCGAGCCACGAAAGCGGGAAAGAGGGTTTGAAATCCAGCTTGCCGCTGTGCAACTGGCTCTGGAGCAGAGTTCCAGAGGCTTTCGTAGTAAAAGAAGGCTACGCCCAAGCCTCGTTGTTGGGCAGCCCGCACCTGGGACTGAATTTGTTGCATTGAAACTCGGTTAGTTCGTAACCCTGCCATAACACCAACTCCAGTGGGAATCATTTGTTGCGCTTCTTGAATTTCTGCACGGGAAATATTGGCGATAAAACTTTGCAGATTGGGACGATAAATTTGCACAATGAGTTCATCCACAATATTCAGCCGCATCCAAGTGAGCCAGTCTTGGAGTTGAAACTTGTAAGCAAAGTCATAGTAATTGGGAGAAATGGAGAAAATCGCATTGGGTTTTCTCGCTTTCACTGCTTGATTGAGTTGTACCATGAACGCCGTGATTTTATCTGCCCGCCAGCGCATCCATGCCGCATCTTGGGGATCAGTCGGGGGATTATTCTTGGTTTCCTGAGTATACAACGCAACCGTGTATTTATCGTAGCCAAATTCGTGGGGCAAACTCATGTGATCGTCAAACTGAATGCCATCGACATCATATTGGGTGACGGTTTCCAGCACGAGATCGGTGATAAACTGCTGCACTTTTGGATGGAAGGGATTGAGCCATGCAACCTCACCAGCAGCGCTGATCGAAGTTTCGCTGCCATCTCGCTTTTGCGTGAACCAATCCGGATAATTCAAGGCAAGTTCCGACGTTGGGGGAGCCATGAAGCCAAATTCAAACCAGGGAATCACAAGCAAGCCTTGGCGATGTGCCTGAGCAATCAGATCTGCGAGAATATCACGTCCATCTGAGCCTCGCAAGACAAACGGTTGGATACCAGCACGTTTTGCTACGGCGCTGGGATACATCACATATCCAGAATTCCACACCACAGGGTAGATTGTGTTGAAGTTCAGCCGCCTCAATTGACTCACGCCATCCTGCACTTTGGCTCGATCTTTGAGGATGTCAAAATCATTGTTTGTCATCCAAACCCCGCGAATCTCTTGACGGGGTAGCTGTGCGATGGCGGGGGTGAGGCTATCGACTAACAGTACTGTAACGAACGATATCAGAACCAGGAGTGGAAAAAGACTCTTAAGCAATCGCCGCCAACCTTGAGGAATGAAACGTAATTTCATAGCGTTGAATGATGTATCAGCTACCCACGCGCGCCATCGTATGCTTTTGTGATGGAATCTACTCATCATATAGTCTACAAGTATTTATGCTTATTAGAGACTTGGTTTGTTGGTAGTTGTTTATTCAATGCGGCGCATCAAATCGTTGCATCCTTTGAAACTGAAGCAGACTTAGTACACTAGGAATAGTTGACGCAGTTGGTAGGTAAGTAGTGCCGAGCGCACTTTTGTTTGTAAATAGCGATCGCTAATAAGTCATATTATGAAACCTGATATTCTTGTACTGAATTGCCTGATAATGAAGTTTTAAAAAGTATCTGTAAAGATTGTTCAAGGTTCTCTAGTGAGAATCTACAAGAGTCTGACTTAGACAAGTGATTTCCTGGATTTTGCGGAACATATCTGGTTAATGCTGTATCATATAAACTATGTGAGCGTGTTATTCAAGTTAATGTTTAAAACGCCTTTGTGAAACAGCATCCCACTTTGGGGTGTGTCTCCACACACACCAGACGTTGGGAAAAATCAGGGATAATTAAAGCAATAAGAACGCCGTCAGGTCAAAGACGATATGACATCACGAGCTACCAAGGTTTACAAACAACGCGAAGAAAACGGGCAACTATCACTTATGCCCGTGTTTCAAGTCGCGGTACATATGCAGACCTTGATAGACAAGTTAGTGTCCTTAAAAGCCTCTACCCAGACTCAGAACTCATCACAGATATCGCTTCAGGACTCAACTTCAAGCGAGCGGGACTTAGAACCCTTTTGGGACGACTGCGTACTGGCGATATCGGACTTGTTGTGGTTGCCCACAAAGACAGACTTGCCCGTTTTGGGTTTGACCTCATCCAATGGTTGTGCGAGCAAGACGGTGCAGAACTCCTGGTTCTCAACCAAAACAATCTCTCTCCCGAACGAGAACTCGTTGAGGACATCCTTGCCATTGTCCACGTTTTTTCGTGCCGATTGTACGGATTGCGTTCGCGAAGCGTCGCCGAAGGCGATAAATACAAAACTGCAATCAAAGAAGATAAGGATTTACCCAGAACCTGAGTTACATAAAGTTTGGAAGAAGTGGTTAGCAGCGTGTCGATATTGTTTTAATCAAGCAATATCAATGCAACGTAATTCAAAGACTCGCATCGGTAAATTAAAGTTGCGAAACATGGTGATGCAATCCGACTTACCTGATTGGGTTAAAGAAGTACCATGCCATATTAAACAAAACGCCATATTTGATGCTCACCAAGCTTATTCAGCTAGTCGTGACGCTAAATTTCGTTCTGTTCGTAACCCACAACAAACCATTAAGTTTAACAATTCCAACTTTGCAAATGGGAAGTGGTATTACAACAAAACGAAGAAACTAAACTTTGTCGCAAGCGAACCAATCCCTACAAGTTGTGAGTACGGAACACAATTAATTTATAGGCGTGGTGCATGGTTTGCAGTGTTCCCGTCTTGTAGTCATGTTGTAGATTCTCTATCTACAAAACTAATAGCCCTAGACCCAGGTGTGAGGAGTTTTCTGACTGGGTATGACGGTGACAAAGTAATAGAAATAGGTGGTAACGACATGGGTAGGATAACCAGATTGTGCCACTATCTTGATGATTTAATTAGTCGGTCAACTAAGGTGAATTCTAAACGTCGTCAATCAATGCGACGTGCTGCAAACAAGTTGCGAGACAGGATACAAAACCTAGTCAATGAAGTCCATAAAAAGACAGCACATTATCTAACCAACAACTACCGTGTCATATTTCTTCCCTACTTCGAGACGAACCTAATGGTAGCCAAGTCGAGTAGAAAGATACGGTCAAAAACAGTTAGAAGTATGTTGACTTGGGCGCATTATCGATTCAAATTAACCTTGAAACATCAAGCATCAAAGCGTGGTTGCGTGGTGATTGATGTCAGTGAGGCTCATACATCAAAAACCTGTGGTGTATGCGGTCATCGACACGCGAAACTTGGTGGTAATAAAGTCCACAAATGCCCGAATTGTGGAACTGAAACATCAAGGGATGCGAACGGCGCACGTAACATCATGTTGCGTGCTTTGAGGGATACCTCCTTTACCGTCAACCAAGATGGTATTGCTATTGTTTCATTCCAAGCGTTGTTAAGCAACGTTCAAGAATGTTCAGCATAAATGTATCAGTAAATATGCAAATGAGCCAAAAACTCTACCTCCCAACGATGGGCTGCGGAACTTGGGCATGGGGAAACCGACTGCTCTGGGGATACGATGAAAGCATGGATGACCAGTTGCAAGCCGTCTTTAACCTTTGTGTGAGCAACGGTGTGACTTTATTTGACACGGGTGATTCTTACGGAACTGGGAGATTGAATGGGCAAAGTGAGCGACTCTTGGGACGGTTCTCTAGGGAATATCTTGGTTCGGGTAAAGAAAATATTTGCATTGCCACCAAGCTTGCTGCTTATCCGTGGAGATTGACACGCTCCTCAATGGTGTCTGCTGGCAAGGCGTCTGCCAAGCGCTTGGGAAGAAACGTGGATTTGGTACAGATGCATTGGTCTACAGCAAACTATGCTCCTTGGCAAGAGGGAGCGCTTTTGGATGGTCTTGCAGATTTATACCAGCAAGGACTCGTTAAGGGAGTGGGCTTATCCAATTACGGACCGAAACGACTCAAACAGGTGCATCAAAAATTTGTTGAGCGAGGAGTTTCAATCGCTACTTTGCAAGTTCAGTACTCTCTGCTGTCCACCTATCCTGTTACGACATTAGGACTAAAAGACGTTTGTGATCAGCTTGGGATAAAACTTATTGCTTACAGCCCTTTGGCTTTGGGGCTCTTGACAGGAAAGTACTCAGAAAACGGTCCTTTTCCAAAAGGCATCCGAGGTTTGCTGTTTAGGCAGATATTGCCAGGAGTGCGATCGCTGTTGTCATGTTTACAAGAAGTTGCCCAATCAAGAAACAAGACGATGTCCCAAGTAGCAATCAACTGGTGTATCTGTAAAGAAACGATCCCCATCCCTGGAGCAAAAAGTGTGGAACAGGCAAAGGAGAATATTGGCGCTTTGGGTTGGCACTTAGATTCTAGCGAGATTAGCGAGTTGGATAAAGCGGCTATGAGTGTGGATAAAAAAATGGTACAAAATATTTTTCAGACTAAGTAAAATCTCGGTTATGATACTCGCCAATGAAATGGTGGAGGATGCGGTGATTGAATTCGTTAATTATTTGGTAAGTGCCTATCCGAGTTCTGATTCTACCTCCTGACAAAACTCTGCAATCACCTGTGCCTTCACTGGATCGAGCGGAAAGTTTTCTGGATAGGTCGAGAACATCAGCATGATACCTTGCAGTGTTGCCGAGAAATAAAGCGATCGCTGTCGGGGATTTGCTATCCCAAGGTTGCGAAACATCTGAGTCTGCACTTCAAACTGTCTTATCTCAAAGGTTTTCCACTCAAACGATCGCTCTTACGGTTGTGTTTCGTCATAGCGATCATCAAATCGCGCTGCGGACTGGACATGACGACGCTATGCACGGGGTGATCTAACGCGAGTTTGGTCATTTTTTCGACATCTGGAGCCGCCGCCCTGACCTGCTCAAACCACTGTTCAACCGTAAGAGCGATCGCCTTGGTCGATTCGGGTACGATCTACTGGTAGTAATACTTGCTTTCCGAAGATCCAAAAACCAGTATCAACGACCAGATAACCGAAACGACCTGACTCGTCAACTCATATATTTTTAACGGTGCCGACTTTTTCATCATCTCTATCTGAATAGACATCATAATCCCCAGGGCGAACAACAATTTTGAGATTTTCTCAATCGTTTGAACAGAGTTTCGATGAGCGACTCACCAATTGAGAAAAGCCAATAATAGCGCCTTGATTCGTGGGTCTGACATCATCAAAACTGGTCAACAATCTTGATTTTGCGCTTGAACTTGATTCACACACAGAGCAACGCTGAATTTTTCTTTTTTTATCGGCTTTCTGTTGAGAATAGCACCTCAAACTACCCTCGCATTCACAACCTTCTGCTACCTTTGTCCTGGACAAGATGTTTACAGTTCACACGCTCTTAGTGCGTTCCATCTCCTCTCTTACCGGACAGTACTATGTCAGAGCGTGAATATTTAGATGTGTTTTCCCTCAATGAAACTTACTTATGCAAAAGGTCTAATTTAGGATTTAAAGTTGCCATTCTTAAAATCATCGAACATAATAGCATTAGCAACATAAACACTCCTGGTATTGCTGCTGATTTTCACGCTTGAATATCAGCAGCTTATTTATTATTTATATAAGTTCAAATTTGAACTTATACCCATTCTATAGAAAGTATCTAAACTACAAAAAAGACACAAGATATCTCTAAAATAGAAAACTTATGTAATAGAAGAGTGTCAAATAATCTTTTTACCATAAAAACATAGCCAAATAAGTTATAAATCTCCTTAACCTTGCAGAAATTGCACGCAAGCTAGGTTAGTTTCATCGCTGCTTGTGTTTACGTTAAGAGAGATTAAGAATAATTGACAAAAAATCCTATTAATTTTTATTGTCATTAAGTATCAATAAACATACTTGGGCGCATCACTTGATGGATGCAAAATTAATGAACGATTGCGCTTTGGGCAGTCTGTGTCACGAGCAATTGCAACTGAAAAGCCTCAGCTAGGAGGCTTTTCAACTCTAATATTTTGTGATGGAGACGGTAGTGCTGTTTGATACAGCAGTAGCGTTTTGAAGGTTTGACCTCTCCCCGCCATAAATGGACGGGGATTCTAAACTGTTGCTACACATGGGGCACCCATCCGCCATGTTCCGCTTTTTAGTTTTGGTTTCCCAGACGCGATATCTGGTAGGCACGGTC
>JAESFT010000193.1_pt1 | contig 66589 bp, 61 predicted proteins | sample 9269451 | NCBI WGS metagenome assembly JAESFT01 (sample SAMN14502557, study PRJNA617106) | algae metagenome | isolation source: Scytonema hyalinum WJT4-NPBG1 and co-occurring heterotrophs from well... | place: USA: Mojave Desert, Joshua Tree National Park, California | collected 2006-05-25
GTGGAGCGCGGCCCAGGTGCAGCCGGCTTCGACCGTCACCAGCATGTCGATCGGATCGATGTCGAGGATGCGATCCATCCGTCCGAGATCGACGATCAGCGCGCCGGCCTCCGGGGCGACATAGCCCTTGGTGTAGCTCATCCCGCCGCCGCGAGGCACGATCGCGAGGCCCCGTGCCGCGGCTGCCTTCAAACCCTGCGACAACTCGTCGATGTTCGCCGGGCGGAACACTGCGCAGGGCTGTGGACCTATGCTGTGCACATCCTGCGCGTAGAAGGCGCATTCAGCGGGACCGGTGATGAGCGCGCCGGACGGGAACAGGTCCGCCAGATCGCGTTCCAGCACCGCCGCCATCACGCCACCTGCGGCTTCAGATCTGGGGCCGCGTCCGGATAGCGGCCGAGCAGCAGCAGCAAGGCTCCCCCGATCACGAACATCAGCATCGCGGCCATCAGCATCGGGTCATAGGTGCCGGTCCTGTCGCGCACCATGCCGTAGACGATCGGGCTGATCGCCGAGCCGATGCCGAAGGGCATGTAGAGCGCACCGTAAATCTTGCCGTAATGCGCCATGCCGAAATAGCGGGCGGCGAGGAATGCGATCACGTCCGATTCCGCGCCCGCGGCGAAGCCGAGCAGAAACCCGCCGAGCATCACTTGCGGCAGGTTTGGCGCGGTGCCCATCAGCAGGAAGCAGGCGACCGCCGGCAGCAGCATGGCGGGGGCTGCGACTCCAGGCGCCCAAAAGCGGTCGAACAACAGGCCGACGATGATGCGCCCCGCCAATATGCCCAGCGCGACGACCCCCAGCACGCTCGCCGCCACGGCGGGCGAGAAGCCGTGCAGTCCGACGATCTGCGCCATATGGATATGCGCCCCGCCGTAAGCGAGTGCGATGACGAGGATGGAAGCGAGCAGCACCCAGAAGCGATAGCCGCGCAATGCCTCGCCGATGGTGAGGCCAGTCAGCCGGCCCGTGGCATCAGCCACGCCGGCCGGGCGTTCTTCCGGCCGCGGCTCACGAAACCAGAGCAGGGCCAGCGGGATCGCCACGAGCAGGGGCAGCAGCGCGGTCGCAGGGAATGCGGCGCGCCAGCCGAAGCGCGCAATCGCCGCCTGCGCGATCTGCGGCACGATCAGTGCCGACAGGCTCGTGCCGAGCAGCATGATGCCGAGCGCGAGGCCGCGGTTTTTCGAGAACCACATGCTGACCGCGCGGCTCCAGGTGACGGGCGTCGACCCGATGCCGACCACGCCCAGCACCGCCCAGAACAGATACCAGCCGCCAAGACTCCCCGGCAGCAGATAGAAGCTCGCAAAGACGAGCGCAAAGGCGAGCAGCGATCCGATGGCGACCGGCCGCACCCCGAACCGGTCGGCCAGCCCGCCGAACACCGGTGCAAGCAGTGAGGCAATGATGCCGAAGATGGTCACGCCCGCAGCCGCCTGGGCAAAATCCCAGCCGAACTCCACATGCACTGGCCCGAGCACCAGCGGCAGCACGTTGAACGGCACGGGAGAGGCACCGCAGGCGACGCCGATCAACGCCGCAGCAAGTGGCCGCCAGCCCCGTGCGAACTCGCTCACAGCGCCGCTCCTTTCAGCTCGGCCAGCTCGAACACCGAGTCCATATAGCCGCCGACCTCCCCCTTCACATAGATGAAGTCGCCGTCGCGCGTCAGCCACATGTCGTAATCGGGATGGTTGTTGGTGAGGCCGACAAAGGCGATGCGGTGGCAGTCGAAGGTGCCGGCGGGAACGGTCACCGTCTCCGGACCGACATAGCGCAGCCCGCTCTCGCTGGTGACGATGAAGGGTCCGGTCGCACCGAAATGGTGGAGCGAGTGAAGCAGGTTGCGCCCGAAGAACTGCACGTGGCCGGGGCCCTTGTCGTACGGGAAGGTCGCGCCCAGCCAGCCATCACCTTGCACGGCGTGAATGCCGAAGCCGCGGATCGGCCGCCTGATCGGCATGCGCTGCGATATGCGGCCTTCCGCCTCCGTCCAGCTCTCGCAAGTCGCTTCCGTATCGCTGAACAGGAACCAACCCGTGCCCGTCAGCCGCCCCTGACGCATGATGCGGACATAGGCGTCGCGCGGGTGGAAGTCGGCCTGAACCGAGAGGACGCTGTCGCGCACCACCTCCTCTTCGCCGAACCGCATCTCGCAATGCGCGGCAAAGACGCGCCGTCCGTCGGCTCCGCGCGTGATGCGGATCTCGTCCTGCCCCCACAGCTCGCCGGTGCCGCGCTTCCGATACTCGATCCGGCCCGTCCGGCCGGGGAGGGGGGTGTAGCTCATGCGTTGCGGTGGTCGCGTTCGATCACGTTGATCAGCTGATCGTCGGGCCCGTAGAAGGTCATTTCCCGGAAACGCGGCGTCAGATTGACCGGTGGACAGACGACCTCCCATCCGGCGGCGCGCACCCGTTCGGTGAGCAGGTCAAGTTTCGGCGCGTAGAAGACCAGCACCGCCTCGCCGATGCTGACGGTGCCACGCTTCTTCCTTGCGCGTGGGCGGCTGCCCTGGACCTGGAACAGCCCGATCATGCCGAATGCCGGGCCATCCGCCTTCACGATGCAGGCATCGACCTTGTCAGTCGCCTTCAATCCGATCAGCCGGCCAAGCACTTCGCCCTCAAACCGTCCCTCGAATACGATCTGATCGAGCCCCAGCAGGTCCTTGTAAAAGGCTTTGGCCTTGGCGAGGTCGGACACGAACAGCGCCGTCCGCACGAGGCGGCTCACGTCCAGATCGTTGGCGGCGTGAGCGGGCGCGGCAAGGGAGGAAGCCGCGCCCGCCACCGCGGCAGCCGCGATCAGCTGCCGCCGCGATAGGGAGTGGATGGGCTCTTTTCGCTCGTCCCGAGCGAAGTCGAGGGGCGCCTGCTCCAGGGACCACGCCCCTCGACTAAGGCCTTCGGCCTCCGCTCGGGACGAGCGGGGTGAGTGACCGCTCACAGCGGGCTCAGAAGTTGTAGCGGGCACGGGCCATCCACATCATTGGCGGGTTAATGTAGCTGTAGTTGCTGAGCGACGACTGGTTGTAGACCTCGTCGAAGCAGTTGGTGCACTCGAGCGTGAAGCGCCAGCGATCATTCGGCGCTGTGAGCGCGATGCTGGCATTGACCAGCCATGTCGCAGGCGTCGCCGAACCCGTGATGTAGTTGCCGTTGCCGAACGGATTGGCGGTGAAGCTGCCGTTGACGCCGCTCGACGGCTGGTCACGGATGGTCAGGTTGGCGATCGCCACTTCCTGGCGCGAGCGGTAGCTGGCGTTGACCGACGGGGTTACCGACCAGCCGCTGTCGCCGAACAGGAGCTCGTAGCTCGCGCCCAGGGCGAGCGACCATTTGGGTGTCCGGACGGGGGTCGCGATCGTCCCGTTCGCCGTCACCACACCGTTTGCGCAGGCGGGCGCGTTGTTCGGCGGCGTGCCGGTCGGTGCCGTGTTCGCGCCGTTCGGGATTTGGCCCGCAGCTAGCGCCGCGAGGCAGGAGGCGACCTGGGCGGATACGGACTGAATGCCGTAAGCGTCCGTCGCGGGCGAATTCCGCGGAATGCGGTAATTATCATCCTGCCAGCCGACATTCAGATAAAGGTTCAGCCGGTCGACGGGCACGAAGGTGAATTCGCCTTCGATGCCCTTGTTGCGGTAATCGGCAAAGTTGCGCGTCAGAAAGGTGATCGCGCCGGTGGTCGGGTTGAGCAGGCCGGCGATGATCTGCAGGTCCGTCACGTCGAGGTAGAACGCGGTGACGTTTGCGCGGAAGCGGCGGTCGAACCAGTCGGACTTGAAGCCGACTTCATAGCTCCAGACCTTTTCGGGATCGAAGGGCAGCAGCTGGTTGCCAGCCGTGCCACGTGCGTTCCAGCCGCCTGATTTGAAGCCGCGCGTCGCCGAAGCGAAAGCCAGAAAATTCTCGTTCGGCTTGTAGTTCAACGCGAAACGGGGCGTCCAGATGCTGACGCTCTGCTTCTCGGGGATACGGGTGCCGTTCAGCGCAACAAGGTTCTGACTGACGAGGCAGTTCGCCTCGATGGTGCCATCGTTGCACGAGGCGCGATTGTCGCGGATATTGAAGGTCTTTTCCTCGTCGGTGTAGCGCACGCCCGCGGTCAGCTTCAGCTGATCGCTGACGTTGAAGTCGGCCTGGACGTAGCCCGCGATCGCCTCGGTTTTGTTCTTGAGCGTGCGGTCGGCGAGCAGGAGCGAGAGGTTCGGCGCGACGCCGAAAATGTCGGCAAAGTCGGTGCGGTTGCGCTCGTCGATGTAGAAGATGCCGGCGACATAATCGACGAAGCCGTTGCCCAGCGTGCCGTCGAGCTTGATCTCCTGGCTGAACTGCCGGTGCGTGCCGTCGTTCAGGATGACGAACCCGCCCTGCGGAAAGCCGCGCACCGCCGGCCGCGGATTGGCGACGCTCGGCCCTGCGCGCCCGTCGAAGAAGTCGAGGCCGAATTGCTGGCCCAGATTCACATAGCCGGTGATGAGCGAGAGGGTCGTGTTCTCGCCGATATCGAACTGCAGGTTCGACGTGATGATATCGGTTTCCGCCTTCTGGCCAAGCCCATAGGTCGCCTTTCGACCGGTGATGGCGATCGGCACAGTCGGCGCGACCAGCAGATTGCCGAAGCGCGGCGCCGGCAGTCGTTTTTCCGAATAGCCGGTGGTGACGAAGCGGCCGCCGCAGTCGGTCGGGTTGGCAGGATTGCAGTCAAAGTTGAGGATGTTCTCGCCTTCGGACACGATGCGGGTGTAGCTGCCGCGCCACCGCGCCCAGTCGGCCATGTCGCCCTTGAGGTCGAGGCGGACGCCCCAGCCGTCGTCGTCGTTCAGCCGCTCGCCGGTGGTGATGTTCCTGGCGTAGCCCTTGTCGTCTTGGAAATAGCCGCTGACCTTAGCCGAGAAGGTCGGTGCCAGCGGCAGGTCGACCGAGGCACGGGCGACGATCTTTTCGAAACGACCATAGCCGATCTCGGCAAAGCCGCCGAACTCCTTGCCGGGCTCGCGCATGATCACGTTGATCGCGCCGCCGGTCGTGTTGCGGCCGAATAATGTACCCTGAGGCCCGCGCAGCACCTCTACTCGTTCGACGTCAAACAGCGACAGGTTGTTGGCGTTCTGTCGGGAAAGGTAGATGTCGTCGATATAGGTGCCGACCGGCGGATCGAAGGTCGCGATCGTCTCGGTCGAGCCGAGGCCGCGGAGGAAGTAGCTGTTGGCCGAGCCGATGCCGGTATTGTTCTGCGCAACGAGATTCGGAACGAAGTTGCCGATTTGCAGCGTCGACGAAATGCCGCGCGACTCGAGCTGAGCCGAGGACAGCGCGGTGATCGCGATCGGCACATCCTGCACGCTTTCCTCGCGCCGCTGCGCGGTCACTACGATGTCGGCGATCTGGCTCCCATCGTCGGTTAGGGACTGGGATGCCGGCGGCGCCGCCGGTCCCGAGCCGGACTGGCTCGGCTGGTCCTGGGCGAAGGCCGGATACGCAAGGCACAGGGCCAGACAAGCCGACGATCTCAGCAGCACGGTCCGCATGGTCGATCCTCCCGAGTTGTTCTGCGAGGGGCCTTGTTTCGATGACCCTTTTATGATTTGTCCGGACAACTTTGCCGAAAAGCAAAGGCTGCTGTCAAGCGTGCTTGACGTTGTCCGGTAGGGAGGTGTGCATGGAAGGGCTCGGCTATCCCACGCTCGTCTGGGTGCATGTGCTGCTGTTCGTGCTGTGGCTGGGTGCCGATGTAGGCGTGTTCCTGCTGGGCCAGCATTTCCGCAAGCGGCAGATCTATTCGCTCGACCAGCGGCTTACGCTGCTGAAGCTGCTGGTGCTGGTCGATATGACTCCGCGCTCCGCCTGGGCGCTGATGGTGCCGGTCTCGATTACCCTGTCCTGGGCGGGCGGCTGGTGGGAGGTGCCGGACTGGCTCGTCTGGACGAGCTGGATCGTCGGCGCTTTCTGGCTGTGGCTGGTGTGGGACGCGCATGCGCATGACCAGACTCCCCGGGCCGCCCGCAACCGCCGGATCGAGAACATCCTGAAGTATCTGCTGACCGCCTTTTACCTTTGGCTTGGGCTACAGTCGCTAACTGCCGATCGGCCGATCGAGCCGGACTGGCTGGCATGGAAGGCGACTTTGTTCGGACTGATCTTCGCTGCGGCGATCATGATCGACGTGGCGTTCAAGCCAGTCGCCCCGCTGCTCGGACGATTGCTCGCCGAGGGGTCGTCAGACGCGACCGAACTGCCGTTGCTCCGCCAGATGAATCGGACCCGCATCTGGGTCTGGTGCGTCTATCTATTGCTGCTCGCCACCTCCTGGCTCGGCACGGTGAAGCCGTTCTGAACGCGCTTGACTTCTAAAGTTGTCCGGACAAATCATGCAGGCGATGACCAGGGGAACGGAGGGTGGAGCGCTTGCGGCGCGGATGCAGAGCCTGCTCTTCGTGCCTGGCTCCCGCCCCGACCGCTTCTCCTCGGCACTCGCGTCAGGCGCGGACGCGGCGTGTATCGATCTCGAGGACGCAGTGCCGCCCGACGCGAAGGAAGAGGCCCGGCGCGCGGCCCTCGACGCGCTCGGCGATACCCCTCTTGCGCTCAGGATCAACGCTCTGTCCACTGATCACGGGCAGGCCGATCTCGACTGCCTCGGCACAGCTTCGTGCAAGCCGGCTTTGCTGCTGCTGCCGAAGGTCGAGGACGCCGCGGAGATTGCTCCCGCCGCGGCGCTCGACGTGGGGCTTGTGCCGCTGATCGAGACTCCGCGCGGGCTCAGGCGCGCTCACGAGATTGCCGCTGTGCCCGGTGTCGTCGCCATGATGTTCGGCGGCGGCGACTTGTCGGCCGAGTTGGGTGTGGACCTCGCCTGGGAGCCGCTCGCGGTGGCTCGGGGCATCTTCGTACTCGCCTGCGCAGAGGCCGGCATCCCCGCGATCGATGTGCCTTATCTGCACTTGGACGATGACGAAGGGCTGGCGGCGGAGACGAGCCGTGCCCAGGCGCTCGGCTTTACCGCCAAGGCAGCCATACACCCCAAGCAGATCGCCACCATTCACCGCGTGCTGCGCCCCTCGGCCGAACAGATTGCCGAGGCGCGCGCCGCCGAAGCGGCTTTTCAGGCGGCGGGCGGTGCGGCAGTGCGCTGGAACGGCCGCATGCTCGAAGCCCCGGTCATGCGCCGCTACCGCCGGATACTGGAACAGGAACAAGCTCATGCGTGACGGTTCGATCGAAGTGGCGCCGCGCCGCTATCGCGAAAATTACGGCCGCTATTTCGAGGAGTTCGTCGAAGGCGATGTGTACGAGCATCGCCCCGGCCGCACCATCACCGATGCCGACAATGTCTGGTTCACGCTGCTGACGATGAACACGCATCCGGCACACTTCGACTATGCGTTCGCCGCGAAGACCGAGTTCAAGAAGCCCCTTGTCTGCTCGCCGCTGACGGTTGCGATCATGGTCGGCATGAGCGTGTCGGACGTCAGCCAGAAGGCCGTCGCGAACCTTGGCTGGCAGGACATCAAGCTGGTCCACCCCCTCTTTCCTGGCGACACGCTCTACGCCGAGAGCGAAGTGGTCGAGAAGCGCGAGTCGAAGTCGCGGCCCGAACAGGGCGTGGTGACGATCCGCACCATCGGCAAGAATCAGGACGGCGTCGTCTGCTGCACCTTTCTTCGCACGATGCTGATCTGGAAAAAGGGCTTCGGCCCAATGGACGACTGATCATGGCCACTGCTCCTTCAACCTACCGACCTGCGATGGACCCGGACGAGGAAGCCGCCTTTCTCGAGGCAATCGACAAATGGGTGCAAAAGGAAGTGCGCCCGGTCGTCATGAAATACGACCATGACGATGTCTGGCCGGCCGAGCTCGTCCAGCAAATGGCCGAAATGGGCCTGTTCGGCGCGACGATCAGCCAGGATTATGGCGGGCTTGGCCTGCCGGCGACCACCTATGCCAAGATCGTGGCGCACATCGCTTCCTACTGGATGGCGATCACCGGCATCTTCAACTCGCATTTGATCATGGCCGCCGCCGTGGAGCGATTTGGGACGACGGCGCAAAAGGCCAAGTGGCTGCCCAAGTTCGCGACCGGCGAGATCAGGGGCGGCCTTGCGCTCACCGAACCCAATGCCGGCACCGACCTGCAGGCGATCCGCACCACAGCCGTCCGCGACGGGGACGATTACGTCATCAACGGTACCAAGACTTGGATCTCCAACGGCATTCAGGGCTCCTGCTTCGCTCTGCTGGTCAAGACGGACCCGAAGGCCGACCCCCGCTATAAGGGCATGAGCCTGATGATCGCGCCCAAGGGGCCAGGCTTCACGGTCGGCAAGAAATTCGAGAAGCTCGGCTATCACGCGATCGACAGCGCCGAGCTGATCTTCGAGGATTACCGCATCCCGGCCGATCAGCTGATCGGCGGGGTCGAGGGGCAGGGCTTTTTTCAGGCGACGGGCGGGCTGGAGCTCGGCCGCATCAACGTCGCTGCGCGCGGCGTCGGGCTAGCCGAGGGGGCGCTGCGGCTTGCGACGGAATATGCCCAGGTCCGCCAGACTATGGGCAAGCCAATCGCCGAGCACCAAGCGATCCAGCTCTATCTGGGCGAGATGGTGACACGGGCCCGCGCCGCGCGGCTGCTGACCTTCGACGCCGCGGAGGCCTATGACCGCGGCGAGCGGTGCGACATGCAGGCCGGCATGGCCAAATATTTCGCTTCAGAGGCTGCCGTCGAGAACAGCCAGACCGCGATGCGTATCTTCGGCGGCTACTCCTATTCCAAGGAATACGAGATCGAACGCTTTTACCGCGACTCCATGCTGATGTGCATCGGCGAAGGCACCAACGAGATGCAGCGCCTCATCATCGCCAGGCAATGGCTGAAGCGGAACGCCATTTGAGCTTGAAACTCCCCCTTTCCGGCTACCGGATCCTCTCCGCCGAGCAATATGGCGCGGGGCCTTACGGCACCATGTTCCTGGCCCAGCTCGGGGCGGAGGTGATCAAGATCGAGCCGCCGGGTGTTGGCGATACGGCGCGGGCGGTGGGGCCACATTTCCTGCGGCCGGGGGAGAGCGTCTATTTCCAGACCTTCAACCTCAACAAACGGTCGATCACGCTTGACCTGACCAAGGCCGAGGGGCAGCAGGTGCTGCACCGGCTGGCGGCGGACGCTCATGCCGTCGTCAATAACCTGCGCGGCGACATTCCCGACCGGCTTGGCCTCACCTATGCCGGGCTTTCAGTCAGCAATCCGGCGATCGTCTGCGCTCACCTGTCCGCCTATGGCCGCGACAATGAGCGGGCGCGCTGGCCGGGATACGACTATTTGATGCAGGCAGAGGCGGGCTATCTGTCGCTGACCGGAGACCCGGACGCAGAGCCGACCCGGATGGGCCTGTCGATGGTCGATTTCATCACCGGCACCATCATGACTATCGGGCTTCTCTCCGCCTTGATTGAGGCGAAGGACTGCGGGCGTGGCCGGGACGTCGATATCGACCTGCTGTCGGCGGCGCTCCACCAGCTGAGCTATCCGGCCATGTGGTATATGAACGAGGGCGATGTGACCGGCCGCACCCCGCGCTCCGCCCATCCTTCGGTCACGCCAAGCCAGATGTTCCGCACCGGCGACGGCTGGATGTTCGTCATGGCTCAGCTGCCGAAGTTCTGGACAATCCTGTGCGACCGGATCGGGCGGCCCGATCTGGCGACCGATCCCCGGTTTGCCACCCCCGCAGACCGCCTCGCCAACCGTGCTGCCCTGACTGTCCTGCTGGACGAAATCTTTCTCGCAAGACCTACCCGGCATTGGCTCGACCTGCTGAAAGGCCATGTGCCCGTCGCGCCGGTGTTCGATGTCGCGCAGGCGATCGACAATCCCTATCTCGCCGCGACCCGCATGCTCGGGACTGTCGCGCACCCCGACCGGGCGGACCTGCGCGTGCTCAACAATCCCATTCGCCTTGACGGCCAGCGGCTGCCCAACCGGGCCGCGCCCCTGCTCGGCGCCGACACGGACCAGGTGCTGCGCGAGGCGGGTTATGCGGCCGAGGACATTGCCGGGCTGAGGGCCGCGGGCGCGATCTGATGGGCAGGCTCAGTGGCATCAGGGTGGTCGATCTGACCGTGTTTCTGCCCGGCCCGATGATGACGCTGATGATGGCCGATCAGGGGGCCGATGTGCTGAAGATCGAGCCGCCCGCCGGCGACCCGGCGCGCGACCAGGCGCCGTTCGAGGCCGGCCATAGCGTCTGGTTCCGCAACCTCAACCGGGGCAAACGGAGTCTTGCGCTCGACCTCAAGACCGATGCGGGGAGGGAGCGGCTCTGGCAGGAGATCGCCGGGGCGAACGTGTTCGTTGAAGGCTTTCGGCCCGGGGCTATAGGGCGTCTCGGGTTCGGCTATGACGAGGTCGCCGCGCGCAATCCGCGGATCGTCTATTGCTCCATCTCCGCCTTCGGCCAGACCGGCGCCCTCGCGCATCACCCGGCTCACGATCTGGCGGTTCAGGCGCTCGCCGGATTCCTGTCCGTCAACAATGCACCGGGCGGAGCGCCGGTGGTGCCTGGCGTTCCCGCTGCCGATGCCGCCGCCGGGCTGACGGCGCTCTCGGCCGTGCTGATGGCGCTGATCCAGGCACAGCGGACGGGGCGGGGAGACTATCTCGATATCGCCATGTTCGACAGCCTGCTGCCCTGGAGCGCGCATATCGCCGGCAGCGCGATCATGGGCGGCGAAACTCCGCTGTCGGACAATCAGCGATCCTTGGGCGGCGCCGCCTTCTACCAAATCTATGAAACGGCGGATGGCCGCCATGTCGCGCTCGGCGGGCGCGAGGAGAAATTCGTCCGCAATTTGCTGACGGCGCTTGGCCGAGAGGAGTTGATTCCGGCCGGTCTGGCGCCCGCGGGTGAGCAGGGCGAGCTGATCGACTTCCTCCGCCAGACATTCGCTGCCAAGACCCGTGAGGAATGGGTCGCCTGGTTCGCGGACAAGGACGTCGCCTTTTCCCCCGTGCTCGATTTCCGCGAGGCGCTCGACCAGCCGCACGTCGCAGAACGGGGGCTGCTGGTCGAGCATGAAGGCGCGCACCACATCGCCCCCGCGATACGGACGGCGGATTGGCGGCCTAGCGAAGCGCCGGAGCTCGGCGGATGCTAGCCATCGACGTCGATGTGCATCGCATAGGCAAAGCGGTCGCCAGGATGGTGGCTCGCCGATATCTCGAACAGGCGGCCGGTCGAATCGATGTAGCAGCGCAGGATGCGCAGGCAGGGGGAGCGGCGCGCGATCTTCAGCTCATGCGCGATCTCGGCGGTCGCGGGCACGGCCTGGATGTCCTGCGTCACCGTGGCTATGCGGAGCCCGGCAAGCTGTTCCAGCTGCCGGAAGATCGTCGCCCCGGTAATATCCACCTGGTCCGCCGCCTGCTTCAGCTCCGGATGGATGAAGGCGTCTGTCAGCGCGATCGGTGCGCCCGCCGACTGGCTGACGCGGCAGCCCCGGAAATGCGTCCAGCGGCCTTCCGGCGGCTGCGGCAGTTGCTCGGCGATCTTCTTGGGCACCGCTGCATCGGGCATGCGGGTGAAGTCGATGCGGGTATCGCGGGCATATTGAAGCAGCTCGCCGACGTTGGACAGCGGCTGGTGCAGCGCGCCGCCCCGCGCGGTCGCCGGCTGGATGATCGTTCCCGAACCGCGCTTGCGGGCGATCAGGCCTTCGCTCTGCAGCGCGCGCAAGGCCTCCCGCACCGTGAACCGGCTGACAGAGTAGCGGGCGCAAAGCTCATGCTCCGTTGGAAAGCCGTCCGCCGGAAAGTCGCCCCGCACGATCGCCGCGCGCAAATCGTCGGCCAGCTGCTGGTAACGCGGTTTCCGGGACTCCGGGTCGAGACGCGCCAAAGTTTCTCCTCCGATCGGGCCTTTCACGAGGCGCAGCCATGCCGAGCCTGACGGAGCGGCTGGCGGCTCACCTGCTGCGCCCGGTAGCGGCGAATGTCCAGACAAGAGCGCGGCTGCACCTGCTCGATTGGCTCGGCTGCGTGGCGGCGGCACGGCGGAGCGAGCAGGCGGAGGTCGCCCGGCGCGCCGAGCCCGATGTGCTGACGCGCGCGGCGCTACTCGGCAATGTGCTCGAAATGGATGATGTCCATCGCGGCGCGCTGCTCCACCCGGGCCCGGTGGTCTGGCCTGCGGCGCTGTCGGCGGCGCGCGAGAGAGAAGCGAGCATGGCGGCGCTGCTCGAAGGCGGGGTGCGCGGCTATGAGGCCGTGATCGCGGTCGGCGCCACGTTCGATGCCTGGCATTATGCGCATTGGCACAATAGCGCCAGCGCCGGTGCGTTCGGCGGCGCCGCCGCCGCTGCGTCGGTTTTCGGGCTCGATGCCGAAGCGATCGCCGATGCGCTCGGCCATGCGGGGTCGCTCGCCGGCGGACTGTGGCGGATGCGGCACGAGGCCGGTATGACGAAGCAGCTGCACGTCGCCCAGGCTTCGCTGACCGGGCTGTGGCATGCGCGCCTCGCCCGCGCCGGCGCAGCCGGACCTCGCGCGATCCTGGAGGGCGAGCAGGGGCTCTATGCCGCCATGACGAGGGCGCCGCGACCGATGGTGTTTGGCGCGGGCTGGCAGATGATGGAAGTGAGCTTCAAGCCCTGGGGCGCGTGCCGCCACGTGCATCCCGCGATCGATGCCGCCCTCACGCTCCGCCAGCAGGGGCGGCTATCCGCGCCGGTGCATGTCCGCACCTATGCCGATGCGCTGGCCTTCTGCGATCGGCCCGAGCCGAAGAGTGTGATCGACGCAAAATTCTCGCTGCAGCACGGCGTCGCCATCGTGCTCGACAAGGGCGAGCCGGAACTCGCCGACTTCGAGCCCGGTGCAATCGCCCGGCTGGCGCCGCTGCGCGCACAGGTGACGGTCGCGGAGGATGCCGCCTTCACCGATGCCTATCCCGCGCATTTCGGTGCCGCGATCGGCGACCTTGTGCTTGCGGACACGCTCGGCGATCCGGAGCGGCCGCTCCCGGCCGATCAGGTGGAGGCAAAGGCGCGTGCGCTGATGCAATGGGGCGGCGTCGATCCCGGCCCGCTCGTAGAGGCGGCGCTGACCGGGATGGCGCCCTCCCGCATCCTCGAACTGCTCGAGGCAACCGTGTGAGCGCCACCGCCGCACTTCTCGACTTCGCCGCCGCCGACCACAGGCTGCCGCCGGGCGTGCGCGCCGACACTGAGCGGCTGCTCGCCGATACGCTCGCGGTCGGCGCGGCCGGCGCGACTGCCCCTGGCGCCGATGGCGTGCGCGCCGCTGCTGCCGCCTGGGGGGCGCGACAGGAGGCGCGGATCATCGGCCTGCCGCAGCGTCTGCCCGCGCCATCGGCCGCCTTCGTCAACGGCTTTCAGATCCACTGTCTCGAATGGGACGCAGTGCACGAGCCTGCCGTGGTGCACGCGCTGTCGGTCGTCACGGCGGTGGTGATGGCAGTGCTGGATCGCTTCCAATCTCGTCATTCCCGCGAAAGCCGGAACCCAGTTTCGCCCGCGCCAGGAGAAGAGAGCTGGGTTCCCGCTTCCGCGGGAATGATGAAGGATAGGGAACAAGCCCTGACTGCCCTGGCCACTGGCGTCGACATTGCCGCCGGTCTCGGCCTCGCAGCCGACAGCGCCCTAACCTTCTTCCGCCCCGCCACCGCCGGCTGCATCGGCGCGGCACTCGCCGCGGCGCGGCTCGAGGGGATCGGCCGCGACCGGCTGCCGGACGTGCTCGGCCTTGCTTACTCCTTCTGCGCCGGCACGATGCAGGCGCATGCCGAAGGTTCGATCGCGCTGCCGCTGCAGATCGCCAACGCCGCACGCTCCGCAGTCATGGCCATCGATCTGGTCAAGGCGGGGCTCACCGGCCCGCACGACGCGCTCGAGGGGCCGATGGGCTATTTCACCCTCTTCGAACAGGGCAATCTAGATCGCTACGCCCGCGACCTGGGGCATGTCTGGCGCATCTCCGAAGTCAGTGCGAAACCTTATCCCTCCGGTCGCGCCAGCCATGCCGTGCTCTCCGCACTTGCCGAGCTGCGCGGCGAGGGCGAGATCGTCAGCGTCGAGGCCGAGGTTCCGCCGCTCGTCGCTCGGCTGGTTGGCCGCGCGCCCAAGCCGGACATGACGCCGGCCTATGCCCGGCTCTGCCTCACCACTCTCGCCGAGCTGATGATCGAAGACGGCAGGATCGATCCGCGCCGCTTCGACGACTTGCCGGTTCATCAGCACCGGCTGATCCTGACCGCAGATCGCAACCCTGACCCCAACGCCCTGTCACCACAGCGGCTGGTCGTGCACTTCGCCGACGGTCGTAGTATCGAACGGACGATCCCGCACACGCTCGGCGCGCCCGATGCGCCGCTCGACGCTGGGCAGGCAGCGGCCAAACGCGCGCTTGCCCGCGAACTGGCGCCGCCCGGCCATGACCCGTGCATCTTCGACCAGCCCCTGGCCTACCTCACGGAAAGCGCATGACCTACCCGACCTATTTCGAGGCGCTGGACGCCCGGCAGCTGCTCGCCGACTATCCTATCGGCGAGGCGTTCGTTGAGCGCTACACCGCCATGTCGCGCGACGAACTGCGGGCGCGCCAGGAGCGCGATTTCGCGCGGCTGATGGCGCGGGGATGGCAGGTGCCCTTCTACCGCCGCTTGTGGAGCGCGCGCGGAATCGAGCCCGGCGATATCCGCGGCCTGGACGATATCGGCAAATTGCCCGTCTATGACAAATCCGACCTGATGGCCTCGGTCGCCGAGCATCCGCCGTTTGGCGATTTCGGCGGCGTCGACGGAGCGGACCGCCCGCCCGTCATCTTCCACACCACCAGCGGCACGACCGGCCGCCCTCAGCCCTTGCTGTTCGGGCCCAAGGGGCGCGAGGTGGGCAATCTGCTCGTCGGGCGCATGTATCGCTGGCAGGGACTGCAATCGTCGGACATTGTCCAGTCCGTCTATGGCCACGGCATGATCAATGGCGGCCACTATATCCGCGAGGCCGTCACGCATTTCACAAACGCAATCTTCCTTTCGGCCGGCACTGGGATCGAGACGCGCTCGGCGCAGCAGGTCGGGCTGATGGCTGATTTCGGCGTGACTGTCTTGGTCGGCTTCATCGACTATATCCGAAAGCTCGCCGAAGTCGCGCGGGACGAAGGCTTGCTGGAGCAGCTCCAAGTCCGCATGATCTGCGGCCATCTCGGCACCGAGGATCGCGCCGGCGTGGAGGCCGTCTGGGGCGGTGCCAAGGCGTTCGATTGGTACGGGGTCGGAGACACCGGCTGCATTGCGGGCGAGGGACCGGAACGCGACGGCCTCTATGTCTGGGAAGACGCGCACTATCTGGAGCTGCTGGACGTGGACAGCGGCGCTGAGGTGAACCGCGGCGACACTGGCGACATGGTGGTCACCTGCCTCTACAAGAACGATGTCGCGCCCTGCATCCGCTTCAACACCCACGACATCACGCACGAGCTGGCGGGCACGGGCGAGATCGCGTTCAAGCGCATCGCCGGCTTCAAGGGCCGCAGCGACAATATGGTGAAGCTGCGCGGCATCAACGTCTTCCCCCATGCGATCGGCGCCTTGATCGAGAACCGCGCTGATCTGACCGGCGAATATATCTGTCGCCTGCGGCGCGAGGAGAGCGGGCGCGACGCGATGCTGGTGGTGCTCGAAACCCGCGGCGGGTCGGACCGGGATCAGCTCTCGGCACTGCTGCGCGAGGGCCTCGGCGTGGAGGTGGAGGTCGACTTGTGTCCGCCAGGCGGCACGGCCGCTGCTACCCAGATCGACGTGCGACAGAAACCGATCCGCTTGATAGATGAGCGGGGCCGGTGACGCTGCTTTCGTCATTCCCGCGAAAGCGGGAACCCAGCCCCTCTTGCCTTCTCCACTGGCTCCCCGCTTTCGCGGGCATGACGAGGAGGACAAAATGAGCATCGACTGGCCCAGCCTCGAAACACGAAACCAGCCGCTGAACGCGTTCGTGGACTTCGACCGGTCGGCCGATCCGGGAGACGGCCCGCTTGCGGACCTGACGATCGGCATCAAGTCCAACATCGCGGTCAAGGGACTGCCCTGGACCGGCGGCATGGCGCTGCGCCGTGATGTGGCCGCAGAGCGAGATGCAGCCGTGGTCGCGAAGCTGCGCTCGGCGGGCGCCGCGATCCTCGGCACGCTCAACATGCACGAGGCGGCGCTGGGCGCCACGACCGACAATCACTGGTTCGGCCGCACCCATAATCCGCACCGGATCGGCTATACGCCAGGCGGCTCCTCGGGCGGCAGCGGCGCGGCGGTGGCGGCCGGCCTGTGCGACGCCGCGCTTGGCACCGACACGCTGGGATCGGTCCGCATCCCCGCAGCCTATTGCGGCGTCTATGGCCTGAAGCCGAGCTGGGGCGCGGTCGACAGCAGCGGCCTGGTCTTCCTCGCCCGGCGCTACGACACGATCGGCCCGCTCGCCCGCAGCCTTGACGTCCTGGAGCGAGTGTGGCGGGTGATCGGCCCGTCCAACGGCGCGGCGAGGCCTTTCGATCGCCTGGTGCTGCTAGAGGATCTCGGCGGCGTCGAGGTGCAGCCTGCGGTACGGTCGACGTATCAGAAGGCGGTCGACGCCGTCGGACTGTCGCGGACCGGGCTGACCTTGCCTGGTACTGCGGGTGCCTTGCGGCTCGCGGCACTGGCCGAGATTGCCCGCGAGCTGATCGCGGACCTCGGCTCCGATCGGCATGAGAAGGCGGAGCTGATCTCACCCGAACTCACCTTCATCCTGAATGCTCTCGAAGGTCTCGAGCCGGACCCCGGCCTGCTGGCGCAAACGAAATCCGCGCTGACCGAAGCGCTTGGCCGCGACGGCGTGCTGGTCCTGCCGACCACGCCGCAGGGTGCTTTCGCGCATGGCGGCACGCCTCCCGCCAGCCAAGCTGACTTTACCGGCCTCGCCAACATGGCGGGCCTGCCCGCGCTCGCCTGCCCCGCCGGCAGGGATGCGGAGGGGTTGCCGGTCAGCGTGCAGTTGATCGGGCCTGCAGGCAGCGAGAGCCGCCTGATCGCGCTCGCACGTCAACTCGAATCCGCGCTTGGCGGCGCGGTCTTGCCGGAAGGAGTGGTCCCATGAAGATCATCGCGCTGTTCAATCTGAAACAAGGCGCAAGCCGCGGGGCTTATGAGGCCTGGGCACGCAGCCGCGACCTGCCCGACGTGCGCTCGCTGCCTTCGGTGCAAAGCTTCGAGGTGCTGCGGGCGACCGGCGTGTTGTTTTCCGAAGCCCGCCCCCCTTACGACTATATCGAAGTGCTGGACGTCAGCGCGCTCGACGCATTCCTTGGCGATTGCGGCAGCGACAAGGTGGCAAAGCTTGCCCAGGAGATGGGCGCGTTCACTGATGGCGCCACCTTCATCACCACCGAGGCGCTGGGATGAGCCGGTTCGCGGGCAAGACGATCGTCGTCACCGGCTCGGGCAAGCGCAAGGGGCTGGGCGAGGCCATCCTGCGGCGCTTTGCCGATGAGGGCGCCGCCTGCGTTGTCTCGGACGTGACGATCGACGCGGAGGCGGAGGAGATTGCTTCCGATCTGCGTTTCGGTGGGGCAGAGGTCGAGGCGGTCGCTTGCGACGTCAGCGACGCAGCGCAATGCCACGCGCTCGTCGAAAGGGTGATGGCGCGCTTCGGCCGGCTCGACATCTTCGTCAACAATGCCGGGATCGGTTTCATGATGAAGCCGCTGCTGGAGGTCGAGCCCGCCGATTGGGACAAGGTGCTCGCAGTAAACCTGTCCGGCGCCTTCTACTGCACACAGGCCGCCGCCCGCGCGATGATTGCAGGCGGACGGGGCGGGCGCATCATCAATATCGCCAGCCAGGCAGCCAAGACCGGCTTTCCGCACTTGCCGGCCTATGTGAGTTCCAAGCACGGCATGGTCGGGCTGACGCGGGCAAGCGCAGTCGAGCTCGGCGCGCACGGCATTACCGTGAACGCCGTCTGTCCGAACCACGTTACCACCGGCCTCGGGGCGCAGCAGAACGCCTATTTCTCAAGGCTGCTCGGCTTTTCGAGTGTCGAGGATTATCTCGCCAACATGGCGCGCAAAAACCCGATGGGGAGGCCGGGCCTCGCCAGCGACACCGCCGCCGCCTGTGCCTGGCTGGCCAGCGATGATGCCATTTACGTCACCGGCGAAGCGCTCAACGTCTCGGGCGGGGAGGAAATGCATTGATCCGGGAAGAGCGGCTCGACTGGCCGAACGGCGCGAAGATCGCGCTGTCCATCGTCGTCAATGTCGAGGAAGGCTCGGAAATGACGGTCGCGCGCGGCGACAAGGGCATGGAGCCGGTCGATGAGCTCGGCATCCACATCAAGGCGCCGATCCGGAATTACGGCAACGAGTCCAACTATCTCTACGGCATCAAGGCGGGCGCGCCGCGGGTGGCCAAATTGCTCCGCGACTATGGCGTGAAGGCGAGCTGGACGGTCGCAGCGATGAGCCTCGAAAACCATCCCGAGATCGCCGAGACGATCCGCGACCTGGGGCATGAGCCGGTCAGCCATGGCTGGCGCTGGATCCACCAGTTCAAGATGGACGAAGAGGCGGAGCGCGCCTTCATCCGACGCGCCGCGGACTCGATCGAGCGCACCACCGGCACCAGGCCCAAAGGTTGGCTGAGCCGCTATTTTCACACCGACAATACGCGCCGGCTGTTGATAGAGCAGGGCTTTGCCTACCACATGGACGATTATTCGGGCGACGTTCCCTTCTGGGACGGCGAGACGGTGCCCGGACGCCCGATCGTCATCCTGCCCTACCAGCTCGACACGAATGACATGAAGATGTGGACCGATCCGGCCTACACCCCCGCAGCCTGGCTGGACTATGCCCGCCACAGCTTCGACCAGCTCTACCGCGAAGGCGAGCGGGGCAATCCCAAGATGATGAGCCTGGGCCTGCATCTGCGCATCATCGGCCGCCCAGGCCGGATCTGGGCACTTGAACACTTCCTCCGCCACGTCCGCGCCTGCGAGGACGTCTGGGTGACGACACGCGCCGAGATCGCGGATTGGTTCGCGCGCGCGGTGCCAGCGTGAGCCTAGCGCTTGGAATCGAGGGTTCCATCGCCCGCCTGCGCATCGACCGGGCGCAGAAGCGGAACGCGTTCAACCAGGCGATGTGGGAGGCACTTCCCCGCCTGGTCGGGCAAGCCATGGCAGACCCCAAGGTCCGCCTGCTTGTACTCGAGTCCGCCACGCCCGGCATTTTCTGCGCCGGCGCGGACATCTCCGAGCTCCTCGACAAGTCACCGGACGCCAGCTGGCGCGCCGCGAACCATGCGGCGATCAACCGCGCCCAGTATGAACTCACGCGCGCGTCGAAGCCGACCCTCGCCTTCATCGACGGCGACTGTGTCGGCGGCGGCTGCGGTTTGGCACTCGCCTGCGACTTGCGCGTCTCGACGCCGCGCGCCCGTTTCGGCATCACCCCGGCCAAGCTCGGCCTTGTCTATCCGCTGCACGACACCAAGCTGCTGGTCGATCTCGTCGGCCCGTCCCAGGCCAAGCGGCTGCTGTTCACCGGCACGCTGATCGATGCGGACGAGGCGCTCAGGATAGGTCTGATCGACCGTATCGCCGACACCCCCGACGCCGAGGTCGAAGCGATCGCCGCCGCGTCGCCGCATAGCCAGCGCGAGACCAAGGCGATGATCCGCCGCATCCTCGACGGACAGACCGATGGCGACGAGGCGACCCGCGCCGCCTTCGCCGATGCGTTCACCCTACCGGACTTCCAGGAGGGGGTGCGCGCATTCACCGAGAAGCGGAGGCCGAGCTTTGGCAACTGATTTCCTGACCCATGGCCGGATCCTGGGCGGCGTGATCGCGACGCCCGATCTTGACTTGGCGCTGTCGGACTACCGCGACAGGCTCGGCCTGCAGCTGGTCGGGCAGGGCCCAGTCGCGCAGGTTCTGGCGGAAAGCTGGGGCACGCCGGGCGTCGCTGGCGCTCGCTCGGCAACGCTGCGGCCGGCGAGCGGCGCGCATTGCTTCATCCGCCTCGTCGAACAGCCGCTGCCGCCCGGCTTCCGCCCCACCCGCACCTTCGGCTGGGCCGCCTATGAGATGACGGTGCAAGACGTGTACGGCTGGCCGGACCGTCTCGCCGGCTCGGGCTTCGAGATCGTCGGCCCGCCCAAGCCGATCGAGGGCCTACCCTATTTCGTGCCGATGCAGGTCGTTGGCCGCGGTCGGGAAATGATCTATCTGAACCAGGTCGCCTGCGACACGCCCAGCTCCGACCTGCCAATGGCACAGTCTCCCACCGATCACATCTTCATCGTAATCCTCGCGACGCCCGATCGCGAGGCGGCAATGCGCTGGTACCAGCGCTGGCTCGGACTCGATGCCGGCGGCGTCTACACGCTCGAATATACGATGATCAACAAGGCCTTCGACCTGTCCGCGGGCACGCAATCGACGATATCCATGCTGCAAAAGGGTCGGCTGCCGATCATCGAAGTGGACGGTTATCCGCCCGCCGCGACCGAAAGGGAGACGAACGCCGGCATGCTCCCCCCCGGCAACGCACTGGTGACGCTGGCCGTGGACAGCCTCGATCTCGGCCTGCCTTTCATTGCCCCGCCGACGCGGCACGACGGCTCCCTCTATGGCGGCCGCCGGAGTGCGACCGTACGGGGACCCGCCGGGGAACTGCTGGAACTGGTCGAGCTCTAGGGAAGCAGCACCGTCGATCCGCTCGTCTTACGACCTTCCAGATCGCGGTGCGCCTGGGCGGCATCCTCCAGCCCATAGCGCTGCCCGACCGTGACCTTCACTTTGCCCGACCGGATCATCTCCCACAGCCGCTCCAGACCGGCACGGCGTTCTTCCGGCGTGGCATAGTAATCGAACAGCGTCGGCCGCGTGTTGTAGAGCGAGCCCTTGGTCGCGAGCACGCCCAGGTTGATCCCGCTGACAGGCGCCGAAGCATTGCCATAGCTGACGATCAGCCCGCGCCGGCCGGTCGCGTCCAGCGACGCCTCCCAAGTGTCCATGCCGACTCCGTCGAACGTCACCCGAACGCCGGCGTCGCCGGTCAGTTCGCGCACGCGCTTGGCCGTGTCCTCCCGCGTGTAGAGGATGACATGGTCGGCGCCCGCCTCGCGGGCAAGCGTGGCTTTTTCCTCGCTGGAGACGGTGCCGATTACTTGGGCGCCGACCGCCTTCAGCCATTGCACGAGGATAAGGCCGACGCCGCCGGCTGCGGCGTGGACGAGCACCGGCCAGGCGGCCTCCACCTTGGCGCAGCGCTCGACCAGAAACTCGGTCGTGCAGCCCTTGAGCAAGGCGGCGGCGGCGATCTCGTCCGAGACATCGTCGGGGATCGGCAGCAAGGCGTCGGCGGCAATGTTGCGTTCGCTCGCATAAGCGCCACGATGCGGGCCAAAGGTGCCGACCCGGTCACCGACTGCCCAACCGGTGACCCCGTCGCCCACGGCCTCGATGATGCCCGCCGCTTCAAGCCCGAGCCCGGAGGGCAGCTCGACCGGATAGATGCCGCGGCGGTGATAAGTGTCGATGTAATTGAGCCCGACCGCCGTCTGCCGGACCCTGACTTCGCCGTGTTCAGGCGGCGGCAGCTCCACGTCTGTCCATTCGATCACCTCGGGACCGCCGGTCCGCTCGAAACGTGCAATGCGCGCCATCATCACCTCACCAGATCTTGCCGCCAATCCATGTCCCTGCCGCCGCAAGGAAGGGCTGGATTTCAATATCCGCCCACACGCCCGCCGCGAAATAGGGATCGCTTTCCAGCAGCGAGCGTGCCTCGGCAGCGTCGGCCACGTCCAGCACGATCAGCGAGCCGATAATGACACCTTTGTCATCCTTCAGCGGACCCGCGACCGCGACCTGGCCCATGATCTGCTCGACCCGGGCGAAATGCGCCGCACGATGCGCATCCCTTTTCGCGGCGCTGTCCGGTGCATCGCGAGCGATGATCGCAAAGTGGGGCATCAGCTTGCTCCGTTGATCGAAGGCGCCTCGATCAGCAGCACGCGGCAGTCGGCAAGGCCCTCGCGCAGCTGCTTCGCCTCGCCATATTCCGGGCTGTTCCAGAAGGCGAGGGCGGCCGCACGGTCCGGCCATTCTGAGATCACCACGGAGCTCCCCTCGGCATCGTCGCCCTCCAGCACCAGCGCGCCCGGAGCCCGCAAGACGTAGCGTCCGCCGAACTTCGCCACGAGTTCAGCCGCGCGCGGAGCATAGCCGGCCAGGAACGCCGCCCGGTCCCGAATATCGGCAGTGACGATCAGATAGGCAGCCACACGAACCTCCTGTTGCAAGATTGCGACACTCTCGCCCTCGCTATCCATCCTCCGGATAATTTGTCTGGACAAATTTTGCTGCGAGTGGAAGCTTTGGAGTGAAACGAAATTAGGGGGAGATGCAAATGCGCGGCATTGGGAAGGCCATTCTGCTCGGGATGACGGCGCTGTCAGGGTCGGCCGCTTGGGCGCAGACGGATACGGCCGCAACCGAAGACCGCGGCGGCATCGAAGAGATCGTCGTTACCGCGCGCAAGGTTGAGGAGACGCTCGCTGACGCCCCCGTGACCGTGTCCGCCGTCACGTCCCGCCTGATCGAGGAACAGGGACTGCGCTCGATCGACGAGTTCGCGCGCCAGGCAACCGGCATCAGTTTCAGCCAGGCATTTGGCCGCTCGACGGATCGCCCGGTCATACGCGGCCAGTCGAACGTGCTTGCCGGCGTGCAGTTCGGCGTGGAGACGGGCGCCGCTTATTTCGTCGATGGCATCTATTATCAAGGCGACATTCAGGGCTTCGACCCGGAATCGATCGCTCGTGTTGAGATCATCAAGGGGCCGCAGTCCGCGCTATACGGACGCAACACCTATGCAGGCGCGATCAACTACGTGACCAAAGATCCGTCGGAGACGCTGACCGCCACGATCACCGGCCGCGCCGCCGAATACTCCGAGGCCGATATCCTCGGCTCTATCTCCGGTCCGATCCTCGGCGACAAGCTCGGCTTTCGCGCGGGCGCCCGCTACTACACTTATGGCGGCCAGTATCGGAACCAGCTGACCGGACGAAAGGTGGGGCAGGAAGAGACCAAGTCCGCCTATCTGACGCTCGTCGCCGAACCCACGGACGACATCCGCATCCGCCTGCGCGGCCAATATCAGGAGGACCGCGACGGCCCGCTCGCGCTCTTTCTCACCGGGGCCGAGAACAACAACTGCAAGCCCGGCTTCCGCTCCCTCGCCTTCCGCCAGCGCAACCTGCCGCCGCCGGCGCCCGGTCCGATCTTCCAGCCTTCGCTCTACGGCATCAGCAACAACAATAATCAGTATTTCTGCGGCGCCATTCAGCCGCGCCCCAACGGCGTGAGGCTCAACACCGACCCGGTGCAGACGGTCGGCTTCGGCGTGCGCGACGGCACGGCTTTCGACGGCATCGAGAACAAGCAGTTTCTCGCCTCCGCCATCGTCGATTGGGATATTGGCGGGTCGGGCTGGGTGCTTTCCAGCATGACCGGCTACCGCGACAACCGTAACCGGTTCGGGACGGACTCGGATCATTCGGAGGCCTTCTTCTTCCTCTTCCCGCCGATCCCCGGCCCGGAAGTGGAGCCTGCCTTCACCAACTCGAACCGCGACAAGACCTGGGACCTGAACCAGGAAGTCCGGATCACCTCGCCGCAGGACCGGGCGCTGAAGGGCATGATCGGCGCCTTCTATTTCAAGCAGGAGATCGAGACGGTCGACCTGACCTTCGCCAACCCAAAGCGTGGTGAACCTCTCGGCTCAAACAACTCGTCGATCTCGACGATTGAAAATGTCGCGCTGTTCGGCCTGCTCACTTGGGACGTGACCGAGCGGCTGAGCATCACCGGCGAACTCCGCTATTTCGAAGAGACCAAGCGCCTGATCGACCGTGTCGCGGCGACGTCGCAATTCTGCGCGGGCGTCGGACAGTCGCAGCGAACCCAGTTCGGCTTCACCGGCACGTGCCTGCCCAAGGGCAAGTGGGACGGCCTCGATCCGCGCGTCACGATTAACTTCAAGCCCAACGACGACCTGCTCCTCTACGCAATCTACGCGCAGGGGCGGAAGCCGGGTGGCTTCAACGGCACCGGCGGCCTGTCCGCGCTCGCCCAGACCGGCGAGGACCTGACGCTCTACGATCAGGAAACGGCGAAAGGCGGCGAACTCGGCGTGAAGTGGAACACGCCGGACGGTATGTTCGGCCTGACCGCGGCGGCCTTCTACAACCGCCTGTCTGACGTCCAGCTGACCCGCTCCATTCCGCCCTCGGCACCGGGGCAAACCACGACCTCCGTCGCCGTCAACACCGGCGACGCCCGTACGATCGGCTTCGAAGTCGAGGCCCGGATCGCGCCGGCCCGCGACCTCAACATCTATCTCGGCGGCAGCTTCACCGACGCGAAGTTCACCAAAGGCTGCGATTTCGACTTTTTCGTGCTGAACTCGGGCGGCCTGCAGCCGAACTTCAGCACGGCGAACCCGACCGCGGCCGGCCTGCCGCTCTGCAATATCGACGGCAAGCGGCTTCCGCTCGCCTCCAAATGGATCTTCAACGGCTCCATAAACTGGGAGCCGCCGATCACGGACGAGATCCGGCTGGTCGCGAACACCAGTTTCAGCCTGGAGGATCGCAAGTTCATCCAGACCGACAATCTCGCCTATGTGCCTGGTGCCTTCATCATGAACGCGCGGCTTGGCTTTAAGACCGACCGGTTCAGCATCGTCGCCTTTGCGCGTAATCTGACCGACGAGGACGCGCCGCCGCTCGCGACGCGCTGGTTCGACTATCGTTACGGTAACGGTGCGCGAAATCTGCCGGCTCCGGTGGGCGGTCTGCGCCTCGGTACGTTCGACGGCAAGGCGGCCGTGATCGACACCGGTGCGCCGCGCGCCTTCTTCACGGCCTTGCGTAAGGGCCGCACCTTCGGCGTCGAAGGCTCGCTGCGCTTTTGAAGTTTGGCCGCCCCGGCGTTCTGACCGGGGCGGCCGCTATTCAGTGGTTCGGCGCCTTGGCCGGCACATCGCCATTCTTCGCGTCGACCTTCTTCTTGAACACGGTCCAGGTGGTTTCGTTCGGCCGCGCATCGTCGCCCGGCGGCGGTGAGGTATAGGCCGGATAGTTGGCCGCGATTTCCTGCTTTAGCACGGCAGGCAGCTCGTCATAGCTTTTCAGTTTGGCGCCCATCGCGTTGAAGATGATCAGGCCCTGGCGACTGCCCATCTTCATCCACGGCATCCAGTTGGAGATGCGCACCCAGGACACGGAAGGATAGGCCGTCGGCTTGGACGTATCGAGCAACTCGTCGGCGCGCGCCGCAAAGTCGAAAATCTCCATCGCGTGATAGTCGTTACCGACATAGGCCTGATAGTCGCCGCCCAGCACATTGTGATAGAAGAGCGGCACTTCGAGCGGCATCTGCACCCAGGGGCCCATCCGCTTCATATTGACCGTATAGGGCTTGCCGTCGGCGCCAGTCGGAAAGCTCGGACGGCCGTTCACGGGATCGTTGGCGATGTGCATCACCTCCACCGTCTCACCGGTCCAGGGATTTTTCCATTCGCGCAGCACCTGGCCGGTCGCCGGATCGAGATAGAGCATGACCTCGCGGCTGACCTGGCGATAGCCTTTGCCGCGCTGCGGATCGGTGACGGCGACGCACTGGCGGATGTTCATGCCTTCGCCCGTGAAGAGCAGCCGGTCACGCTCGCCCTCGACGCGCGAATAGACCTTGCCAGACCAGTAATAGACCGCCGGCTGGCCGTCCTTCTCGCCGCATTGAGTGCGCTTGGAGATTTCCAGTGCATCCTCAGGCTTGCTCGGGTCGAGCATGCGCGCGGCGGTCGGCGTTGCGGCGGCGCCGGCCAGCAGCAACGCGGTGATCAACTTGGTCATTCAGACTCCCCTTCTCCTCGTCGCAAACAGGCTATCGTAGCGAGCGTCAAATGCAATATGTCCGGACAACTTTGAGGAGAGAGGGGTGATGCTGACGACGATCGGACTGGCGGCCGCGGCATTGCTGGCCGGCGAGGAGATACTCGACCGGGCCGCGGATGCGGCTGGGGGTGACGAGTGGCTCAATGCGAGGACCCTGGTACTGAGCGGAACGGCCGTCTTCTACGGACCGGCCGGTTCCGAGCCCCGCTCCCGCGCGACCGATTACCGCATGTGGCGCGTCTTCGATCCGGCTCGCAGCGCCGCCCATGGCGCCGAGGGCAAGGTCCGGATCCTCGCCTGCGACGGCAAGCGCCAGCTCTTCACCGTCGGCTATGACGGCAAGACTACGTGGACGGAGCGGGGCGTCACGCCCAAGGCAGAGGCCGATGCCTTCTGGGCGTCCAATTTCGGGTTCGGGATCATCCGCCACGCGCGCAAGCCCGGCTTCAAGGCGGAGCGGGTGCCCGACGACATCGTCGGCAACCACAGGCTCTATATGGTGCGCCTCACCGACCCGGCGGGCGGCACCACGCTCTTCGGCGTCGACAAGCAGAGCTTCGCCATCCGGCTGATGGGTTTCGCGAGCCCGCGCGGCTGGCATGTCCGCACCTATGACGATTTCTACCGCCTGCCAAACGCCCGCTGGCTCCAAGCGCGCAAGGTCACGCTCTACTATAACGGCGTCAAGGCGAACGAAGTGATGTGGCAGCAGGCCAGCGTCAACTTTCCGATCGACGATGCGCTGTTCGCACCCTCGTCCAAGCTCGCTTGCGGAGACGATCGATGATGCTTACCCTGCTCGCTGCCGCTGCGCTTGATCCGCCGCTGGAGGAATATGCGGCGCTGGCCACCGGCCACTTTTCGAGCGCCGCCCAACATCGCAGCGATCCGCGCTATGACGAGGTCGAAACGCGGGTGGTGCGGATCTGGCCGGAACGGACGGACGGCCTCTGGCTTTATCAGGAGCAGGCGATCGTCAATCAGCCTGGCAAGACGCGCGCGCAGGCGCTGGCCTCTCCCTATTTCCAGTTCGTCGCGAGGATCGTTCCGCTGAAATCCGGCAGCTTCAGGCGGGACAATCACCGCGTCCGCGAGGGCGCCCGCTTTGCCGGCGGCAAGACCGGCACCCTCACTCAGGCCGACCTGATGGAGGCGGGCTGCCACAACCGGATCGACCGCATCGCCGCCGCATGGTTCACCGGCACCACGGAAAGCTGCGCCAACCGCTACAAGGGCGCGGCCTCGATGCTCAGCCTGTCCGTCCTCACGAATGGCACCTATGTGAACTGGGATCGCGGCTTCGACCTGGTCGGCGCTCGCGTTTGGGGGCCGGAGGAGGGCGGCTATATCTTCGATCGAGTGGTGGAAGCTGATGTGAATAAGTCTCCGGCCAATTGAGCCTCTGCTGAGCTGATCCGGCATCCGCATAAGAGCGGTTCGTTCGTCCACTTTGCGCCTCTTATTGCAGTCCGGAGCTGCTCGCGAGAGTTAGCTTCATCGCGCAACTCGAACGCATAAACGCCAAGTGCTCAGACGCTTGATGCGCCTGACGAACCCCAGAGGTCCGTCTCGATGGGGTTGAGGCTCCTCATCGGCGGTGTCCGCCGGGCTCACAAGTTGGCGACATGCAAGCGCTAAACCTGTCCGGCTCCTAGCATTCTACTTGTTCTTTATACTGACAAGAGCGATCTGGTCCGGATGACCGCCAATCCGACTGCACAACGCGACCGCAAGATGACGTCCTCGACGATTGATGCCGAAACCGTCGCCGCGCTGGAGGCGATCGATGCGCGGCTCCGCTGGCTGTCCGCCTGGACCATTCACAACGCCAATCACCTGCGAGAAAGCCGTGATGGGCTGAAGGTCGGCGGGCATCAGGCCAGCTGCGCGTCCATGACGGCGATCATGGTGACGCTCTATTTTCACGCGCTCGGACCCAACGACCGCGTCGCGGTCAAGCCGCATGCAGGGCCGTTGCTGCACGCGATCCACTATATGCTTGGCAATCAAAGCCTCGACCAGCTCCAGCGCTTCCGCGGCCTGGGCGGGATGCAGAGCTATCCCAGCCGCACCAAGGACAAAATCCCGGTCGATTTCTCGACCGGCTCCGTCGGCCTGGGAGTCGCGATTACCGCCTTTGCCAGCCTGGTTCAGGACTATCTGATCGCCCACGGCCAGCTCGCCGAAGCCGATGCCGGCCGAATGATCGCGCTGATGGGCGATGCCGAACTCGACGAGGGCAATATCTATGAGTGCCTGATCGAGGCTTATAAGCACGATGTCCGCAACTGCTGGTGGATCATCGACTATAATCGCCAGTCGCTCGACGCAACCACCGCCGACCGCATGTTCCGCCGCTTCGACGACATCTTCGAGACCTGCGGCTGGCGCGTCGTCACGCTGAAGCATGGCCGGCTGCAACGCGAGACGTTCAGGCGGCGCGGCGGCTCGGCGCTCGAACGCTGGATCGATAACTGCCCCAATGCCGAATATGCCGCGCTCACCTATCAGGGTGGCGCCGCGTGGCGGACGCGCCTGGCCGCCGACATCGGCGACAAGCCCGGCATAGCCGATATCCTCGCATCCTTCGACGACGAGGGACTGCACCAGCTGATGACCAATCTTGGTGGCCATTGCGTCGAGACATTGGCCCAAGCGTTCGACGGCGCGAAGGACGACCGTCCCACGCTTTTCATCGCCTATACGATCAAGGGCTATGGCCTGCCCTTTGCCGGGCACAAGGACAATCACGCCGGCCTGATGAACCCGGGGCAGATCGCACAGCTGCGGGCCAGCCTGAGCATCGCCGAAGGGGCCGAGTGGGAGCCTTATGCAGGCTTAGGCGACAATGCGGCCTCTGCGTTGCGCGCGTTCGTCGAAGCCTCGCCGCTGAAGCAGAAGGTGGCCGATCGCGCCTTCGATCCAGTACCGGTGCCCGACCGCCTGCCGGTGCCGGAGGGCGCCGAGCAATCGACCCAGGCGGCTTTCGGCCGCATCCTGCTGGACCTCGCCAAGTCCGGCCATCCGCTTGCCGATCGGATCGTCACCACCTCGCCCGACGTGACGGTCAGCACCAATCTCGGCGCCTTCGTGAACCAGCGCGGCCTGTTCCGCCGCCAGGACCTGGCGGACGTCTTTCACCTGGCGAAGATCCCGTCGGCGCAGCGCTGGGCCGGACATAAGGCCGGGCAGCATATCGAGCTGGGGATCGCCGAACATAACCTGTTCCTGATGCTGGCGGCGCTCGGCCTGTCGGCGCCTTTGTTCGGCACGAGGCTGATGCCGATTGGCACCGTCTACGATCCGTTCATCGCACGCGGTCTCGATGCCCTGAATTACGCCTGCTACCAGGACGCACGCTTCCTCTTGGTCGCGACACCGTCCGGGCTGACGCTGGCGCCGGAGGGCGGCGCGCACCAGTCGATCAACACGCCGCTGATCGGCATGGGCCAGCCGGGTCTCACCTACTACGAGCCCGCCTTTGCCGACGAACTTGCGCTGATCATGCGTGACGCTTTCGCCCGGATGCAGGCGCCCGACGGTGGCTCCACCTATCTGCGCCTCTCGACCCGCAGCATCGCCCAGGTCGATCGCGAGGACGATCGCTGGCAAGAAGGCGCGCTGAAAGGCGGCTATTGGCTGAAGGCGCCCGCGCCGGGAGCGGAGGCGGCGATCGTCTATGCCGGAGCGCTCGCGCCTGAAGCGCTCGCCGCCTGGGAGGCGCTCAAGGACGATATGCCCGGCCTCGGTCTGCTCGCGGTGACCTCGCCCGACCTGCTGCACCGCGGCTGGAGCGCCGCGCGCGCCGCGCGCTGGACGGCGGAGCGGGGAGCGGAGAGCCATGTCGCGCGGCTGCTTGGAAGCCTTAGCCCGACGGCCGGCCTGATCACGGTGATCGACGGTTCGCCTTCAGCCCTGTCCTGGCTGGGCGGCGTGCGCGGCCAGCGGGTCAGCCCGCTCGGCACCGACCGCTTCGGCCAGACGGGCGACCTGCCCGACCTCTACCGCACCTACCGGCTGGATGCCGATGCGATCGTGGAAGCCGCGGCCGAGCTGTTCCTTTAGAGCCGCGGCTGCCCTTTTTCGACGAAACCGTGATGCACCCGCCAGGCTGGCGCGTTAGGCAGGGTTATGGCCGACGTACAGAGTAGCAGCGCACCCAGGATCATCCGACGCGAGGATTATCGCCCGCCCGCGTGGCGCGTGCCCGACATTGCCCTGGAGTTCGAACTCGATCCGGCACGAACCATCGTGCGGGCGCGACTGGCGGTCGAGCGGGCGGGCGAGGGGCCCTTGCTGCTCGATCATGGCGGACAGGAAATGCTCGCGCTGCGCATCGATGGCGCGCCTGCCGACTGGCGTGACGAGGATGGCCGGATCGCGATCGATCTTCCCGGAGCGACGCACCTGATCGAGACCGAGTGCGTGCTCGCGCCCGAGATCAACACTGAGCTGATGGGGCTTTACGCCTCGGGCGGGCTGCTCTGCACCCAATGCGAGGCGGAAGGCTTTCGCCGCATCACGCCGTTTCCGGACCGTCCTGATGTGCTGTCGCGCTATCTGGTGCGGATGACCGCCGATAAGGCGCGTTTTCCCGTATTGCTGTCGAACGGCGGCCGGATTGGAGGTGGCGACCTACCGGACGGCCGTCACTGGGCGGAATGGCGGGATCCATTCCCGAAGCCCAGCTATCTGTTCGCTGTGGTGGCAGGCGACCTGAAGGCCAATCGCGACAGCTTCACGACGATGAGCGGCCGCAAGGTCGAACTCGGGATTTGGGTGCGGGAAGCCGATGTGCCGAAGACCGCGCATGCGATGCAGGCGCTGAAGGACGCCATGGCGTGGGATGAGCGCGTCTATGGCCGCGAATATGATCTGGACATGTTCAACATCGTCGCCGTCGCCGATTTCAACTTCGGCGCGATGGAGAATAAGGGCCTCAACATCTTCAACTCGCGCTACATCCTCGCCGACCTGGAGACCGCAACCGACGCGGACTTCGACGCGATCGCGGCCGTGGTGGCGCACGAATATTTCCACAATTGGTCCGGCAACCGGATCACCTGCCGCGACTGGTTCCAGCTGTCCTTGAAGGAAGGCTTCACCGTCTTCCGCGATCAGCAATTCTCAGCCGATCATGGTTCGGCGGCCGTCAAGCGGATCGAGGATGTGCGGGTGCTGCGCGCCGCGCAGTTCCCCGAAGATTCCGGGCCGCTCGCCCATCCGGTGCGGCCCGACAGCTTCATCGAAATCAGCAATTTCTACACGGCGACCGTTTATAACAAGGGTGCCGAGCTGATCCGGATGATGCACACGCTCGCCGGACCCGAGCGTTTCCGGCGCGGCACCGATCTTTATTTCGATCGGTTCGACGGCCAGGCGGTCACCTGCGATGATTTCGTGGCTGCGATGGAGGAGGGCGCGGGGCTCGACCTGTTCCGCTTCCGCCGCTGGTACGAGCAGGCCGGCACGCCCAAGGTGTGCGCGAGTGTGCGGAGCGAGGGCGCGGACACGGTGGTCGCCCTGCATCAGCATGTGCCGCCGACGCCGGACCAGCCGGCCAAGCAGCCGATGCCGATCCCCTTGCGCATTGCCCTGTTCGGCGCGGAGACGGGCCGCAAGCTGGGCGAAGAGCGGCTGGTGGTGCTGGAGGAAGCGGAGGCAGAGCTGCGCTTCTCCGGCCTCTCCGAACGGCCTGTGCTGTCGATCAATCGCGGCTTCTCCGCGCCGGTGATCGTCGAGAGCGACCGCACGCCTGCCGACCTGGCGCTGCTGTCGGCGCACGACGACGATCCGTTCGCGCGCTACGAGGCACTGCAGCAGCTGATGCTCGACACGCTGATCGTCCGTATCGGCGGCGGTGAGGGCGATCAGTCGGCGGTCGTGGAGGCGGTGCGGCGGACCTTGACCGATCCGGCGCTCGACAAGGCCTTCATCGGCGAGGCTGTGCTGCCGCCGTCCGAGGCGTTCATCGGCGATCAGATGAGCGTGGTCGATCCCGAAGCCATCCACAAGGCGCGCGAAGGGCTGCGCCAGCTGCTCGGCCGGGAGTTGCAGGGCGCGTGGCGTGAGGCTTATCTCGGCAGCGCGTCCAACCGCTTCGAACTGACGCCGGAGGCGAAGGGCGCCCGGCGGCTGCGCAGCGTCGCGCTCGGCTTCCTGATGGCCGGAGGAGCCGAGGACGCGCCCAGTCTGGCCCAGGACCAGTTCCGCGGTGCGACCAACATGACCGATCGCTACGGCGCCTTGAACGTGCTCGTCAGCACCGACGGTGCCGAGCGCGATGAGGCGCTGGCCGCCTTCTACGATCGCTACCGCAGCGATGCCTTGGTGCTCGACAAATGGTTCACCGTTCAGGCGCTGTCGTCACGTTCTAGCGTGTTCGACGACGTGTTGCAGCTCGCCCAACACCGCGACTTCGCCCTCACTAATCCAAACCGGGCGCGTGCCCTGGTCGGCGCCTTTTCCGCCAATCAGCGCGGGTTCCACAGCGGGGGTGAGCGGAGCTATCGCTTCCTCGCCGACACGATCCTGCAACTGGACGCCATCAACCCGCAAACGGCCGCGCGCTTTGTCGCGCCGCTCGGCCGCTGGCGCCGCTTCTCGCCCGATCGGGGCGCGCTGATGCGGACGGAACTGGAACGCATCGTCGGCGCGCCCAAGCTGTCGAAGGACGTCTTCGAACAGGCGAGCAAGAGCCTGGCTTGACCTCAGCGCGTCATCGCGAGGAGCCCTTCGACGCCGCCTGCGGCGTTGCTCAGGATAAACTGCGGCTCCGCCGCAGCGACGAAGCAATCCAGAGCAGCGGGCGCAGGACTGGATTGCTTCGCTTCGCTCGCAATGACGGACGAAACGCTATTTCAGCCAATCCGCCACTTCGACCGCGACCTGATTTGCGGCCTGGTTGAGCGCCACCCCCACGGCCGCTGCTTCGATCTCGGTCACCGGCACGCGCGCTTCGAAGCGGCGGGTCTGGATGGCGGTACCGCGCGCAACGGCGGCGTCGAAGGTTACGACCGCGCTTTGGCTCGCCTCGTCGATGCCGAAAGCCTGGAGCTGCCCGGTCACGCGCGTGCCAGGGTCGAAGCTGAACTGGCGGGCGGAAAGCACCGGTCGCCCTGTGCGCGCGGCAATCACGTCTGAGAGCAGACGCTGGAACAGCCGCGCCGGCGGCTCCACCCATTGCGCTTCCTTCACATAGGCGACGGCGGTGGCGCCGCTGCGCACCGGCACGCGGTTGCTGGCGAGTTCGGCGGGGACGGTGGGGGTGAGCACCGATATCGCCTCTCCGGCCGCGACGCTCTGCGCGGTGCCGGGTGCAATGGTCTGTGCAGGCGTCAGGCGCAGCAGTTCCTCCGGCGGTTTGGCACCGAAGCTGATGCAGCCCGAAAGGGTCACGAACATGAGCAAACCAAGAACCGTTCGGTTCGAGCGAAGTCGAGAAGCGCGTATCTCGACTTCGCTCGATACGAACGGATGCTTTGGCTGGCGCATCATAATCCTCATTTCGGCTCATAGTCGGGAAGTTTGGGGCTGCCGATCAGCGCACCGGCGCCGCCCTGGTTCAACCGCTCGGCGATCCCGCTGAGCGATTCCGACATGTCTCTCAGGTCACGGATCAGGAGGCCAACTTCAGGCAGCGTCTGTTTGGAGAAGGCCTGCACGCCCGGTCGGGCGTCGTTCACGACCGCATCGAGATTGTCGAGACTGCCCCGAGCCCGGTTGATGGTCGCACGCAGGTCGGCGACCAAGGGGCGTCCCTGCTCGTCGAGCAGCTGGTTCGTGGTGCCCGCCAGCTTGCCGATCTGCTCGGCGGCGTTCCCCGCCTGTTGGATCGCCACCCGTGTCTCGGCAATGGTCGCGGCGATCTCCGGCCCGCGGTTGGCAAGGTCCCCACTCAGCCGATCGACATTCTTCAGAATATTGCCGAGCGACTCCTGGTTGCGGTCGTTGAGCAGCATGCTCAGCCGCTCGGTCAGCGTCGACAGGCGCTCGAGCAGTTGCGGCGCGCTGTTGAGCAAGGCGCCCAAGCCGCCCGCCTGGGTCGGAATCACCGGCGCGCCGGCCGGCCCGATCTCGGTGATCGGCGGCGCGCCCCGTTGCGCGCCTTGCAGCAGCAGCGTTGACACACCGGTGAAGCTGCCCTGGATGCTGGCGGTGGTGCCGATCAGCACCGGCACGTCCTCGGCGATCGCGATACGCACGCGGACGAACTCCGGATTGTCCTTCCAGATCTTGATCTCTTCGACCTGGCCTGCAGGCACGCCGCGATAGCTAACTGCCGAACCCCGCGCGAGGCCTTCGACGGACTGCTTGAAGAAGATGTCATAGACCTTCTGCTCAGTGTCGGCGACACGGGCGAGCCAGATGGTGAAGATGGCAGTGGCGATGAGCAGGATCAGCACCACCGATCCGACCAGTACGTGGTTCGAGCGGGTTTCCATCAGCCTTGCACCTTAGCTTGTTCCCGCCGTTCCTCGGCCTGCGCCGCCAGCCGCCCACGCGGCCCTTTGAAATATTCCTGAATCCACGGGTGGTCCAATGCCAATAGTTCCGGGATCGTTCCAACCGCGATCACTTTCCGGTCCGCCAAGACCGCGACCCGGTCGCAAATGGCATAAAGCGTGTCGAGATCGTGAGTGATGAGGAAGACGGTCAAGCCTAGCGTGTCGCGCAGGCTCCGCGTAAGCTCATCGAAGCGGGCAGCGCCGATCGGGTCCAAGCCAGCGGTGGGCTCGTCAAGGAACAGCAGCTCTGGATCGAGCGCGAGCGCACGGGCGAGCCCCGCGCGCTTTTTCATGCCGCCCGACAGCTCGGCCGGGTATTTGGGCCCTGCTTCGGCCGGGAGCCCGGTCATCACCACCTTATAGGCCGCGATCTCGTTCAACAGTTCCTGGGAAAGGTCGGGATAGAATTCCTTCAACGGCACCTGGACATTTTCGGCGACCGTCAGCGTCGAAAACAGCGCGCCGCCCTGGAACAGCACGCCCCAGCGCTTGCGGACGTCCACCGTATCGTCCTCGTCGCGGTCGAGCATCGGTTCGCCGAAGACTTCGACCTCGCCCTGATCCGGCACCTGCAGGCCGATGATCGAGCGCATCAGCACCGACTTGCCGGTTCCCGAGCCACCGACCACGCCCAGGATCTCGCCGCGGCGGACTTCAAGATCGAGCCCGTCATGCACCACCTGCTCGCCGAAGCAGTTCTTCAGCCCGTGCACCCGAATGATCGGTTCGGCGCTCATATCCAACCGATCCGTTCGAAGAAAACTGCGAAAAAGGCGTCGATGACGATCACCAGGAAGATGCCCTGAACCACCGCGGCGGTGGTGCGCAGCCCGACCTGCTCCGCGTCGTTTTCCACGTTCATGCCCTGGTAGCAGCCGGTCAGCGCGATGATCGCGCCGAAGACGGGCGCCTTGACCAGCCCCACGTAAAGGTCGGTGATCGGCACCACTTCGCGCAGCCGCTGCACGAATGAAACCGGCGGGATGTCGAGCGAGATCCAGCAGAAGATGCCGCCACCCACGATCGCGATCAGCGACGCGTACATGCCGAGCAACGGCATCATGATCACCGATGCGAGCACGCGCGGCAGCACCAGCGCCTCCATCGGCGACACGCCGATCGTGCGCATCGCGTCGATTTCCTCGGTCAGCTTCATCGTGCCGAGCTGCGCCGCGAATGAGGAGCCGGAGCGGCCGGCAACCATGATCGCGGTCATCAGCACCCCAAGCTCGCGCAGGGTGATGCGGCCGATCAGGTTGATCGTCAGGAACTCGGCGCCATAGGCCGCCAGCTGCACCGCGCCTTGCTGCGCGATGACGATGCCGATCAGGAAGCTCATCAAGCCGATGATGCCGAGCGCCGAGACGCCCACGACCTCGAAGCGCTGGATCACCGCATTCCAACGAAAACGCCGCGGGTGGCGGATAACCGATCCGGCAGAGACCACCATCGCGCCGAAAAAGGCGAGCAATCCCAACAAGGTGCGGCCGGCGGTCGACGTCGCCGCGCCAATCTCCTCTAGCACCCGCTGGAAGGAAGGCTTTGGGTCCGGCCGCACCTGCACCGGCTCGTGCGCCCGATCGACCTCGTCGATCAGATGCTGTGCCTCCGGACTGGCTCCCGTCAACTTGGCGCCCCGTTCCTCGGCGAAGCGGCTGACAAGATAGGCGCCGATGGTATCGATCCGCTCCGCCCGGCTCAGATCGACGGTTGCGACCGGGCCATCCACCGCCTTCAGCCGGTCCGGCAGGTCACGCACCCGGGCCAGTGTCAGCGAGCCCGTGAATCGGACGACGCGCCCCCCGGCGTCGGTTTCCTCTACGAAATCGGCGGGCGCGGTCATCTCGTTACCAGTGCGAGATAATCCGCAGCCGAGCAAGCTGTTCCCGCCTACACCGCCGCAAGCGCCTGCTCGAAGTCTGCAATCAGGTCGTCGGGATCCTCGACGCCGATCGATATGCGCACCAAATTGTCGGTGATGCCGAGCGCCTGTTTGCGCGCTTCGGGCACCGACAAATGGGTCATCCCGGCGGGGTGCGAGGCCAAAGTCTCGGTGCCGCCCAGGCTCACCGCCAGTTTGGCGATCTTCAGCGCGTCCAGGAAGCGGAAAGCTTCCGGCTCGCCCCCTTTCAAAAATAGCGAGAATGTCGAGCCGGCGCCGGTGCAATGGCGCTGGTAAATGTCCGCCTGCCGGTCGCCTTCCAGGAAGCCGAGATAGCCGACATGCTCCACCTTTGGGTGGCCGCGCAGGAAGCCGCAGACCTTCTGGGCATTCTCGCCGGCTCGGCTCATCCGCAGTTCCAGCGTCTCCAGCGAACGCAGCAGCATCCAGGCGGTGTTCGGATCGGTGATCGTGCCAATCGTGTTGCGCATCAGCCGGATCGGGTCGATCAGCTTCTTGGCGCCAAGCACGCCGCCCGCGACCAGATCGCTATGGCCGCCCGCATATTTGGTCAGCGAATAGACGACCAGATCGGCGCCATGCTGCAGCGGCTTGTGCCACAGGGGCCCGAGGAAAGTATTGTCGATAGCAATCGGAGGCGCGTCCGGGCCGGTGCCGAAGATCGCGTCGCGGCTGGCGGCGACCGCCTGCACGTCGACCAGCGCGTTGGTCGGGTTGGCGGGGCTTTCGAGATAGATGAGCGCGACGCGTCCCGACGCGGCCTTTTGCAGCACCTGGTCGATCTCCTCGCGCGTAGCGCCGGCGGGGAAGTCCAGCCAATGGACGCCGAAGCGCCCGAGGATGCGGGCGATCAGCGTCTCGGTCGCGGCATAGAGCGGCCCTGAGTGCACGATCGTGTCACCCGGCTTCACCATCGACAGGAACAGGGTCGCGATCGCCGACATGCCGGACGAGAAGGAGAGGGCGTCTTCCGCATCCTCCCACACCGCCAGCCGGTCTTCGAGGATTTCCTGGTTCGGACCGTTGAAGCGCGAATAGACCAGCCCCTCGGCGCCACCTGGCCGCTTGCCGGTCACCCCTTCGAAGTGGCGCTTGCCCGCAGCGGCATTCTCGAAGACGAAGGTCGAGGTCAGGAAGATCGGCGGCTTCAGCGAGCCTTCCGACAGCGCCGGATCAAAGCCATGACCCATCATCAGAGTCGCCGGCTTCAACTTGTGGTTGCCGATCATGTCGACGGCTGGCTTCGGCTTGCGGCGTGGCGTCGGCGCGCCAGACAGCTCGGCTTCGGTTTCCTTGGTCATGCGAGAGGCTCCGATCTTCTTCGTTGCGCGTCCTCTAGCGCTGCCAACGCTAAGGCGCGAGGCCGATAAGGCTGATCTGCCGCCCATAGTCGGGTTCGGCCCGGTGGGTAGCCCGGCGGAAGCTGAAGAAGTGGTCAGCATCGGCATAGGTGTCCAGCCCGAGCGCGTCGACGCGCGCCACCCCCGCGGCGGCTAGTCGCGCGGCGACATAGCCCTCCAGGTCGAACAAGTGGTGGCCCGGCTTGCCGGCCGTGAAGAACCGCTCGTTCGCCGGGTCCGCCTCCTCGAAGCGACGCACAAAACCGTCGTCAACTTCGTAGGACGGCCGCGCGATGCAGGGGCCGATCGCCGCGACGATGCGGTCGCGTTTGGCGCCAAGCTTTTCCATCGCTTCAATCGTCGCCTCGGTGACGCCGGAGAGTGCGCCTTTCCAACCCGCATGTGCCGCGCCGACGATACCCGCCTGCACGTCCGCGAGCAGCACCGGTGCGCAATCGGCTGTGAGGATGCCGAGCAGCAGGCCGGGCCGGTCGGTCACCAGCGCGTCGGCCTGTGGGCGCTCGGCAAAGGGCCAAGGCTCCGCGACGACGCAGGTCGGCGAATGCACCTGATAGACGGTCACGAGCTTCGATCCGGGCAGCACCGCCTCGACGGCACGGCGCCGATTCTCCTCGATTGCCGCCGGATCGTCGCCCGATCCGGTGCCGACGTTCAGGCCCGAGCAGACGCCCTCGGATACGCCGCCGCGCCGCCCGAGAAACCCATGCGGTATCCCGTCCAGCAGCGCCGAACGGATCGCCTCGATCGTCACAGCGGCAGCCGCATGATCAGGTCGCGGTCGATCTGTTCGCCCATCGGGAACTCGTAATCGCCCACATGCACGAAGCCGATCTTCTCGTAGAAGCGCATCGCGCGCGGATTATGCTCCCAGACAGTAAGCAGCAGCTCATCGGCGCCCTGAGCCCTGGCCATTTCGATCGTCCAGTCCATCAGCGTGCGCGCTACGCCTGCGCCGCGCACGGCCTGAACCGTGTAGAGCTGGCTGAGCTGGCGCGCCCTCGGCCCGAAATTGCCTTGCGGCAGCCATGGCATCGACAGCTTCGCATAGCCGACGATCACTCCTTCCCGGCAGGCGAGCCGGAAGCGATGGCCGGGATCGCTCAGATGCCGGATCAGATCGCCGGTCGGGCCATAGGCCTTCGCCAGATAGAGGGCGATATCCTCGGCCGAACCGCTATGGCCGAACGTCTCCAGCCACACGGCGCGGGCCATAGCGTCGAGTTCCGGGCCGTCTTCAGGCCGCGCGTCGCGATAGTCGATCATGCCTCGAACCCGGCAGGCTGCGGCCAGCTCGGTGCGGCTAGCGCCAGCGTCTTGAACAACGTCCCCATCTGCTCCGTGCCCGTCAGCCGTTCTACGGCGCCCGCAATCTCTTCGCGCCGCTCAGGAGCGCCTGCCATGAGCCGCTCCGCCCGCGACCATATGCCCATCCGCTCCAACCACTCACCCTGGCCGATCGGCCCGAAGCTCAGCGCTCCTTCCGCCCGCGCAGCCTCGGCGAGGGTCGCAAAATCGACATGGGCGGTGAGGTCGCGCTCCCCGGGCTCTTCGAACGGGTTGGCATACTCGTGCGCACGCACCGCCTGCAGCGTGTCGCCGATCGCCGGGCCTTCATAGCCATAGTCGACGATCAGCGCCGCGCCTCCCTGCGTCGCGAGCCTGTGCCCGATCCGGCGCGCGATCGCTGCGGAAGCAGGCGAAGTCTCGATGATGCTGCCCGGGGGCGCCTCGCGCAGCGCGTCAGGCAGGATGTCATCGAGGGGCGGTCCGCTCGCGACGGGCACGAACAGCGGGTTCGCCCAGGTGACATGCCGCTCCCGCCAGCCACTGGCGGCGCGGACGAGCTGGCGCACGGGCAGGGCATCGAAGAACTCGTTGGCGACGATCAGCAGCGGCCGGTCGCCCGGTAGACCGTCGACGTCGTCGTGAAACGTCGCGCCCGGGCAACGCTGCTGCTGCTGCTCGCGAAGCGAGGGACTGGTTTCAACCAGATGGACGGGCGGAAAGAGCTCGGCGCTGCGCATCGCCCTGAGCGCGTCCGCTGCCAACGTGCCGCGGCCAGGCCCGAGCTCTACATAATACACGTCCGGCTTGCCCGCGCGCAGCCAGAGATCGGCTAGCCACAGACCAATCAGCTCGCCGAACATCTGACTGATCTCCGGCGCGGTCGTGAAGTCCCCGGCCGCACCCAGCGGATCGCGAGTCGCATAATAGTGCCGGTTCGCCGCCGCCATGAAGTGGGCGATCGGGATCGGACCCTGGATCGCGATCGCCGCGGCAATGGCATCGGCGCAGGTGACGGGGGAGGAACCCATGGGCGCCCCCCTATTCGCTCGTCCCGAGAGAAGTCGAGGGGCGCCCGTCCAGAATTCGGTGCTACGCCCCTCGACTACGCTCGGGACGAGCGGAGATTAGTCAAGCCGCGGCGCCGCCGCATCGCAGCACCCGCCAGGCCAAAGCCCGCGATCATCATCGCCCAGGTCGCCGGTTCGGGAACCAGGCCGGCGGCATCGACGCCAGAAATCTTGAAGGCGTAGATGGTGGTCGGGATCAGCGCATAGCCGGCCGGGCAGGCGCCGCCGAGCGGGACCTGGATGCTCCCCGAGCCGGACTTGGCGCAAACGTCGAACTGCACGTTGGACCCGTTTTGCGTGACCGAAAAGTCGTTGTCCGACACTATGTACATGGCGATGCTGCCATCGGTGAGGCGCGGGCCGAAGGTCAGGCCTTCCAGCTTCTCGACCGAGTTGAGGCCCGCTGCCACCAGCGCCGCCTGCACGTCCACGAACAGCTCTTTCTGCACCGCCTTGGCGCCCGCCGGCAGCAGGCCGCCCGGCAGCACGTCGCCGGAGATGTCGGTCGCGCCATCGAGGCGGATCCGATAGACGCGCTTGGTGCCGATCGGATCGGGATCGGCGCTGTTTTCTTCGACGCCCAGTCCGCGATTGTCGCGCTCGATCACCAGGAAGCTGCCGTCCGACAGGGCCGTAATCGACGACACGCCGATATTGCGGCCCTGCGCGTTGGCGCCGAAGTCGCGATTGGTGCCGGGGATGCGGGCGTTGATGTCGGAGAGGCTTTCCAGCTCATAGGTATATTGGCCGGTCGACTGGCCGCTCGCCACGTCGAACTCGACAATGCGCAGGAAGCGGCCGCGGCGACCGTCAGGGTTGCCTTCATTGACCAGCGGGTCCTGCAGGATCGCATAGGCCTTGCTGCCGTCGGGAGAGACGGTCAGGCCTTCATAGCCGCGATTGTCCTGGCGGCCGGCGGCGATGGTCGGGCGGCCGTTCACATAGTCGACCTGCCCGCCAGCGGTCTTGGGCACCAGATTGGCGGGCACTTCAAACGCACGCAGCTTCTTGCCGTTTGCATCGAACTCATAAACGGACGGGCCATATTCGTCGGCGATCAGATAATTGCCGTTCGGCAGCCGGTGAAAGCCTTCGGAGTCGAAGGAACGGCCAAGCGTCGCCACATTGCCGGCGGCGATCTGCGGATTGAGGCCGGTCAGGTTATTGCCGTCCACGTCCTTCAGCAGCGTGGTGCCGACGACCTTGTGGCTGGTGATCGCGCCGGTCGTGAAGTCGATGCCCAGCTTCATCTCGTTGACGCGGGGGGTGAAGGGCAGCACGCCGCCACCGGGTCCGCGATCGGTGATGCCGTAGAATTTGCCGTTGCCGAACACCCAGTCCGAACCGAAGCTCAACCGGTTCTGCGCGCCGCTCGCGCTCTCGCCCGACAGGTCGATGGTGTCCGCCGCCACTTCATATTTGCCGACGAACTGAATGGCCGCCTGAGCGGAGCCCGCCGTGAGGAGTGCGGAGGTAACGAGAAGAAGACGCCCGAGTCGCATGGTTCACCCCTGTTTCCGTGAGGGGTGCGCCAGAGCAGGCCTGCGTGACGCCGTGGTTAACGATTCATTACGTCCGCGTGTCAGGCCACGCTCTGCCCGCCCGCGATCGGCTCCACCCGCTGGCGCCGGCCCTTGGCGGTGGCGATCAGATAGGCGCCGCCGATGATCAGCGGCAGACTCAGGGTCTGGCCCATTGTCAGGCCCCAAGACAGGTTCTCGAGGCCTGCATCGGGGCTGCGCAGCCGTTCCACGGCGACTCGCACCAGGCCATAGCCGAGCGCGAACACGCCGACGAGCTTGCCGGGCTGGTAGCGCGCATCCGTTTTCCAGAACAGGAACCAGAGGATCGCGAACAGCAGCAGCCCTTCGCCTGCGGCCTCGTAGAGCTGACTTGGGTGGCGCGGTTCCGGTCCGGCGCGGGGGAAGACGATGGCCCAGGGCACGTTTGTCGGTCGGCCCCAGAGCTCGCCGTTAACGAAGTTGGCGAGGCGCACCAGGAAGATGCCCGGCGGCACCGCGCAGGCGACATAGTCCATCACCCGCAGTAGGTTCAGGCCGTGCTTGCGCGCCGCATAGACCAGCCCCAGCACCACGCCGATCAGCCCGCCGTGGAAGGACATGCCGCCTTCCCAAAGCTGCAGCACTTCGAGCGGGCGGGCGAGCATCTCGGGCTTGTAGAACAGCACATAGCCGATCCGCCCGCCGAGGATGATGCCAAGCGTCACGTAGAAGACCAGGTCGTCGGCATGGCGCTTCGCCATCGGCGCGCCGGGCTGGTTCAGCAGCTTCAGCAGATACCACCAGCCCGCGAAGATGCCGACAATATAGCCCAGCGAATACCATTTGATCTGGAAGAAGCCGAGATCGAGCGCGACCGGGCTCAGGCCCAGCTGATCGAAGTGAAGATAGCCGGCGGCAGCGGCGAGAAACGGCAGGATCAAGGCTTTCCCCCAGCGATTTGCGCCTGCATAGTGTGCGGCAAAAGAGAAGGCGAGGGGATAGGATGCCGTCGGAACTGGACCTGAAGCTCGACGCGATCATGGACGGGCTGACCGCGCCCGGCGGCATGATGACGCTGACCACCTATGAGGATCACGGCGTCACCCTGCCGATGATCGCGACCGCGCCGCCCGCGCTCTCCTACTATTTCGCGCACTTTTGCGCTCAGCATGGCGACAAGGATTTCCTCGTCTGCAACGATGAGCGGCTGAGCTTCACTCAGGTCTATGAGCAGGCTCGCGCGGTCGCCGGCGCCCTGGTCCAGGGCTTCGGCGTACAGCGCGGCGACCACATCGGCATCGCCGCGCGCAACGCGCCCGGCTGGATCGTGCTCTATATGGGCATTTTGATCGCCGGCGGCGTGGCCACTCTGCTCAACGGCTGGTGGACCGGCCCAGAACTCGCTGACGGTATCGACGAAAGCGACACCAAGCTCGTCTTCGCTGATCCGCCGCGCGCCAAGCGCCTTGCCGAAACCCGGCATAGCGCCGAGGTCGTGGTGGTCGATGTCGGGCTGCCGATCGCCCAGGCCATGGCGCCGGTGCTCGCCCGTGGCGGCGCCGAAACCGAGCTGCCGATGCTCTCCGGCGACGACATCGCGACCATCCTCTTCACGTCAGGCTCGACCGGCCAGTCCAAAGGCGCCATCTCGACTCACCGGGCTGTCGTGCAGGGCACCTTCAACTATCTCGCGCAGACCTTGATGACGCTGCAGCTGGCGACCGAAATGGGCATGGCGCCGACGCTCCAGCCTTGCACGCTGCTGAACGTGCCTTTGTTCCACGTCACCGCCGAAGTGCCGGTGATGCTGCAGAGCTTCGCCATGGGCCGGAAGCTCGTCATCATGCAGAAATGGGACGCCGAAGAGGCGATGCGGCTGATGGAGCGGGAAAAGGTCACCTATTTCGTCGGCGTGCCGCTGATGAGCTTCGAAATTCTCACGCACCCAAACCGGAAGGACTACGACCTCTCCTCAGTGATGGACTTCGCCGCCGGCGGCGCTCCACGACCGGTCGAGCATGTCAAGCGCATCGACGAGGAGATGGGAGGGGCCAAGCCGCTGATCGGCTACGGCCTGACCGAGACCAACGGGGTCGGCTGCGGCAATTTCCGGGACAACTATCTAGCCAAGCCCAACTCGACCGGCCGCGGTTCACGTCCGCTGGTCGATCTCGCCATCCTGGACGATGCCGGCCGGCCGGTGCCGCAGGGCGAGCGCGGCGAGGTGTGCATCCGTTCGATCTGTAACTTCACCGAATATTACAAGAATCCGGATGCGACCAAGGCGGCCTTCACGGATGACCGTTACTTCCGCACCGGCGACATCGGCTATCTGGACGAGGACGGCTATCTGTTCATCGTCGACCGCAAGAAGGACATCATCATCCGCGGGGGCGAGAATATCAGCTGCCAGGAAGTCGAAGCGGCCATCTACGAAAGTACCGACGTCGCCGAGGCCGCCGTGTTCGGCCTGCCGGACGAACGCTTCGGCGAAGTGCCGGGCGCGGTGGTCCATCCGGCTGACGGAGCCACACTGACGGCGGAAGATTTGCAGGCCTTTCTTCAACCTCGCCTCGCCGGCTTTAAAATTCCGGCACGCATCTGGGTGTCGCCGGAACCCCTGCCGCGTCTCGGCACCGAAAAGATCGACAAGGTCTCCCTCCGCAACCGCTATCGCGAGCTGGTGCAGCAGGGCGGCTAGGCGGAGGTCAGCTCGGGTTAGGGACGAGGAAGGCGCGCACGCTCTTGAGCCTCCACGCGCCGCCTTCGCGCTTAGCGACGCTCACGTTGCGGAAGGTTCGCATCAGTTTCCAGCTGCCGTCGGGCTGCTGCTGCTCGACGCGTACGCCTGCGTCGGTGAAGGCGAGGTCCGGCTCGATCAGCTCGACGCGATCGACTTGGGTGATGTGCCGCATCGTGCCCTGCCGCGCGGCGAAGTTGCTCTCAAAGGTGGCACGGATCGCGTCCTGCCCCTCGACCACCGCTCCGCCCGACATGCGCAGGCTGCCGTCCGCGGTGTAGGCGGCCGCCACCCGGCCTGCGTCCTTTTCGTTCCAGGCGGCGTCGGCCGCATCGGCCAAGGCGGCCAGCGCGGCACGATCCGTGACGCTGGGCGCTTCGGCAAGGGCAGGGGCCGCGCACAAGGCAAGCAGCAGGGCAAGGCGCTTCATCGTATCTTCTCCTCGATAGGGTCTCCGGCCCCCAAGCCCCTGGAGCAGAATCAAGCAAATCCGCTTCGACCGGCGTTGCGCCCCTTCTGCCAAGACATGACGAGCATCGACGAGGGCGGGCGATGCTCAGCCGCGCGCGCCCAGCACACCCTGGATTTCGAGCGCCTTGGCGGCGAGCCTGCTCATCGACTGGACGAGCGTAGCCACGTCGACCTGCCGCCGGCAGTTCATCTTAAACAGCACCGACTTGATCTGCACCTTGACGGTGTTGAACGATGCGCCGCGGGCGTCCGGGATTACGCGGCTGCTTTCGCCTTGCGCGATTCGCCAGGCGATGTCCGCTTCCGACGCAGTCAGCCCGAAGCGCTCGGCGAGAAACGGGGCAATATCCGGCGTGACCACTGGCTGGTCGAGCAACAGCATGGCGAGCGGCTTGCCGCGCAACGTCACCGGCGCAATCGTCAGCGGCACCGGGCCGGCGCCCAGCGCGTGGAGCAGCACCAGCTCGGCGGACGGCTCCGAGCGATCGCAGGCCAGCGAGACGCCGCGCGCCAGCGCGGGCGTGGCGGGGACGCCGGCCTCGACACGACCGCGGGCTACGCGGAGCAGCCTTGCATCCCTCAACAGCGCCTCGCCGGCGGGACTGGCGTTCAGCAGCTTCAGGTCACAATCGACCAGCAAGGTCGGCCCGGCCGCCTCGGCAAAGCCGTGTAGCACCGAATGGGTCCGGTCGGCCGCCTCCAGCCGCGCGCGGATCGAGAGCATCCGGCGGAGGTGGCGCGCATGGGCGGTGGGCTGGTCGATCGTCTCCTGCTCGAACGGCTTTTGCGTCCTGCCGCGATGCATCACGAGGCTGCCGCGGCCCCGGGAGTTCTCGACATAAACCCCGATGCAGTGGGCTGTGTCGTCGCCCATCGGCCGCAGCCATTCATTATAGACGATCCCCTTCTGCCAAGCGCCGGGCGGCAGCAAGGCGTTAAGGTCAAGCGCGACATTGGCGACCGGATTGCGGGAATGCGCGACGGTCCATTCGTCAATGAGCGCGAACTCCCGCAGGTAAACGGCCACATCGTCCGGCTTGAAATGCAAGCTATGCGCGAGGAACTGCGCATCGACCTTGTCGAACTGCCACCCGAAAATCGCTGACCGCGCCCCGAAGGCCTGCGCGACCCGGTCCGGCAAGGCCGCGAACGCCTCATCGTCGAACAATGCCTCATACAGTTCGGCGGAGCGGATCATGCAACGGGCAGATTAGCGGTGCGGCGGAGAAAGCGAGGAGGATAGAGTCCGGTTTGGAGAGACTCGCCCTCCGCCGTCATCCCGGCCTCGAGCCGGGAACCCGCTGCCTCTTCCCGAGCCGCGCGAGGAGCGGGACCCCGGCTCAAGGCCGGGGTGACGAAGAGAAAAGCTCAAGCCGCCGCCAACACCCGGCGCCGTCGAGCCGCGAGGCCGATAGCGCCAAAGCCGCCGATCATCAGCGCCCATATGGCGGGTTCCGGGACGGCGCTGGCAGCCAGAAACGCGCCTGATGCAGACGTGAAGCTCACTCCTTGAGGCAAGAAGAGTCGTATGGACGCAGTATTCGAAAAGTCCGCGCTGCTTTCATGACGGGTAAGAGCCGTCAAAGAGACGCCCATGTCGACGTATGGACTTGGCCCAACCAAATCGTACATTGCGTCTATAAAGAAGGTATTGCCACTTCTTTCGATGGAAATGCTCTTCCATCCGGACTCGCCATGAGTGCTCCAGTCCGGAAACGAGTTGTCATGCGATCGAGTGATACCTAATCCAGCACTCCCGTGGTAAGTCGTCCCAAAGGGTCCGTTGGTGGCTTGGAATATGTTAACGTTGAAGTAGCTCTGGAGGCTTCCCGACTGAGTCAACGGGCCAAATACGCCATGATAGAAGAATTGCATCCGGACGGTCGTTGAAGTTTCCGGGGCAGCCTCAATCTTAAACTGCAGCCGGTCGAGAAGGGCCGCACCTCCAGTAGATTCGACATAATCGCTTGATGCTGCGGAGGCGGCTAGTGTTCCTCTAGCAAGGGCGGCTGACGCAAACGCGCTCCCCGTCGGATCGTTCGGTATCCCAAAACCTTTCGACTTGTATGTGACCCGCGATGTCGACCTTGCGATTGGCAGATAGGCTTGGGTCGTGTCGACCACGCCGGGCAATTCGGCGCAGCAAAGGGGAGTTGTCTGTGCATGTGTCGCGACGCCCCAGCTCTGTGCATTTGCGGTGCCGGCCCAACAGCTCGCAATCATCGCAATCCAGACGGAATACTTCATCAGTTTGTCCCCTGTTCAGCAGGGCACGTTCCCGCCGGCCGAGATCAGTTGCGGACCTCTGCTCCCGGCCGGACGGTTTTCCCCTGTTGCATCTGGAGTTTGGCCGCCGCTGTTCGGGCGCTTCCATAACCCGGCCGGGCTAGGCGTGCGATTTGTCTCTGATTTGAACAGCCTTGCGCACCTCTCCCGGCGGGAGTTGTCGAGTCAGCCAGCCGCCTGGCCGGGTGAGGGGTCCTGAACCATCGGTAGTGCGGGACCCCACACCCCGCTCGGCTGGCGCCGAGTCGCCCCCTCCCATCGGGAGAGGGAGGTTCACTGCCCTTGACGAGCCGCTCTCGCCCCTACCACCCTCGCGCGTGCGTACGTAAAGGCCAGAACAGACCCCATGCAGCTTGTCATCGTCGAGTCGCCCGCCAAGGCGAAGACCATCGAGAAATATCTCGGCCGCGATTACCGCGTGCTCGCGTCCTACGGCCATATCCGCGACCTGCCGCCAAAAGACGGGTCGGTCGATCCGGACAATGGCTTTGCGATGGAGTGGGAGACCTATGGCGACAAGGCCAAGCAGCTGAAGGCTATCGCCGACCTCTCGAAGACCGCCGATCGGCTGATCCTCGCGACCGACCCCGATCGTGAAGGCGAGGCGATCAGCTGGCACGTCCAGGAAGTGCTGAAGAAACGCAAGGCGCTGCCCAAGGAAGTGGAACGCGTCACCTTCAACGCGATCACCAAGGCGGCCGTTACCGAAGCAATGGCGAAACCGCGCCAGCTCGACGAGGATCTGATCGATGCCTATCGTGCCCGGCGCGCGCTCGATTATCTGGTCGGCTTCACCCTTTCGCCGGTTCTGTGGCGCAAGCTGCCCGGCGCCAAGTCCGCCGGCCGCGTGCAGTCGGTCGCGCTGCGCCTGATTGTCGACCGCGAACGCGAGATCGAGACCTTCAAGGCCCAGGAATATTGGTCCGTCTTCGCCGACATGGAGCAGGACGGCACCGCGTTTCAGGCGCGGCTGGTGCGCTTCAAGGGCCAGAAGATCGACCGGCTGACGATCGGAAAGGCAGGCGATGCGCAAGCCGCCAAGGCCGCGGTCGAGGCGGGTCGCTTCAGCGTCGCCAGCGTCGAGACCAAGCCGCTCACCCGCAATCCGCCGCCGCCTTTCACCACTTCGACGCTGCAGCAGGAGGCGGCGCGCAAACTCGGCTTTTCCGCCAGCCACACGATGCGGGTCGCGCAGAATCTCTACGAGGACGGCGCGATCACCTATATGCGAACGGACGGCGTGCAGATGGACGGCAGCGCGATCTCCGCGGCGCGCGGCGCGATCGCCAACCGCTATGACGGCAGCTACGTCCCCGACAAGCCGCGCCAGTATCAAACCAAGGCGAAGAACGCCCAGGAAGCGCACGAAGCGATCCGCCCTACAGACTTCAGTCGCGACAAGGTCGGCTCAGGCGATCACGCCCGACTTTACGACCTGATCTGGAAGCGGGCGCTCGCCAGCCAGATGGCGTCGGCGCGGATCGAGCGCACGACTGTCGAACTGGAGGACGGGACCGGCCAGACGGCACTCCGCGCCACGGGTCAGGTCGTGCTCTTCCCCGGCTATCTCGCGCTTTACGAAGAGGGCCGCGACGATGCGGACGACGAGGACAGCCGCCGCCTGCCGCGCCTTTCCCAGGGCGACGCTCCGGTCAAAAAGGCGGTGCATGCCGAACAGCATTTCACCCAGCCGCCGCCGCGCTTTTCCGAAGCGAGCCTGGTCAAGCGGCTGGAGGAACTCGGCATTGGACGCCCTTCTACCTACGCTTCGATCCTGCAGGTGCTGAAGGACCGCGAATATGTGCGGCTGGAGAAGAACCGCTTCATCCCGGAGGAAAGTGGGCGGCTGCTGACGGCGTTCCTGGAGCGCTTTTTCGAGCGGTATGTGAGCTATGATTTCACGGCCGGCCTGGAGGAAGAGCTGGACGAGATCTCCGGCGGTCGCGCCGAATGGCAGAAAGTGCTCGAAGCATTTTGGCGCGACTTCAAGCCGAAGACCGCCGAAGTGATGGAGCAGAAGCCATCCGACATCACGGTTGCGCTCGACGAGTATCTGGCCCCCTTCCTGTTTCCCGAACGGGAGGACGGGACCGACCCGCGCCTTTGCCCGAACTGCAAGGCCGGCAAGCTGGCGTTACGCGGCGGCCGCTTCGGCGCGTTCGTCGCCTGCTCCAATTATCCGGAGTGCAAATATACCCGCCGCTTCGCGCAAGGCGGCGGCGAGGAAACCGCGAACGACAATGGCGACGAGCTGCTCGGGCAGGACCCGGACACGGGCCAGGACGTCACCCGCAAGTCGGGGCGCTTCGGACCCTATGTCCAGCTCGGCGAAGGCAAGGACGCGAAGCGCGCGTCCATCCCGAAGGATGCCGGCGAGCTCGATCTCGCCCTCGCGCTGAAGCTGCTCAGCCTGCCCCGCACGATCGGCGCGCATCCGGAAACGGGTGAGCCGATCACGGCTTCGATCGGCCGCTACGGGCCCTATCTTGCGCACAACGGGAAATATGCGCGCCTGGGCTCGACAGCCGAGGTGTTTGAGACCGGCATGAACGCCGCGGTCGTGAAGCTGGCCGAAGCCGCTGCCGGCGGCGGTCGCCCGCAACGCGGCGCGTCCCGCGAGCCGCTGCGCGTGCTCGGCGCCCATCCGCGCACCGAGGCCGAGATCAGGCTGATGGAAGGCCGTTTCGGCCCCTACGTGACCGATGGCGCGACCAACGCCACCCTGCCAAAGACCGTCGCTCCCGAGGCGCTGACGCTCGAGGAAGCCGCCCAATTGCTCGATGCGCGCGCGGCGGCCGGTGCGGCGAAGAAGAAGGGCAGGGCGGCGCCGAAGAAGGCAGCGGCGAAGAAAGCGCCCGCCAAAAAGGTGGTCAAAAAAGTATAGCTCGGGTCGAACCCACACCATCGTCATCGCGAGGAGCGCACAGACGAAGCGATCCAGTGGTCCGAAGGCTATCTCGGATTGCTTCGCTGCGCTCGCAATGACGAGCTCGACTCGGACCCGTTTCGGGGCCGGATCGTTGCACCTCCGATCGTCACCCGAACGGAGTTCCTCATGGCAAGTCGCTGGCCGAGCGTCCTCTGGCTCGTGCGTCACGGGCAGAGCGCCGGGAATGTCGCGCATGACACGGCGCATGAGCAGGGGCTTGCCCGCATTCCGCTGACCGGCCGCGACGTGGATGTGCCGCTCTCGCCCTTGGGCGAGCAACAGGCCCAGGCTCTCGGCACCTGGTTTGCCAGCGAAGACGAGCGGCCGGACGTCCTGCTCAGCTCCTCCTATGTGCGGGCCCAGCAGACCGCCACCCTGTTTCGGGACGCAGGCGGCTGCGACCCGGCGATCCCGATCTGCGTCGACGAGCGGCTGCGCGAAAAGGAGTTCGGCATCCTCGATGGCCTGACCGCCACCGGCGTCGCCGCCACCTATCCCGATCAGGCAGAGTTCCGCCGTATCCTCGGTAAATTCTATCACCGGCCTCCAGGCGGGGAGAGCTGGGCCGACGTGATCCTGCGCCTGAGGTCGCTGCTCGACACCGTCTCGCTGCACCATGCCGGCGAGAAGGTGATGATCGTCGCGCATCAGGTCGTGGTGCTCTGTCTGCGCTACATCATCGAGAACCTGACCGAAGCTCAGGTGCTCGGCATCGATAAGGAAGGCGATGTCGCGAACTGCTCGATCACCGAATATCGGCTGGATCATGATGCGGGCCCGTTCGGCAAGCTGGTGCTCAGCCGCTACAATGTCACGGCGCCGATGAAAGAGGCAGGCGCGCCGGTCACCACCGCGCCCGAGCCGATCCAGGCGGTGCGCGGGTGATCGCGCTCGACCGGCAATGGCTCAAGGCGCATCCGCTGCCGCCTTTGGACCCGGACACCGACAAGAATGAGCGCGGCCGCGTGTTCATCGTCGGGGGCAGCGCGTTCGTGCCGGGCGCCCTGCGGCTGACCGGAGAGGCGGCGCTGCGCGCGGGGGCCGGCAAACTCCAGTTCGGCACGGTCAGTGAAGCGGCCCTGCTGCTGGGCATGTCGGTGCCGGAGGCCGGCGTGGTCGGCCTCGCGTCGAACAAGGATGGCGAGATTGCCGCGTCGGCTGCCGATCAGGTGATCGAGCATGCCAGCTCATGCAACGCGCTGGTGCTGGGGCCGGGTATGCGCGGCTCTGACGAGTGCAGCGCTCTCGTTAGCCGCGTGGTCGAAGCTCTTCCTGCAACCGTTGCCATCATCCTCGATGCCGGAGCAATCGCCGCCGCGGCGAGCTGCCGCGACCTGCTGCGCGCCCGCTCCGGCGCGTTGATCCTGACGCCCCATCATGGCGAAATGGCCGCGCTGAGCGGGCTTGATGTCGAGCAAATCTCGGAGGACTGCGAAGCGGCGGCAAGGCAAGTCGCGAAGGACCTGAACGCGGTCGTGGCTCTCAAGGCCGCGACGACGGTCATCACCTCGCCGGCTGGCGAATGCCTGCAGTTCGACGGCGGTACCCCCGCACTCGCAACTGGCGGCTCCGGCGACGTTCTCGCCGGCATTGTCGGCGGATTGGCCGCGCGCGGCGCCGGTCCACTCGTCGCGACGGCCTGGTCGGTTTGGGCGCATGGCAAGGCAGGCGAGGATCTGGCGCGAGAGCTGGGCGGCCCCGGCCTGCTCAGCCGCGACCTGCTGCCGAGACTGCCAAAACTTCTGAACAGCGCCTGACACTCGCATGCCGGTCATTCTGCATTCAGCCGATCGGTGCTATATGGTGGACATGCGCAAAATCATCTCTGCTATCGCCTCGACCGCCGCTGCTCTCGGGGCAGCCGCTGCCGCCTCCGCCGCCCCGCTGCCGCCCGAAGAGCGGCTGGCCCGCTTGCTGGAAGGCCGTGTCGCCGGCAAGCCTGTCAACTGCATCAACAACATTAATTTCACCTCGGCCGAGATCATCGACGGGACGGCGATCGTCTATCGGGTCGGCAGCAAGCTCTATGTGAACCGGCCGCGTTCAGGTGCCGACTCGCTTGATCAGGACGACATCATGGTGAGCCGTCCGTTTGGGTCCCAGCTCTGCAGCGTGGACGTGGTGGACTTGATTGATCGCGGCGCGCGCTTTCAGACCGGCTTCGTCATGCTCGGCGAGTTCGTGCCCTACACGCGGGTGAAGCGCTAGCTCGAAAGAACTCCGGCGCCGCATGCGCGGCAACCGGGGTCCTTCACGATCCGGATCGTGCGCAGCACCGGCGTGAGGCCGTCCAGCACATGGACCTTGCCTGCCGGATCCGGTCCGAAGCCGACAATGGCCCGCACCGCCTCCATCGCCGCCCAGCTTCCCACCAGGCCCGCCATCGCGCCGAGTACGCCCTGTTCGGCGCAGGTGTCGCAATCGTCCGCGTCGAAGGCGTCCCCGACGAAGCAACGATAGCAGGGCTTGTCCGCCTCCCAGCCGCGAAACGTGCCGATCTGACCCTGGAATTGGCCCAGCGCTGCCGAGACCAGGGGCACGTGCGCGCGGGTGCAATGGTCCGACACGGTGAGCCGCGTCGCAAAGTTATCGCATCCGTCCAGCACCAGGTCGCAGTCGCCGATCAGCTCCGCGACATTGCCGGCGTCGATCCGTTGAGACACGCATTCCAGGATCAGCTCGGGGTTCAACCGCGCCGCCGCTTGCTGCGCCACCTCGACCTTGTGCCGGCCGATGTCTCCGGTTCCGAACAGTACCTGCCTCTGCAGATTGGACAGGCTCACCACATCGTCATCGATCAACCGCAGGCGCCCAACGCCTGCGGCGGTGAGGTACTGAATGGCCGGGCACCCGATCCCGCCCGCACCGATCACCGTCACGTTGGCCCGCGCAAGCTTCACCTGCCCCGCGCCGCCAATCTCCTTCAGCACGATATGGCGGGCGTAACGGTCCAGCTGTCGGTCGGTTAGGGTCAAGACGCTTTCAGTTAGCCGCAGACCGCTCTTTGCGGATTTCGGCCCAGCTTGGAGGCGTGAGTGGGAAGATATCCTCTTCCAGTTCCGTTTCCTCCCCGGCCTCGTACCGTGCTTCGAGATATGCCTCTTCCAGAATGTCTGGTATCCGAGGCTTGAGGCTGAGATTCTTAGCAATCAGCCGGTCGAAGCGCCGAAGGTGCTCGCGGATAGAGCGGGCCCAAGATGCGCCGCGACGGTCCGGCTGATATTCCCATTTGAGGTGATGGACGAGAGCAACTTTAAGGTTGTTGGTTGCTGCCCGTTGCTCGCTCCGCCCCACGCTTTCGATTTCCTCGACAATGTTCTCAATGTCGGCCTGATCGAACCGACGCTCCCGGAGCAACTGTGCCTGAGCCATCGCCCAGCCATAGCCATCAAGCTCATAGGGCGGCGAAGCAGCTGCAAATGGCGGTGAAGGGCGGCTGGGCTTGTTCACGAAGATGATCCTAGCACAAAATGTGCTGAGCTAAACGCCTGTGGACCCGAAACCGCCCATACCTCGTACGGTCTCGTCCAGGTCCGTCACTTCCGCGAACCGCGCCTGCGTCACCGCCGCGGGAACAAGCTGCGCAATGCGGTCGCCGCGGCGGATGGGGAAGGAATCAGTTCCCAGATTTGCAAGGATCACCTTCACTTCGCCGCGATAATCGGCGTCGATCGTGCCTGGAGTGTTGAGGCAAGTGATGCCGTGCTTCAGTGCCAGCCCGGAACGGGGTCGGACCTGCACTTCAAACCCAGCGGGGATGGCAATGGCGAAGCCGGTCGCCACCGCATGCCGCGCGCCCGGCACCAGGGTCAGATCCTCGGCCGCGACCACATCCATGCCCGCCGCATGTTCGGTCGCATAGGCGGGCAGCGGCAGGCCGTCGCCATGGGGCAGGCGCTTCAGCTGAATCTCGATCATCTCATCCTTGCATCGATGGAATAGCGGCCTGGCCCTTCGGTTGCGAAGAGGATCCCTAAGAACACAAGGATCAGCGCTGGCCACCAGCCGGCAAAGTCCTGCGGCCAGTGAACCATGTAGACGGCGACCACGAAGGTGAAGACGGTGATCAGCCCGGCCCAGCGCGTCAGCAGGCCGAGAATGAAGGCGATCCCGCACAGGAACTGCGCCCAGACGCACAGTGGCGCCATGAACTCGGGGTAGGGAAAGCCGAACTGCGTCAGAAACTTGACGAACTCGTCCATTCGCGCGGCGCTGAAGATATTGTCGTGGCTCTGGTAGATCAAGAAGGCCCCGGTCACGAGCCGGAGCAAGAGCAGCCCAACATCTCCATAGGCCGCGAGTGGCCTCAGCAGCAGCACATCGCCTCGCGTCATCATGCTTCCCCTTTCAGGCCATCGACGATGCACTTGGCGAGCCGCTCCGCGACTTCGGTTTTCGACGAACGCGGCCAGCTTTCGACGGACTGCGGCGTGATCAGGTGAACGCTGTTCTCTTGCCCGCCCATCACATCGCCCGACACGTCATTGGCGACGATCCAGTCCGCGCCTTTCCGCGCCAGCTTGGCCTGGGCGTGTTCGACGACCTTCTCGGTCTCCGCCGCGAAGCCGATCACCAGCCTAGGCCGTCGCGGGTCGCGAGCGAGGCTTGCGAGAATGTCCGGATTTTCGGTCAGCTCGATTCGGGGCGGCGCGCCGCTCTTCTTGATCTTCGAACCGACCGCTTCGACCCGCCAGTCGGCGACCGCGGCAACGAGCACCGCCGCTTCGGCAGGCAGCGCCGCATCGACTGCCGCCGCCATCTCCCGTGCCGTCTCCACGTCTACGCGCTTCACGCCCGGCGGCGTCGGCAGGGCCACCGGCCCGCTGACCAAAGTCACCTGCGCCCCCTGCCGCGCCAGCGCCTCCGCGATTGCGAACCCCTGTTTCCCCGATGAGCGATTGGCGATGTAGCGCACCGGATCGATCGGTTCGTGCGTGGGGCCGGCGGTGACGAGGATGTGCTTGCCCCTCAACCCGCTCGTATCGAGCGAAGTCGAGATACGCTTCTCGACTACACTCGAAGCGGACGGAGACTTGAGTGCTTGCTCCATCGCGTTGAGAATCGCCTCCGGCTCCGGCAGCCGACCCGGCCCATATTCCCCGCAGGCCATCGGGCCTTCGTCCGGCTCCAGCACTGTCACGCCATCGGCACGCAGCCGTTCGACATTCCGCCGTGTCGCCGCATGCTGCCACATGCGCACGTTCATTGCGGGAGCGGCGAGCACCGGTTTGTCAGTCGCCAGCAGCAGCGTGGTCGCGAGATCGTCGGCCATGCCCGCCGCCATCCGCGCCATCAGGTCGGCTGTTGCGGGCGCCACCACCACCAGGTCAGCTTCGCGGCTGAGCTGGATGTGCCCCATCTCCGCCTCGTCCTTCAGGTCCCAAAGGCTGGTATGCACCGGCTGTTCGGACAGCGCCGCAAGCGTCATCGGCGTCACGAAGTGCGCGCCGCCGTCGGTCAGTACGCAGCGCACGCTCATCCCTGCCTTGCGGATCAAGCGGATCAGCTCGCACGCCTTGTAGGCCGCGATGCCGCCGCCGACGATCAGAAGAATGCGTGCCCCCGCCATCCGCTTACGTTAGCAGCAGAGTGAGGCCGGACCCAAGCGCCGCCGCGATCAGGGCCACTGTGCCGTAGCGCCAGCCGCTCCTGATTCCGACCACCTGAATGTCGACAAGGGGCGGCGGGGGCGGGGCGGCGCCGGGCTTGGGCAGTTGATGGTCGAGACGACGGATCAGGTCCGGGATCAGCGCCACCGTGCGCCCGAACTCCACGATCGCGTCCGCCGCCTTGGCTTCGGGACCGATCTCGGACCGCACCCATTCGCGGACGAATGGCGCCGCCGTCTCCCACATGTTGATTTCCGGATCGAGCGCCTGGGCGACGCCTTCGACCATCACCATAGTCTTCTGCAGAAGCAGCAAATGCGGCTGGGTCTGCATGTCGAAATCGCGGGTGATGGCGAACAGCCCGTCGAGCATGTTGCCGATCGAGATGTCCTTGGCCGGCAGCCCGCGCATCGGCTCGCCGACGGCGCGAAGTGCCGTCGTGAACTCGGCGATATTGTGGTGCGGCGGCACATAGCCCGCCTCGAAATGGATCTCGGCGACCCGCTCATAGGTGCCGGTGATCAGGCCGTAGAGGATCTCGGCCAGCCACATGCGGGCGCGCCGGTCGATCCGGCCCATGATGCCGAAATCGATCGCCACGATGGTGCCGTCGTCGCGCACGAACAGATTTCCCTGGTGCATGTCGGCGTGGAAGAAGCCTTCCGAGATCGCCTGGCGCAGGAAAGCACGCACCAGCCGCGCGGCGATCTCCTTCACGTCATGGCCGGCGGCGATCAGCTCGTCGCGCCGGGCGATCTTGATGCCGTCGACCCATTCGAGCGTCATCACCCGCCGAGCAGTGCGCGCCCAGTCGATCGACGGCACGATATAGCCGGGCTCCGCCGCCATGCCCTCGGCCAGTTCGGATGCGGACGCGGCCTCGCGCCTCAGATCGAGCTCGCGCATCGTCCACTGGCGGAAGTTGGCGATGACCAGGCGGGGCCGCAGCCGCTGGAACTCGCCGCCAAACGCTTCCGCCTGCGCCGCGGCCCATTCATAGGTTTCGAGCGCCTTGGCGAACTCCTCCTCGACACCTGGCCGCAGCACCTTCACCGCGACCTGGCGCCCGTCGCTGGTCATCGCGCGATGCACTTGGGCGATCGAAGCCGCGCCGACCGGCTCCGGATCGATCGACTGGAACAGCGCTTCGACCGGCTTACCGAGCGCCTGCTCGATCGCCTTGCGCACCTCCTCGAAACGCGCCGGCGGCAGATCGTCCTGCAGCCGGCTGAGGTCCGCCGCTGCTTCCGGGCCAACCAGGTCCGGCCGCGTCGCCAGCGCCTGGCCGAATTTGATCGCTGCGGGACCCAGCGACTGGAACGCCGTTGCATAGGCTGGCGATTCCGGCACCCGCGCGCCGAACCGGGCGATCCGCACCAGCCGCCGCACCACCGGCGGCGTCATCGCGTCCCGCTCGATGCCGCGCAGCGCGCCATGCCGCGCCAGCGTCCGCGCCCATTTCAGCAGCCGGAACAGGTGAGTCGCCGTGGAGGCCAACTAGATTTTCCAGCCCGAATGAATGGCGACCAGCCCGCCCAGCATCGGCTCGACCTTGGTGCGGACGAATCCGGCTTCGCCGATCATCCGCTCGACCGTGGGCATATCCGGAAAGCGGCGGATGGACTCGATCAGATAGCGATAGCTATCTTCGTCATCGGCGACGATCTTGCCGATCTTCGGCACCACCCGGTGCGAGTAGAAGTCGTAAAGTTCGGCAAAACCCGGCCAAAGCGTGGTCGAGAATTCGAGGCAGAAGAAGCGGCCGCCGCGTCTCAGCACCCGATGGGCTTCGCTGAGCGCGGCGGGAATGTCGGTCACGTTCCTGATGCCGAACGCGATCGTATAGGCGTCGAAGAAGCGGTCCGGCCATTGCAGCTTTTCGGCATTGGCCTCGCTCCACACCAGCCCGTCGAGCCCGCGTGCCTGGGCCCGGCCCATGCCGACTTCGAGCATCTGGGGGTTGATGTCGGCGACGGTGACGTTCGCGCCGGCGGCGGCGAGCCGGAAGGCGATGTCGCCGGTGCCGCCCGCCATGTCGAGAATGTCCTCGCCCGCTCGCGGCTTCACGCGCCGCACGAACCGGTCTTTCCACAGCCGGTGCATGCCCCCCGACATCGCATCGTTCATGATGTCGTAGCGCCGCGCCACGTTCGAGAAGACGGCGCCGACGCGCCGCGTCTTCTCCTGCGGATCGACTTCTTGGTAACCGAACGACACTGTTTCAGGCATGGGCGTCCGTTAGCGGGAGCTTGTGGGGCAAGCAAACGCCGCTTAGCGCGATTGGGTGCCTGAGCTTCCCGAAGTCGAGACGACCGTCCGCGGCCTGCGCCCCGTGTTGGAAGGGCAAGTGCTCACCTGGGTGGAGCCGCGCCGCGCCGATCTGCGCTTTGCCTTTCCGCCCGACCTGCGTCAGCGGCTGACCGGTGCGCGGGTGACGGGGCTTGGCCGCCGCGCCAAATATGGCCTCATCGACACCGATCGCGGCGACACGATGATCTTCCACCTCGGCATGTCCGGCCGCTGGCGGCTCGATCCGGAAGCGATCGGCACTCACGACCATCTGGTGCTGCAGACGGGGGAGGGGCGCCGCCTGTCCCTGAACGATCCGCGCCGCTTCGGCTCGGTCGATCTGGCCGCCAGCGCTGCGCTGGCGGATTATCCGGCGTTCAAGGCATTGGGCCCGGAGCCGCTTGGCCCCGAGTTGACCGGCCGCTATCTCGCGGCTGCCCTCAAAGGCCGCAGCGCGCCGATCAAGGCGCTATTGCTCGATCAGCGCATCGTCGCCGGTCTCGGCAACATCTATGTCTGCGAGGCGCTGCACATGGCCGGCATCGCGCCGACCCGCGCCGGCGGCCGTATATCGCTCAAGCGACTTGAGCTGCTCGTTACAGCTGTCAGGGCCGTGCTCGAAGCGGCAATCGAAGCGGGCGGCTCGACGCTCCGCGACTATGCCCGCCCCGACGGCGAATTGGGCTATTTCGCGAAGCAGTGGCGAGTGTACGGCCGCGAAGGCGAAGTGTGCGGCTGCGGCGCGACGGTCAGGCGCCGCGTAGACAGCGGCCGGTCAACCTTCTTCTGCGCGAGCTGCCAAAGATAGTAGATTACCTAAACACCGTTCGGGCTGAGCTTGTCGAAGCCCTCCCTTTCTTGACCTCACCGCCAAAGAAGAAGGAAGGCCTTCGACACGCTCAGGCCGAACGGCTTTTGGTGTTCAGCGATTCCCCTCCAGTTCCGCTTGCAGCGTCTGCACGTCGAGCAGCCGGTCGTTGATCGGGCCCTGATGCTTCTCCGCCCACGCCTTCAGCGCCGGATTGTCGCCGCCATTCTTATAGGCGCGAACGGTGCCGATGAGCAGGGTCAACGACTCCATCTGCTGCTCGGCGACTGCCTTTTCGAGCGGTGCCCCGTGAGTCGAGGAAAGGATGGCGAGGTCGCTCTGGTCGGTCGGTCCGGGCGTGGCCTCAACCTTCAGCCCACCGGCCTCCGCGATGCTCGCCAGCTCCTGCCGCGCGGCGCCCAGCTCCGCCACCATCTTCTGAGCGAGCGCGCGGGTATTGGCGCCTTCGCCCCGCTCCGACGCCAGCTTGGCGCTGGCAAGCGAGAAATCGAGGCTGCCCAGCACCGAAGACGCGAAGGGCTGGCCCTGCACTTCCTGCGGCGCCGGCCCGGCGGGTGGCTGGGCCGACTGGCCGGTGACCTCGATCTTGTCTTCAGGGGCGCTGACCTGCTCGCTGCAAGCAGGAATGAGCAGCAGCGTGGTTGCAACAAAAAGCATGTGCTTCGTCATCGATGGCCTCGGATCGGTTTTTCCGGGCGCGCCGCTAGCGGCCACTTGCGCGACCCGCAACCGAGTCACGAAACCGTCATGCATACGTCTCCGATGCGTAACGGTCCCGTCGCGAAACCGACGCTTTGCGGGCCTAGCGGCGTGTTCGACGACAGGCGGCGCCGACGCTGCCTTTCGACTGATTTCAAAGGGGATCATGATGTCGCGCACTCGCCTGCTTTTGATGCTCGGCGCCGCCATTCCGCTCGCGGCGTGCGGAGCCGATGAGATTTCGTCGCCCGGCACCGGCGGCAACATCATCATCAACAACCCGGCGCCGTCGCCGACTCCGACGCCGACCCCCACGCCGACGCCGACACCGCCGCCGCTCATCACCCCGGCCAGCGCCTGCCCGACCATCGCCGATCCGCAGGGCCTGACCGACTCCGGTACGATCACGAACAACAGTGTCGGCACTTTCCGGGTCTGCACGCTGCCGGCGCGCATCAACACCTCGATCACGCTGCCGAAGATCGCCGGTCTCGTTTACCGCCTTGGCGGCCGCACCGATGTCGGCACCGATCTCGGGCCGGCGCCGGGCGCGAACGAGACCCGCGTGACGCTGACCATCGATCCCGGCGTGATCGTGTTCGGCGGCACCGGTGTGTCATGGCTGAACGTCAACCGCGGCCACCGCATCTCGGCCGTCGGCACCGCCACCCAGCCGATCGTCTTCACCAGCCGCGACAACGTCGCCGGCCTGAACACCGAGAATTCGTCCGGTCAGTGGGGCGGGGTGGTGCTCTCCGGCCGTGCGCAGACCACCGACTGTATCGCGCCGGGCGCAACCCCGGGCACGGTCGCCTGCGAGCGCCAGACCGAAGGTGCGCAGGATCCGGCGCTCTATGGCGGCGCGACCAACACCGACAATAGCGGCACGATGAGCTTCGTGCAGATCCGCTTCTCCGGCTTCGTGCTTTCGGGCAACTCGGAGCTGCAGTCGCTGACCACCCAGGCGATCGGCCGCGCCACGCAGCTCAGCCGCATCATGTCGTTCAACAGCTCGGATGATGGCGCCGAGTTCTTCGGCGGCCGGGTCAACATGAAATATTTCGTGTCGATCGGCGCCGAGGACGACAATCTCGACACCGACACCGGCGTGAAGGCGAATTTCCAATACGTCCTCGCCGTGCAGCGCAGCGCCGTCGGCGACTCGATCATCGAAGCCGACTCGGACAATGCCAATGATGCGCAGACGCCGCGCCAGAACACTTATGTGTCGAACATGACGGCGATCCACCGCATCTCGACCTCGAACAATGCGGCGATCCTGCTGCGCGGCGGCACCGACTATCGGATCTTCAACTCGATCCTGGTCGCGCCGAACAGCACCTGCCTGCGCATCAGCCGCGCGAACACCGTCCAGGGCGCGGATCCGGCGCAGGACGAGCTCGGGCCGCCGGTGTTCCGCTCCGTGCTGTTCCAGTGCAATGCCACGCCGTTCACCGGCGCCAACAACGTCACCAACGATCAGGTGGCGGCGATCTTCGGCTCGGGCTCGAACAACAACAGCGCGACCTACACGCCGACCCTGACCGGGCTATTCGTCAACGGCGCGACCGAAACGGCGGTGCCGGCGTTCAACGCCACCACCTTCAATGCCGATCCGGAGACGCCGAACACGGTCTTTTTCGACAATGTGACCTATATCGGCGCGTTCCGCGATGCGAACGATCGCTGGTACCAGGGCTGGGTCTGCAACAGCAGCACTGCGGATTTCGGCGCAGCCAACACCAACGGCGCCTGCACCAGCATCCCGACGACCTGAGGCCGAAGCGAACGCATATCGAGGCGGGGCGCGGCCGATCGGGCGGCGCCCCGCCTCTGCACTAAGAGGTAATCGGAACATGGCTAAGCCACTGGCCCTAGCGAGCCTGTTGCTGATCTCGACGGCCCTGGTGTCGCCCGCTGCCTTTGCGCAGTCGGACGCACAGGCGCCGGGCGGGGCGGCGGAGACCGTGCCGCAGACGGCGCCCGACGCCGCTGCTTCGGAGGCGGAACAGGAAGCGCCCGAAGTCTCCGTTCCCGGCGGCGAGGAAGACATCGTCGTCCGCGGCCGCGCCTATACCGATCCCTCGCGCAATACCTCGCAGGTGCTGACCGTGCTCAGCACCGCCGACATTGCCCGCACCGGCGAAGGCGACATTGCCGGCGCGCTCGGCCGCACCACCGGCCTGAGTGTGGTGGGAAACGGATTCGTCTACGTCCGGGGTCTCGGTGACCGCTATTCGCTCGCGCTGCTGAACGGATCGCCGCTGCCGAGCCCCGAGCCGCTCAAGCGTGTCGTGCCGCTGGACATCTTTCCTACCTCGATCATCGCCTCGTCGCTGGTCCAGAAGACCTATTCGGCCAACTTCCCCGGCGAGTTCGGCGGCGGCGTGATCAACCTCACCACCAAGTCGATCCCGACCGAACCCTTCTTCACGATCGGCGCGGGCATCGGCTACGACACCTATACGACCGGCCAGCTCGGCTACACCTATTTCGGCAGCGACAGCGACTGGACCGGGTTCGACAACGGCAATCGCGACCGTCCGCCCGCCCTCCAGGCCTATATCCGCAGCGGCAACCGCATCTCTCAGGGCAATGTGAACACCCAGGAGATTGCGGCACAGCTGGTCAACAGCGACAATGCTGTCGTCTTCCGCAACAACGAAATCCCGGTCAATTGGTCGGCCTCGATCAGCGGCGGCAATGTCTGGGAACTGGGTGACGACCTGACGTTGGGCGTCATCGCCAACTTCGCCTATTCCAACAAATGGCGCACCCGCGACACGCTGCAGCAGACGCCGGCCTCGCAGGATCTGTCGACGCTCGGTTCCGACTTCCGCCAGGTCGCGACCGACAACCGCCTCGTGGCGAACGCGCTGGTCGGCTACGGCCTTGAATGGGGCGAGAACAAGGTCCGCTGGACCAACGTCTATATTCGCGACACGCTGAAGCAGGCGCGGCTCTCCCGCGGCTTCCGCCCGCAATCTTTCGGCGAGACCGAGTTTCAGCAGCAGGACACCGCCTGGTTCGAACGCCAGCTCGTCTCGACTCAGCTGGTCGGCGAGTTGAAGCCGATGGATGGCCTCAGCGTCGACCTTCGCGGCGGCTTCGCCAACTCGCAGCGCGAGGCGCCGAACGAGCTGAGCTTCACCTATGCGCGTAGCAATCGCGCGGGCGATCCGCTGGCCGACATCTTCATCAACAACCTGAACAACGGCAATCCTGGCGGCGCCAACATCACCTTCTCCGACCTGAACGAGGATCTCTGGTCGGCGGGAATCGACGTCACCTACCGCTTCACCGACGAGATCCGCGTCACCGCCGGCTATGCCTTTTCGGATACCCAGCGCCGGACCGAACGCCGCGACTTCCTAATCGTCGCGCCCGGCGGTCTGCCCGGTGCCGTTGGCGCGCTGCGTCCGGACCTGCTGGTCTCGCGCAACATCATCAACGGCTTCAACATCGGCCTGATCGAGGACGAGAGCAATCCGGTCTTCGACGCGACGCTTCGCAACCATGCGGGCTATGTGCAGGCAACGGTGCAGGTCACGCCGGAAGTCAGCGTGAATGCCGGCGTCCGCTACGAGACCGCCAAGCAGACGGTCGCGCCGGTGCAGGTCTACAACACGCCGGTCGCGTCGCTCGCATCGACGAACCTGGACAACGATTATTTCCTGCCGGCGGCGACACTCACCTATCAGATCAACGACGACATGCAGGTCCGCCTGAACGCGTCGAAGACGATCGCGCGGCCGCAGTTCCGCGAGCTGATCTTCCAGCCCTATTACGATCCCGAGAGCAACCGCCAGTTCCGCGGCAATCCGCTGCTCGAAGATAGCACGCTGCTGAACTTCGAGGGCCGGTACGAATGGTATTTCGCGCGGGAGCAGCGGCTGTCGCTGTCCGGCTTCTTCAAGAAGATCACCAAGCCGATTGAAACTTTCGCCAGCATCGACCAGGACAGTGTCGTCTCCAGCTTCGCCAACGCGCCGAGCGCCATCCTCTATGGCGGCGAGTTCGAGCTGACCAAGCACTTCAACCTGGACAACAGCTCCAGCCCCTTCTTCCAGCGCCGCCGCATCGTGCTGATCGGCAACTATACCTACACCAAGTCGGAGCTGCGCGTGGGCCCGAACGACCCGGCGCGCGTGTTCAACCAGTCCGCCAATCGCGCGACCGATTACTTCCGCGACGGCGCCCCGCTGACGGGACAATCAGACCATATCGTCAACTTCGAGATCGGCCTGGAAGACCGCGATGCGCTGTCACAGCAGACCTTCCTGATCAGCTATGCCAGCGACCGCGTCACCAACCGCGGTGCCAACGGTCAGCCCGACATTGTCGAGCGGCCGGGCTTCCGCCTCGACTTCGTCGCGCGCCAGGGCATTACGTTGGCGGGCATCGAGTCCGAGCTGAAGCTTGAAGCGCGGAACCTGACCGGAACGAAATATCGCGAGTTCCAGCAGAACGGCGACAACATCGTCTTCTACAACCGCTACGATCAGGGCCGTATCCTCAGCCTCGGCTGGAGCATGACGTTCTGAGTCGGCGCTCAAGCGCATCAGATTGAACCTAGAAACACCGCTCGGCCTGAGCCTGTCGAAGGCCTGTTCTTCTTTTCATGTCAAGAAGAGCAGGGCTTCGACAAGCTCAGCCCGAACGGGTCATGGGGTTCACGAACGGTGACCACGTCAGGCGGAACGCTCCATCGTCACCGCCACCAGCGCGATCCGTTCGACATCAGCATAAGCGGGCTTCTCCAGCTCCTCCCCGAACACGTCGGGATCGAGCTCGCGGCAGGCATGCTCGAGCCCAAGCTCCTCCGCCAACGCGGCCACCGCCTCGCACAGCGCGTTGCGGCCGCCGACGATCGCCGCGCCGCTGTAGAGGATCAGCCGCCCGCCAGGTGCGAGCCGCTCCGCCGCCATCCGCGTCATCTTGAGCGGGATCTCTCCGCCATGCATGCCGCCGCCGTCGCGATAGGCGCGCTCGCCATCGTCGATGATGTAAGGCGGATTGATGACGGCGAGGTCGATCGGATCCTCGACTTCGTCCAGCGTGTCGGACTCGACCGTCTCCACATCGATCCCCGCCGCCGCGGCGTTGATGCGCGCGAGCCGCAACGCCTTGGGATTAAGATCGGTCAGCGTCACCCGCGCTCCTTCGCTGCATAGCCCGGCGACGATGCCACCGACACCGGCGCCTGCGCCCATGTCCACGATGTGCGCGCCGGGCGCGAGTGGCTGGCGCGCCAGCTCGGCCGCGATCAGGTTGGCGAAACGGTAGGTGTCCGGCCCGAAGAACACCGAGTCCTCGGCCTCGGTCGGATAGGCGGAGTGAAGCCAGAGCTGGTTCGCCAGGCTCGACACCCGCAGCCGGCTCTTCACCTGCCCGTCAGCTTCTTCCAGCATGCCCGCCTGCCGCAACAGGTCCTCGACCGAGGCATCCAGCCCTGACCGGGCAGGCAAACTCCAGCCCAGCAGCCCGCGCAAGTCTCGGGCTTCCTTCATGTCAGGACGATCGAGCACACGGGCATGGCTGGCCGGCGTCGGCGTGACGAACTGATAGGCACGCACTTTCAACAGCTTCAGCAGGCTCAGAAGGGCAGTATTCGCTGATTCGCTCATATCGTAAGCGCAACGAGCTGCGGCCGGCCGCGTTCCAATCGTTCCTCCGTTCGCTTCTAGCGAAGCCGAGAAGCGTGCGCGACGTTGCACGCGTATCTCGACTTCGCTCGATACGAACGGGGGAATGTGCAACTTCGTTTCTGCCAGACGGTTCAGCCACAATGCTCAAGGCGGCCATTTTCGACATCGACGGAACCCTGATCGACAGCAACGATCTCCATGCCGAGGCCTGGGGCGAGACCTTCCGCCGCTATGGCATCGACCTCCCGCATCATGTGATCCGCGGCCAGATCGGCAAGGGCGGCGACAATCTGATGCCGGCGCTGCTCCCCGCCGACCTGCTCGAAAGCCGCGGGGAGGAGATCGAGAGCGAACGCAAGGCGCTGTTCAAGCGCGATTACCTGCCTCGCGTTAAGCCGTTTCCCGGTGTGCGGGAGCTGTTCCGGACGCTGAAGCAGAATGGCGCGCTCATCGCCCTCGCCAGTTCCGCGGCGGAAGAGGAGCTCGCGCACCATAAGCAATTGCTCGGCATTGCGGACTTGATCGACGGCGCCACCTCCGCCGACGATGTCGAGCATAGCAAACCGTGCCCCGACATCTTCCGCGCCGCGCTTGAGAAGTTCCCCGTCGCCGCCGACGAGGCGATCGTCGTCGGAGACACGCCCTATGACATGGAAGCCGCCGGCAAAGTCGGCATAGCCGCGATCGGCGTCCGGTGCGGCGGCTTCGCGCCGGACCTGCTGCGCTCTGCCGGCGCCCGCGCGCTATTCGACGGGCCCTGGTCCCTGCCGCACAGGATCGATGAATGGCTTGCCGGCGAGGGCACAAAAGCCTGTCCTACACGCGAGCCGGTGGGCTAGGCTCCTCTCACCAACCGGTCGAACCGCACAAAATGCACATCCTGCACGGCAAACGTCCCGTTACCTTTGTTGCCTTTGTGCAGATTGACCCGTCCGGCCTGGCCCGCTTAAGGCCGCGCCGCGAGGAGGCGAGATGAAGAAGATCTATCCCGACGCCGCGGCGGCCCTGGAAGGGCTGTTGTTCGACGGTATGACCATCTGTTCGGGCGGCTTCGGCCTGTGCGGCATTCCGGAGCGGCTGATCGACGCGATCCAGGCGAGCGGTGTCAAGGATCTGACCGTCGTCTCCAACAATGCGGGCATCGACAATGAAGGCCTCGGCAAGCTGCTCCGTACCCGCCAGATCAGGAAGATGATCTCCTCCTATGTCGGCGAGAACAAGGAGTTCGAACGGCAATATCTGTCCGGCGAACTGGAGGTCGAATTCTGCCCCCAGGGCACGCTCGCCGAACGCTGCCGCGCGGGCGGCGCCGGCATTCCCGGCTTCTACACCAAGACCGGCGTCGGCACGCTCGTCGCGGAGGGCAAGGAGCATAAGGAGTTCGACGGCGAAACCTACATCCTCGAACGCGGCATCCGCGCCGACCTGTC
>JAESFT010000194.1_pt1 | contig 64725 bp, 61 predicted proteins | sample 9269451 | NCBI WGS metagenome assembly JAESFT01 (sample SAMN14502557, study PRJNA617106) | algae metagenome | isolation source: Scytonema hyalinum WJT4-NPBG1 and co-occurring heterotrophs from well... | place: USA: Mojave Desert, Joshua Tree National Park, California | collected 2006-05-25
GCTCCGGCGTTAACCTGTGTTATCGCCTCAGACGGTGGGGACGGCGCCGTTACAGACCTCCTGCGAGGATGAGGATGGTCCGAGAGGCTCGGCGTTGAGGGACGCCGCGCCTCTTGTTCGAGAAGGGGAAGCTATGCAGACAGCAGCTGCGTTATCCATGTGCCACGCCATCCTGCGGACGTGCCAGGCAGGGGGACATGCAATGATCCCAGGCGAACCAAAGCTCGATGATCTGCTCGCTGAGCCGATCGTGCTGCTGAGAGCCAAGAGCGCTGGGCTGTCACCTGAGGAACTCCGGGCTTTGTGTGTACGCTTGCGGGCCCGGCTCGTGCAGCGATGAGGTCTGGAGGGGGCTATGCGCCAGCACTTCGCGGGCCAGAAGCGGCAGCTCTATGACCATGAGGCGATCGTCGAGATGGCCAAGACCATGAGCCGCCGGCAGATCATGGACGTGACCGGGATCTCGGAAGGGTACCTCGGCCAGATCCTCACGGTTAAGGGAGCGAGGCCGAAGCCTAAGGTCGGCAGCACCCGCACAGAGCCTTAGTGCCGCCCTTTTGCTTGCAGGTGTCCGCCTGCCTGCGCAGCCGCTTCGGTCTCGCGCAAGATCAGGCGTACCGGTGCGAGGGCACCCCCAAGGCTGGCTCCGAACAGGGTGGTGGGACCGCAACGAGCAACCACTGCGCACATACATTCGGCTCAGGTTAAGTCGATCATCAGTTTGCTCTCCGCAAGATGGATAGTACTCATGAAAGTTCGCTCATATGCTGACAAGGTCAGGAGGTGGAGCGTTCCAGTGCCTTTCTGAGGGTCGTCGCAAGTTCCTTGAGCTTGTAGGGTTTTCGCAGAAGGAGCGTGCGCTCGTCAGGTTTGGCGTGGTGCTGGAACACCTCTTCAGAGTAGCCAGAGGTAAGCAGCACCTTCAGAGCAGCACTTTTGGCTCTCGCCCTTTGTGCCAGCTCCACACCACTCATGCCCTGCGGCAGCACAACGTCTGTGAGAAGAAGATCAACGTCCCTGCCCTCCTCTAGCATCTTGAGGGCCTCAGGCCCGCTTGCTGCAGCCTCCACGTGATATCCCAGGCTCGCCACCTGGGAGCAGACGAACGCGCGGACACTGGGATCGTCTTCCACCACCAGCACGCGTTCAAAGCCACGTTCAATGCCGGTGCTCATGCCGACAGCATTCTGCTCGGCCTCGCTTGCGACAGCTCGCAGGAGAATAGTGACAGCGGTGCCCTTGCCCTCCGTACTCTCGATTTCGACGCGACCACCCGATTGCTCGGCAAAGCCATAGACCATGGCAAGCCCCAAGCCTGATCCCTGCCCAACCTCCTTGGTGGTGAAGAAGGGCTCGAAGGCTCGCTCCAGCACGTCAGGAGACATGCCTGTACCTGTGTCAGCGACAGTGACAAACACCACCTCCTGGCCAGCCGGCAACTGACCAGCGTTCGCACCAGCAAGGCCCACTCCTGTCTTGATCATGAGAGTGCCGCCTTGCGGCATGGCATCCCGTGCATTCACGACGAGGTTCAGAAGGGCGTTCTCCAGAAGCGCGCGGTCAGCCAGGGCAGAGAGTACGCTGGGTGAGAACTCAGTTCGGAGCTCGATGTGCTCGCCTGTGGCGCGTTGTAGGAGAGGCAACATTTGCCGGACGACTGCATCGAGCCCCACAGGGGCTGGGTTCAGCGACTGACGCCGTCCGAAGGCGAGAAGATGACGGGTCAGATCAGCCCCTCTTTCTGCGCTCTGCAGGATCATCTGAGCCATAGGGCGGAGACGCTCGTCAGTGAGGTGCTCGGCTAGCATCTCAGCATTGCCAAGAATGACGGTAAGGAGGTTGTTGAAGTCGTGCGCTACACCGCCGGTGAGTTGGCCCACCGCTTCCATCTTCTGCGCTTGGCGGAGTTGCTCAGCAGCGTCTCTTTGATCGTGGATGTCAGTAAGAGTCCCGACCCACTCCCGAACTGACCCAGCAGGGTTCTTAACAGGTGCTCCTCGTGCAATGCACCAGCGGAATGCACCGTCATGCCGCTTCACTCGGTACTCGCTCTCGAAGGGAGTACCTGACGCTAGGGCTCCTCGCCAAATAGCAGATGACTTATCCTGGTCTTCTGGATGGACACTGTTGAACCAGCCGTGGCCTTGGTACTCCTCGGCGGGCTGACCGGTGTACTCGCTCCACCCCGATGCATCGACAATCAGACCATCTGGATTTGCTCTCCACACGATTGTCGCTGAGGCTGCTACGAGCGTCCGATAGCGTTCCTCGCTCTCCGTCAGCTCAGCCTCAGCTTGTCTGCGAGCTGTGATATCTGTGAACGTCCGGACAGCCCCGCCGTCGTTAAGCGGTATTGTTCGGACCTCCAGCACTTTGCCGTTGGGGCGCTCGCGCTCGTAAACATCTGGTTTATTTCTGAAGCCACTCACGGCAACCCACTTTCGGAAGCCATCATCGCTTCGCACAAACTCATCATGGCCGAGCTGGTAGGCTAGTATGGCCTTGAACGGGGGCTGGGATGCTAGTAGCTCCTCCGGCAGGTCTAGCAGTTCCAACGCCCTTTTGTTGTAAACTCGGACTATCCCTGCTTCATCAAACATCAGAAGACCCTGGTCCATGTTCCCCAGGGTGGCTTCAAGAGTAGCTGCTTTTCTTTGCGCTTCAGCCTCCGCCTCCTTACGGGCACTCACGTCGATGTTGAGCCCGACGAAGCGAAGCGGGCGTCCCTCAGAGCCAGAGATTGCGCGGCCCAGTCCATGGATCCATCGCAGCCGGCCGTCCTCCTGGGGCACCCGGAAGATGAGGTCATACAATCCCCCTGTTGCCATTGCCCGCTCGAACACGTCTTGTGCTTTGGCTCTGTCATCTGGATGGATGCGAGCGAACCACGCCCGAGGGCTTGCAAGCTGCTCTGGCTCATCGGGCGAGCAGCCGTGCATGAGCAAGCTCTCCGGCGAAAGGGCCAGTCGCTCTGTCTCAAGGTTGATCTCCCAGAGGCCGACACCGACAGCCTTCTGGGTAAGCCGGAGGCGCTCTTCACTCGCACGAATCTGCTCCTCCATCTGCTTTTGCGCGGTTATGTCTACGGTGGCTCCGGAGAGGATCCGATGTCCTTTGCTATTCGTCAGCATGTGTCCCGTGTCTTTGAGCCACATGACGATCCCATCTGGCCTAAGGAAACGGATCTCGACATCGTAGGGCACACCCTCTGAGAGGGTTCTTTGGAGCGCTGCCTGGTGGTACGCCTGATCACCAGGATGCACGCGCTCGTCAAAGTCGCTCGGGACGTCGGAGGTCCATCCAAGAACGTCCACTGCATTGTCGGACAGCGCGAGATACCCCGTATCCAGATCCCACTCCCACGCGACGACGCGCCCAGCACGCAGAGCTCGGCGCACTCCCTCGTCTGGCACGTACTTATCAATTTCCTGAGCAGGCATCAGACTCCACCTGACGAGAGACCTCCTCGTCCTCACCGTATCGCGGCACTCGGGTCAAGCTTCACGAACCAACTAATTCCACGCGGCAAATTTGAGGGATGACTCCGGGCCGCTTAAGCTAACTGGCTAGGTTGGCTCACTTCAGGCCGGGTCTAAACTTTGGCCCTAGCTCCATAAGGAGGCTTCGATGACCAAGTTCTTCTTCAATGTACGTCATGAGGGTGGTGTTGTTCGGGACGAAGACGGAGCAGATCTGCCCAATGTATGCGCAGCAGCTACGGAAGCTGCCAGAAGTGCCGAGGCTTTCGTTCGAGAGGCTAGCACCCCGGGTGAAATGGTCCTTGAGGTAGCAGATGCTATGGGGCACACCGTTGTCACTGTAGACATTCAAGCCATCGGTGAGGCCGCCAAAGCAGCAATCAGCTAGAGTGACAGTCTTTCGGCTTCGCGCGGCTCCCGCGTAGGAATGTGGCTACCTGCTCTGAATAAGCGCAATGAGCTGCTGCTGCTCGAGGAGAGTGAGATCAGCGGCTCTCCTGGCCTTGATCGTGCGGCCGAAGGCTTGCTCCGCTTCACTGCCCTGCATGAGGTCGGCTACCACTGCAGGAAAGAGCCGATCGATCTCAGCGGCGAGTGCCTCATCGCTCATCCTGGCGTAGCGCGCCTGCGGGCTCATCCTGCCCCGCTCGAGCTTAGCCAGACGTGCCGCCAAGCCCCGGCTCATCGGCTCACCTCTGCCTCCAGAGCAGCCAAGCGCTCCTCCATCTCAGAGGTCTTGAGCGCCTCGACATAGTTCACGATCAGCTTGGAGAGTTCACCCGCCTCGAGAGGAGTGAGATCCCCGTCCGCGACGGCTTGCAGGAGAGCCGCCGAGGCGGTGACCGCATCCCTCGCAGTGCCCAGAGGAGGCAGAGCAAAGGTGACGGGCCGGTCCTTGCGTGGTGGAGCAATGCGCTCCAGGCACAGGCGCAGGGCTGTGGTGTCGCCTGAGAGTGCCAGCTCAACAGCCTTGCGGGTGAGAGCCTCAGCCTCTCCTTCGAGCAGAGCCTCAAGGGCCAAAGTGGCCTTGTTGCGCGAGCCCGGCCGCCGACCAGGGTTGCCCGCGGCAAAGGGACGGCCCCGAGCCCCACTGGCTGGCGTAGATCTCGCGTTGTTACGCAACTCTGCCAAGGACATCACCAGACTCCTGAATACGGTATCATGATACCGCATAGGTTCAGCTCAGTCGATATCAGCGGTGCGCCGGACTTGACCACCCTTCGACAGCCGCCGTGTTCGACAACGGTCAGCTCGTCACATCCAGTGAACATAAACCCTGACGCTATCCCACACCGCCGCGCGGTAGGGCACCCCCATACCCCCTGGGGGGATAGTCCAGAACGTACCCGCGGATGCGCTGCCCCCATCGCGGACTAAAATGCCGCCTCAGCTTCCATTTCGACAAAATGTCCCCACACGGACGAAGAGTCCGACAGGCCGGACATGCATCTTGCCGCAACGGCAGCACCCACATAACCTCTGAGACGGCGGGGCCTAACTCCACCTCGTCAGGATCTTCAAGGGACCCCGGAAGGCTCGGCGAGGGAAAGCGCCGGGCCTTTTGCTGTTAGGAAACCCTGGGGCAAGCTTAGGTCTTGAGACAGAATAGGTCTGCTGTTCGACATGCGGCACGTTCGGCTGATGCAGCCGAACCCTCAGCAGGACACCCATAACCCCGGATCGGTGCATCCTGTGCCGCAGGTGAAGGCGCTCCCCTCCCAGGCGGACAATGACGACGGCGGCCCACTCGACAGTGGCCCAAATCAGAGGCGTGGCCTGCCGACCTGGGTGCTGACGGGGCTGGTCGTGCTAGGTGGTGTGCTGAATATCGCTTGGGTTCTGCTGCTTCTCTATGCGCTCGTCAAAGCTGCGATCTGGCTCTTCACCTGATTAGTCGAACCACTCGATCAAGGGTGCCTGGGAGCCGATCCAGAGGAAGATCAGAGTACTGATAATGTGGAGTGTCAGGGTCCAGGTCAAAACGGCGTATCCTCAATGCCGTGGACTGACTCGTCTGGCGCGCTTCAATTTCCAACAAGCACTGTACAATGACACAGCCAAGGCAATAGCACGAGGCCAATCTGAGCGCGTCCGGTAGCTCGTGCCTTGCCGTGACGGCAGCACGGGCGTAGCGTCTGCCTCGGACGGTGTTCCGCGATGTGCCCCGTCTAGGTCCGTTTAGGGCCTGAAAGGCTCGGTGGGATTGGACCTCCGAGCCTTTTGCTTGTCCGACCTACGTCAGCAGACCGAATTGGCATCGTTGCACGCTTGCTGTTGCGTGGCACGTGACGGGACCCCGACAGGCCCCCGTCATAGGTCCTACCGCCATTTACCAACGGTAGCCTCGGAAGGTCCGGCGTTCCAGCGAACACACCGCCGGGCCTTTTGCTTGCAACGGTTTCTCAAGCTTCAATGCGCATCCTCATACAGGGCCAGCGTTGCGTACGGCCCGAATAGGTTGCCCCCGACTGCCCTGCTGGCGTCCGCCCAGCGGGGCTTTTGTCGTTCACGATCTATTAACCATAATCGACCAACCTGATTGTGCTGGCCTTCTTGGTCGTCGGTCAGCGCATCTTCTGAAGGGAAGCCTTGGGGCGCGCGGAAACGCAGCGCCCCTTTCTTTGTTTCCCCTCGGCCGTGGAGATAATGATGAGAGGGGATTATCCGACCGAAGGCTGGCGCCTCTGAGCATTCGTCGCAGGGCTCGTCGTGGTGGAGCTCGTTGGCGTGATGCTCATGCTCGTTGTCGGAGGCGACAGCTAGGTGCCCCTCGTACCCTTGCGAAGCGGGAGCGCGGGCTTAGCACCTGAGACGGGCGGTGTTGGTGGATGCATCCTCGTGCAGGGTGCTCCCTTGAAGCTGAAGGCTCTGTTGCTGCCCTGTGGCCGGGCCTTTTGCTTGCGCCCAACCCAGTCCAGCAACTTGCCCCTGGACGTTCCTGTTACCGTGTATGGTGCTGTGCCTCATCCAATTCGGCGACAACCAAGATCGACGGGATGCGATGGTAGCAGCGAGGCAGGGGCTTGGTCGCCGTGGCGGAGAAGCGTTTGAGTATGCCTTTCGAGGGGGTCTGGACGGCTCTGCAACTTGTGAACCGAGCAGGGTTCAGGCTCTGGTCGCGCGAGGCGAGGGCGCTGGGGAGTCTGATGCTGTCCACTGCCCGGAAAGATCGGAAGGTACCCTGGAGAAAGTTGTCCAAGCAGCACGTTGCTGAGGCGGCCCTGCGACTTGGGCAATCCAAGAAGGCTCGGGAGCGGATCGCTCAGGCGCTGGGGATCTCATCCCTGGACGCCTGGATGGTGCAGGAGAACCTCAAGCGAGCCGCGGAGAAGCAGTTGGCAGGGCGTGAGTGAGATCCTTCGCTGGCCTGCGCTTGCCGGGGGCTTCTCCGCCTTTGCAGTTTACCTTGCAGGGGCAGCTTTGATCGGGCGCTAGCGTGTTCGCACCCGGCGTGCGCCCCTCAAGTCGCGTCAGCGCAAGTAATGGCTGTTCAGTGGAGACATGATGAACTGGCGCCCACGGAAGATCGCCGCTGCGGCCATAGGCTGGCCGAGCGCCCTAGGGCTTGGCTTGTCCTTCGGCGGGATGTACTTTGCGCCTGAGATAGCCGTGTGGCCGCTGGGCATATCGCTGATCGGGATCGCAATCGCGGTGATCGTCTCGTCTAAAACGCTCCGCCAGAAGATCGTCAGCGGCGTGCGGGGGCAGCCCGGCTCAAGGCAGGGCTAAGGACGCTTGCCAACTGGGATCAGTATTAAGACTGTCAACACAGATACCGCTAGTGTCGGTACCAGTATGACAGCGCCAGCCAGGGTCAGGATTGTTGGGATCATGAGGGTTCACCCCTCTCTCAAGAAAAGAGCGGCTGCGCAGCCGCAAAGGACGACGGCAGGGATCCATGGAGCGAGGGTGAGCCAGAGCATGGCAGCCTAACCCATATGGCCTAGGTTGGTTCCCTTCAGACCAGAGTGTGAGCGATGCTTGCTGATAGGACCGATCTACTCGCCGCGCTGTGCGCCCGTGCCGTCGTGGGCACCTTCTGGATCAGGCGGCAGCCCCACGGGAGCGGGCTACAATAGGGAGGTTCTTCAACTGGAGCGGCTATCCCAAAGGCTAAATTGGTAGCTATAGGCACGCCGGATACATTCACTGTCAGAACCGCACGGCGAGCCGTCCACACCTATCCACAAGCAGCAGGGCTCGACCAGTGGCCGTCCTCCCTTGATATTAGAACAAAGCAGGAACGAAGAGGTCGTAATGGTGGCACACGATGACCGCGTGACGATGTACGGCGTCCAGGCGTTTAGAAAGCAGGGTGAAAGGCTGGTGCCCGACGCACCTAGGATAGCTCCCTCCGAGGCAGCCGCTGTCGGCATGGCCAGGGACCTTGCGCACACGAGGGCGGGGGTGATTGCCTGGTGTCGTTCAGGCGACCGTTACCTCGGTGAGTTCGATGATCCCGTGATCCTGGCTGAACATGGCGAGGTGCCTGCAAGAGACGCCTTCTAGCACCCCGTGAAGTCCGTCGATATCAGGTTCCTTCACCAGTACCCCTGGGTGCTAGTGCGCTTCCGCTGCAATCTCTGCAAGCGGCAGGGCCAGTACCGCCTTGCCCGCCTCGCCGCCAAGTTTGGGTCGGAGATCACGATCGACGCGCTGCTCGACCACATTGCTTTCGACTGCCCGTGGCGACCCTCTCCGAACGAGCGCCTGCCTGGCAAGTACGAGGTGAAGTGCGGAGCCTACTTCCCTGATCTGGTGAAGCCGCCACCGCCTGATCTGCCGCCCTTCGCAACGCCGCTGCGGGTCATCAACGGAGGCAATGGCGATGAGTGAGTGGAAGCTCATCGACACCGCCCCTCGGGATCGCCGGCCCATTCTCGTTTGCTGAAGGGATCGCGTGTTCATCGTCCGCTGGTGGGTTGAGGGAGCAGACGCGGGATGGTCCCTCCACGTAGAGGACTTGGATATGGCTTTCCTCGCGCCAGAGCAGCGGCAGCCGACCCACTGGCAGGGGAGACCAGAAGCCGTCGTGTTAGACGAAGCGATAGAGAAGCCCGGCAGCAAGCGCGAACATCAGGGCAGCCACCATCGTCACGTTAGGACGGGCTTCCAAGTAGGCGCGTATGGCACTTCTCCTGAGCGAATGAGCCCGCCCAAGGGGATGATGCGCTTCATTTGCCCCACGCCCTAATCACCTCACCGTGTGCAGCCAGGTCGTGCTGTTTTCAGTGTGATGTTGACACTCGCTGAAGCACCCATGCTTGAGCCTCATCCGGAGAGCCGAAGAGCTGGTCCGTTCCTGGTGCTCGGGCGCAGGGGCCATAGCCTGTTTCCAGATACCAGAGGCCGCGCATGCCCTCGTCGTCCACGCTGCTGTCCAGGCGCATCACAACGGCCATCAGCACGTCATCGGCGAAGATCAAAATGCCCTCTTCAACAGCGCGCATCGACGCCGTCGGAATCAGGATCGTCTGACAAGTGATGTGCGGGCCCACGGTGGCAGCTTACGTAAGGCAGGGTGCCGCGGCGCTCAACTGAGTTAAGGCTGGGACTGAACTCTCGGAAGGAGCGTCGGGGTCCTGGGTGGAAGTGCCGGAGCCGCTGGGATGAGGCACAAGCATGACGTAGGCTGGAGCGCCCTCGACATTGCTCCACAACGGGAGCAGCTTAGCTGTGCGGCTGGGATGTTCCCCCAAGGTCTTGGCCGCCCTCTGGCAAACAGAGGGGAAAGGCTTCGGCTTCTCGCATGGTCGGAGCCTTTCTGCTGCCGGAGTGCCCCTTGGCCTCGTGTACAACGGGGATGCACGACGTGACCCCCTCTCAGTGCCGGATGGCCAGGGCAGCCCTGGATTGGACCCGCAAGGAACTGGCTCTCCGGTCCGGCCTGGGGATGGAGACTGTCTACCGCTTTGAGACTGGACGGAAGCCCCACTACGAGACTGTTGAACGGCTGCGGAGCACCTTCACGGCTGCCGGTGTCGTGCTCGTGAGGAGTGGAGAGGGCGAGGGTGTTCTGCTCCGTCACCCGCCCGTGGATCCAGCGGCCCCAGGGTAGAGCGAACGCATCGAGGGGCAGCCGAACTACTCTGCAGAGGTGTCCGAGCGGCCGGAGAGGCAAGCCTAAGCAGGTCCTCTGATCAGCCTGGATCGCGCAAGAAGAGGCTTATCGCAACAAGGGCGCTGCCAAGAGCGCCGCCAAACAGCGCGAGGACCAGCGGGATGAGGGAGTAATCGTCAGCCCACCAGCCAAGCCCGCCATAAGCAAGAGCCCCCAGAAGTGCGGCTGCCATCACTAGGATCATCTGTGCCCTCCGTCACAGGAGGGCAACGGGCCGCGGTGCTGTTGGTTTCCAACGCCCTTCAGAGCCCGGGCTAACCATCATAAGCCAAAAGCAGGCTGCGGCGCTCCTGGATCAGACGGGGAACAGGACCATGGCCGCGGTAAAGCAGCCTACCAGGGAGATCCCCAGCACAACGAGTAGAACTTCAGCCCAGTCCCATGCGCGCTTCATCGCCGCCCTCCGCCAGAGGGTACGGGTAGGCTGCCGTCGTTGCAGGAATGTTGCTTGTTACTGGGTGGAAGTACCGGAGCCAGTTGGCGGCAGAGCTAGGGCTGCACTCCCATGTGGCTAGGGTGACTGTGCTATCGTACCCCTTAGCTTTGCAGTAGAATGTGGTAATGGAAGACGACTTCCGGCGGAAGGTGGAAGACCTTATCGACAAAGCGAGAACCTATGGGTGCATCGTTTGGCTCGATGCCACAGCCGAGATCGTGTTCCTCGACACAATCGACCAACAGCCCCAAGACCGCTTGCAAGCTGAGGCGATCACCCGCGAGCTGATGGAAGCTGAGGAGTTGCGCGAGACCCTGCGTATAGTCTTGGCAGAGCGCCGCCGCAGAGCTTTGGCGAACATCGCCGCGTCGCCCCCTGAATGGCCCTCAAACGGCAGTGGATCACAAGGAGACGACCACTTGGCTTAAGCCAAGTGGCTTGCTTTCCTGATCGTTATGCTTAAGCTTCGCCGACCGCGCGTCAGGGGCCCAGGCGTGAGCACACAGCGGAAGTATGACGACTACACCTACTTCCGCTTGGTCCGTCGGTCGGAGAGGGTCTGCGCCGTTCGCACCGGCGATGCCTTTCCTACAGCCCTCAGGTCCGGTGACTGGGTCCAGTGTATACTCAGCCCAGAAGAGGGTGACTGGCTGCCGGGCTTCGATCCTCATGTGGCGGAGTTTGCCTGCAGCTTTCAGGGCTTCTACCTGTTCAATCTCGGTGCCAGAACCACCCAGGCTTCGGACGTTGCCGCCGACTCCGCGGTGCAGCCCGCCTTGAGGCTCTCCCAAAACTGAAACGCGCGTGGTGCGCCGGTTCGCGTGGCCAGAGTACGGGGTAGAGGTGCCGGAGCCTCCCCGGGAAGCGCGCTCTAGGGCCTCGCCCGTCTCGTCGCAGCCGAGTTCACGGGCGGCTTCCGCAAAGGCAATTATGTATCTTGCAAACTACCAGGCGGGCGGAGCATCAGGTAGTGAATGTCTGTCTGCCCGACCTCGTGGAACCCGTGCCGCCTGTACAGCGATCCGACCGGGTTCCATTTCAAGTATCGTAGCCGCACTGGTGCGCTGAGTTCGTTGGCAAGCGAGAGGCAGTGGAGCAGGATACGGGTGCCGAGCCCCCGACGATGGAACGGCGGCAACAGGTAGAACTCATCAAGTTGAATGCAGTCCGGGAACTTCGTCAGCGCCACCGTGCCGATGGCATTGTCATCTTGAACGATGCTCGACAGGGGGCATTCTCTAAACCGCCGCTCATGAAAGTCTTTCAGAAACTGCTCGTCCCATCCCCATCGTGCGATGATATGCGGCCCTATGGCTGCTCGCTTGATTTCGAAGGCCCACTCACTCGCGGCTGGGGTCTTAGGCAGTAACTCGAACCGAATGTCTGGCGGCAATTCGGGAATGAGGGCGGCAGAAACTGGTCAACAGCGTAGGGAGCGGCGCTTCCACCGTGACAATAAGCGCACCAGAGATCATTACGAGGGATACAATCAAATATTCCTTCGTAACGGTGCGTATAACGCAAACGATCAGCTTGGCGATTCCCTTCTTCGATAGCGGCTCATACACGATGAGGCTCGAACGTAAGGTGATTGTCCCGGCGTACTAATCGGGCGCGGCTTCGGCAGCCGAGGAGCGAACGGGCACATCAACCACAACGACTTCTTCAGAGACCATGATGGATTGAGGGTTATGACCACTGCTCTCTGGCGTTGGACGCAAGCTTTCAAGAAGGGCCTGAGGCGCTGGTCGAACAGCGAGACCGGAGTCTCAGCTGTGGAATTCGCGTTCTTCGCGCCAGCACTTTGCCTCTCGCTCGTCGCCATGGCCGACATAGGGGCCGCTGTGACCGAACGCATGGCGGTCAACCACATCCTGCGATCCGGCGCTCAACAGGCCATGTCCGACATCGGCGTCAACAACGTGCTCGCGACGATTAAAATCGCGGGTGAAGCACAAAACTTCCACATTTGCTCCGGGCCAACGGACCTACAAGGGAAACTTTGCCCAGAGGTGTCACTCAGATGCTATTGCCCCAACCAAACGGACACGAATTGTACGCTGCCGAATGCCTGCCCCGCCAACTTGCGCAAGACATACAAGATTGTCCTACGCAAAGATCGGGACAATATGCTGTTGCCCAACCTTAAATTCGTTGCCTCAACTGAGGTGCACGTCCGTTAAATGGCGCAGGTTGTCCCCTGATCGCGGCCTCTACAGTGTTACAGCTTTCTGGATCGGATGCCGCCTCGACCGCATTCTGTTCAGGTTGCTGTGAAGCAGCCACGAGTCGTGTGGTTCGCAGGCACCGCATAGCCGGCGCGGCGTAGAAACGTGGCAACGGCCCGCTCACCCGCCCTACTCCCGCGCTGCCTTCCACAGCTCGAAGATCACCATGCCGAGGATCACGAGGGCGAAGACGGCGTACATGGCCGTGTAGATATCGAAGGCGAGTGGGTCTTCCACGGCGTCGTAGGTGTGGCGGCGGCCGCGGATGCGGCCTTCCGCGACGGCGACCGACAGCTTGTGGCCGATGAAGGCCAGCGCCGCGCCCATGAGGGCGAATTTCACAAGAAGCTTCGGTAGTCCGTCCATCGGCACATCCTGTCCAGCGTGGCGGTAGCGGACAAGCCGGCCTGTTGGGTTAAATCCTGAGGCTGCAGGCCTAGTGCAAACGGCGCCGCTCCTGTGCCGCATCGTGCGCTTCCCAGGCTGCCAGCACCTGGGCGGCGAGCCCCTCGTCGCCGAGCCGACCGCTGAGCTCGTCGAAGAGAGCCTGGCAGGCGGTGAGGTCGGCCAGAAGCGCGGCGGCCCCGCCGCTGCCGTCGATCCGCGCCGCCGCATAGCGGTCGAAGGCAGCCGATAGCTCGGCATAGGCAAAGGCCACCGCGGCCGTCCGAAACAGCCTCGCCTCGCCGATCTCGACCGCACCGGTGGCGAGGTCGCGCATGCGGACGAGGTAGCCGTCTGCAGCCTCGTCGACCTCGTACCGCCAGCCCTGACCTTCCGAAACGCCGATCATCATGGGAGCCTCCCTGAGCTCGACCCAGGCCACCATCCTGCGGCTTCCCTCCCGCGCCGGATGTGCTCCGGCGCACCGGGCGCGGCGGGGGTTAACCATCCGTTTACTTTGGACGTGCGCTGCCGTCCGGATTAGGCTATGTTGATCATGGAAGAGAGATCCTTGGTCGCTTATGACCCGCCCGGCTTGTACGTCGGGCTTTTTCTTTGGCGGATCCCGCTCTCGGCGCCTCGGCTTCCTTGTTCTCGCCATGACGAGCCGCCATATGGGCTGAGGCTGCCGCCCTGTGGGCGGCCTCGCTTCCCTTGTGCCGGGGCGAGGCTCCCGGTATGCGCCACACCGGAGGGGGTTCGAAGGCTCCCCTCCCCGCGGTCGGGCCAGGCTTGCCTTCCTCAAGAGAGTTCGACGGCTTCGCGGCGCGACCCGATCGCGCCAGGCCGGCTCAACCAATGGATGTTTGGCGGATGAATGCTCCCGCGCCGAAAGTCTCGTTCGTGTCGCTCGGCTGCCCCAAGGCCCTGGTGGATTCCGAGCGCATCATTACGCAGCTGCGCGCCCAAGGCTACGAGCTGACCAAGAAGCACGACGGCGCGGACGTGGTGATCGTCAACACCTGCGGCTTCCTGGACAGCGCCAAGGCGGAATCGCTCGATGCCATCGGCCAGGCCATGGCCGAGAACGGCAAGGTGATCGTCACGGGCTGCATGGGCGCCGAGCCCGAGCAGATCCGCGACCGCTTCCCCAACATCCTGGCCGTCACGGGGCCCCAGGCCTACGAGAGCGTGGTCTCGGCGGTGCACGAGGCGGCGCCCCCGGCGCACAATCCCTTTATCGATCTGGTCCCGGACCACGGCGTGAAGCTCACGCCCCGCCACTACGCCTACCTGAAGATTTCGGAGGGCTGCAACAACCGCTGCTCCTTCTGCATCATCCCGAAGCTCAGGGGCGATCTCGTGAGCCGCCCGGCCGCGGAGGTGCTGCGCGAGGCCGAGAAGCTCGTGAAGGCCGGCGTCAAGGAGATCCTCGTGATCTCCCAGGACACCAGCGCCTACGGCGTCGATCTCAAATACCAGCCGAGCCTGTGGCAGGATCGGGAGGTGCGCACGCGCTTCTACGACCTCGCGCGGGAACTCGGCAGCATGGGCGTGTGGGTGCGCCTCCACTACGTCTACCCCTATCCGCATGTGGACGAGGTGATCCCGTTGATGGCGGAAGGCAAGATCCTTCCCTACCTCGACATCCCCTTCCAGCACGCTTCGCCCAAGGTGCTGAAGGCCATGCGTCGCCCAGGCAACCAGGAGAAGACCCTGGAGCGCATCCACAAATGGCGCGAGATGTGCCCGGACCTCGCCATCCGCTCCACCTTCATCGTCGGCTTCCCGGGCGAAACGGAAGAGGACGTGGATTTCCTCATGGATTGGCTCAAAGAGGCGAAGCTCGATCGCGTGGGCTGCTTCCGCTACGAGCCCGTGAAGGGCGCGCCGGCGAACGAGCTCGCCAACCCCGTCCCGCCCGAGGCCAAGGACGAGCGCTGGCACCGGTTCATGAAAACCCAGCGCGAGGTGAGCGCCAAGATCCAGAAGGCCAAGGTGGGCAAGCGCCTGTCCGTGATGATCGACGAGTCCGGCTCCACGGTCGCCAAGGGCCGCTCGAAATACGACGCGCCCGAGATCGACGGCACCGTCTACGTGGCTTCGCGCCGTCCCCTGCGGGCGGGCGACATCGTCACCGTAAAGATCGAGCGCGCCGACGAGTACGACCTGCACGGGATCGCCGTCTAGGCCCGAGCGGAGCGCGCCGGCGAAGCAGGCCTCCCCGTGGGCGGCGGTTGAACTCGCCTAGCCTTTCGGGAAGTTGCGCGCCCGCATGGGTTCGAGCTGCGGCAGGGCATCGGCGCGCAGCGCAATGGCGTTGAGCTTTGGCGTGTTCCCGGCGAACCAATCCCGCCGGGGCCGCCAGCGCGTCGCGACCGCAATGTAGATGTCGAGGGCCGAGAAGCGGTCGCTCAAGAACCACGGCGCGCCCGCGGCCTCCTCCAGCACCCCGTACAGCCGCTTCGCATAAGCATCCACCGCCTCGCGGAAGGGCTGCCGCGCCGCCTCTTGGCTCACGAAACGCGCCGGCTCGTCCGCGTAGGTGAAGGTCGGGTAGATGTTGGCGACGAAGTACACGAGCCAGCGCAGAAACTCAGGCCGCTCCCGCGCTCCCGGGCCCGGCACGAGATCGTCGCGGCCGGTGAGGTCCGCGAGGTGGAGCGTGATCGCGGCGCTCTCGGTGAGCACGCGGCCGTCCTCCAGCACGAGCGCCGGAACCTGAGCGAGGGGGTTGACCGCGCCCATACGGTCCCGGGCCTCGGCCGATGTGAAGAGGTTGCCCACCGCCTCGTAGCGGTAGGAGAGCCCCAGCCAATCGAGCTGGGCTTCGACGAGGGCCGAGCCCCAACCCGGATTGCCGTACAAGATCATGGTGCTCATGCCCGCGTGAGCGCCTCGCATTCCACCTTGCCGACGCCGGCCTCCTCCCAGGCGCTGAAGGCGGAAGCCAGCGAACCCTGGTTGTCGATGGCCCGCGAGGCGTCGCCGATCACGAAGGCCTCGAAGCCCGCGGCCTTGGCGTCGAGGGCCGTCCAGGACACGCAGTAATCCATGGCGAGCCCGGCGCAGAACACGCGGCGGAAGCCGCGCTCGGTAAGGTAGCCGGCCAAGCCCGTTCGCGTCTGCCGGTCGGCCTCCATGAAACCGGAATAGCTGTCGATCTGCGGGTTGTACCCCTTGCGGATGACGAGCTCCGCGTTCGGGAGATCGAGCTCGGACGCGATTTCGGCGCCGCGGGTGCCCTGGATGCAGTGATCCGGCCAGAGCACCTGAGAGCCGTAGGCGAGCCTCGTGGTCTCGAAGGGCTGCCGGCCTGGATGGCTCGAGGCGAAGGAGGCGTGCCCCGGCGGGTGCCAATCCTGCGTCAGCACCACGTGGGAGAAGAGCCCTGCCAAGCGGTTGATCGGGGCGATCACCTCGCCCCCGTCCGGCACGGCGAGCGCGCCGCCGGGGAGGAAGTCATATTGCACGTCCACCACGATCAGCACGTCTTGCGGCGTGATGCGGATCATCTCGGGCATGGCGGGCACCTCCACCCTGGTTCTTGGGCGCGGGCGTCGCGGGTCAAGGCCGCACGAAAAAGGGGCGGCCGATCACTCGGCCGCCCCTCTGTGCAAAGCGTTGACGCTTATTGCGGCAGCTTGTCGTCGATGCCCTTCACGTAGAAGTTCATGCCCAGAACCTGCTCGTCGGAGAGGGCGCCGTTGCCCTTGCACTCCACCTGCGAGCCGTCCTGCTTCACGATCGGGCACTTGAAGGGGTTCAGCGTGCCGGCCTTGATGGCAGCTTCCGTCTCCTGGGCCAGCTTCTTCACGTCGTCGGGCATGTTCTTGTAGGGGGCCATGACGACCATGCCCTCTTTCAGCCCGTGCCACACGTCGCCGGACTTCCAGGTGCCGTCCAGCGCCGCGCGGACGCGGGAGATGTAGTAGGGGTTCCAGTCGTCGATGATGGCGGTGAGCTGGGCCTTCGGCGCGAAGCGCTCCATGTCGGAGGCCTGGCCGAAGCCCATGCGCCCGCGGGCTTCCGCGGCCTGGATCGGGGCCGGGCTGTCCGTGTGCTGCGCCAGCATGTCCACGCCCTGGTCGAGGAGCGCCTTGGCGGCGTCGCCTTCCTTGGCGGGGTCGTACCAGGTGTTGGCCCACACCACCTTCAGCTTCACGTTCGGGTTCACCGATTGCGCGCCGAGGAAGTAGGCGTTGATGCCGGCCACAACTTCCGGGATCGGGAAGGCGCCCACGTAGCCGATGGTGCCGGTCTTGGTCATCTTGCCGGCGATCTGGCCGATGATGTAGCGGCCCTCGTGGAACTTCGCGGCATAGGTCGCGAGGTTGTCGGCGCGCTTGTAGCCGGTGGCGTGCTCGAACTTCACGTTCGGGTACTTCCGCGCGACCTTCAGGGTCGGCTCCATGAAGCCGAAGGAGGTCGTGAAGATGAGGCCGTGGCCCGTGCGGGCGAGCTGCTCGATGGCGCGCTCGGAATCGGCCTCCGGCACGCTCTCCACGAAGGTGGTCTCGACCCGGTTGCCGAACTCCTTCTCGATGGCCTTGCGGCCCACATCGTGCTGGTAGCTCCAGCCGTGGTCGCCCACCGGGCCGACATAGATGAAGCCGACTTTCAGCTTCTGCTGCGCCGAGGCGCTGCCGGCGGTGAGCGCCAAGGCTGCGGCGCCGGCGAGGACGCCCAGGGTTCTACGCGTGATCATGACCTCTCCCTCTGGTTCTGGTCTAACGGAATTGGTTGCAGGTCTTCAGCCCGCCCGCAATCCGCCTTGAGGGGCAGATTGGCCGGTCCGGGGGTGTGCATCAAGGGGCGGCTCAGCGGTCCGGCACGAAGGGCGTGCCGAGCGAGCCCGGCGCGCCGATCGCCCTCCCGTGGCGGATGGAAAGCAAGAGCAGGGCCAGGATGGTGGCGAGATACGGCACCGCCGAGAGCGCCTGGGAAGGAATGCCCCATTGCGCGGCCTGGGCGTGGAGCTGCAGCACGGTTGCGGCGCCGAAGATGTAGGCGCCGACGAGCACCCAGCCCGGCCGCCACGCCGCGAAGACCACGAGCGCCAGGGCGATCCAGCCGCGCCCCGCCGTCATGCCTGACGACCAGAAGCGGGTGTAGACGAGCGACAGATAGGCCCCCGCCAACCCCGCGCAGGCGCCGCCGAACAGGATGGCAAGCAGCCGCGTCTTCAGCACCGGCAGGCCGAGGCCGTGGGCGGAGGTGTGGTTCTCGCCCACCGAGCGCAGGGTCAGCCCCGAACGCGTGCGGGTAAGGTACACCGCGACGCCGAGGGTGATCGCCAGCGACAGGTAAACGAAGGCGTCCTGCTGGAACAGGATGCGCCCGACATAGGGCAGATCGCTCAGGCCCGGGATTGACAGCGTGCCGATGGGATCGCGCCTGGATCCGACGAAGGGCGCGCCGATCAGCCCGGAGAGCCCGAGCCCGAAGATCGTGAGCGCCAGCCCCGAGCCGACCTGATTGGCCGCGAAGCCGAGCACCACGAGGGCGAAGAGGGCGGACATCAGCACGCCCGCGAGGATGCCGCAGAGCACACCCAGAATCGTGGAATCGAAGGTCACGGCGCCCGCAAAGGCGCAGACCGCGCCCATGACCATCATGCCCTCGACACCGAGGTTGAGCACGCCGGAGCGCTCCGTCACGAGTTCGCCCAGCGCCGCGATGAGCAGCGGAGTGGACGCCGTGATGATGGTGAGGAGAATGGCTTCGTACGCGGTCACGGCCGCCCTCCCCGTTCGGTTCGTCCCGTCATGCCGTCACCGCTCGTCCGACGATCCGCAGGCGGTAGGTCACGAGCGCGTCGGCGCCGAGCACGCACAGCAGCAGCATGCCCTGGAAAGCCGTCGAGAGATCGAGGGGCAGCTTCAACAGAATCTGCGCGCTCTCGCCGCCGATGACGGTGAGCGCCACCACGAGCGCCGCCACCAGAATGCCGATCGGGTTGAGGCGTCCGAGGAACGCCACCGTGATCGCAGTGAAGCCGTAGCCCGGCGAAATCGAGGGCTGGAGCTGGCCGATCTGCCCCGAGACCTCGCTGATGCCCGCCAACCCCGCGAGCCCGCCCGAAATCGCGAACACCGCAAGCGTGGTGGAGCGGGACGAGAACCCGGCAAAGCGCGCCGCGCGGGGCGCGTCGCCCGTGAGGCGCAGGCGATAGCCGAAGAGCGTGCGGCCAACCACCACCGCGGTCACCAGAATCGCGATGAGTGCGAAGGCAAATCCAAGATGCACCCGGCTGCCTTCCAGAATCGGCGGCAGGGTGGCCGAGAGATCGAAGGTCACGGATTGCGGGAAGTTGAAGCCCTTCGGATCGCGCCAGGGGCCCCGCGTCAGATAATCGAGCGTCAACTGCGCCACATAGACGAGCATCAGGCTCGTCAGGATCTCGTTCACCCCGAAGCGCGTCTTGAGGAAAGCCGGGATCAGGGCCCAGAGCGCGCCCCCGAGGATGCCGAGCGCCATCATGGCGGGCAGCACCCAGAAGCCCGCGCCCGTGTTGTGGGTCGCGAGCGCCAGCCAGCCCCCGAAGATCGCGCCCATCACGAACTGGCCCTCGGCGCCGATGTTCCAGAGGTTCGCGCGAAAGCAATAGGAAAGCCCGATGGCGATGAGCGCCAGCGGCGTCGCCTTCACGAGCAACTCCTGCAAGGCCCAGGGGTCGCTCAAGGGCTGCGTGACGTACACCTGGAAGGCGGCCAGCGGCGAGCGGCCGAGCAGCCAGATCACGAAGCCCGCGACCGCGAAGGCCGTAAGAAACGCGATCACCGGCGCCACCGCCCGCATCACGGGCGCCACGTTCTGCCGTGGAACGAGCTCAAGCCGCATCGCGGGTCCCCAGCATTTCGAGGCCCACCGCCTCGCGGGTCCAGTCCCGGGTCGGCCGCAGGGGGCTTAAATGTCCGTGGTGGATCACCGCCATGCGGTCTGCGATCTCGAAGAGTTCGTCGAGGTCCTGGCTGATGACGAGCACCGCGCTTCCCTGCTCGGCCAGGTCCACCAGCGCCTGACGGATGAGCCGCGCCGCGCCGGCATCCACGCCCCAGGTGGGCTGATCCACCACGAGCAGCCGCGGCTTCTTGATGATCTCGCGGCCGATCACGAATTTCTGCAGGTTGCCGCCCGACAGCTTGCGGGCCTGCGGATCGCCCTCGGGCGTGCGCACGTCGAAGCCGCTCACGATGGAGCGCGCGAGGCGTTTCGCGGCATCCAGCGCAATGAAGCCGATGCGTCCCACCTCCTTGCCGGAATGGTGCGAGATCAGCGTGTTCTCGCTCAGGCGATGGCTCGGCGCCGCGGCATGGCCGAGACGTTCCTCCGGCACGAAGCCCGCGCCGAGGCGGCGCCTGGCGTCGATATCGGCGGTGCCGCAGGCTGTCCCTACGATCGACACCGCATCGGCCCTGTCCGACAGCCGCTCGCCGGACAGCGCCGCGAAAAGCTCGCTCTGGCCGTTGCCGGCCACGCCCGCGATGCCGACGATCTCGCCCGCATTGACCGTGAGCACGATGTCCTTCAGCGCCGTGCCGTGCAGGCCCGCCGGCGGCAGGGTGAGGTTCGCGACCCGCAGAACCTCGCCGCGCCCCTCGTGGGAGGCGCCGGCGCGCACCTCGCCGACCTCGTTGCCGACCATGAGGGCCGCGATCTCGCGGGCGCTGCGCTGGCGCGGATCGAGGGTCGCGACCACCCGCCCGCCACGCAGGATCGTGGCGCGCTGGCACAGGCGCCGCACCTCTTCCAGCTTGTGCGAGATGTAGAGGATCGCGCAGCCTTCGGCCGCGAGCCGGTCGAGGGTGGTGAACAGGTGCTCAGCCTCCTGCGGCGTGAGCACGGAGGTGGGCTCGTCCAGGATCAGGAGCTTCGGGTTCTGAAGCAAGCAGCGCACGATCTCGATGCGCTGCCGCTCGCCGGCCGAGAGCGTCCACACGGCCCGGTCGGGTTCGAGCGCGAGGCCGTAGGCGCGGCTCACATCGGCGAGCTTCGCGCGCACCTTGGCGACGCTCCAATCGCCCGACAGAGCGACCGCGATGTTCTCCGCGACCGTCAACTTGTCGAAGAGCGAGAAGTGCTGGAACACCATGCCGAGGCCGAGCGCCCGAGCCTGCACGGGCGAAGCGATGGTGACGGGTCTGCCCTGCCACAGGATTTCGCCGGCGCTGGGTTCGACCACGCCGTAGAGGATCTTCACCAGCGTGGACTTGCCGGCCCCGTTCTCCCCCAGCAGCGCATGGATCTCGCCCGGCGCGATGGCGAGATCGATGCCATCGTTGGCGAGAAGTTCGCCGTAACGCTTGGAGATGCCCCGCAACTGGACAAGGGGCACGGACGCGGACACGCGGTCGGACACACCAGCCACCATCAGGGGATCAGAACCGTGGCGCCGGTGGTCTGGCGGGATTCGAGTGCGCGATGGGCTTCCGCGGCTTGCGCCAGCTTCACGCGGGAATGAACCGGGATCCGCACGTGACCCTTGGCCACCACGTCGAAGAGTTCGGCCGCGCCGTCGTCCAGCAATTCCCGCGTGGCGGTATGGGTTGCGAGCGTCGGCCGCGTCGCGAAGAGCGAGCCCTTCTGGGCCAGGAGCCCGATGTTGAAGGCATCGACGGGGCCGGACGCCGCGCCGAAGCTCGCGAACATCCCGAACGGCTTGAGGCAATCGAGCGAACCCGGGAACGTCGCCTTGCCGACGCCGTCATAGACCACGTCGCACATGGCCCCGCCCGTGATCTCCTTCACCCGCGCCACGAAATCCTCGTCGCGGTAGAGGATCACGTGATCGCAACCGTTCTCCCGAGCCAAGGCTTCCTTGTCCTTGGAGCCGACCGTGCCGATCACGGTGCAGCCGAGATGCTTCGCCCATTGGCAGGCGATGAGCCCGACGCCGCCGGCGGCGGCATGGAAGAGGATCGTGTGCCCAGGTTTCACCGGGAAGGTGCGGCGCAGGAGGTATTGCGCCGTGAGCCCTTTCAGCATCATGGCCGCGGCGGTCTCGTCGTCGACGCCCGCCGGGATTTTCACCAGGGCCTTGGTGTCGACCACCCGCTCCTCGGCGTAGCTGCCGATGCGCATGGCGTATGCCACGCGGTCGCCCGGCTTGAACCCGGTGACGCCCTCGCCCACCGCCGCCACTTCGCCTGCACCCTCGTTGCCGGGAGTGAAAGGCATGCTGGGGGCTGCATAGGCGCCGGTACGGAAATAGATGTCGATGAAGTTCACGCCGACCGCCGTCTGGCGCACCAGCACCTCGCCGGGGCCGGGCTGCGGGGTCGGCACATCCTCATAGGCCAGAACGTCCGGGCCGCCATGGGCATGGACTCGAATGGCTTTTCCCAACTCACACTCCTCCGGGCCATGGGGGCGAGCGCCGGCCCACCGGGGAGGCCAGCCATGCCCGCAGCGCAATCATAGGGAGTCGTGCGCTCCCTCGGCAATGCGGGCCGCCTGCTTTATTGTGGGCCGATCCCTCTCTGCCGTGGCGTTTTTTCGTGAGTTCCAACCGCTTCGCCCCGCCCCGCCCCGGCTTCGCCGAGGTTTTCACCCCCAAACTGGTCACGGTGCTCAAGGAGGGGTACGGGCTGGCGCAGCTGCGGACGGATGCGGTCGCGGGCCTCACCGTCGCGATCGTGGCGCTGCCGCTCTCCATGGCGATTGCCATCGCCTCCGGGGCCTCGCCGGAGCGCGGGCTCTACACCGCGATCGTCGGCGGCTTCCTGATCTCCGCGCTCGGCGGCAGCCGGTTTCAGATTGGCGGACCGGCGGGCGCCTTCATCGTGCTCGTGGCGGCCACCATCGAGCGGCACGGCATCGACGGTTTCCTCCTCGCCACGATCATCGCCGGGTTCATCCTCGTCGCCATCGGCCTGCTGCGGCTCGGCACCTATATCCGCTACATCCCGCATCCCGTGACCGTGGGGTTCACCGCCGGCATCGCGGTCATCATCCTGGCGAGCCAGTTGCGCGATCTGTTCGGGCTGACGCTTCCGGGCAAGGAGCCGGCGGCCTTCCTGCCGAAGATCGAGGCGCTGGCCGGCGCGGCCTCAACGGTCAACGCGACCGCCGTCCTGGTCGCGGGCTTCACCATCGGGACCATCCTGCTCGTCCGGCGCCTGCGCCCCACCTGGCCTGCCCTGCTCGTCGCGGCGGTGGCGGCTTCGGTCGCTGCCGCGCTGCTGGCGCTCCCGGTCGAGACCATCGGGACCCGTTTCGGCGGCGTGCCGGATCGCTTGCCAGCGCCGGCGCTGCCGGATGTGAGCCTCGCGCGGATCGTCGAGGTTCTTCCCGCGGCGGTCGCCATCGCGCTGCTTGGCGGCATCGAGTCCCTCCTCTCGGCCGTCGTCGCGGATGCCATGAGCGGACGCCGGCACCGCTCCGATATGGAGCTCGTAGCGCAAGGCATCGCGAATATCGGCGCGGCCCTCTTCGGGGGCATCTGCGCCACCGGCACCATCGCCCGCACCGCCACCAACATCCGCTCCGGCGCCGTGGGCCCCGTGGCCGGCATGCTGCACGCGGTGTTCCTCCTCGCCTTCATGCTCTTTGCCGCGCCGCTCGCCTCCTACATTCCCCTCGCGGCGCTTGCCGGCGTGCTGGCGGTCGTGGCCTGGAACATGGCCGAGAAGCACGAATTCATCGACCTGCTCAAGCGCTCCCGCGGTGAGGCCGTGGTGCTCCTCGTGACCTTCGGGCTGACCGTGTTCCGCGACCTCACGGAGGGCATCGCCGCCGGCGTGGTGCTCGGGAGCTTCCTGTTCATGCACCGCATGGCGCAGCTCGTGGCGGTGGAGACCGGGCGCGCGCTCGCGCCGGAGGACGAGGGCGACGAGCCCGAGGACGGCGGCAGCACCCTCGACGTCATGGTCTACCGCATCACGGGGCCCCTCTTCTTCGGTGCGTCCACGAGCGTCGCGACGGCCCTGGAGCGCATCGGCTCGTTCCCGCGGGCCGTGATCCTCGACCTCTCCGCGGTGCCCTTCGCCGATTCGAGCGCGGTCGGGTCGCTCGCCACCTTCGTCGCACGCGCTCGCCGCAACGGTGCCGCGGTCTATATTGCGTGCGCGTCGGCGTCCGTCCGGCGCATGCTGGAGCACGAGCATTTGGGTCTGCCCTCGCGCCATTTCGCCCCCGACGTCCCCGCCGCCCGGGAATCCGTGCGCGCAGCCGCGGAGCCGTCCCCATGAGCGAGCGCGTGTACGACATCGCCGTCGTCGGCGCCGGCGCGGCGGGGCTCTCGGCGGCTCTCGCCTTCGCTCACGATGGATTCTCGGTGGCGCTCGTCGGCCCCACGGATGCTCGGCGTGACGGGCGAACGGTGGCGCTGCTCAGCGGCTCGGTGCGCTTTCTCGAGGCGCTCGGCGTGTGGCCCGCGATCCGCCCGGACGCCGCGCCGCTCGAAACCATGCAGCTCATCGACGACACGGGCAGCCTCTTTCGCCCGCCGCCGGTGGCCTTCCAGGCGCAGGAGATTGGGCTCGAAGCCTTCGGCTGGAACGTGGAGAACGCAGGCCTCGTCGAGCACCTCGCTGCAGCCGCTAAGGCTACCGATGCAATCGCGATGCTGCCTGTTTCTGCAACGGGCTTCGACGACGGAACGCTCGGCCTCTACGGGGCCGAGCCGCTGCGCGCCCGTCTCGTGGTGGCAGCCGACGGCCGCCGGTCGCGGCTCCGCGAGGGCGCCGGCATCCCGACGCGCACCTGGTCCTATCCGCAGACGGCGCTCACCACGATTCTCGCCCACGACCGGCCGCATCGGGAAACCTCGACCGAGTTCCACACCCGCCATGGGCCGTTCACCCTGGTGCCCCTGCCCGGCCGCCGGTCGAGCCTCGTGTGGGTCACGAGCCCGGCCCAGGCCGACGAGCTCGCGGGCCTCGACGACGAGGCTCTAGGCCAGCGCATCGAGCGACAGGCCCAATCCATGCTCGGCCGCATGTGGATCAACGGGCCGCGTGGCGCGGTGCCGATGAGCGGCCTCTCGGTCGAGCGCTACACCGCCCCGCGCCTCGCCATCGCGGGCGAGGCCGCCCACGTCTTTCCGCCCATCGGCGCGCAGGGCCTCAACTTAGGTCTCCGCGACGTGGCGGCGTTGCGGGATGCGGTGGTGGATGCCCGGGATGCCGGCGAGGACATCGGCTCGGACGCGGCGCTCCAGGCTTACCAGCGCGGGCGGGAACTCGACGTGCGCTTGAGGACCGCGGCGGTGGATGGCCTGAACCGTACGCTGCTGTCCGGGCTCCTCCCGGCCGATTTCCTGCGCGGGGCAGGGCTCCTGACCCTGAGCGCCATCGGACCGCTACGCCGTGCCATCATGCGCGAAGGCGTTCAACCCCGGATCGGAGCGCCGCGCCTCATGGGCGACCCTGTTCTCGAGGGCCCGCGTTGAACGCGACTCCCCCGTTTCGTTCAGGGGAGTTCAACGACGGGACGGGGTATCGCGGAATCGGCCCGGAAGGCCGGCGCGATGGGGAGCGCGGTGAGCGGAATCCCTTGTCCGTCAGAGGTTTGCGCCCGGTAGGCCAGGAGCCCGCGCTCGCGGAAATGCGGATCGTTAACGGCCTCCTCGAGGGACACCACGACGGTGCAGCAGCAATCGAGCGGCTCCAGGATCGCGCGCCAGGCGGCGCCGTCGCGACCCGCCACGATCTGCGCGATCGCGGCCCGGGTGGCGTGAGGGTCGCGCCGGTCGTCGCGGAGCTCCTGCGGTAGCGCGATACCTTCGCAGAAGGCGTTCCAGAACTTCTGTTCCAGGGCACCGACCGCGAGCGCCTGCCCGTCCGCCGTGGCGTAGAGCCCATAGCGAGGGCTCCCGCCGGCCAGCATGTTCTCGGCCGCCCCCGGAAACCGCCCCTTGGCATGCCCCTCGGCCAGCGCGAACCAGGAGAAGGTGAACATCGCATCCGCCATGGCGATGTCGAGGTAACACCCCTCCCCCGTGAGATCGCGCTGGCGCAGGGCCAGCAGGATGTTCATCACGGCCGGCATCGCCCCACCCGCGATGTCGGCTACGAGCGCCGCCGGCATCGTCGGCGAGAGCGAGAGAAGGCCCGTAAGTGCCTGATAATTAATGTCGTGCCCGGCCTCGCCTGCCCGCGGCCCCTGCTGCCCATAGCCCGAGACGGAGCAATAGACGATCCGCGGATTGATGGCGCGGACCGCTGCGTAACCAAGCCCCAGCCGCTCCATGACCCCCGGCCGGAACTGCTCCACGAGGATGTCGGCCCGCTCGATGAGCGGCATCACGCTACGGCGGCCGTCCTCCGTCTTGAGATCGGCGACGACGGTCTTCTTCCCCGCGTTGAGCACCGCGAAGGGCGCGGCTTCGGACCCGACCTTCGGGGGAAAGCGCCGCATGTCCTCGCCGCCGGGCCTTTCCACCTTCACGACCTCCGCACCGGCTTCCGCGAGCATCAGGGTCGCGAGCGGGCCAGGCAGCAGCGTGGAAAAGTCAAGAACGAGAAGGCCTTGGAGGGGCTGGGGCATCCGGGCGCCTAGAGGGACGGGAACAGGTCGTGAGGCATCCTGCCCGTCTTGATCAGATAGAGGAAGGCCGTGAGAGTCAGCATGGAGACGAGCGTCCCGAGCAGCACGCAGGCCGACGCCCGCTCCACGCCGACATTGTACTGCGTCGAGATCACGAAGATGTTCAACGCCGGCGGCAGTGCAGCCATGATGATGGCCGCGTAAGTCCAAGTCGGGCCGAAGTCGCCCATCGCAGACAGAAGCGCCCAGACCAACAACGGGTGCAGGATCAACTTGATGAAGACGAGCGCGGGCACCTCGCCCGGCATGCGCCCGAGCGGGCGAAGCGCCACGGTCACGCCGAGCAGGAACAGCGCGCAGGGCGCCGCCGCCTGCTGGAGCCAGGTCACGATCTTATCCGCCGCCATCGGCAGCTCGAGATGCAGGTAGCTCGCCATCACCCCCGCCGCGGTGGCGACGTTGAAGGGGTGCGTCACCACCTTCCAAACGATGTCGCGGATCGTGGCGCCGAGCGTCCGCTTTTCCACGCCCGCCACCGCCATGAGCAATGGCACGAGGGAGAAGAGCAGCAGGTTGTCGAAAACGAAGATCAGCACCACCGGCGCGCTGGCGGCGGGACCTAAGGCCGAGAGGATCAACGGCGGGCCCATATAGCCGATGTTGGAATAGGCGCCGGCAACCCCCTGCATCACCGATTGCGGCATGTCCCGGGTGTGCCACATGCCGGCCCCGAAGGAGAGCGCGAACGCGCAATAGGTGCAGACCGTCGTGGCGAGGATGAAGGGCCAGTTCGTGAGCTGGTCTAAGGGCTTATCGGCGATGAGCTTGTAGAAGAGGCAGGGCAGCGAAACGTAGATCAGGAAGAACTGCATCCACGCAAGCCCGGCCTCCGGCCGCCGCACCACCTTGCCGCAGAAGAAGCCGAGGCCGATCAGTCCGAAGAAGGGGGCAAGGAGATTGAAGAGCCCGACGAGGTCGGACATCGAGGGGCTCCGGGGCGGAAGCGGCAGGACGGCCGCGTTCTTGCAGGGTTTTCGGAGCGCCCGCAACGTGACTTTCGGGGCGCCTCTGGACCGCGTGGGGTCCCTCGCCTAACGGAAGCCGACGTGATGGAGATCCCCATGAAGCTGCCGCGCCGTTTCTTCCACCCTCTTGCCGCCGGAGCGCCGCAGCCCTTCCGCGACCTTCCCGTTCGTCTCGAACGCATGATCCATTTCGTGCCGCCGCACCTCGAGAAGGTCCGGGCCAAGATCCCCGAGCTGATCCCGCAGGTGGACGTCATCCTCGGCAATCTGGAGGACGCGATCCCCGCCGACCAGAAGCTCGAAGCCCGCCGCGGCTTCATCGCTCTTGCCAAGGTCAACGAATTCGGCGGCACGGGCCTGTGGACGCGGATCAATGCATTGAACAGCCCCTGGGTGCTCGACGATCTCATGGAGATCGTGGGCGAAGTCGGCGACAAGCTCGACGTGGTGATGCTCCCCAAGGTCGACGGCCCCTGGGACATCCACTACATCGATCAGCTTCTGGCGCAGCTCGAAGCGCGGCACGGGCTGGCGAAGCCCATCCTCGTCCACGCGATCCTGGAGACCGCGGAAGGGGTGAAGAACGTGGAGGCCATCGCCTCCGCCTCCCCTCGCCTCCACGGCATGAGCCTCGGCCCGGCGGACCTCGCTGCCTCCCGGGGAATGAAGACCACCCGCGTGGGCGGCGGTCATCCTGAGTACAAGGTGCTGGGCGATCCGGTCGAGGGTCGCGAGCGCTCCGTCGCCCAGCAGGACCTCTGGCACTATACCCTGGCCCGTATGGTGGATGCCTGCCTCGCGAACGGGCTCAAGGCCTTCTATGGGCCTTTCGGCGACTTCTCGGACCCGCTCGCCTGCGAAATCCAGTTCCGCAACGCCTTCCTGATGGGGTGCGCGGGCGCCTGGTCGCTCCACCCCAGCCAGATCGAGATCGCCAAGCGGGTCTTCACACCCGACCCGGCGGAAGCGGCTTTCGCGCAGCGGATTCTGGACGCGATGCCGGACGGCACCGGTGCCGTCATGATCGACGGCAAGATGCAAGACGACGCCACCTGGAAGCAGGCCAAGGTCATTGCGGACCTTGCCCGGCTCGTCGCCGACAAGGATGGCCCCTCGATCGTGTAGCGGATCGCCGCGCCGGCTTGTGGTCGCCAGCCGCGGTGCCATATTTGGGCTGAGGAGAACCCAGCCATGAAAGCGCGAGCCGCCAAATTCGCGATCGGCCAGGTGGTGAAGCACCGGGTGTTCCCGTTCCGCGGCCTGATTTTCGACGTCGATCCCGAGTTCGACAACACCGAGGAATGGTGGCAGTCGATTCCGGAGGAAATCCGGCCCCGCAAGGACCAGCCCTTCTACCACCTCTTCGCCGAGAACTCGGAAACCGAATATATCGCCTACGTGTCGGAACAGAACCTGCTGCCGGACACGTCCGACGAGCCCCTGCGCAATCCAATGGTGCAGGAGATGTTCGAACGCACGGAATCGGGCGCTTATCGCTCGCGGGTGAGCGTCGCCAATTAGGCTCCCCTATCCATTCGAACAAACGAAAACGCCGGGCTCCTCGCCCGGCGTTTTTGCGTCGAGATGGCTCGCTTTACGGCCGCGGAGCGGTCGGCGCGACGCCCGGGCGAGGAGCGGCGGGGGATGCGGCCGCGGTCGGCGCGGCGGCCGGAGCCCCGGTTCCTGCGGCACCACTCTGCTGCTCGAGGCGCTTGCGGAGCTCGTCTGAGCGCTTCTCGAGCTCTTCCTGGAGCTTGCGCTGCTGCTCTTCGAGCACCTTAGGATCGATCGGCGCGCCGTCGTAGGCCTTGCCGAAGCCCCCCGCGGGGATCGCAAACGTGACTTCGCGGCCCGCCTGGTTCTGGACGCTCACGTTCAGCGTCGTGCCGCGCTTCATGGCAGCCACGAAGTCGTCCTTCACCTGCGCTTCGGCGAAGCAGCCGTTCGGGAAGCAGAGCGCATAGCGGCCGGGGGTCGCCTGACCCTGGTCCACCGCGAAGCGGATACCCGGCTGGAGCAGAAGACCGAGGGGCATGAGGAAGCGCACGACCTTTTGGGCCTGCTGGGCGGCCTTGATGTCGTAAACCGCCACCGCGAGAACCGGCTGGCCCTGGTCCGACACGAAGTCGCGGGTGGTGTAGCAGATTTCGGTGCCCGCGGGATCCTTGCCGCAGACCTTGGTCCAATCGGCCTGAGATGGCTCGGGCTTCACGGCCACAACCTGCGCGCCCGCGCCTGGAGCAGGCTGTGCGGGCTGCGCCTGAGGCGCCGCGGGAGCAGCCGGCTGTGCGGCCGGAGCGGCCGGACGCGGCTGAGCCGGGCGGGGCTGCGCGGGAGCGGCAGGGGCGGTCGGGGCCGGAGCGGTTTGCGCGAGCGCAGGTGCCACGCCGAGCAAGAGCGCCAGTGCGGTGGCCGCGCCACGGGTGCCCCGCAGGCTCGCGATTCGGGTCGCGAATTGCATGTCGTTAGGTCCTCTTCAGTCGGGTGGTCGACTCGTGATCGTTGGGTCGGCCTGTGGCGCCTTGAGCGTCTCGCGGTGACCGGTGGCGTGCTGCATCTTCACCGAATACGGCGAACACATGACGCGCGGCGCCCCTATAGAGCGTCACGCTCAAGGTTTCCAGTCGTCCGCGACGCGCTGGCGGAATAACTTGGGCCGGCATCTCCGAATCGGTGGTTTGATCCCCCATGCTGCCCTCGCGCCTTGCCGCCCTGGTTTTCGCGGCCTTGACCCTGCCCCTGTTCGCCCCCCCGGCGAGCGCGGGCGAACTGCCGCCCCGGCACGGGATCGCCATGCACGGGGAGCCAGCCCTGCCGCCCGACTTCCCGCACCTGCCCTATGCCGACCCCAGGGCACCAAAGGGCGGCCGGGTGACGCTCGCCCTGCAGGGGAGCTACGACAGCCTCAATCCGCTCATCGTTCTCGGCGTCGCGCCCGATGTCGCCACCCGCTACGTTCTTCAGGGCATGATGATGCGCTCGCTCGACGAGCCCTTCACGGTCTACGCTCTGGTGGCGCGATCCGCAGAGATGCCGGAGGACCGCAGCGCCATCCTGTTCAACCTCGATCCCCGCGCCCGCTTCTCCGACGGTAAGCCGCTCACAGCCGAGGACGTGCGCTTTACCTTCGAACTGCTGAAGAAACACGGAAAACCATTCCATCGATCGAGTTTCGGGCAGGTCAAGAGCGTTGAGGTCCTTGATCCACAACGGATCCGGTTCGATCTCGCCGGCGCGAATGATCGCGAACTGCCGCTCATCATCGCGACCATGCCGATCGTCGCCGCCCACGCGACCGACGCAGAGCGCTTCCCGGAAACCACGCTCACCCCCCCGGTCGGCTCGGGCCCCTACGTGATCACCGAGGTGAAACCGGGCGAGCAGGTCGTGCTGCGGCGGCGATCCGACTACTGGGGCGAGGATCTGCCGGTTCACCGCGGCCTCTTCAATTTCGAGGAGATCCGCTACGACTTCTATCGCGACGCTAACACGCTGTTCGAGGCCTTCAAGGCGGGTCTATACGACTACCGAGGGGAAGGCGACCCGGCACGCTGGGCCACCGGCTACGACTTTCCGGCCGTGCGGGATGGCCGGATCCGGCGAGAAGCCATCCCGATCCGCACGCCCAAGGGGATGAACGGCTTCGTCTTCAACACGCGCCGCTCACATTTTGCCGACATCCGCGTCCGGGAGGCGCTCGCGTCCCTGTTCGATTTCGAATGGGTCAACAAGAACCTGTATTTCGGCCTCCTTCAGCGCTCGGCGAGCTATTTCCACGGTTCCGACCTCTCAGCCCATGGCCGCGCGGCGGATGAGCGGGAGCGTCAGTTGCTGGCCCGCTATCCTGATGCGGTGCGGGCCGACATTCTGGAGGGCCGCTGGGCGCCTGCCGCCTCCGACGGCTCCGGCCGCGACCGGGAGGTGGCGCGCCGCGCCCTCGCTCTGCTGGGCGAAGCCGGCTGGCAACTCGGATCGAATGGCCTGCGCAAACGGGGAACCGGCGAGGCGTTCAGCTTCGAGTTCCTGGTGAACTCCCGCCAGCAGGAGCGCTTGGCGCTGAACTATGCGGAGAGCTTGAAGCGGATCGGCATCGACGCCCGCATCCGCCTCGTGGACGACGTCCAATACTGGCGGCGCATCGCACGGTTCGAATTCGATATGGTCCAGTGGACGTGGCCGGCTTCCGCATCGCCCGGCAACGAGCAGCGCAACCGCTGGAACGCCGCCGCGGCGGACCGGGAGGGATCCCTCAATTACGCCGGCGCCCGTTCGCCGGCTGTGGATGGCATGATCGATGCCATGCTGGGGGCCACGACGCGGGAGGAGTTTGCGGCGGCCGTGAGGGCGCTCGACCGGGTTCTGCTCTCGGGATTCTATGTGGTGCCCCTTTTCCACGTTGCCGACACCTGGCTCGCCTACGATGCGGGGCTCCGGCGGCCACTGGCCGCGCCGTTGCTTGGGCCGACGGTCGACACCTGGTGGCGGGAGCTCCGCTGAGCGGTGGAAACCTTAGCCTCGTTGCCAAAAGTCCCATGGACAGAAACGATCGAACGGGGTTGATCGCGTCCTGTTGAGCCGTCGTTCAGCTTCCCGATGAAACAAGTCGGCCGGCAAGGCGTTATTGAGCAGGTTTGCTGTGCTCTCTCGGGGCGCAGCATCGCAGGAATCGAGAATGAGTGCGTTTCAAAAGGTCGTCGTCGTGGATAACGGCGAACGAGCCCCGGAATTTGCGCTCTCGGCCGAATTGGCAGAGATGGGGTACGCAAGCGTCACCGCTCCTGTGGAGGCCGCTGACGATGTTCTCGCCCTGATCCCGAGCCCTGCCGCCATCGTCCTCCAGATGCCGCGCAGTGCCGGCTTTGCCGAGCGTCAGCGCTTCATGGCCTTGGCCGACCGGCTGCGCGAGCAGCAACGCGGCACCGGCATTCCAGTGATTGTCATTGGCGGCCCGAACGGCGCCACTTCGGCGGTGCTCCAGAACGAGCTCGGCACGCGGATCCTGTCGAAGCCGGAGCTTTAGGCTCGACCCTGGTTCTGCCGCACCAGATCGGCCGTCCCCACGACCACCACGCGAAGCTGGTCGATAGCGCCGGCGAGGTCCCCGGCACCGATGGCCCTGAACGCGCCGTCTGCGCGGATTTTCAACCCACCCAAGCGGATCGGCAGGGCTCCTGCCTGGGCGAGGGCGCCCTTTTCGTTGAGCAGGTATCGGGCATTCAGGGCAAACAGCACCTGGACCGAGCAGGCGACGCTTCGGTAGCAACACCCGGCCACATAGGCCACGTCCCCGCGATCGAGGGCCTTGTGGGCATTTTGCAGGGCGAAGTCGGCTTCCCAGCCGAAGCGCTCGATCAGGGCCTGGCGGAGGGCGTAAGGATAGGGCTCGGCCTGCGCCTTCAGCCGCGCAATGGCGCCTTCCGGATCCCATAAGGGCTGGCAATAGGCAACCTGCCCGGCAAGCGACGCCGAGACGAAGGCGTGCGGGTGGCCGGGCTGGTAGGCGACGGTTATCCTCCCGGCGCGGCATTCCTCGATTGTCCGTTCGACCTTGCGAAGATCGCTGTAGAGAAGATCGACCTTGCGCCCGGCAATCGTGAGCCACCCTCCCCCGTCGATCCACTCGCCCCAGCCGCCGATGGCGGTGACTGTGCGGTCGGTGCCGAGATCCCCAAGGGTGTTGGCGGCCTGCTGCATGGCGCCGTGGGCGAAGGGCTCCTCCGGATCGTAGTAGATCCCGATGTCGTAATCCGACGGTGCGATCGCCGTGCCCTGCGCCCGCGAGCCACCGAGGGCGATCCCCTTCACGCCCGGAACGGTCGACAGGGTCGCGACGACACGCGCGAGAAGACGGTCATCGTTGGGCGTCATGGGAGCTCCGGGCCGAGTGGTGGTCCCATCCTCGTGCCCGGCGCTTGCCCTAGAATCAAGCGGCCTTCTTCTCGGCGATCCGCGCGAGGTTGCGCAGGATCGTCGTGGTGGCCTTGATCCGCTCGTTCGGCTCCTCGATGTCGCGGATGAACACGATCTTCATGTCGGGCCGGACCTTCGCGAAGGAGGCCTGCTCCGTCACATAGGCGATGAGGCCGTTCGGATTGGCGAAGGCGTTGTCGCGGAACGACACGATGATGCCCTTCGGCCCCGCATCCACCTTGTCGATGTTGGCGCGCCGGCAGAGCACCTTGATCGACATGATCTTGAGGAGCTGTTCGACCTCGCTCGGCAGCGGCCCGAAGCGGTCGATGAGTTCCGCCCCGAAAGCGTCGATCTCCGCATCGGTCTCCATGGAGGCAAGGCGCCGGTAGAGACCGAGCCGCAGCTGCAGATCCTCCACATAGGTTTCCGGGATCATCACGGGCGCGCCGATCGCGATGTTGGGCGACCACTGGTCTTCCGCGGGCTCCTCGATGCCGGCTTTGAGCTGCGCCACCGCCTCTTCCAGCATCTGCTGATAGAGCTCGTAGCCCACCTCCTTGATGTGGCCCGACTGCTCTTCGCCCAAGAGATTGCCTGCGCCGCGAATGTCGAGGTCGTGGGAGGCGAGCTGGAAGCCCGCGCCCAGCGTGTCGAGGGATTGCAGCACCTTGAGGCGCCGTTCCGCCTGCACGGTGAGCTGGCGATTGGCGGGCACCGTGAAGAGCGCATAAGCCCGGGTCTTGGAACGGCCCACACGGCCGCGAAGCTGATAGAGCTGCGCGAGGCCGAACATATCGGCGCGGTGGACAATCAGCGTGTTGGCGGTCGGGATGTCGAGGCCCGATTCCACGATCGTCGTCGACAGCAGGATGTCGTATTTGCCCTCGTAGAAGGCCGTCATCACATCGTCGAGCTGGCCCGCCGCCATCTGGCCGTGGGCCACGGCGACCTTCGCCTCGGGGATCTCGCGATCCAGGAAGGTCTTCACCTCGGCGATGTCGTCGAGCCGTGGCACCACGTAGAAGGCCTGGCCGCCGCGGTAGCGCTCGCGCAATAGCGCCTCGCGCACGAGAAGCGGATCGAACGGGGTCACGAAGGTACGGACCGCCAGGCGATCCACGGGCGGCGTCGTGATGAGCGAGAGTTCGCGTACGCCGGTGAGCGCCAGTTGCAGGGTACGCGGAATCGGCGTGGCGGAGAGCGTCAGCACGTGTACTTCGGCGCGGAGCTCCTTCAGGCGCTCCTTGTGGCTGACGCCGAAATGCTGCTCCTCGTCCACGATGATGAGGCCCAGATCCTTGAACTTGATCGCCTTGCCGAGGAGCGCGTGGGTCCCGACCACCAGATCCACGGAGCCGTCCGTGAGGCCCTCCTTGACCTTCTTCATCTCGGCAGCCGGCACGAAGCGGGAGGCCTGCGCCACGTTGAGCGGCAAGCCTTTGAAACGGTCGCAGAAGGTCCGGTAATGCTGGCGCGCGAGCAGCGTGGTGGGCACCACCACGGCCACCTGCTTGCCCGACATGGCCGTCACGAAGGCGGCACGCAGCGCCACCTCGGTCTTCCCGAAGCCCACGTCGCCGCAGACGAGGCGGTCCATGGGTCGCCCCGCGCCGAGGTCGTCCAGAACCGCGTCGATGGCGTTCATCTGGTCTTCGGTCTCGTCGTAGGGGAAGCGGGCCGCGAACTCGTCGTAGATGCCCTCCGGCGGCACCAGTCGCGGGGCCTCCTTGAGGACGCGGGCCGCTGCGATCTTCATGAGCGCCCCCGCCATCTCGCGGATGCGCTGCTTCATGCGCGACTTGCGCGCCTGCCAGGCGCCGCCGCCGAGCTTGTCGAGCTGAACCTCGGTTTCCTCCGATCCGTAGCGGGTCAGAAGTTCGATGTTCTCGACCGGGAGGAAGAGCCGGTCGCCGCCGGCATAGTGCAACTCCAGGCAGTCGTGGGGAGCGCCCGCGGCCTCGATCGTCTTCAGTCCGGTGAAGCGACCGATGCCGTGATCCACATGGACCACGAGGTCGCCCGGCGTGAGCGCCGCGACCTCGGTGAGGAAGTCCTGCGGCCGCTTCGCCTTGCGCTTCGGCCGCACCAGACGGTCGCCGAGCACATCCTGCTCTGAGATCACGGCAAGATCGCCGACCTCGAAGCCCGACTCGAGACCCCAGACCGCCACCGGCACGTCGAGCTTCGGCTGCGCCAAGGCATCGACGAGGCGCGAGACGGGCTTCGTCTGGCGCAGATCGTGGTCGTGGAGCACGTGGCAGAGCCGTTCGCGGGAGCCCTCGGACCAGGCGCCGAGGATCACGCGCTTTCCGCCTTCCTGCAGGGCGCGGATATGGGCAACGGCGGCCTCGAATACATTGGCGTTCTCGTCGGCGCGCTCCGCGATGAAGTTGCGGCCGCGCCGTGCCTCCAGGTCGACCACGCGCTTGCCGGCCTGCTCCGGCACCGCGAACGGCGTGAGCCGAGCCAGCGGCAGTTTGGCCGTGCGCTCCGCCCATTCTTCCGGCTTGAAGTACAGCGTATCCGGCGGCACAGGCTTATACGGTGTGATGCCCGCCTGCGGCTCGTTCATCGCGGCTTTGCGGGCGTCGTAGTAGTCCTGCACCTGGGACAGGCGCTCGGCCGCCGCGTCGTCGGCCAGTGCATCGAACACCACCGGCACGTCGGGCAGATAGTCGAAGAGGGTGTCCAGCCCCTCGTGGAAGAGCGGCAGCCAGTGCTCCATGCCGGGATAGCGCCGCCCCTCGCTGATCGCCTCGTAGAGCCGATCGTCACGCGAGGGCGCGCCGAACATCGCCACATAGGCTTGCCGGAAGCGGCGGATGCTCTCCGTCGTCAACTGCACCTCGCTCATGGGCACGAGGTCGAGGGCTCGCATCTGCTCCACGGTGCGCTGCGTCTCGGGGTCGAAGGAGCGAATGGATTCGAGGGTGTCGCCGAAGAAATCGAGGCGCACCGGGTTCGGGTGACCGGCGGGATAAAGGTCGATGATACCGCCGCGCACCGCGTATTCGCCCGTGTCCCGCACGGTGCCGGTGCGCAGGAAGCCGTTGGTCTCGAGCCAGGCGACAAGCTGGTTCGTATCCACCATGTTGCCGGGGGCCGCCGAGAAGGTTTCGGCCGCAATCCGCGCCCGGGGCGGCACGCGCTGCACGAGCGCGTTCACGGTGGTCGAGAGAATGCGCGGCCGCTCCTCGGAGGTCTTGGAGCGTGCGAGCCGGGCCAGCGTCGTCATGCGCTGCGCCGTCACCCCGTTGTTGGGCGATACCCGGTCATAGGGCTGGCAATCCCAGGCCGGGAAGGCCAGCACCTCGATTTCGGGCGCGATGAACTGCAAGGCGTTCTGCAGGGTCTGCTGACGCAGCCCGTCGCGAGCCACGTGGACCAGGACCGCCGGCCCCTCGACGGCCCCCGCGAGCCCCCGCGCCAGATCCCCGGTCACCAGGGCATCGAAGCCTTCCGGAACGCCGGCGAGCGTGAGGCCTTGGCCCTTCTTGAGAGCATCGAGGGCGCGGGTCAGGGCAGGTTTCATGGGTCTCTAGATATCAGAGCAGGGCTGCGCTCAGATGTGGATGGGCGCGATGTGGCTGTGAAAGCCTTTGAGGCGCTTGAACACGGCGGTGTCATAGTTCGACGGCGTCTCGTCCTCGCCGGTAATCCAACGAAACAGGTCGCGGTCCGGCACCTCGATCAGGCGCTCGAACTCGTCGAGATCGGCGTCCGACATGGTACCGATCTCTGCATCGGCGAAGCGGCCCATGATGAGATCCATTTCGCGAAGGCCGCGATGCCAGGACCGGAACAGCACCCGCCGCCGGCGAGAGTCCAGGTCGGCACTGGAACGTTGGGTCCCGCTCATGAGGGCAACTCCTGAAGATCGGAACTCCCGTCGCGCCGCCGGCGCAGCCCGCTGGCGCCCGGTCGGCTGGATTTCCGGTTGATGTGGTCAGGGGGCCGCGTCGCATCGCGGGCCCGAAGGAGCTATATAGCCACCATGCCCGCCCTGACCAACTGGTCGGAACCGTCTCCGCTGTCGCGGCCGAGCCTCGACGCGGACTCGACCGACCTCCGCCCCTCGATCCTCGACCCGTTCTTCGCCCCGGCAACCACCCTGCCGGGCGTCGGCCCCAAGGTCGCGCCCCTCCTCGACCGATTGGTCGGGGAGCCCGGACAGCGCGCTCGGGTGCGCGATCTCCTGTTTCACCTGCCCCAGGGCGGCATCGCCCGGGAGATGAAGGGCTCGATCGCCGACGCGCCCATCGGCGAACCGGTAACGCTTGGGGTCACCGTCACCGCCCACCGCCCCGCCCCGCCCGGTCGCGCCAAGGCTCCCTTCCGGGTGCTGGTGGAAGACGAGACCGGCGACGTGACGCTCGTGTTCTTCAACGCGCCCCGCGCGCGCATGGAGAAGCTGCTGCCGCTCGGCGCGCGCCGCTACATCTCGGGCAAGATCGAGCTCTGGGACGGCATGCGCCAGATGGTTCATCCGGATCGCGTCCTCGACGAGCGCGGCTTGGCCGATCTGCCGGCGGTCGAAGCGGTCTACGGACTGACCGAGGGCCTGTCCTCCCGGATGGTCAGCAAGTTCATCGGAGCGGCCTTGGAGCGCCTCCCTGCCCTGCCCGAATGGCAGGAGCCGAACTGGGTGCGGCAGCAGGGCTTCCCGGCTTTCGACGCGGCGCTTCGTGCGCTCCATCGGCCCGGCAACGCCGCCGAGATCTCAGAAGAGGCGCTGATGAAGAGTGCCTACCGCCGGCGCCTCGCCTTCGACGAATTGCTGGCGTCGCAACTCACCCTCGCCCTCGTGCGCAGCCGCATGCGCCGCCAGCCGGGCCGCGTCAATGCAGGCGATGGGGCGCTGGTGGAGCGCCTGAAGGGGGCTCTGCCCTACACCCTCACGGCTTCCCAGGATCGCGCCGTCGCCGATATCCGCGCCGATCTCGTCGCGGACAAGCGCATGCTCCGCCTCCTCCAGGGCGACGTGGGCTCCGGTAAGACAGTCGTGGCGCTCCTCGCCATGGCCAGCGCCATCGAAGCCGGCCGGCAAGCGGCCCTCATGGCGCCGACCGAGATCCTGGCCCGTCAGCACTACGAGCGGATCGAGCCCCTGGTGCGCGAGGTCGGCCTGAAGGCCGCCCTCCTGACCGGGCGGGACCGGGGTGCCGAGCGCCGCGCCGTTCTCGCCGGTCTCGCGGACGGCAGCATCGACATCGCGATCGGCACCCATGCGCTCTTTCAGGAGAGCGTCGCGTTCCATGACATCGGTCTGGCCGTGGTGGACGAGCAGCATCGCTTCGGCGTCCACCAGCGGCTTGCACTGGGCTCCAAGGGGGAGGCAGTCGACATTCTCGTCATGACCGCAACTCCGATCCCGCGGACCCTGTCGCTCACCTACTTCGGCGACATGGATGTCTCCGTGCTGAACGAGAAGCCGGCCGGTCGCAAACCGATCTCCACCAAGGTGATCTCCGTCGATCGGCTGGATGAGGTGGTCGGTGCCCTGGGCCGGGCCGTCGCGGCGGGCGATCTCGTCTACTGGGTGTGCCCTCTGGTGGCCGAGTCGGAAACGATCGATCTTGCCGCCGCCGAGGAGCGCTACGAGCAGCTCCAGAGCATCTTTGGGGACGATGTCGGCCTGGTTCACGGCAAGCTCGCCGGCCGCGACAAGGACGCCGCCATGGAGCGTTTTGCCCGCGGAGAGACCAAGATTCTTGTCTCGACCACGGTGATCGAGGTCGGCGTCGACGTGCCCCGCGCCACCGTCATGGTGATCGAGCACGCCGAGCGCTTCGGGCTCGCGCAGCTCCATCAGCTCAGAGGCCGGATTGGCCGCGGCTCCCGCGCCTCGACCTGCCTCCTGCTCTACAAGGGACCCTTGGGCGAGACCGCCCAGGCACGGCTCGAGATGATGCGCCAGACCGAGGACGGCTTCCGCATCGCCGAGGAGGATCTGCGCCTGCGCGGCGAAGGCGAGGTGCTCGGCACCCGCCAGTCGGGCCTTCCCGGCTTCAAGCTCGCCCGCCTCGACGTGGACGGCGACATCCTGGCCGCCGCCCGCGACGATGCGCGGCTCATCGTCGACCGCGACGAGAACCTTGAGACGCCCCGCGGCGAGGCCCTCCGGCTCCTGCTCTACCTTTTCGAGCGGGACGCGGCCGTGCGGCTCCTGCGGGCGGGCTAGGCCCTACCCGGCCGTTTCGAGGGAGGGCTTGCCCTGGGAGGCGGCGCGCGCCGCCTCCGCCATCATTTGCATGCGGCGCTGGGTTTCGTCGGGTTGGATCACGCCCGCCGACATGACGAGCTTCGCGGCATCGTCCACGCTCATGGAGAGTTCGATCACGTCGCGCCGAGGCAGATAGAAGAAGAAACCCGTGGTCGGATTCGGCGTACAGGGCAGGAAAACGCCGATATTGTCATCGGCGCCCGGGATACGCTCGTTGATCTCGGAGCCCGCCGGATTCGAGATGAACACCACCGACCAGGTGCCCTTCACGGGAAACTCCACCAGCCCCACGGTGCGAAACGAGGTGCCGTTGGTGGAAAAGATGGTCTCGAAGACCTGCTTCACCCCCTTGTAGATGCCTCGCACCACGGGCATCCGGTTGAGGATCACCTCCCCGAACTCGAGCAGCGTGCGTCCGACGAGATTGGCGGTCAGGAAGCCGAGAAGCGTGAGGCCCGTGAGCGCGATCACGAGCCCGAAACCGGGGATCGAGAACGGCAGGTAGGTGTCCGGCAGATAGCGGGCGGGCACCAGGGGCTTCACCCACCCGTCCACCAGGGTGATGAACCACCAGGTGATGTAGAGCGTGATGGTCAGCGGCCCCGCGACGATGAGGCCCGTGAGAAAGTAATTACGCAGTCGCACCCGCGGGCTCGCCTTCGGGCGCGCGGTCGGGCTGGTGTCGATCAGCGGCGGCAAGGGATCGAGGCCGGTCATCGCTGTTCCGGGTGGCGGGGATGGGGTAAGGGGCGGGTGAGGCGCATGGGTTTGCGGGCACCAGCCGGCAGGCAGTGACGCCCCGGCTTTCGGAGGATGGGCAATTCCGCGCGAGCCGCGAAATCGCTTCAGTGGTATTGGACGAACCGGCCTCACTCAAGCGCGCCGGAGGGCGTCTTTCGGTGCAGGATGCGTTCAACCCGTGGGCAACAGCCCGCCCTCACATGTGATCCCGCCTGCCCTCCGGCAAGGCGGAACCCCGACCCGAGATGACGTCCCATGGCCGGCCCGCCGCTCGATCAACCCCCACGCCCGGTCTGGCAGCGCACGGTTGCGGCGTTCTGGCGGCCTGCCCTCTTCGCCCTGGGCTGGGTGTTCGTTGCCGTCGGGGTCGCGGGCATCTTCCTCCCGCTGGTGCCCGGAACCCTGTTCCTGATCATCGGCGCGGCCTGCTTCACCCGCTCATCGCCGCGTTTCGAGGCCTGGCTCCTCAATCACCCGCGGCTCGGGCCGCCGGTGCGGCAATGGCGCGAGATCGGCTCCATCCCGCGCTCCGCCAAAGCCTTCGCGGTTGTAAGCCTCGTCGCAAGTTGGCTGCTCCTGCTTGCGACCGATGCTCCGGACCCGGTGAAGATCGGCTGCCTGGCGATCTTCGTCGCGGTTGCGATCTACATCGTCTCGCGGCCTGAGGGCTGAGCCTCACTCCACGGTGACGGACTTCGCCAAGTTCCTGGGCTGATCCACGTCCTTCCCCATGAACACCGCCGTATGATAGGCGAGGAGCTGCACGGGGATGGCGTGGACGATCGGCGCCACGGTCGGGTGCACGGTCGGCATCACGATCGTGGCTTCGGTCTTGAGGCCCGTGGCTTCCGCGCCCTTGTCATCGGTGATCAGGATGATGCGACCGCCCCGCGCCGCGACCTCCTGCATGTTCGAGACGGTCTTCTCGAACCACTGGTCGTGGGGCGCGATGACGATGACGGGCATCGTCTCGTCGATGAGGGCGATGGGACCGTGCTTCAGCTCGCCGGCGGCGTACCCTTCGGCGTGGATGTATGAAATCTCCTTCAGCTTCAGCGCCCCTTCCATGGCGAGCGGATAGGAGGTGCCGCGGCCGAGATAGAGCACATCCTTGGCCTTCGAGAGCTCGCGGGTCAGCGCTTCGATCTGAGCCTCACGCTTCAGGGCCTCGCTGATGAGCCCCGGCACGCCGATGAGCGCATCGACGATCTCCTTCTCGGCCTGAGCCGACAGCGTCCCGCGCGCCCTGCCGGCCGCGACGGCGATCGCCAACAGCACCGTGAGCTGGCAGGTGAACGCCTTGGTGGAGGCGACGCCCACCTCCATGCCGGCGAGCGTCTGCGCGACCGCCGTGCTCTCGCGCGCCATGGTCGAGGTCGGCACGTTCACGACCGAGACGATGTGCTGCCCGTTGGCCTTGGCATAACGCAGCGACGCCAGCGTATCGGCCGTTTCGCCGGACTGGGACACGAAGAGCGCCACGTTGCCGGGCTCCAGCGGCGCCTCGCGGTAGCGGAACTCGGACGCCACATCGATCTCGACGGGCAGCCGCGCCAGCCGCTCGAACCAGTACTTGGCGATGAGGCCCGCCAGGTAGGCGGTGCCGCAGGCGGAGATCGAGAGCCGCGTCACGTCCCTGAAGTCGAACGGCAGGGTCAGGGGCAGCGCCACGCGGCCGGCGGCGAAGTCCACGTAATGGGAGAGCGTCCGCCCGACGACCTCCGGCTGCTCGTAGATCTCCTTCGCCATGAAGTGGCGGTGGTTGCCCTTCTCGGCCATGAAAGAGCCGGTCTGGATCATCTGCCGTTGGCGCTTCACCGGTCGGCCATTGGCATCGCGCACGTCGGCGCCGGCCCGGGTGAGGATCGCCCAGTCGCCGTCCTCCAGATAGCCGATCTCGCTCGTGAAGGGCGCGAGTGCGAGGGCGTCGGAGCCCAGATACATCTCGCCGTCGCCAAAACCGATCGCCAGCGGCGCGCCGTGGCGAGCGCCGATAAGGAGGTCCTCCTCGCCGGCAAAGAGGAAGCCGAGGGCAAACGCGCCCCTGAGCCGCGGCAGGGTGGCGGCCACCGCCTCGACCGGGCTCTTGCCCTTGCGAATTTCGTCCGTAACGAGCTGGGCGACGACCTCGGTGTCGGTTTCCGTCTCGAAGTTCACGCCCTTGGCTTCGAGCTCCGTCTTCAGCTCGCGGAAATTCTCGATGATGCCGTTATGGACCACCGCCAGGCGGTCCGTGGCATGGGGGTGGGCATTGGTCTCGTTCGGCTTGCCGTGGGTGGCCCAGCGGGTGTGGCCGATGCCGATGACGCCCGAGAGCGGGGCTTCGGAGAGCTTCACCTCGAGGTTCTTGAGCTTCCCCTCCGCACGTCGGCGCTCTAGGCGCCCATGCTCCAGGGTAGCGACGCCGGCCGAGTCATAGCCGCGGTATTCCAGGCGCTTCAGCGCCTCCACGACCTGATTGGCCACAGACTGCTTTCCGAGAATACCGACGATGCCGCACATAGGGATTGGGGTCCTCAAGCTTTTCTCGATAACGCTCAAGCTCGCGAATTCGTTTGGTGCGACGCAACAGCCGCCGACCTCGCCTGCCTATTTTTTCTTTTCGGCCATCGCCTGCTCGCGGAAGGCCGTGGCCCAGCCCTCCTTGACGGCCTGGCGCCCGCGTCCGAGGGCAAGCGCATTGGCCGGCACGTCGTCGGTGATCACCGAGCCCGACCCCACATAGGCGCCGTCTCCGATGGTGACCGGCGCGACAAGCGCCGAGTTCGACCCCACGAAGGCACCTTCGCCGATGGTGGTCCGGTACTTCCGGAAGCCGTCGTAATTGCAGGTGATGGTGCCGGCGCCAATGTTGGCCTCGGCGCCCACGGTCGCATCGCCGAGATAGGTCAGGTGGCTCACCTTGGCGCCGGCCCCTAGTTCCGCGTTCTTAACCTCGACGAAGTTGCCGACCTTGGCCTTGGGCCCGAGCGATGCGCCGGGCCGCAGGCGGGCGAAGGGCCCAACGCTGGCGCCTTTCGCGACCCGGGCACCCTCGAGATGGCTGAAGGCGTGGATGACCGCGCCCTCCTCGATCACCACCTTGGGACCGAACACCACATGGGGCTCCACCACCACGTCGCGGCCGATCCGGGTGTCGTGGCTGAAGAAAACGGTCTCCGGCGCGATGAGCGTCACGCCCTCGGCCATGGCGTCCCGGCGCAGGCGCTCCTGAATCGTCCGCTCGGCCTGGGCGAGTTGCGCCCGGTCGTTGATGCCCTGAACCTCGTCTTCCGAGGCGACGACCACGGTGGCCTCGCCGTCGAGCCGAGCGGCAATCTCTACGGCGTCGGTGAGGTAGTACTCGCCTTTGGCGTTCCGGTTGTCGATGGCGTCGAGGATCTGCAGGGCGATGTCGCCCCGCAGGGCCATGAGCCCGCCGTTGCAGAGCGTGATGGCGCGCTCTGCCTCCGAGGCGTCCTTGTGCTCCCGGATCGCGAGGAGCTTTTCGCCGGACTGAACCAGGCGGCCGTACCCCGTGGGATCGCGGGCCTCGAAGCCGAGAGCCACCACGGCGGCACCGGTGGCGAGCGGGGCGCGAAGGGCGGCAAATGTCCCCGGCGTGATCAGCGGCGTGTCGCCGAAGGCGATCACGATGTCGTCCGCAGGCTGCTCTAGGGCGGCCCTGGCACTCAACACGGCATGAGCCGTACCAAGCCGCTCCACCTGGGTGAAGATCGCCGCGTCCGGCAGGGCCGTGCGAGCGGCCTTCGCGACGTCGTCCCGATCCGGCCCCACCACCACGGCAAAGCGGGTCGCCCCGGCGGAACCCACCGCCGCCAGCACATGGCCTAGCATGGAGCGCCCGGCGACCTCGTGGAGAACCTTCGGCTTGGCGGATTTCATCCGGGTGCCCTCGCCTGCCGCGAGAACGACGGCAAGGCAGGTTCGCCCGGAGGCGCTCGAGGATGCGGTCATGAAGCTGTTCATACCTTAAGGAATTGACGTTACGGGCTATCCGAGCGTGCGCTGCTGTGCAACTCACAGGCTCCACCGACCGGCCCAGCCCGGGCGGCGGGCCTCTCACAATCGCCACGATTCGTGCTAAAGCCCAGGCGGAGCCGATCGGCTCCCCTTCCCACCGCAAGGTCCACCTCCCCGGTTCCGCCGGATTGCCAGCCTGCAGCCTCCCCGTGCCGCATCGTCGCGACGTTCTCCTCTCTCTCGGAGCCACTGCCCTTGCGGGCGTGGCCGGGCTCCCGCGCGCCGAAGCCCAGGTGTCGACTCCTCAGGCCGCCATCCAGGCTGCCTTGGGCGAAGGCCAGCGCTTCGACCCTGCCGCGCTCGCCGATATGGCGCGCCAGCTGGCCCGCCGGCCCTTCGTCCCGCCGCCGAACGACCTGCCGGATCCGCTCGCGAACCTGAGCTACGAGCAATACATCTCGATCAAGGCGCTCCAGCCGTCGCTGATCTGGGGTGGAGAGGGCCGTGGGATCGCGGTCGAACCGCTCCACCGGGGTTTCGTCTTCAACAATGCGGTGGGGCTCTACCTCATCGAAGACGGCGCCGTGCGCCGCGTGGCCTACGACCGCAGCCGGTTCGATTTCGGTCGCCTCAACGTCCCGCCGAACCTCGGCGACGTGGGCTTTTCCGGCTTCAAGCTCTACTCGACCTTCGGCAACGGCCAGCCGTTGGACTTCGCCATCATTCAGGGCGCCACCTTCTTCCGCGCCCTCGCCCGTGGCCAGAACTATGGGGCGGTCGCCCGCGCCTTGACCCTCAAGCCGGCCGAGGTGCGCGGCGAGGAATTCCCGATCTTCCGGGCGTTTTGGCTTGAGCGCCCGACGCCGGGCTCCAACGCGATCCTGATCCACGGCCTGATCGACTCCGAATCCACCACGGGCACCGTCCGCATGACGTTCCGGCCCGGCGATATGACCATCGTGGACGTGGAGACCACCCTCTTCCCGCGGGTCAACCTGGAGCATGTGGGCCTCGGCGGCATGGCCTCGACCTATCTGTTCGGGGCCAACGATCGCCGGCAGATCGACGATGTCAGGTCCGCAGTCTACGAATCCTCCGGCCTGCAGATGCTGAACGGCCAGGGCGAATGGCTCTGGCGGCCGCTCCACAACCCGGAAACCCTTCAGATCTCGCTCTTCGTCGACACCGCGCCGAAAGGGTTCGGGCTCCTGCAGCGCGACCGGGCGTTCGAGGCCTTCCACGACGACGATCAGCGCTTCGAGCGCCGCCCGAGCCTTTGGGTCGAACCCCTCGGCGATTGGGGCCAGGGTGCCGTCCAGCTCCTTGAAATTCCAAGTGATTCCGAGATCAACGACAACGTTCTGGCCTATTGGCGGCCCCGCGCACCCATGGCCGCGGGAAGCGAAGTGTCTCTGGCCTACCGTCAATATTGGTGCTGGACCCCGCCCGAGCGCCCGCCCTTCGCGACGGTGGTGGATACTCGGATCGGCCGGGGCTCCGGCGGGCGGCGGCGGCGTTTCCAGGTCGATTTCGCCGGCGACCTCTTTGGCGGCAATCTGCCCCCGGATCTGAAGCCGGCCCTGACCGTTGGTCCGGGGTTGATCCAGAACCTCCGGGTTTGGCCCTATCCGGAACGCAAAGTGGTCCGGGTGGCCTTTGAGCTTGACCCGGGCAACGAAAACGCGTGTGAGATGCGTCTTCTTCTCGAGGCGGGCGGGAGGCCGCTCAGCGAAACATGGCTCTATCGTTGGACACCCTAAGCTCCACCGAATCCTCCGTGGCCGCGCTCCAGCGGCCCGAACCCGCCATGCCGCCCGAGAGCCACCTCGACATGCCGACCCAGCACCTGCGGCGCTGGTCGGCCAAGGACGAGCGAAAGCCGGTCGCGCCGCATCTGAACCGCACCCCCTGGCTCGCCCGTCTGTTCGTGTTCGGCGGAGCGCTGGGGCTCACAGCCTACGGCGCCTACGAGATGTACCAGGTGGTGTCGGTGAGCCGCACCACGGTGCTGCAGTGGCTGTTGCTCGTTCTGTTCACGATCAACTTCTCCTGGATCGCGCTAGCCTTCACGAGCGCGCTTCTCGGCTTTTGCGTTCTTCTGCGCCGCCCGAAGGCGCCGGAACCCTTGCCCCCGTCCTTGCACCACCGCACCGCGGTGGTGATGCCGGTCTATAACGAGTCCACAGCGCGGACCTTCGCGGCCATCGAGGCGATCCGCGAGTCGATCGAGGCCACGGGGCTCGGCCGGCACTTCGACTATTTTATCCTGTCGGATTCCACGAATCCGGATGCCTGGATCGCGGAGGAGCGGGCCTACCTCGCGCTCCGCGAGCGCCTCGGTCCCGGCTCCCGCCTTTATTACCGGCACCGGCCGAAGAACCATCACCGTAAGGCCGGCAACATCGCGGACTTCGTGAGTCGCTGGGGCGGGGCCTACGAGCAGATGCTCGTGCTCGACGCCGACAGCCTCATGACCGGCGAGTGCATCGTGCGCCTCGCCATCGCCATGGAGGCCGATCCGGACGCGGGCATCATCCAAACGCTGCCGCTCATCATCAACCGCAACACGTTCTTCGCGCGCCTCCAGCAATTCGCCGCGAAGGTGTACGGCCCGGTGATCGCCACCGGGCTCTCGGCCTGGATGGGCCGCGACGGCAATTACTGGGGCCACAACGCCATCATCCGCACGGCGGCTTTCGCGGCCCATGCAGGCCTGCCGGATCTGCGCGGCAAGCCGCCGCTCGGCGGCCACATCCTGAGCCACGACTTCGTGGAGGCCGCCCTCATCCGTCGTGCCGGCTGGAGGGTCTATATGCTGCCGGATCTCGGCGGCTCCTACGAGGAGAGCCCGCCCTCCCTCATCGACCTCGCTGCCCGCGACCGCCGGTGGTGCCAGGGCAATCTGCAGCACATGCGGGTGATCACCGCGAAGGGCCTGAAGCTCCCGTCCCGGCAGCATTTCGCCACCGGCATCATGGGCTATCTGGCCTCCCCGTTCTGGCTGTTCCAGCTCATCGTCGGTATCGCGCTCGTTCTGCAGACCACCTACATCCGCCCGGAATATTTCGCCCGGGACTTCCGCCTCTTCCCGGTCTGGCCGCGATTCGACCCCGAGCGCGCTCTTTGGCTCTTCGCCATCACCATGGGCATCCTGCTCGCGCCGAAGTTCTTTGGGCTGGTGCTGATGCTGCTCGATGCCAAGGGCCGCCGGGCCTGCGGCGGCGGCATCCGGCTCGTGATCTCGGCCTTCATCGAGATCATCCTCTCGGCGCTCCTGGCCCCGATTCAGATGCTCATCCAGTCGGGCTCCGTGTTCCAGATCCTTCTGGGGCGCGACACGGGCTGGCAGCCGCAGCGACGCGACGACGGCTCGATCCCCATGAGGGACATCGTCCGGCGCCATCGCTGGCACACCCTGCTCGGCCTCTTCGCCGGCGTCTCGGCCTTCCTCATCGCGACCTCCCTCTTCCTTTGGATGTCGCCCACCATCGTCGGCCTGTTGCTCGCGATCCCGCTCTCGTGGCTGTCGGGACAGCTTGCCGTAGGGCTCGCCTTGAAGCGCATGGGCCTCCTCTACACGCCCGAGGAGCACCAGCCCCCTGCGATCGCGGTGCGCGCCAACGAGTTGCAGGCCCGCAACGCCACCTCGGGGATCGACGATGCCGACGCGCTGTTGGCTCTCTACGCCGACCCCTCGCTCCAGGAGCAGCACGAAGCCATGCTGCCCCCGGCTCCGGCCCGCCGGCGTGGCGAAGTCGACCCTGAACGGGCGTTCGCCGAGGCGAAGCTTGTCGAGGCCGAAACCATTGAGGAAGCGGCCCGTTGGCTGAAGCCGAAGGAGCGCATGGTGGCGCTCCACGACCGCGCCCTCCTGCACCTCGCCATGCGCCTCAAGCCGCACGCGGGCGAGGACCAAGCCAAAGCCGCAGCCGAATAACCGACCGCTGCGGCGAAGCGACAGTCCGACGAGCGGAACTGCCGCGCAGCGCCGGATTTATCGACCCGAGACCGTTCTAGGAGGGCTTCGGACGATGAGAGATTATGTGTTCAACCGTTGGGGCGGTATCGCCCTTCTAGTCTTCGGCGTCGTTCTCGTCGTGATCGCCTTCGGCTTCCGGCCGTAGCGGCGTCCGCTCAATCGCTCATCTGCAGGGTCGTGGTCGCGCGACCGAGCGCTTTCGAGAAGACCTCGAAGAACTGAGAGAGCTCGCGGGTCACCTTCTCGCGAACGTCGCCGTCGAGCTCCGCGTGTTCCGGCAATTCGGATAGCCGCTGCAGGGCGGGGAGCGTTTCGTTCAGCGCATGCGCCGCAGCGAGCAGGCGCTCGTTCGCCGCTCGGGCATTGGCCATGCCATAATTGAACAGCGCCGCCGCGACGGTTGCGAGATCGAACGCGCCGTCCTCCTGCGGCGTCAGAATGCCGGCTTCTTCGAGCGACTGGAACAGCTCGGGCGAGAGCCCGAAGGCCTTCACCACGCCGTCGCGGGTGAGGCTGATATGCGAGACCGCGGGTGTGATGGGTCGCTCCTGCCAAAAACGATGGGGTGTTCTCAAGTCCGCGAAGCATGCCGGATACCGGCGCGGGTGCCAACGGGCAAAACCGGCCGCTCGTTCCTCAGCAGGCAGCCCGAAGCAGTTCCTCGAATTCGGCTTCGCTCACGGCCCTTGGGTTGGTCGCGGTCGAGTGGTCGGCCTTCGCGGCGGCGGCAACCGACGGGAAAACCTGCGTCGGCACGCCCATCTCGGTCAGCGTCTTCGGCATCCCGAGCCGCGCGTTCAGCTCCTCGATGGCGCGAGCGAGATCCGCGCCGACGTCGAGCCCCATGGTCCGCCGCAAGGCCCCGAATTTCGTGCCCGCAGCGGGCTCGTTGAACCGGAGCACGGCCGGCAACAGCACCGCATTCAATGTGCCATGATGGAGCTTCAGCTCCCGTAAGCCGCCAAGGGCATGGGAGAGCGAGTGCACGGCGCCGAGACCTTTTTGGAAGGTGAGCCCGCCTTCGAGCGCTGCCATCATCATCTCGCGCCGGGCCTCCAGGTCGTTCCCGTCGGCCACGGCGCGCTCCAGGAAGCGGACCGCCCGCCCGAGCCCGTCGAGGGCAATGGCCTCGGCCGGCGGGTTGTCCCGCGGGGAGAGATAGGTCTCAATGCAGTGGGTGAGCGCATCCATGCCTGTCGCAGCGGTCAACGCCGGCGGCAGCCCCACCGTCAGCTCCGGGTCGCAGACCGCGAGCTTCGGAATGAGATGGGGCGAGATGAACCCGAGCTTGCGCCCGTCGCGCAGGGTGATGAGGGCCGCGCGCCCGACCTCGCTGCCCGTTCCGGCCGTGGTCGGCACGGCAATCACGGGGGAGACCTGCGCGGTGATCTTCGGCATGCCGCCCAAAATCGCAGCGTAGCCCTCCAGCGGCCCGTCGTGGCCCGCTAGGAGTGCCACACCTTTGGCGAGGTCGATGGGCGAGCCGCCGCCGATGGCCACGATCCCGTCGCACCCGTGCTCGCGATAGAGCTCCAGCGCCGCCTCCACGGCTTCTTCCGTCGGGTTCGTGGGTACGTCGTCAAAGACGGGAGCGGAGCGTAAGGCCGGAGCTGCTTGGGCCAGACGTTTGACCAAGCCAGCAGCGACAACACCGCGATCCGTCACCACCAGCGGCCGCTTGATGTTCAGGCCGGTGAGATCGGATCCGAGCTCCCGTGACGCCCCGGCGTCGAAGCGGATCGTGGTCAGGTAGGTGATCAAGCCCATCGCGTCCTCATAGCGGCATCGAGCGCCCACGAGGGCAGAACCCGCGCGCAAACACAAGGTCGCTGGACGGGTATCGGCACGCGCACGGCATGCAAGACTCTCATGGCCGACGCGGCCTCCGCCGGTTGCGGGCGCTCGGCTTTCTGTCAGGATGACGCACCGTCGGCCCACCAGAAGGCCGCCATGTACCGACATCAAGGGAAGGAAGCCATGACCCAAACTCGTAGAGGATTGTTCCGCGGCGTGTTCCAGGCCGCACTCGTCGGCTGCGCCCTGGCGGTCGCCCCCGTCTCGAGCGCCCTTGCCGCCTGGCCGGAGCGACCCGTCACCGTGATCGTGCCGTTCGCCGCGGGCGGCGGCACCGATGCCACGGCCCGCATTCTGGCGAGCCTGCTCGAGAAGGAACTCGGCCAACCCTTTAACGTGGTGAACCGCCCCGGCGGCTCGGGGGTCGTCGGTCACACCGCTACTGCACAGGCGCGGCCCGACGGCTACACCATCGGGATCGCGACCACGGAGCTGAACTCCTACAAGCCCCTCGGCTTGGCCGATCTGGCGCCGGGAAGCTTCACGCCGATTGCACTCTACAATTTCGACCCGGCCGCCGTGCACGTGCCGGCTGATTCCAAGTACAAGACCCTGGCCGACCTGCTCGACGCGCTGAAGAAAGGCGAGACGGTGCGGATCTCCACCGGCGGTCCGCTCGGCGGGTCCTGGCACACAGGCTTCGGCCTGTTGCTCGTGAGCCAGAAAATCGACCCCATGAAGGTGACCTTCGTGCCCTCGAACGGCGCGGCTCCCGGCCTGCAGGAGATGGTCGCGGGCGGCGTCGACGCGACGGCATCCTCACTGCCCGAGGCCAAGTCGCTGATTGATGCCGGCAAAGTCCGTTCGCTCGGTGTCGTCGGACCGGTTCGTCTCGCGGCCTTCCCCGATGTGCCGACCACGAAGGAGGCAGTCGGAACGGAAGTGATGGGCGGCGCCTGGCGCGCGGTCCTGGCGCCCAAGGGCATCCCGAACGATGTGCGCGACCGCCTCGTGGCGGCCATGCAGAAGGTCGTCGCCACCGAAGACTTCAAGAAGTTCATGAACGACCGCGGCTTCGGCATGCGCTGGGCGGTTGGCGCGGACCTCGACAAGTTCCTCGGCGAGCAGGAGGTTTCGCTCGGCGAAACCTTGAAGGCCATCGGCCTCGCGAAGTAGCGATCCTGCCCAGGCGGGGGCTCACGCGAGCCCCCGCTTTGCTGTCTCCTCGCGTGATCCCGGAGGTGGGGCATGAGGCTTCACGACAGCGTTCTCGCTGCGCTCTTCTTCGTCCTGGCCGTCGCTGTCGTGGTGACCGCCCGGGGCTTCCCACCCTCCCCGGGTCAGCCGGTCGGGCCGGGCTTGTTTCCGACGGTTGTCGGGGTGTGCCTCGCTTTGGCGAGCGTCGGGCTCTTCGTCCGTTCGCTACGCGTGGCGGGGCCGCGCACCTGGTTCGGCTTCGCCCCGGAGCTGCGGCGGCCTCGCCTGCTCATGGGCTTCGTCCTCGCGCCGCTCGCGGTGCTCTTCTACCTCCTCGCCTCCGAACGCATCGGCTTCCTGCCCTGCTCTCTTGTCATCCTGCTGGCGCTGTTCACAGCCTATGGCGTGCGCCCGCGCGTCGGGGTGCCGGTCGCGGTCGGCATGTCGCTCGTGATCTACTTCCTTTTCAGCCGCCTGCTTTCGGTGCCGCTGCCTCAGGGTATCCTGGAAGGGATCGTGTGATCCGATGCTCTACGAGGTTCTGAAACTTCTCACCGATCCCACAACGCTCATGGCGATCGCGGCTTCGGCCGTGTTCGGCGTCTTCATGGGTGCGATCCCCGGGCTGACGGCCACGATGGCGACGGCGCTTCTCGTGCCGGTCACGTTCTTCCTGCCCCCCATTCCCGCCATCGCCACCATGGTGACGGCGACCGCTGTGGCGATTTTCGCGGGCGACATTCCAGGCTGCTTGCTGCGCATCCCCGGAACGCCCGCGTCGGCGGCCTACACCGACGAGACCTACCGCATGACCCGCAACGGGCAGGCGGAACTGGCCCTCGGCGCCAGCCTCATGTCCTCGGCCTTCGGCGGACTCTTCGGCACCGCGGTTCTGGTCGCGGCGGCCCCGATCCTCGCCGAGTTCGCGATCAACTTCTCCTCCGTCGAGTATTTCTGGCTCGTGCTTCTGGGCCTGACCTGCGCGGCCGGTATTGGGTCGAAGGACCCCCTGAAGGGCATGATCGCGCTCATGCTCGGCCTCATCATCTCGATGGTCGGCATGAACAACCCGGCCGGCGCCGCCCGCTTCACCTTCGGGCAGAGCGCGCTCTTCGACGGGGTGGCGCTGATCCCGATGATGGTTGGCATGTTCGCCATGTCGGAGATCCTGCGCTTCGCGTCCTCGGACACCAGCGTGCCCGGCGAGGTCGCCAAGCCCAAGGGCAGCATCCTGCGCGGCGTCGGCGGCCTGTTCCGCCGCTATCCGATCCCGATCCTGCGCGGCTCCGCCCTTGGCACTGTCATCGGCGCGCTCCCCGGCGCCGGGGCCGACATCGCGGCGTGGATGTCGTACGGCATCGCGAAGCGCTACTCGAAGGAGCCCGAGAAGTTCGGCACAGGCCATCCGGAGGGCGTGCTGGAGGCCGGCGCCTCCAACAACTCGGCGCTTGCCGGCGCCTGGATTCCGGCCCTCGTGTTCGGCATTCCGGGCGATTCGATCACCGCCATCGTGATCGGCGTCCTGTTCATGAAGAACCTGAACCCCGGGCCGCAGCTCTTCACCCAGAATCCTGTCGCGATCTATTCGATCTTCGCTCTCTTCGTGATCGCGAACCTCGTGATGATCCCGCTGGGGCTTGCCGCCATCAAGCTCGGGGCCCGCCTGGTGCAGGTGCCGCGCAACGTGATCATGCCGATCATTCTGTTGTTCTGTATCGTCGGATCCTACGCAGTGAACAACAGCCTCTTCGACATTGGCGTGATGCTGGGCTTCGGCGTGTTTGCCTACATCTTGGAGGAATCGGGCTTCCCGGCCTCGCCTGCGATTCTCGGCGTCATCCTCGGCACCATGCTCGAGAACTACTTCGTGACCACGATGATCAGCTACGGCGGGAATCTCACGGCCTTCGTGACGCGACCCATTGCGGCGGTGCTTGCGCTTATTGTGGTGGCCCTCTGGTGCTGGCCTCTCGTCATGAGGCTCGCCGGGCGCCGGGCGCTCCCCACTGCGGCCGAGCGGCAGGAGCCCGCGTGAGCGCGGCAGACCGCCCGACCTTCGCGCCGGGTCTCTTCCAAGACCGCGTGGTGCTCGTGACGGGCGGCACCGGCGGCATCGGTCTCGCCTGCGCCGAAGCTTTCCAGCGCCTGGGCGCCGCGGTGATCGCCACCGGCGCAATGGACGTGGAAGTGGAGCGGGCGAGGGCGAGCGCGATCGACCGCGGCATTCGTTTCGAACGCCTCGACGTCCGCGATCGCGCGGCGATCCAGGCGCTCGTGAGCGGTGCTCCTCGCCTCGATGTGATCGTGAACGCCGCTGGGATCATCCGGCGCGACGATGAGCACGATCCGGACGTGTTCGCGAATGTCGTCGCGATCAATCTCACCGGCACCATGGAGGTCTGCACGGCCGCCAGGCCGAAGCTCCGCGAGAGCGCCGGATCGGTCGTGAACCTCGCCTCCATGCTCACGTTCTTCGGTGCGCCGCGGGCACCGGCCTACAGCGCTTCCAAGGGCGGCATCGGCCAGCTGACCAAAAGCCTCGCCGCCGCTTGGGCCGCTGACGGTATCCGCGTCAACGCGGTGGCGCCAGGCTGGATCGCGACGCCACTCACGCAGGCCCTGCAGGACGATCCCGAGCGCAGCCGGCCGATTCTCTCCCGCACCCCCATGGGACGGTGGGGATCCCCCGAGGAAGTGGCCGACGGGGTAGTGTTCCTAGCGTCGCCGGCAGCCCGCTTCGTGACCGGCGCCATTCTCGCCATCGATGGCGGTTATCTCACCGTCTGACCCCGCGGCCCCTCCCGGAGATCGCCGATGAACAAGCCTGAGCCCGTTCCCGCCGCGCCTGTGAACGGGAAATGGGTGCCCTACCGCCATCCGCAGCCCAAGGAATCACCCCCGGAGCTCGTGATCCCGAACGCGATCCCGACCGACGAACGCGTCTGGGTACCCCTGGAAGACAATGTCTGGTTTCGCCCCCTGCTGCTCTCCGCCTCGCGCGGCTACTGGATGAACCTGCTGCGGGTGCGCCGGTCCGGCGTGCTCTCGCGCCACCGCCATCCGCAGCCCGTGCACGGCTTCGTGCTCCGCGGCGAGTGGCGCTATCTGGAGCACGATTGGGTCGCGACGGAGGGCGCCTACGTCTACGAGGCGCCGGGCGAAACCCACACCCTCGTGGTCGATCCGCATGTGGAGGAGATGATCACCCTATTTCAGGTGAACGGCGCGATGATCTACGTGGACCCGGACGGCAAGACCGTGGGCTACGACGACGTGTTCACCCGCATCGACAAGTGCCGGGCGCATTACGCCACGACGGAACTCGGCGCTTCTTACGTCGATCAGTTCATCCGCTAGAACTTGCCGAACTGAAGATAGGCCTCTTGCGGGTCGGTGCCCGCCAGAATGGCTGTGCGCACCTTGTTTTCGGTGGCGATCGCTGCTTCCGCCTTCGCGATCACCTCCTCGACGATGCCCTTGGGCACGCGGATCGCGCCGTCGCGGTCGGCGACGACGTAATCACCGGGCGCCACCACCACGTCACCGATGGTGATCTCCACGTCGAAGCCCGCCGGACGCCAATAGCCCACGATGTCCCGCGGCGTGTACCCGCGCGACCAGGTCTGAAAGCCCATCTCGATGAGGAAATTCACGTCGCGGACGTAACCGTCCACGAGGCAACCGAGCACGCCCTTGTTCTTGAGCGTCTCCGCCGAGAGTTCGCCCATATGAGCCACGACCCGGTCGCCTGGTTGCGAGACCCAGATGTGACCGGACCTCGCCTTCGAAAGCAGGCCCGTCCATTCGAGCAGGGTGGTGTGGGCGTCCGCCTCCGGGTCGACCCGTCCCAGAATCGTGAACACCGGTCCGGCTAGCGTGCGCTCCGGTAAGAGTGGGCGCAACTCCGCCGGAAAGGTGAAGTTTTTCAAACCCATGCCGCGCATTACGTCATGCACGACGCCTGTGTAGCAGCGCGACAATCGCTCCGTGATGCTGTCTGCCATCCGTGAACCCCTGAGCCTGTGTGACCGTTAAACGATCACCTCGGGCGAAGCGGGGCAAGACCCAGCCTCTCGACGATGAACATCCATTCAGCATCGGCCCGTGCCGGCGCCGCGCGGCGCCTTACGCCGTCGCTCCGGGAACGCGAACCCGGGCGTCGCGTTGTGCCGGGTGGGGACATACCCCTCAGAGACCTAAAGGAGACTTTCCATGAAGACCGTCTTCATCGCGACTGTCGCTTCGCTGGCGCTCGCCACGGCAGCCGCCGCCTCCTCCTCGACCACCGTGACCACAACCACGGGCGGCGCGGCCGTCTCCACCGGCACGGCTGCCACGACGGGCACCGTCACGATCCAGCCGGAAGTGCGCACGAAGGTTCGTGAGTACATCACGACCTCGAAGCCGAAGTCCGTGGCCGTTCCGTCGGGCTTCACGGTGTCGACCGGTGCCGTGCTTCCTGAGGCCGTCGAGATCCAGACCTTCCCGTCGACCGTCGGCGTGACCAACTACCGTTACGCGGTGGTGGGCGATCAGACGGTGCTGGTGGACAACAACCGCCGCATCATCGAGGTCATCCGCTAAATCTGAGATCATCCATGAAGCACGGGGTTTAACCTCGTGCTTCATCGGCACAATCTCGGTCGGCCCCGGCGCCTGTCGCCGGGGCTTTTTTGTGTGCGTGGCTTTGGGAACGATCGTGAGTCTGAACGATTGTTCAGAGTGACAGGCCGCCGATTTCGCGCCTCCCCGCGGAAGGTCTGCCGAACAACTCGCATAGGTCTCCCGGAGAACCCGGCCTCTGGCCGGGTTCTTTGACCGGGCGCATGACGTTAGGGAACATTCCGCCGCATTGCGTGTTTGCTCCAGGCTGACGCGGGCCTCTATGCGCCCCGTCGCTTTTGGGAGGTTACAACCATGCGAGTAGCATTTCTCTCCACAGTCGCCGCTGCAGCTCTGGCCTTGAGCGTCGCGAGCGTGGCCCAGGCCACGAGCGGTTCGGCGGGCGGCAGCGCCGGTGGATCGGGCGGCGCCTCGGCCACCACGGGCACGTCCGGCGGTGGCGGCGCTGCGACTGGCGGCGCGACGGGTGGCGCCAGCGGCGGCACCTCGGGTGGCGCAGCCTCCGGCACGTCCGGTGGGACCTCCGGCGGAGCGGCTGGCGGCACCTCCGGTGGAGCGGCTGGTGGCACGAGCGGCGGCGCTGCGGGTGGTACCTCGGGTGGCGCGGCCTCTGGCACGAGCGGCGGAGCGGCTTCCGGTACATCGGGCGGTGCGGCCGGCACGACCTCGGGCGGCGCTGCGGCGGGCGCCAGCAGCTCGTCCAATGTGAACGTCAACATCTCCGGCGCGCAGCGCACGCAGGCCGTTCAGGCGCTCTCCAGCGTCAACATCCGGCCGGTGACGGAGAACATCACGGTGACGGTCGGCCAGACCATCCCGACCACGATTGTCGACAACCTCGTCGAGTGCCCGCAGACGCTCCTGAGCCTGATCACCGGCATCCAGCAGTGCCGCGTGGTTCTGGTCGGCAACCGCTACTACGTCGTGGAAGGCTCCAGCCGCCGCGTCGTGACGGTGATCGAGCGCTAAGCGCAGCATCAGGCGGGCGCCTCACGGCGTCGGCCACATCTCTTCCGAGCCCGGCGTGCAAACGCCGGGCTTTTTCGTTGGCGCTCAGCGAAGGGCCCAAAGCCACACGGCCGCGATCAGGCGGCCTTCGGTGCTCGTGGAAATACACAGCATCGGTGCCTTAGCCCATTCCAGACCGCCACAAAGCGCCAGACGAGCGCCGAATCTCAATCGAGAATTGCAGCAGGACGTCTTCGGGCACGCGCTGCACGGCCACGTCCTCGCGACACCATCGACAAAGCTTGACTTTAGCAGGTGCCGCACTTTGTCCGGATGGACGAAGCATCGACGGCCAAATGTGCTGTTGATGCCAAGACCCTAGCGCATCCCGACAGATCGAGACCGCGCAACGGTGAGGAAGCCCATCGTCCCGATACTCGACTGGATCAGATCATGTCGCCCGTGGCCGCGTCCTACCTCGTTCTCAAGGAACTGACCGCATCCTACGACGGGGTCGCGCGTGCGGTGGATAGCGTCAACCTCGAGGTCAATCGCGGCGAGCTCATCGCGCTGCTCGGGCCCTCGGGCTGCGGCAAGACCACGACGCTGCGCATGGTGGCGGGGTTCGTCGATCCCTCCTCCGGTGCCATTCTGCTCGGCGGCGAGGACCTCACGCGGCGCCCGGCGCACAAGCGCAACATGGGCGTGGTGTTTCAGTCTTACGCCCTGTTCCCGCATCTGACGGTGCTCGAGAACGTGGGCTTCGGCTTGCGCATGCGCCATGTGGGCTCCGCCGAGCGGACCGAAAAGGCGAAGCGCGCCCTCGACATGGTCGCCCTCTCGCATCTGGCTGAGCGCTATCCGGGCCAGCTGTCCGGCGGCCAGCAGCAGCGCGTCGCGCTCGCCCGAGCGCTGGTGATCGAACCGAGCGTCCTCCTCCTCGACGAACCGCTCTCCAATCTCGACGCGCATCTGCGCGCCGAAATGCGCACCGAAATCCGCAGCCTCCAGCAGCGCCTTGCCATCACGACCTTGTTCGTGACCCACGATCAGGCCGAGGCGCTCGCCATGTCGGACCGCATCGCCGTGATGAATGCGGGCAAGCTCGTGGAGGTCGGGACGCCCGAAGCCTTGAGCGACCATCCTCGGCATCCGTTCACGGCATCCTTCCTCGGTGCCCGGACGGTGGTTCCGGGGCGAACCGTGGACGGGGTCTTCGAGGCGCCGGGGCTCGCCTGTATCGATGCTCCTGCCGGCGCCGGAGCGATCGTGCTTCGTGCGGCGCGGTTGCGCCTCGTGGAGGGGCCCGGCTCGGGTCCGCTGCGCCTCACCGGACGGGTCTCCACCACCGCATATCTCGGCGATGTGTACGAGAGCGACGTGGAAACGCCGGCTGGCACGATTCGTGTTCTCACGCCTTCCGAGTTGCCGCCGCCGGTCGTGGGCCAGCCCTGCACGGTCGAGACGCTTCCGGGCGGTGTCAGCTTCATCACGGCGACTGATCAGGAGCACCATCGATGAGCATCACGCGACGCACATTCGGGAAGCTTGTTCTCGGCGCGGGGGCGCTGGCCCCATCGCACTTCATCCGGCCCGCTCTGGCGCAGCCCAAGCCCGGCGACGAACTGGTCGTCGGCATCTGGGGCGGCGCCCAGGAGCGCATCGTCAAGGAGCATGTGGAGAAGCCCCTCGTCGAAAAATTCGGCTGCAAGGTGTCCTACGTGCTCGGCGGAACGCCGGAGCGCCGCGCCAGGGCCTATGCGGAGCGGGGGCGTCCGAGCTTCGACGTGCTCTACCTCAACATCTTCGAGAGCCGGCAGGCCGTGAAGGACGGGGTCACGCAGGCGCCCACGGAGGCCGTGCCGCAATTCGCCAATCTCTACGATCAGGCGAAGGTCGGTGGGTACGGCGTTGCCTTCAATCCGTGCACCATCGTCTACGATAAGCGCAAAGCCCAAAAGCCGGTCACCTCGTGGAAGGACATCTGGAACCCGGAATGGAAGGGCCGCATCGCCTGGCCGACGTACCCGGGCGCCGAGGGCACGGCTGCTCTCCTCATGGCCGCCAAGGTATGGGGCGGCGATGAGAAGAACATCGATCCGGGCTTCAAGAAGATTCAGGAGTTGAAGCCTTTCGCTGCGATCCAGGGCAGCCAGGATCAGCTCTTCCAGATGTTCGACCAGGGCGTGGCGGACCTCTCGATCGAGTTCGGCAGCTTCACGCGCAAATACGCCGAGACCCGCAACCCCAATATCGAGATCGCGAACCCGACGGAGGGACAGGCCATCGCCATGAATGTCGCCTGTATCACGGTAGGGACGAAGAACCAGAAGCTCGCCGAGGAGTGGGTGAACCTGCACCTCTCCGAGCCCTGCATGCTCGCCTATGCCCGCGAGACCTACTACTCGCCCACCGTGAAGAACCTTACCATTCCCGAGGATCTCAAGCCGAAGCTTGTGCTCGGCGACGACGTCCGCAAGCTCGTGGACTTCGATTGGGACGTGGTCACGCGAAGCCAGCCCGCCTGGTCGAGCCGCTTCAATCGAGAGATCGCCGGGTGACCGGCGCTGCAGAGCCGCAAGCCGCCCCGGCCGCAATCCCCGGGTTGCCCGGCCCGCCGCGACTGCGCTCGACCCGCTTTATCGGACCGGCGCTCGCAGCGCCGGTCACCTTGTGGCTCCTCTTCGCCTTCGCGGCGCCGCTGGCGGTCGTCGTTCTCCTGTCACTGCAGGAATTCGCCGACCCCTTCGCGCCGTTGAGCCTCACGCCGAGCGCGGCGCAGTTCGAGACGGTCGTCAGCGACACGTTCTATCTGCGCGTCATCGGCGAGACCCTGGCGCTCGGCGCCGGCGTGACCCTACTCACGGTGGTGCTCGGCTATCCCCTCGCCCTTTGGCTGGCCCGCATGCCGGCCCGATGGCGGCCGGTCGCTTTCGCCGTGATCCTGATCCCGCTCCTCACCAATGTGGTGGTGCGCTCGCTCGGCATCGTGCTGCTGCTAGCGCCCGATGGGCTCGTCAACGCAGTCCTGACCACGATCGGGCTGCCGCCCGCGCGCGGCATGCTCTACACCCATGGGGCCGTGGCGCTGGCGCTCGCGCAGGTGTTCATGCCGTTCTTGGTGCTGGCGCTCTACGACATCCTGCAGGGCACCTCGCCGAAAATTCGGGAGGCTGCGGAGAGCCTCGGTGCCTCGCGCACGGTGCGAACGCTTCTGGTCGATCTGCCGCTCTCGCTGCCCGGCCTGCGCGCCGGTGTCGTGATCGTCTTCCTGATGTCGTCCACCGCCTATGTGTCGGCGACGCTGCTCGGCGGCAAGAAGGTTTGGACGACCGGCATGCTCGTCTGGCAGGAGGCGCTGCAAAACCTCAACGCGCCCCTCGCGGCGGCCCTGGCGCTCGTCATGACGGCGCTCAGCACCGCCTTTGCGGTGGCGGTTTATGCGGTCGCGAAGCGCCTCATGCCCTGGACCACCGGCCGGCCGGCTCGCGCCCTGACCCTGCCGGTCTGGGCCATGCGCACCCTCGATCTCGTCGGCCGCGCCATCGGCTTCGTCCTGCTGCTCGCGGCTCTCGGATTGTTGCTCCTCCCTCTGGTGCTGGTGTGCATCCAAAGCTTCAACGATGTGCCGCAGGCCACCGTGGCGGGCTTCCGCGCCTTTACGTTCGAATGGTACGAGCGGGTGTTCACGGGCGGCGCGTATTGGGACTCGTTCCTGGTCTCGGTGCAGCTCGCATTGGCGTCGGCCGCCGTCGCCCTGGCGCTCGCTCTGCCCGCTGCTTTCGCCCTGGCGCGCCGACGCTTCCCGGGTCTCGGCGGCCTCTCGGCCTTCTGGATGTTGCCGCTTTCGCTGCCTCATGTGGCGATCGGCGTCGGCATGCTGCGCCTGCTCCAGGTCTATACGGCACTGCCGCCCTTCCTCGGCCTACTCGCCGTGCACGTGGTGCTGATCCTACCCTTCTCGATCAGCCTGCTGCAGGCTTCCGTCGAGCAACTCGACCGGGCGCAGGAAGAGGCCGCCGCAAGCCTTGGCTCTGATCCCGTCCGCCGCTTCCTTTTCGTGGTCCTGCCGGGCCTCGCGCCGGGGCTGACGGCGGCGGGGATCATGAGCTTCCTACTCTCCTTCGGCGAGGTGACGGTCACGAGTTTCCTCACCACCGCCCGCCTCACCACCCTGCCGGTGCGCATCTATGCCGAGTCCACCTTCAGCCTTGAGCCCACGGTTCACGCCGTGTCCGCGCTGCTCATCGCCGTAACCGTCCTCGCGCTCGTGGTCCTCAACCGCTTCGTGCGCCTCGACCGGCTGCATGCGCGGTAAAGAGCGTGGCTGCTGCGCCGCTCAAGGAGCAAGGGGCCACCTCCACCGCATTGATGCGTGGTGCGCTGCAGTTCGCTCCTCGAACGGTTAGACCGAAAAGCGCTCTACCCCCTTTAGGGTTCCGGCTCCGTGTCCTCCTTGCCGGGGGTGGCTGGCTGGCCAGGCGTCCCGGTCGGTGCAGACAAGTTCGGTTCGTGGAATCGTGGCCAGAGGCTGCCTGAAGGGATACCCCCTCCCCTCACTCTGGACTGCCGTAACGTCAGGTGCCCTATGACTCAACGTCTGATTTGCTGCGGCGCACCCGCAGCGGCGCACGGGCCATGAGGGTTCACGGCGCCTCATGCGTGCGGCGGTCGATCCACGCCAGGATCGGGGTTGCTCAATTTTTAACGCGGTCGCCGATGGTGGCCAAGACTTTATGCCGGAAGGTGAGATGTCAGGTGGCACGAACATTAATGTGCCGGAGATCGATATCGGTTTTCTGGGCGACCCGGGCATCGAGATGGGCGAAGGGGATGGTATTGCTGCTGAGCAGGGAACCCCCTTCGTCGAAGATGGTGATCCTGTCCTGATCATTCCCCCGAATGAGGAGCCTACTGGCAACGTCCGTCTCTCGGACGCTGAACTCGACGATCTGAACTCCGGCCAAGGCGACTGGAGTGGGGCTGTCGTCAGGATCCAGCGACACCTCGGCTCCACAGACCTCGGTCCCAATACGGATGCCCTGTTCGGATTTGACTTCAACGGAACAGCGCTCACCACCGCCGGCAATGCGATCTTTCACAGCGGTGATGAGATCGCGACCTTCTCCAACGCGAACGGCGTGTTCAGCATCAATTTCGGCGGCGATGTTCCCGTATCGACGAGTCTCGCCAATCTTGTCGTAAGTCGGGTGACGTACGCCAATACCAGCGAAAACACGTCTCTGGTCGAGTTCGCCTACACCGTCTTCGACGGAAATCCGGACGATCCGAACACGCTTTCCAGCGCGTCCGCTTACATCCAGGTCGACATCGTGGAAAAGAACGATGCGCCCTCGATCGCCGCATCCGATACCATAAGCGTGGTCGCCAATGGCCAGACGGTCATAAAGGGTATCGCGTTCGCGGATCCTGACGTCGGAGTTCTAGATGTCACTCTGACCGTCACCTTGACGGTGACGAGCGGCACTCTCGCGGGTGGAGAAAGCTACGGCGTAGACGTGAGTGGCCCGGGACCCTCGATCACTCTGCAAGGCTCCCTAAACGACATCAACACGTATCTCGCAGGCGGCTTCCTCAGCTTCACCAATCCGGGTAGCTCAAACGCCTCGCTCACGATCCACGTGTCGGACAACGGGACCATATCGGACGACCCGATCGACGTCCTGCAGGCCACTAAAGTTGTGACGCTCGACGTCAACACCCGGCCGGTGCTGGACCCCTCCAAGGAGCCTTCTCTTGCTGCCGTTGTGGAGGATTCTTCCGCTTCGACGATTGGTTCCACGTCGGTCTCGGATCTGATCGGCACATCAGGGATCGCCAACTACAGCGACTTGGACGGCGACTCTCCGGGCCTGGCGATCACGGGGGTGAGCAGCAAAGGGACGCTGCACTACTCGACCGATGGCGGCTCCACCTGGCAGGAATTGAGCACGCCGCCGAGTGAGTCCTCGGCACTCCTGCTCAGCGCGACGGCTCACGTCTTCTTCAAGCCGAACGCACATTTCAACGGGTCGATCGCGGACGCGATCACCTTCAAGGCTTGGGATTGAAAGTTCGGTGCGAACGGCGACAAAGGCGTAGACACCTGCTCTCCCGCGTTCTCGCTCCTGAGCGACACTGCGTCGATCGCGATCGGCGCGGTCAACGATGCGCCGGTGCTCACCGACACCAGCGCTGTTGCGGCCGCGCCGATCACCGAAGATCAGCCGAGCAATGTGGGGGAGACGGTTGCCAGCCTCTTCGGGGGCCGCTTCTCGGACACGGTCGATCAGGTCGTGGGCGGCACGTCGCAGAACACCTTTGTGGGCATCGCCATCGTCGCGAATGGGTCGGAGGCCTCCAAGGGCGCATGGCAGTATCACAACGGGTCTGGCTGGGTCGACATCGGGAGCGCCAGTACGAATGCGGCGGTCCTGCTGAACGCAGGCACATCCGTGCGTTTTGCTCCTGCACAGGACTTCAGCGGCCAAGCCCCAACCCTAACTGTCCATTTGGTGGAGAGCGGCGGGCCAGGGTTCACCGACGGGACGACAGCCAATCTGAGCAGCGGCAACGTGGGCGGTGCGACTCGTTACTCCGCCGACACCCTGGTGCTGAATCAGTTCGTCACGCCCGTCAACGAGGCCCCTTCGATCACACTGCCGTCTGAGCCCGCGGTAAGCGAGAATGCGGTCAATGTCGCACTCGCGGACACGATCCACATCACGGATGTTGATGGGGACCCTCAGACGGTGACGCTGACGGCCATGGGCGGCACGGTGTCGGTGAGCGCCACGAACGACCTCCTCTTCTCGGGCGGCAGCGACGGCACGAACGATGGCACGATGATCTTCTCGGGCTCGCTCGACAACGTGAACGCGGCACTCGACAGTCTCACCTTCACGCCGACGCCCAACACCCCCGGCCCCGCCTCGATCCAGATCGCAACCAACGACGGCAAAACCGGCACCGACAGCGATACCCTCTCCTTCACGATTCAGGGGGGCCCCTCGTGTTGTATCGATCATGCGGGCGAGCCCGGCTGGCGAGGACACGAACGCTGACGCCGTGAGCTATACGGTGACGTTCAGCGAGGCCGTCACCGGTGTCGACGCCACCGACTTCAAGCTGACCGCCCCGGAGGCTGTGGCCGCTGAAGCGATCACAAGCGTGACGCCCATTCCTTCAGACCTCAGCACCGTCTGGACCGTGACGGTGAAGACCGGCACCGGCGACGGCACGCTCCGCCTCGATCTCGCGGACGACAACACCATCGTAAACGCCTCCGGTGTGGCGCTGGTGGGCGACGCCACCTTCGACGGCAGCTTCACGACGGGCCAGAGCTACACCATCGACAAGACGGGGCCCACCACCACGATCGACTCCATCGACATCTCCGACGACACAGGTCCGGACGGCGACTTCGTCACCGCAACGGCAGCCCAAACCATCACAGCGGAACTCTCCGCCCCACTCGGGGGCGCGATCCTGCAGGGCTCGGTGAATGGCGGCACCACCTGGACCCCTATCCCCGCTGGCATGGTCAGCGGCACTACGATCACTTGGACGGGTGTGACGCTGCTTCCGGGCAGCAGCCAGGCCATCCAGTTCAGGGTGGTGGATGCTCTCGGCAACGCTGGTGCGGTGGCGACGCAGGCCTACACCCTCGAGACCACGGCTCCTGTTCTTTCCTCGACGACACCCACCGCGCCTTTGGACGATGCCACGGGTGTGGCGGTGGGGGCGGACCTGGTGCTCACCTTCGGGGAGGCGATCGCCAAGGGAACAGGGTTCATCGAGCTCTTCTCCGCCAACGGCACGCTCATCGAGGCCTTCGATGCTGCCATCAGCGACCGGCTGAGCTTCAGCGGCGACACGCTCACAATCGACCCCACGGCGAACCTGAGCTACGCGACCGGCTACTACGTCACGGTGGCAAGCACGGCCGTGGTGGATCTCGCGGGCAACGCCTTTGCAGGGATTGCGGGCACGGGAGCCTTCAACTTCACCACGCAGGCGGCTCCGCCCCCACCGCCACCTCCTCCTCCGCCTCCTCCGGGCGGGGCGACGCCTGGACCTGATCTGTTGGTGCTGACGGAGGGCGCGGACAGCATGGACGCGCTCGCCGGCGACGACACCGTCTCGGCGCTGCGGCAACGACACGGTCTCGGGCGGAGCCG
>JAESFT010000016.1_pt1 | contig 64396 bp, 72 predicted proteins | sample 9269451 | NCBI WGS metagenome assembly JAESFT01 (sample SAMN14502557, study PRJNA617106) | algae metagenome | isolation source: Scytonema hyalinum WJT4-NPBG1 and co-occurring heterotrophs from well... | place: USA: Mojave Desert, Joshua Tree National Park, California | collected 2006-05-25
CTTGAGCATCCCAGGAATGCGCGAGATCATCGCCGGCATGAAGGACAGAGTCCCAGGACTAAGCCGCTCGGTATTCATTGAGGAGTGCGGCCACTGGGCGCCCCAGGAGCAGCCTGAGCAGGTAAGCGACGCACTCCTGGGATTCCTTGGAGAACTAAAGGATTTGCCTTGAGGTAGAATCTTGGAGACCGTTTGTCCGCAGTACACACCGACGCCCGCTCTGGATGTTGCCTACCTCGGAAGCCGACGGTCGGCTTGCCACCCGAAAAAACGAAGTAGGGCAGGGCAGCAGCCAACCCCATTGCGGTCTCTTGATCTACTTATGGGAACTTCTAAGAGCTGCCGATCCTAGTAAAGGATCAGAACCCGCTTAAGAGACGGCGATATAGTAGCAGCCAGAATGACCCTATTAGCCGCGAGAGAAAGTATTATGGAAACAGTCCGAATGAAGCTCAGGGAATGGCGAGAGGCGGATAGGCCACTTTTGGCCGCAATCCATGCTAACCCAGAGGTGATGCAGTTCCTTGGTGGTACAAAGACTGCCGCTGAGAACAGCGATGTTGTAGACCAGCTGATGAAGCTTACGAAAAACGGCGAGCCTACTTTCTGGGCAGCCGAGCTTAAGGGCGACAGCTCGCTAATCGGCGCAGTGGGCTTGCATTGGCTTGGGGCCGACTTCCCTTTTGGTCCAGCTTTAGAAGTGGGCTGGCGCCTAGGTCGCGACCATTGGGGCAAGGGTTACGCCACGGAAGCAGTCATTCTGCTCGTTCAGGTCACAAGGAACGAGTTGAGGTACCACCAGGGGGACCAGAGGCGATATGCGCCGCAATTTGCGTTAGCGGTTCAGCTCGCCGGAGGAGTCTTGGGAGAAGTGCCGCCCGGGCGGGGTCCACATGCACCTGGAGGTGGCGCCATGTTCGTTGTCCGCTCCGCAGAGAAATCAAGTGGTATAGCAAGGCTGCCTTGGAGGCTGGTCTGAGCAGTACCAGTAATACGGACCGTCTGCTGGGCTATTTGGGCGTCGGAATTGTCGCTGAAGACGTTGTCGGATGCGAGGGAAATACGACCAAGATTGCTTGTGCCATTTGGGTAACGCTGGTCAGAGGCGTAGACGACAGCGGCTTCTGTCTGGGGCAGTGCCATCTGAGCGGTGAGCACGGCATTCTCACCCGAAATTGCCTCTTCCAGCGATTTGAAGACCTCGAAATGGATATGGGGCCAACGCCCGTCATAGCAGCCCGGAAAGATAGTGGTGAACCGCACCTTACCCTCAACATCCGAAACCCCGACGCCTCGTAGATAGTTCGCGTTGGTGATATCGTAGAGCGAATAGCGGCCTTCAGCGTCGCAATGCCAGATATAGATGGCATGACCAGCAAGCCGCGTGCATCCGTCAGCATCAAGGAGCGTAAGCTCCAGGTCCAATTGCACTCCATCTGCCTCGCCAATCAAGGGGCCGAACGACGTCCGCAGGTCCTGCCGTATGATACCTTCTTGAGAGAGGGCATTCACAAGCTGACCGCTCCTTGAGTTGGTTCCGTCCGCTGGGTATGGGCCAGCTGTTTCCCATGGGAGCGCAGCACACTCCAACGCCACCGCCGGTAGCCCAGACAGCGAAAGAAGCCCTGCACCGCCCATCAGGGTGAGCAGACGTCTGCGGCCCAGCATCTTCGGCAAATCATGAGCAAAGCCCAGATCGTGATCATCGTCGTCAATAGGTGTTTGGTCAGGGTTGGACATTGCAGCCTCGTTGATTGGTAAGTGCGTCCTTCCTATGGGATCGAACCTTGCCATAAGCAGTTCGCCAGATGAACTCTTGGTAATCGCGGAACGCTGGACAATTCCCGATACTAATCTATCAGAGCGCCCGGCACCTTTGCCACATATGCTCGAGACTCATCATGCGCCGCCTTTCCGGCAACACGCTTGGGATCATCCTCATGATCCTTGCCACTGCTTGCTTCACTATCAACGACACCCTGCTCAAGCTGGCGATGCACGAAATCCCGCCTTTCCAGGCCTTGTTCCTGCGCGGTGTAGGCTCCACTGCGCTCGGCATACCGCTTCTTGTAGCACTTGGCTTGTTCCGCTTTGTGCCGCGAATGCTGGACGGACGCGTGCAGCTCCGGAACCTGCTCGAGCTCACGGCAGCCATGGGCTTTGTCGCGGGTCTGGCCTATGTGCCCATTGCCGACCTGACGGCATTGGGGCAGACCTCGCCGCTGCTCTTGCTGATCGGCGCCATGTTGTACTTCAAGGAGCGGCTTTCGGGCTTGCAGGTTGCGCTCATCGTCCTAGCATTTGCGGGAGCACTTTTGGTGGCCCAGCCGGGTGCCAACGGGTTTTCACCTTACACCCTTTTGGGTCTGTGGAGTGCTGCCGCGGTTGCCATCCGGGACCTTGTGGGTCGAAGGATCAAGCTCGACATCCCTGGGATCGTTGTAGCGGTCGCCCCGGGCGCCATCGAGATCGTCGGTGCAGGACTTGTTGGGCTGATACTAGAACAATGGACATTGCCTTCGCCCCTCACGCTTGTATTCGCTATTGGGTCTAGCGTGTTTCTGATCGCTGCCCACTGGCTACTGCTGACTGCTTATCGTGCAGCTTCTGTGTCAGCAGTCGTCCCCTTTCTCTATATGTCCACCATCTGGGCGCTTCTTTCTGGCATGCTGATCTTCGGTACCTTTCCGAATGCACTAGCTATGGTCGGCATCGGAGTGATCATGGCGAGCGGCGTAGCCGTTGTGGTGCTTGAGCGTTGGCCGAAGAAGGCTGTCGTTTTCCCGTAACATTTCCATCAAGTTGGTCCTCACTGCGCAAAGCGCAGAAGGCTAGGCCCATCTGCTTAGGCGACTAGTCTATGATTGAAGCAGCCGCTTTAGCATGCCGAGGTAGTTGGAACGGAACTCAGTTGCGCTTGAACGCACCCCCGGTATGATCGACATCATGACCGTGGTGCCCAGCAGAGGGCTGACAAGGAAACTGGGATCGTAATCCCTGGCTGCGGGACGAAATTCCCCGCGTTCACACCCACGGTCGATAATCATACGGATAATGGCAAAGACCGGTTCCGCGAAGTTCCTCTCGTATCTCTCCAGCAAACCCTGGAAGGCGTTCGCTTCGGACACAAGGAACCTGACGATCTGGTGCGAGTGGCGGTCCTCTATGGTCATCTGGCAAATGTCCGTTACAAGCTGCTCCAATACATCGGGCGCAGAGATATCGTCCAATGCCTGCTCATAGACACTGATGTCGACAACGGGCTGGGAAAGCTCTGTTACCATCGTCTCAAACAGATGCTCCTTGTCCTTGAAGTAGACATAGATCGTTCCCTTGGTGACGCCGACCCGGGCAGCTACGTCTTCGAGGCGTGTTGCGGCGTAACCTCGTAAAACGAACTCCTCAAACGCGGCCTCAAGGATCTCTCGTGGTCTTGCTTCCTTCTGGAGCGCCCTGACACCCTTGCTCATTTTAATCCCTCGTATTCGGCTGACTATCTCTGCCGCTCTCACCATAGCAGATCAAGATAGCAATTCCATTGACTAACTGGTCAGTCAATGACTATGTGAGGCTGTCTGCAGGGAGTTGGTCGTTATGCCTGGTCCCCGCTTCAAACAGATCCTCGAACTGGAACACTGCCATGGAACACCACCTTGCCCACGAAGAACAGGAAGAAGCTCCGAACGAGTTCGTCATCCATCGCCGCACGGCGCTGATTGGCCTTTTGGGAACGATCCTGACCCCTGTCAGCGGTTTGCTATCTCCAGCCTTCGCCAGCACGGTCAAGGAATCTGCCGAGATCGGTGACTTCCTCGAGAACATCCCCGACATGTGCCGTGTCACGACTGCGACCATCGAGGGCCCGTACTACATCGACAAGGAAATCGTCCGCTCTGACATCCGTGAGGATCAGCCCGGCGTTCCGCTGGAGATTGAGCTGCGCCTGGTGAATGCGAATGCCGGTTGTGGCCCGATCGCTGGAGCGGCGATCTCCATTTGGCATTGCAATGCCGACGGCGAATACAGCGGATATCTTGGCAATGACCCTTCCCAGTTCCCGGATGTAGGGGCTGCCGATGCGACCGGCCACGTTCCACAGCAAGGAACCGAGCGATTCCTTCGCGGAATTCAGACCACAGACGCAGATGGCAAGGTCAGGTTCCGCACAATCGTGCCCGGCTGGTATACGCCCCGTGCGGTGCATATCCACGTCCGTGCCTTTCTGAGCGAAAGCGACATGATCACCACGCAACTGTATTTCCCGCAGGCGGTGATCAACACGGTGCATTCGACGCAGGATCCCTACAAGGCGCGCGGCGTTTCGATCTACACCAACGAGAACGACATCTTGATCAATCCTCAGGAGATCATGAAGGTCTCGGTTAAGGAGGACGGTTCGCTCTTTGCGTCCATGACCTTGGGCGCTGGCAACGTCTGATCAAAACCGAGGGCCGGTGTTCGTCCCACCGGCCCTGTTCTTCTATTTGCTCACTACCGAGCCTGACATCGATTGGGTGCGATGCCCTATTTAAGCGCCCGTATGCTGTCGCTCCGGGCGAATCCAGGTGCCCTCGAAGGGGACACTCTGTTGATCATTGAAGCTCAGGCAATCTTCGAAACCAGCTCGACACGTGTGCCCCATGGGTCAGCAAGGTTCAGCTGCCCATTACGCTCCTCAAAGAGAATGCCAGCGGATGTCAGACGTTGACGTGCGTCGACCAGATTCGTGGCGAGGTTGAAGGACGCCAGCCCTGTCGTGCAGACTGGCCGGATACCTGCGCCGGCACTCTCCCAAGTGTTAACCGCAAGATGGTGGTGGTATCCGCCTGACGACATGAAGACCGCGTTGTCACTGCCTCTGACTACATCCAGACCCAACACATCTGAGTAAAACGTCCTTGCGTCCTGAACGGAACCGCCACGCAAGTGGATATGGCCAATTCGCATGCCTGAAGGTACGGCGCGGTAGGTATCGCGGTCTGTTGGCACCAGGAAGAGCAAGCCGTCGATATCGAGCTCCTCCGTGCCCATGACGACCTGATCAGCATCCCACTTCCATTCCCCAGATGGGCGATCAGCGTATACTTCTATGCCGTTCCCCTCAGGGTCGTTGAGGTAAACGGCCTCGCTTACAAGGTGGTCCGCAAAACCGGAAAGCTGCACACGCAAGGCGGCGGCATGTACCAGCCAGCGGGCCAAGTCGGTTCGGGACGGCATCAGGAATGCGGTGTGATATAGCCCCGCCTGTGAGGACAGGGCCGGTGTTGCATCGGGTCGACTTAGGACTGTGAGAAGCTTGGTTTGTCCCACCCCTAGGTCGATCTGTTCAGCTGTATTGGCCAGCAGATCAAGTCCAAGCACCACCTGATAGAAGCGCGCTAGGTTCTCCATATCCCTCGCCCAGAGGGACACGCTGCCAACATGTATTGGTGTGCTGGTCGCAAAGAGCGGTGCCGAGCTTTGATCCCCGAGCAGTTGGAATGGCTCCGCTCTCGCGGCACCCGCGAGAGCCAACGACATCGTTCCACCGGCAAGTTTCAGAACAGAGCGACGCGTGATCATTCGGATCAGTCTCCTCGGGTGGCTTGAAGTGTTGATGAGGCTACTGCGCCTGCGCAAGAGCCTGGGCAACACTTTCCGCAAGTGGTGTTGTGCCCCGGCCAATCAGAGCCGAGAGCTGGCGACTGTCATCGAAGAGCGCACCGTTGGCAGCCGCCACGTCGCATCCCGCGAGCATCGAGGCAAATCCTTCAGGAATTCCGAAGCTGATCAGTGCTGCCGCGTAGTCGGCTTCGGGCATATCCTTGTACGGGATCTCACGACCCGTCTGGCGCGAGATCTCGGCCGCAAGGTCCGCCAGTGTCCAGCCCTCATCTCCGGCCAGTTCGTACCGCTTGCCCTCGTGTCCGGGGCTGGTCACCACCACGGCGGCAGCTTCTGAATAGTCCTTACGGGTAGCGCCCGATATCTTACCGTCACGGGCACTTCCAATGACTGCTCCGGCTGCCACTGCACCCGGGATGGAAGCCGCATAGTTCTCGCTATACCAGCCGTTGCGCAGAATGGTGTGGGGGATCCCGGACGATACGAGGAGGGCTTCCGTTACCCTGTGTTCTTCACCTATGCCGAGCGGCGTCGTGTCAGCGTGCAGCAGACTTGTGTAGGCGATCCGCTTTACGCCCGCAGTTTTGGCTGCATCTATGACATTCTTGTGCTGGACGGCACGCTGGCCAACCTCGCTCGAAGAAATGAACAGCAGCGTGTCGACGCCGGCAAAGGCTTGGACTAGGGTTTCCGGACTGTTGTAATCGGCTTGGCGGACGGTAACCCCGAGGTCTTCTGCCTTCACAGGCTTGCGTGCCAAGGCGATGATGTCCTCTGGTCCGACGCGCTGCTTGAGCTGCTCGATGACGAGTCGACCGAGTTGGCCGGTGGCTCCTGTGACGGCGATCTTCAATTTATATTCCTTGGATGTTGTCGAGTGGGCGTGAGCCATTCCCCTGACCTAGGCCGGGGAATGGAAGCGGGGTGTTGCTACGGCTGAGGCGCGTATATCGGTGGGCAAGTCAGGAGCCGCAGGCGTTAGTCGGCGGTTGGCACTTCCCCGAAACGGAAACTCGAGGCGGTGATGCCGCCAAACAGATCCTTCTGATGGTAGACGGCTGCCCCAGGCTCGCTTTCCGCGGCCCCGACCACCACCATGAGCGGGATGAGATGATCTTCCTCCGGGTGAGCGGCCCGCGCCATGGGTGCCCTTTCCCAGTCGATGAGCTTGGCGGTCCGCTCCTGGGGATTCGCGGGAATCAGCGTCTCCTGGAGCCAGTCGTCGAAAATGCGCGAGGGCTCAATAGCCGAACTGCCCCGCATCTCGCGCATATTGTGGTAGCTGAGGCCGCTGCCGATGATAAGCACGCCTTCGTCCCGAAGCGGAGCGAGCAAACGCCCAAGCTTCAAATGAAGTTCAGGGTCGTAGCTGCGGTCGATGGAAAGCTGAACCAGCGGAATATCCTCTTCGGGATAGAGAGGCTTCATCATGCTGAACGTGCCGTGGTCGTAGCCCCGCTCTGGGTCAAGCCGTGCAGGTACGCCGCCTGCTTGCAGGAGCTTCTGGACGCGCTCGGCAAGTTCTGGCGAGCCGGGAGCCTTGTACTTGATCTCGTAGGTGTGCGGCGGAAAGCCGGAGTAATCGTAGACCATGCGGGGCTGCTCGCCGGACGAGATTGCGAAGCCGTTCTCCTCCCAGTGGCCCGAGATGACGAGCACGGCACGGGGCACTTCGCCAAGCTCGCGACGGATGTCCTTAAGCGACTGCTCGAGCTGGTTGAAAGCCTGCCGGAACGGGCCGTCGAGGTAAGGCCAGGGGCCGCCGCCGTGGCTAAGGAAGTATGTGGGAAGACGGGTGGTCATTTGATCGTCCAGTTCTGTTTAGGCCGGGCTCTTGCCCAGGGCGGCAATCAGGTGCGCCGTCATTTTCTTCACGACATCGGGAAGCACCTTGGGCGCGATGTCGGCATTCACTTCGAAGTCGTGGTCGGCGCCGGGCACGCAGACGTAGTCCACCTGGTTCCCGAACCTTCTGATCTTGTCTACGAACCGCTCGATGTGGGGTCGCAGCGTGTCGTGTTCCGCTCCGAAGACAAGGAGCGGCGGCAACGAGGCGAGCTCCTCACCTCCCAAGCCAGGCGACGCCAGTATCTCGGACCGACGAGCCGCATCCGGGAAATAGGACTGCAGGAGCCGGGCCATTCCAGGACCAACAAATGGCTTTGGAATGTCAGAAACGTAGCTCTCCGGTGCCGGCGTAACGTCGACAGCGGGAACAAACAGAACGCCGGTACGCACATGGGGACCGCCGTTGGCCCGCGCCTGCTCAAGAACCCCCAGAGCCAGGTTCCCGCCCGCACTGGTGCCGCTGATCGATATGCGCTCGCTATCCCAGCCCTGTTCATCACCTGACGCTGCCACCCACTGAAGAACATCGAAGCATTCTTCATGGGCATGGGGGAAGCGGACCTTGGGGGCACGCGAGTAATCGACGTTCACCACCACAGCACCCACCTCACCGGCTATGGCTTTGACCAGGTGGTCATCCTGATGCGGAGCGCCGATCAGGAAAGCACCGCCATGAATGTTGATGTGGACCGGAGACTTGCGCCCTGCTGCGAGTGGCGCACCTTCCGCCGGACGCCAAATGAAGCACTTGATGCGGCCATGTCGTGTAGGCACGTCCATTATTTTGGGCTCACTAACCACCCGGCTGGTGAAAGAGAGAGACGGCGCTTTGATGAGGGCCGTGGCAAAGTTGGAAAATAGCCAGGCCTTGATACCGGTACCGACGTCTTTAAACATGGCAAGCGTCTCCGATCTTCAAAGAAGCCGCACCCCGCAGGGGTGCGGAGCGGCCCGAATTCGATCAGCTGCGAGGAGCGATTGCCGCCTTCTTGGTGCGACCCCAAATGATGAAGATTGACAGAGCCAGGAAGACCAAGTTGACGGGCAAAGATGTGGCGGTTTCGCCGCGGCTGGCATGAAGAATAATGGCGGCAACCTGGACGATCGATAGGCCCACAGCGGCAGCTGGGGTCAGGAACGGCAGGATGCGGGTTGCCGAAGGAAGAATGAGGCCGATTGCGCCAAGGATCTCCATCAGACCGACAAAGCGGATGAACATCTCAGGCATAGTTGGAACATAGGCCATCATGGTGCCGAGAGTATCGATGGGGGTGAAAAGCTTGGTGCCGCCAGCAGCGAGATAAGCCAGTGCCAGAAGGATCTGGGCGGTCCAAAGGCCGATATTCATCCAGTTGCGCTTGGGCGCGGAAATGGATTCTGTGGTCATTTCTATGTTCTCCTGCGCCGCAGCGCCTCATGATTGAATTCGGAGCAGGGCGACAATGCCGCCCTGCTGGGGTTCGTGCTGTTTAGCGAACCAGCTTAAAGCCGATGTTCGGACCATGGCCGAACATGAAGCCAAGTTGGATCTGTAGGAATGCCATGGGCTCGAGCAGACGGGCGTTGGCGAGTGGGCCGGCATCGACCGCATCGAGACCATTGCCCTTGGCGAGTTCGAGCACGACGTTCTTCGCCTCGGCGTCATCGCCTGCCACAAAGGCCGTCAGCTGCGTGCCGGTGTTCTGGCCGGTCTCCATGGCGCTGGAGAAGACAGTGTTGAAGGCCTTCACGACCTTGGCGTTGGGCAGCTTCTTCTGCAGTTCTTCGGCGCCGCTAGTGGTGTGGCCAAGAGCTAGCTGGAAGTCAGGGGTGAGGGCGTTGGTGACGTCGACCACGACCTTGCCATCTGCAGCATTGCCAATGGTCGCGGCAACCTGATCAAGGGCACCGAAAGGCACCGCGAGAACGATCACTTCGCCTGAAGTCGCCAGGTCCTTGATGCGGGCCTGATCATTACCAACGGTGGAAACCGCATGACCGGCCTTCTCGAAGCCACGAGCCAAAGCGCTGCCGACATTGCCGTCGCCGATAACAGAAATACGCATTTTGAAGTCTCCGTATGAGAATTGTGAGTTAGACGAGTTCGAGTTCGTACTTCGCGATGAGGGCGCGGACGTCCAATCGCTTCTGCAGTTGCATCAGATCTTCCACAGTCTTGGCCGGGTCGAAGATCGGCTCCCAAAAAGAGGTGTCACGGTCCCAAGCCAGCTCGATGCCGATGCCATCAGGATCGTCGAGGTAAACCGCCTCATGGGTGTAGTGGTCGGAAGCGCCGGTGATCGGCCATCCAGCCTCGACAACTCGCTTGATTGTCTTGGCCAGTCCTTCCTCGGTCGGGAAGTTCAGGGCGAAGTGATAAAGCCCGGGACGCCGAATGCCGTCGTTCTTCATCCCCTTGGTGCCCCAGGTGTTGAGGCCTATGTGGTGATGATAGCCATCCACGCTGAGGAAGGCGCCTTCGTCCCCCATGAAGCGGACGAGGTTGAAGCCCAGAATGTCGCGGTAGAAGGCGACGGAGCGCTGCAGGTCCGAGACATGGAGATGGACGTGGCCCAAGCGAGTTCCTTGTGGGGCGACCTGATTGGTCATATCGACCTCCTTACTTCCGTGTTTGGGTGCGGCAACCGCTCCCTGTTGACGAGGAAGATATGCGGCGGCCCGGTTGCAACACAGGGATAAAGAGTAGAAGGTCTTGATCGGATTTTCAGATGGAGTTCTGGAATGGAGCACATCGGTGAGGGCGTCACACTCGACCAGCTCGACATCTTCGTTGCAGTCGTTGACCAAGGCAGTTTCTCAGCCGCCGCTCGGGCAATGAAGCGGGCGCAATCTGCCATCACTTATGGTGTGCAGGGCCTGGAACTGCAGATCGGGACAGAGCTCTTCAATCGATCAACCTACCGGCCGACGCTGACCGCTGCTGGCGTCGCGCTACTGCCACGAGCGCGAAGGGTCCTGGAGGCAGCGGCGACGTTCCGGAAGCAGGCCACCAACTTCCTCGTAGGTGTGGAAACCCGCTTGCCCATCGTTGTGGACGTCTATGTGCCCTATACGCTGATCGTCGACGCACTAAAGGCGTTCCGCGAGATGTTTCCTCTGGTCGACGTTTCGGTCATGCGTCAGACCATGGAGGCGACCCTCCGTTCACTTCGGGAAGGACAGGCGGTGTTGGGGATAATTGTCGATCCCCCTGGGCTCTCTACACTTGATGATCTCGAACGCCAGGTGTGCGGCGAAGTGCACGGAGTGCCCGTGGCCGCGCCCGAGCATCCGCTCGCTCAGCTGACCGGACCGCTCACCGAGGAGCAGCTTCGGGACCACATGCAGGTTTTGCTCTCGTCGGACCCAGGTGCAACGGGCACCAACGATCTTGGTGCCCACGGTACCAACCGGTGGCGGGTGAATGACCTTGAACTACGTTATCGTATGATTCGGGAGGGTCTTGGCTGGGGTGCAATGCCTGCGCACATGGTGGAGGCAGACATTGCAAACGGGAGCCTTGTTGTGCTGCCTCTGGACCAGAGTGACCCTGCAAACCTTGCACGCAGGGTTCCCCTGAGTGCCGCGCACCTAAAGACCAAGCCACTCGGACCTGCCGGTCGTTGGCTGGTTTCCCGCATTTCTCAGGCTAAGAGCGCAGAGCCAGCCATTCCAGATCGGTGAGCGTGGCCGTACGGCTAGACGTCTGCATCTCAGGAGTTGGCGCCATTAGCGGACAGTCCGCAAGCCACCCCAATCAGGTCGCTAGTCAGCGGCCGGACCGAATATCCGCTTTTGGAGATCAGAAGGAGCTGATCTAACAACCGGAATGGGGCGCAGCGCGGTCACCCTATCTGGGCTATGAGGTTAGGGGTGACACTACCTGAGGCGATCTGAACGAACTTTATCCCTCGCACGGGTTTGATTTTGTGCCTGAGTAGGACGAACAGGGTTCTTCAGAGCCCGAGCCTAGTAACACCACTTCATAATCCGCCTTGCTAACTCATTGCAGCTGCAAAGCATTTGTTACTGAAAGTTCTCCGAACTGCGCCTCGTCCGGAATTGCAGAACAGGTGGGATAGCTACTTCCATAAGACCTCACCCTTCGTAATCGTAAGCAGGCTCATGCCACAGCTGCACGCTTGTCGAAGAAGGCCAGCAGTCGACGTCGTAGGCCAGATTAGCTGCGTCGGCTTGGCGAGATGCATCGTGGTTGCCAATGGTGCGAAAGAACAAACCTAACGAGTTCTGGCCAACCGAGCACATGCGCGATCCTGGTACGGGTCGAGCATGTGCTCGCAATTGAATATACGCTCGCGATGGGCATAAACTTGGGGCTACGTCGATGATGGTGGCTGTCTTGACGGCGGTTCAATCCTTGGTAGCTCTTGCAGAGCTATCGTGATCAGGATGCACCAGCCGCGTGACCCATTCGTAAAATGCCGGTGGGTACAATTCTCGCACATCGTAAAAACCATCTTCCAACTTACTGCGGAACGGCCTAGCCGGCGGCCTTGCTCGCATTTGCAGCGTTTCAACAACACCTTCCCCGCCCTGGTAAGTACCGTAGGCACGTAAGTGCTCCGGATGGGGCACGGCAAAGAGATTCCAGTTTGCTGGTGGTTTCCGCTGCGGTGCGAAAAGTTCTTCGCCTCCCAATGGGTAACCGAGTTCCCGCTGGCCTGCTGAGATCGCCGGGGACACGCCGACTCTATGCGGCAGCGGTACATACCCTGGATCTTGCCATGGCACCGCGATGATATCGCCTAGTCTAAGACCGCGGCCATGCTTGTCATTCTGCGGAGAAATCAGCACGACTTCACGATCATAGCCCTTCACAATGTAGGAGAATATCTGCCACATCGTTATTGGATTAAGGTCGGAAGTACCACGCGTCCTCAACGCGCCGGAAACCGGCTTTCCTAAACGGCGGATCACCCAATCTTGGAGATAGGGTAAAAAGTGTCGCCGATAATCTCTTGGCACATGGACCGCAAAATGGGTATGCAGCCCCCCTCGGATGCTATTCTCATGGGCAAAGATATAGATCGCCGGAATCCTGCGTTGAGCAAACCAGTCGCGGATGCACTTGCTAAATGCCGTAAATGCCGCTTTCACAGCGTCAGGATTGAAGCAGCTGAGCTTGCGCCAATTGAGTGTAATGTGAGTAGACGTGGGTAGCTGGAACTCCCACGCGAAGGCAGCAGCCGAGTACAGCTCAAAGAATTCGGCCCGGCTGATGAACGACGATGGGGGCTTGGTAGGGCAGCTGCTATTGGCAAATGGGTTGTTCACTTGCCCCTGCCCTTTCGTCCAAAAGAGCCCGCTTTCAAGATAAATCGATCCGGAATCCTGCGTTGATCATGCATTTCTTCCTTCATCAAGTTATCGGTGAATTCCTCGTTGCTGCTGCCGTGAACGGCACGAACCATCACTGGCAAGTATAACAGCACGTCGCGGATATTGGGTATTAGATTCAATGTTCTAAAACTCGGAATATATGCTGTACATATTCCTCATCAGCAGCGTTAGCAGGGCAGCCTCTTCAAGCAAGTCGTCTTCCTCCGCAACAACCAAAACTGGTCGGCAATTACGGTGCCTCCGCATAAAAAGAATATGGCTGCCCCCTTGACGCGCGGAGTTGGCTTTACCACGTCGAGCAACCACCAGTCGTAGTTCATCTCGCGTGCCGGTTATCGATCCGCACGACGCATCAGACCCGACACAGCACGTCTGTCGACGCTGCTATCGAGGCATCGAAATGGACTTCACATTTTTAGACCCGCGCGTCCGCGCAACCGCTCGTCTTATCCATTCACTTTCAGAGGACCTGCGAGCTCTTCAGCAGGGCCGGGACCCCACGGTCGAGCAACTTGCCAATGCACCGACGCTGGTCGACTGGACACTTGGCACTCGAATAGAGCCTGCACTTATTGGCAAAGTCATCGGACATCCGCACCTGGCGAACGGCCCTGTGCAGACGTCCGGTCTTTACTACCTCGACACGAAACGTGGCTTCGCTCGAACGCTCTCGCGGTGGTACGTACTCGGTGTACCCAGCCACTTCGAACTGAGTATCAGCACCAGCCGCGAGGTGCACTGATGGCTAATCCTACAAACATCGGAGTAGTGCTGCTCTCCGGTCACCACGATGGTCCTCGCATAATCGAATGTCGTACTTTCCCGCTGCGGGTCTACGCCGCGCCCTGGTCCAATTTACCTGTTCTTCTCGATGCGGGACTGCCTGGCACTGCTGGTATCTACCTCCTGTCGGGCCGTTGTGGCCCCGGTGGTCGGCTCGCTGTTCGTCCAGGAGAGGCAGGAGATCTACGGCGCCGGCTCCTGGAGCACGCCGCCGATCCCACGAAGTCCAAGTACGAGGAGATTTACGTCGTCGCTTCTTCTGACGGCCGCCTCAGCAAGTCTGACAGCCGACATCTCGAAGCGCGTATCCACGAGATCGTTATGGCGGGTAATCTAGCCATTCTTCAGGTAGATCGTGTACCGAGCGTTCACGGCTGCTCTTTTTCCGAGACGGTGGTGCTTGATGAACTGCTGCACCAGTCTCGGGAGTTGCTGCACGCAGCAGGATGCCGCGTTCTAGATGCGCCGCGGATGCCAATTTATTCTGCGGTGGACGACCGGGACGATGGTCTTGTTGAATTGGTGGACAGCGGCGGAGTACATCCTGACGAACATGCGCTAGACTACGATCGCTGCTGGTCTTGGGGTTACCCCGTTGTGGACGGTTTTGTGGTTCGTGCCGGTTCCGATGTGCGCCGAAGACAGAATGCGGCACTGCTTCCTGGCATTTCGGCGCGGCGCAATCGCCTGCTCGAAGCCGGACTGCTCGGGGAGATGCCGGGCGTGACCGATCGCTGGCGTCTGCTCGGTAATTTCAAGGTGGCTTCCGCGCTCATAGCTGCCAAGGTAGTGACAGGGGCACATGTCAGCAACTCTGGGATCTGGAGGCGTCTGGCACCGGCAAACCGCATTATTTCGATGGATGTTTCAGGTTGAAGCTCAAAGACCAATGTACCCTGTGCTCGGCACAGGTTCCAGCAGGATGACCTAAAGGCGAGCGAGGGACGCGGTCGTGCATCCGTAACACGCTCATAGAGATTGCCCCAGACCGCCGCATCGCGGGCATGCCTTTCCCAGGCGTGGCCGATCCAGTGGACATCACGCTGAGACTGCGACCGCTCTTGGGCCATTTCACCTGCGCGACGCCGATGTCGGGCGACATTCCACATTGCCTCGCGCATGTGTTGCAAACCGATTTGGATCCTCGACAATCCAGGGATTCGAAAACGAGAGCTCCCCCATGGCTACCGCTCACAGTCCCAAACCGTCAGAGCTGAACGACCGCTTAGCCGGGATACACGCCAACGTCTCAGCACAGATAGCAATCGATCATGCGCACAGAGATGCACTACCGGTGTCATTCTTTCGGCTCGTCGCTACCGGGATAAACGATGGTACCGCCGAGTTCGAAGTGACTGAGGAGGAATTTTTTCAGCAGCTGAATGAGACGCCCTACTTAGTCACTTTAGGCACTTCGAAGTACGATTATGATACGAGCCAAGTTCGTTTGGTCGTATTGGGGTGATACTGCGAGACTGCTTCAATCCATTTAATCTACAAAAATACGTTTGGCTTCCAACGGCACCAACCGCATGCTGAAGGGAACAGGCCCGATTCCTTCAGCACACTTGGGCCTGGTGTTGCGCGTGGTCGGCGACCGCTTGCCTACGTCAGGGAAGTGGAGAGGTTGCAGGAATTATGGACATCAGGAATCTGCTCAAGGCACCCGCGAGTTCGGTCGAGGTATCCACGCGTACTCTTGGCGAAGCGCTCTCTGCATTGGATGAGGCGACCTGCTACATGGCGATGCTCGTCGGAAAGAAGTTCGATGAGCTTGGAGTGGCTACGCTCGATGAGGCTGCCGAAACCAGCCCGGAGTACTGCAATCTGGTCTATCTTCAGGACCTTGTAGAAAGCGCGGAGCTGCTGCTCGAGCGAGCGCTCTCCAAAGCGCTGGTCAAAGGCTGAGCATACAATGTTGGAAGCCCGTTCGCGCAGGATCATGCTAGCTCTGCGACCGTCTCTGCTCCGACACTAAACGACATTGTATCGAGGCAAGGTCTCAATGGCATCGGACAAGGCCTCGTATAGATAGTCTCCATATTCATCGGCCACGCTTTCCTCAGTATGACCGACGATGCAATTCACGATGTCCTTCCGGATCTTTAGCACGCGTCCGAGCGTCTCAAAGCGATGACGCCAAGCATGGTTTGGCTGAACTTGCCGTTTGATCCCAACCTCATCTCGGACCCATGCCGCAAGACGCTCGCCCACCTTGTCCGACTGGCGGTGGTTCTGTTTGGAATCCCGAGCGAGCTCCGGCTCGTAAAAGAGGGGCTTGCCTGACCGTTTCCGGACATACGCAAGAAAGCCTTGCTCCAGCACGTGGGAGTGAATCGGAACCGTTCTGGCCTCACCGTTTTTGATACTGCCGTCCTCAGGTGTCAGGTGCATGCACCAGATCTTCCGACCGCTTTCGGTCTCTTCCTGGATGATGTTGGACGAGTGCAGTTGTCCCACTTCGCCAACACGAGCTCCGCTGTAGGCGCAGAGCCACGGAACCCAGCGACGAGCGCCTGCACCGCTCTCGGTGAAGCGTTCGCTTACCGGGATCAGAGTAGCGCTGAGAATCGCGCTAGCTTCTTTGAGCTTGAAGCTCTTTGGACCGTGCCGTTCGGGCTTCACCATCTTCTGCTTAACGCCTTCGGCGACGTTGACAGTGATTGAAGGCACGTCCGTGGACTGCTTGGCCCAGGCCAGCACTGCCCTCACGCCCGCAAGATCCCCAGCTGAAACGGTGTTCGGCGAGATCTTCTGCTTCAGCCGATAATCGCGCCAACGCTCGACGTCCAAGGTCGTCAGCGCAGCGACATCCTCCTTGCCGGCGAACTTCATCAACATGCGCAGCTTCCCCGACCAGCTCTTATAAGTCTTGTCGGCAATGCCGGGCGAATTCTTCCAGAGTGCGAGCAGCGTGTCGCAGTCGATCGGCGGGCCGTTCGTCACCTGCGCGACGGGTTTGGCCGGAAGCTCGGGAAACCGACTGGCCTTGGGGTCGTTCTCGTAGTTGCCGCGTGCATGACGGATCAGCCGCTCGAACGCGTCGCGCTTCGCCAACGCAACCTTGGAGCACAGCGAAATGAACGAATTGGCTTCCAGGTTGTCATTGCGCGCGTCGAGGAACGCGCGAACTTCGCCGCTTAGGGCGTGATAAGCGTTCCTAGCAGGATGAAAAGCCCAGCTGTTCTCGTTGGCAAAGGGGGCGATGGCGCCTGGTGTCCGTTCAGCCCTGGGCAGCAGGCGCTGGAGGGCTCTCAACTTGGTCTCCCACACCTCGGCGCTGCCCGGGTTCTCCTCATTGTCCGCAATAAGCTGTCGATAGAACTCGCCTGCGAGAGCATGCGCTTCTTTCTGCGAGATGGCACGGGGCTCCGGGATCAGGTCACCCTGAGGGCTGACGAACTCGGAGGCCGACCGCAGTTGGTCCCATTCTGCTTGAATGTCTGCAGCGGCCTGCAAGAAGCGTTTCTTAGCTTCGGCCGGATCCTTGGTCCTTAAACTGCGCCGAACTTCGTCCTTCTTGACGATCGACTTCAGATCGACTGGGACCCACAGCCGGGCGTACCAAATACCGTTCGGGTGCTGCCAAGGGGAGAGCATGCGGAGAGACATCCTGTATCACCTTCCTGTATCAGGCGGGCGTTACGAAGTCCTTGCCATGCGGGCTTTTCAGGATTTCTGTGCGTTTGCAGAGGTGCTGGCGGAGAGAGAGGCTGCCATTGCCAACTCTCACGTGTGCACAATCAATTGCTCTAGCCCTTTCTTTGGAGCACTTACGCGGTCATCGGACTTGCAATTCTGATCAGGCACGTGCAAGCAATTGCACGGATGTTGGTGGTTCTTTTGGTGGGTCTGAATGCCGCGTAAGGCTCTTGAGATGTCAGCTCTGGCTGTCAAACGATTGACTGACCCGGGGCTGTTTGCAGTGGGTGGAGTGACCGGCCTTTCGCTGCAGGTCAAAGACACCGGGGCCCGCTCCTGGATATTGCGCGTAACCACGCAAGCCGGCCGCCGACAAGAAATTGGACTGGGTGGATACCCCGACATCTCCTTGGCTGTCGCACGAGACCTAGCGCGCGAAACTCGGGAGCAGATCGCGAGAGGCCTCGATCCTGTCGCGAACCGTCGAGCTACCCGTCAGGAGAGGCTCAAGCAATCAACTCGCATGACCTTCGACAAAGCAGCAGAGCTTTGGCATGCAGTGAAAGTACAGGAATACCGCAACACTAAACACGCTGCGCAGGTCCTTTCTACGATCAAGACTTATGCTAGTCCCTCCATTGGCAACAAGCCAGTAGAGGACATCAGCGTGTCGGACGTACTTGGCGTCTTGCGACCAATTTGGACGACCAAGACCGAGACGGCAGATCGGCTACGCGGCAGGATAGAAAGCGTACTGTCCTGGGCCACTGCTGCTAAGCACCGCAGTGGCGACAACCCGGCGAGATGGCGTGGCAATTTGGATGCTTTGTTGCCCAAGCCTGGAAAGATCAGCGTGGTTAGGCATCATGCCGCCCTACCCTTTGACCAAATGCCAGCCTTCATGGCCGAGCTGCGACAAATGGAGGGTGTTGGTGCCCGAGCATTGGAGTTCCTTATTCTGACCGCGGCTCGCTCGGGCGAAGTCAGACTAGCCACTTGGCCCGAAATAACACGATCAACAGAGACCTGGATTGTTCCCAAGGAGCGAATGAAAGCAGGACGAGAACACCGCGTTCCCCTATCTGGTGGAGCGCTCCGGGTTTTAGATGAGCTCCCGAGGATGGCAGATGTCCCACATCTGTTTCCCGGTGCGCGTGGCGGCCCAATCTCTGATATGACGATCTCGGCCGTCACTCGGCGCATGGGAGTTGATGCAGTTCCCCATGGGTTTCGATCTGCATTTAGAGATTGGGCTGCGGAGCGTACATCGTACCCGAATGAAGTCGCCGAAATGGCGCTGGCCCATGTGATCAAGAACAAGGTTGAGGCTGCCTATCGACGTGGCGACCTGTTCGAGAAAAGGCAGGCCTTGATGGAAGATTGGGCCGCCTTTTTGAGCTCGTTCGAAGGTGGTGCAACCAGATCTGCGGAACCCAAGCTGATAGGTCAAATAGGCCCCTCCTGATGGCTCACCTATGTGACCGGCTAAGAAGAAGAATAATAATATATACTAGCTATTCACCCAGTACCGCGCGTGAGATCACCCTGGGTACTTGACTAAACTCCCGTAGAGAGTCATTGAACAGGCATTAGAGCGCATGGACGTGCTCGTGTACGCGAGAACACACATGTCCAAATGCACCTCACCACGCCTCCCAATCCTGTCAGATGAAAACCGTACCCAGACCGCTTTGAGCGCGCTCCTGGTCAATCCGCTGCTTGTGAGCCCCAAGCAGGCAGCCAAGCTTATCGGCGTCTCGGAAGCTACGCTGTTCCGCTGGGTGCGGCAGCGCCCTGTGTTCCCTCGCCCGGTGAAACTGTCACCGGGTTGCACCCGGTTCAGACTGCAAGAACTTTTGGACTTCGTCGCCAGCCTGGAGACGAACCATGTGCTATAAGGCGTATCGACATGCCGAGAAGCAGGTACTGAGCCTTGCCTGTGCTTTGGTTCTTCGCACCATCGCACAGAGCGTTAACACCAAAAATGGCATTTGTTGGTTGGGCCAGCCCAGGATTGCTGCAAACTCGAATGGTTTGAGCCTGTCGACCATCAAGCGAGCTCTCAAGGATCTTATCGCTTTGGAGCTTGTCATCGTGACCAAGATCAACCACCAGGGTCGCTGTCACAACTCTTACAGCGTGAACCTCGAGACTTCCGTTTATTGGGACGGCTCGGCCACCTGGCGGCAGTTTGTCAAGCAGGCATGCCAGCGCAAACAGTCCGAAGAGCGGCAAGATGGTGAGAGCAAAGCTGACTTCATGAAGCGGAAGTTGGCTGGTTTGAACCCCGCTTTGCGCGGTGGCGAAGAAAAGAAGCTTTGCGCTTGATGAAAGCCCCCCTTACTCCGAAGCAAGAGCGTTTTGTGGAAGAGTACCTGCTGGACCTCAACGCTACTCAAGCAGCGATCCGCGCAGGTTACAGCTCAAAGGGAGCTCGGCAGCAAGGTGCCGAGAACCTGTCAAAACCTTACATCCGCAAAGAGATTTCGCTGGCCAGTCACAAACGGTCAAGCCGGCTTGCTTGGGATATTGATCGTCTGTTGCAGCGGCTGGTGGACGACTTAGAGGCGGATATGGCGGAGCTGTTCGATGGGAACGGACAGCTTAAGCCGGTCAAGGAGTGGCCCGCGCCTTTTCGGTGCGGGCTGGTAGTTAGTGCTGTGGTCGAGGAGATTTGGGAAGGTGCAGGAAGCTCATTGCGACAAACAGGATGTCGTTACATCTTGAAGTTCGCCGATCGCACACAGCGGTTGGAGTTGCTGATGAAGCATCTATCGATGTCAGAACTGCCGAATTGAGTGGCTATGCTCATCCCGCGTTGAGAAATGTCTGAAACGGGTGGTAAGCCGCCAATCCGCTCTTAGGTGGCAATTTCGGAAAGCGAACATCAAAGTCATTGCATGGAGCGGTCAGCTGCCCGTCAGGGTTACGAAAGGTCGGAAGGACAGGAGTGCACATCGGCGATCGGACCGGTGCGTCTCACTGGTAGCCTGCTCGAGTTTACTGGACCATGGCAGATGTTCAACCGTTTGGAAGGGACCGCCGCTTCTCAGGATGGAGGAAATGCTTTTGTCGTGCCTTCCCCATCAGATGGCGCGTCTGTGCTAGTCGATGCTCATGAAAGACATATCAAGCACGACAAAGAAGCGGGCTACCTCAAAGCCCTACCACCACGGCAATCTCGCGGAGACGCTTATAGCGGTCACGATCGAAATTATTGAGGAACGTGGGGTCGAACATGTGTCCGTCCGCGAAGCTGCGAAGCGGGCCGGCGTTTCCCCAGGCGCACCCTTCGCTCACTTCAGCTCAAAGACCGCCCTGCTCACCGCCGTAGCGGAACAGGCGATGGGGCGGTTAACCCAGGCGGTTGTTGATGCGCAGCAAGTTGCGGGCGATGGCCCGCTCCAAAAGTTCGAAGCCATTGGCGATGGGTATTTTAGGTGGGCTATCGATAACCCTACTCACTTCGAAATCATGAACTCTCGAACACTGATCGACTTCGAAGCATCCGAAAGCCTGCTAAGCCGGAGCGATGCCATACGGCACAAGATGTTTGAACTGCTGATGGAGGCAAGGGATCAAGGGCTCTTGTTGGAGCATCTCGACCTCAACCGAGTTGTACTTACAGGGCGTGCCTTGGTCTACGGACTTGCGCGAATGGCTATCGATGGTCACTTCCCACGCTGGCATCCATCAGAGCCGCCGCCGCAAGCTATGCGAAACGCATTGGCTTTGTTCATCCGGCAGATCACCAAGAGCGCTGTCGAATAGCTCTGACATACAGCGCTCTCTGACTACGGTGTCTTCTACGACTAATTCTACGCAGCTAAATATGGCGATCGTCACTCAGGTCGGCTGGGGGACTACTTGCTTAAGAGGGCGATCGCCGCGGAGTAGAACTACCCCAAGGATCAAAGCCCAAAGTGCCCAAAGCGTGTAGGCGATCGCATTGACGGCTCCCACGACGGGTACGCCAAAGGGTTCCAGCATGCCGGTAGCGACCCCAGTTGCAATGATGATGCCGGCGATTGCAACTACCCGATGATCTTTGAACACCAAGGCGGACACCAGGACTGTCCAAATCGCCGTGAAGAAATAGCCCAGATGTTCCCCCACGCCCATTCCGAGATAATGGTTCGCAGCATCGAACAAAGCTACCGCCATGGATCGTTCGATTTCCGTGGCGCCAGGGGCCGTGTACATGGCCGCAAGACTTGGAACCAGCACAACCCAACGCAGCAGGCCAAGCGCTTGCACCAGTCCGGCAAGAAAACCGGCCCCGATAGACAGGGCGGCAAGCAGATTGTCACGGCTCCAAAAAAGCAGTCCGCCAGCAATGGCGGCGCCGATCATCAGCAAGGCAGCTGTCATCATGGCGTACCAGTAAAGGTGGAGATCTGGACCCGCTGCGGCAAAACGGGTCAGCACCTCACCGGCAGGCTGACGTAGGATATCGGGGTATTCAAATGTCATTTGCAGGCCAGTGAAGCCAACGCTGAAGATCAGGGGGACGGCGACCAGCAGGCCACCAGCGGTACGCACAGTCACAGTCATTTGGATGATCCTTGATTGAGGTGAGGGTTGAGCAGGCGGCGAAATAGTCGAACGCCCTGTTCCATGTCGGCTTGGCTGAACTGGTTTCCGTTCGTATCGGTAAACACGAGCCAAAAGTCTCCAACCAGCCAAAGCAGCTGCGTGAGATCGTCAAGCTCGCCTGCATCGGCGAAGGGCCTCAGCACGCCGCCGTCGACAAAGAAGCTGATGAGCGATCTGGTGTTTTCCATGCCTGCATTGCGATTGGCGCGATAGTCAGCTGCGAGTTCCGGGTCTGCGTTGAGCAGCAGGGTGAGATCGCGGAAGAAGAAGCGATAACGGGCCTGGATAGCGAAATTGCCAAGCACCATGGCTTCCATGCTTACAAGCGTTGGAGCCGCATCGGGATCAATGGTGTAGTTGGCAGCCCACTCGCCTTTGACCCGGCTGAATAAAGCTCGGACGATTTCGGCCTTGTTGCGGTAGTGATAGTACAGATTGCCGGGGCTCATGCTGAGCGCATCGGCGATGTGGTTGGTTGTAACGTCAGCGGTGCCGCTATCGTTGAACAGGGTGAGGGCTACCTCAAGAATTCGCGTTTTCGTATCGGGAGCCATTCGCATCATCCATTAGAGCTTCTACTCTAAAGAAGGCTTTAGAGTGATAACTCTAGACCGTCAAGCTTCCTGTTCTAAGTTCTGCCCCCATGATGGTAGACCTAGAATAATGCCCCTTCCTGCGGCCTGGCTCCGCTACAAGAAGGACAACACTGCCGCGTTTGCGGCCGGTATCCACGTAGGCATGCGCTTCGGCAGCACCCTCAAGCGGATAAACGCGGTCGATCACCGGCTTGAGCTCGCCTGTTACGGCAAGATGCGCCAAGGTCTGAATGTGCTCGATTGTGGGAGAAGCCACTTCCGCGATGACGCGTCTGCCGCTTGACTTTGGCGGGCGTCCATGGCCAAGCATCGTGCTGAGGGACCCCAGGACAACAACCAGGCGTCCGCCGGGCCTAAGGGCCGTGCCGCTGATGGGGTAAGGGGCAGTTCCAGTGGTGTCGATGATGACATCCCAGCTTTGGCCCGATTGAACGAAATCCGAGCTGGCGTAGTCGATCACTTGTTCTGCACCAAGAGAGAGGACCAGTTGCCGGTTCTTTTCGCTCGTCACACCCGTCACCTTTGCTCCTAGCATCTGAGCGATCTGCACGGCGGCGCTTCCAACCGCGCCTGAAGCCCCCACAACGAGAACGGCGTCACCGGCTTTAACCCTCGCCTTGTCGCGGAGCATGGGCAGGGCTGTAGCGCCGCCAAACAGGAGTGAAGCAGCCTCTTCATGAGTGAGGTTGGCCGGCTTGGGTGCAATCAGCCCATGCTCAGACATCGTGCGGTACTCTGCGTGGCTACCGAACGCCCCACCCGGGAAGGCGATTACCTCGTCGCCTTCAGACCAGCGCGTGACCTTGGCCCCCACAGCCTCAACCACGCCACTCAGTTCCGTACCAAGCACGGGCTGGCGTGGACCAAATACGCCAAAGACAAGCCGGCCCATCAAGCCAAAGCCACGCGGCATGTTGAGGCTACGGGCTCGCCAGTCAGCGGAACTCACCGTTGTTGCATGAACACGGATCAGCACTTCGTTGTCCTTGGGTGCCGGCTTGGGCAATTCGGCAAGCGTAACAACGTTGGGCCCGCCGTAGCGGCTATAGACCATGGCTTTCATATTATTGGCTCCTGAGTGTTGGTGAATTCCCGAGGAGCAGCAAGTTGGCCGTTCTCTCTGGCGCCATGTCTAGGCTCACTCGATCTGCATAGAAATTGACCAAACCCCTGCATTTGATATGCGTAAGTGCATGGATTGGCGCAGCGTCAAATTCGACTGGAACCGAGCGCGTGCCTTTCTCGTCACCGCGGAGGAAGGCTCATTGTCTGCCGCAGCACGAGCGCTTGGACTAGCTCAGCCCACATTGGGGCGGCAGGTCGATGCCCTTGAAGAGGAGCTTGGCGTCGTCTTGTTCGAGCGGGTGGGTCGCGGCTTCACCCTGACGCCTAGCGGTTTGGAACTGCTAGAACACGTCCGCGCAATGGGAAACGCCGCCGGACGCGTGTCTCTTGCCGCAGCAGGGCAATCGCAGGCTATTGAAGGGCTCGTCTCCATAGCGGCAAGCGAGACCTACGCTGCGATGTTGTTGCCCAGGATCGTACGGCGCCTGCGCCAGAAGCATCCGGGCATCAGCTTGGAGATCGTAGCCTCAAGCAAGCCGAGCGACCTCCTACGCCGTGAAGCCGATATCGCGATCCGGAATTTCGCTCCAATCGAGCCAGACCTGATTGCAAGAAAGATCCGGGATGTGCCGGCACGCCTTTATGCCACGCCTGCCTACCTTCAAAGTATCGGCAATCCGCAACTTCCCTATGATCTGCGCCATGCCGATTTCATCAGCGTTGACGGTTCGGGAATGTTCCTCAAAGGGCTTAACGCCTGGGGAGTAAATGTCACCGAACACAACTTTCCAATCCTGTGCGAGAATTATCTGGTCATGTGGGAGATGGTGAAGGAAGGTTTGGGGATCGGCGTTCTCGACGGCAATCTTGGGGATGCAGAGCCATTGGTGCAGCGGGCGCTTCCAGACTTTGCTCCATTGATGTTTCCCATCTGGCTGGTTGCTCACCGGGAACTCAACACCAGCCCGCGTATCCGCATCATCTTTGATCTACTCGCTTCCGAGCTGTAGGCCTCATTAAGCCTGCGGTCTCATTGAGATCGACAGCTGTCTCATCGGCGGTGAAACACAGCTTTGCTGAACGAATCTCGCAGTTCACCCCGTGCCCGCATCCGGGCGATTGGGAGCGCAGGATCGGCTCGGGTGTTGATGACGACGTGGACACTCGGTGGCAGGTGCTCGAGCGGGAACAGCATCGCGTCGCCACTCCTGAACGTGGCCTCCCGCCCAAGGCCGCGACCTCGAGCGGAATCCAGCTGCGCCTCCGAGGGGTCGATGCCCAGCAACGAGCGGGGGGCGCAGCGCTGGAGAACGCACCGCTCCCACATCCGACATCAAGCCAAGCCATTCCGGCGGCAGGTTGCAGCCCGTCGAGAAAGACGAAGCCGGCGCCCCGGCTCCATTGTCCCATCAGGAGCTCATAGGCGGCACCGTCATTAGATTCGACCTCAGTGCCTGCCATGACATCCTCCGCCGGCTTGCGTCGCGGGAGGTGTAGTCCATCTGCAGGAAACGGGGGAGGTAGATGCCTTGTGAGGAGATCGCTAGTTCGAGGTCGCCTCCACTTTGTTCGCCCAGGCAGTCAGTCCAAGCGCAAGCACGACAAACACCGACGTGGCCGCGAAGACCGCCTGAAGTCCAGAGTCCGTAGCCATACTGGCGCCGCCCGAGCCAAGAGTGAACAATGTTCCCATTGCCGATGCGCCGGTGATCAGGCCCACATTGCGGCCCAGAGCCAGCAGGGCAGAAGTTGCGCCGCGCTGGTCCTTGGGGGCGCCACCCATGAGGGCGGTGTTGTTGGCGGCCTGGAACAGTGCATAGCCCGAGGTGATCAGAACAAGGCTGAAGGCGTAGCCGGCAAGACCGGAACTGCCTGGCAGAAGAATCATAGCGATCGTTCCGGTGAGAAGCGTAAAGAGCCCGGAATAACTTGCCGCCGTCGGGCCGCTGCGGTCAATGAGGCGTCCTGCTGGTAGACCGACGATTGCGGACACGGTTGGCCCTATTGTCATCACGAGACCCACGATGGCTGTATCGAGTCCCAGCACCTCCGTAAGATAGAAAGGGCTAACCACGAGCGTCGTCATGACGATGGCAGAGACGAGGCCGATAGAGAGCAGTCCGGCGGCAACAGCGGGTCTTTTAATTCGGTCAAGCTTTATAAGGGGACTGGCAACCCGCCCTTCGATGCGAACAAAGGCAGTAACACCCAAGACAGCGGCGCCACCAAGGATGGCGTTAATCAAAGTAAAGGGGCTCAGAGTCGTCGCCAGTGCGAATGCCGCGACGCTTAGCATCAGGGTCGAGGCTCCAGGTAGGTCAAAGGTAGGCCGGTGATCGCCTCTTGCCGCCGCAGGCAGGTGTGCGCCGATGAGGAGCGCCGCAACGATCCCGGCGGCCGCCATGAGGACGAAGATGGAGGGCCAGCCGAACATCGCCACTAGCAGGCCGCCGAGTGACGGCCCCGCTGCCGTGCCCACTGCGGATACGGTGCCGAGGAGACCCATGGCGGTGCCCGAGCGTTCCGCCGGAACCGCGTCGCTGACCGCAGCTACGGTGAGCGACATCATCGCCGCCGCGCCGACCCCCTGAACAGCTCGTGCGGCAACGACCATCCATATCGTAGAGGCGAACACGGCCGCGATGGAGGAGAGGCAGAAGACGAAAATGCCAGCGAGGAGGAGCGGCTTGCGCCCCAGCAGGTCCCCGAGGCGGCCCGCAGTTACGCGCGACGAGGTGACGGCAACGAGATAGGCGATTACCACCCACTGGGCCTCCTGGTTCGTGACGCCGAACGCGGTGCGCAGGCTGGGGAGCGCAATATTGGCGACGCTGAACCCCAGTGAGGGCAGCAGCATCACCACGGACAGGGAGGCGAGGCGCCAGCTTTGTTGGTTGGGGGAAGTAGAGGTCATCGGACTAGCGTGAGACCGGCGCAGGCGTCTTTACGAGAGCGCCGACCAGGCGGCGGGCGATCGGTGCCACCGCCAACACCACCGGAAAGGCAGTCAGCCAGGAGGGCAGCCAGGCGCCCACCCAGACGGTGAAGAAGCCGTCCACGAGACCGGCGTTGCGGAAGGTGGCGATCCCGGACACGAGGAATGACATTAGGGCGGAGAGAATGAACCCGAACAGGATCGGGGCGTAGCGAGCTTGCATTGCAGCCTCCTATGAGTGTGTGAATGCCGCCCAGATAAGCCCCACGCCGCTATTGCGGAACGCGCACCATTCGCATCTTATCTGTGCACCAGACGCCATATCGAGATTGCCGATGCCCGATTTCAATCTGCTGGTAACGCTGGACGTCCTGCTTTCGGAAGGCAGTGTGGCGGGTGCAGCGAGGCGACTGCAGCTAAGCCCGTCCGCCACGAGCCGGGCGTTGGCCAGACTGCGCGAGGTTACCGGCGATCCGCTGCTCGTCCGCGCGGGGCGGCGCCTGGTTCCTACCCCAAGGGCGCTGGAGCTTCGCGGTCAGGTCGGCACGATTGTCGATGGCGCGCGATCCATTCTGCGTCCTGCCGAGAAGCTCGATCTGGCGACACTGGAGCGGCGTTTTGTCCTCCGCACCAGCGAAGGTTTCGTAGAAACATTCGGCCCCCGACTCGTCGCTCGAATGAAAAAGGAAGCGCCAGGAGCGACCCTGCAGTTCGTGGCCAAGCCCGACAAAGAGAGTGCACCGCTCCGCGAGGGCGAGGTCGACATCGAAACGGGTGTGATCGACCGAACGACAGCGCCCGAGATGCGGGCATCACCCTTGTTCGACGACCGCTGGGTCGGGGTTGCTCGGGACGGACATCCCGTTCTCGATTCGCGCGTGACGCTCAAGCGCTACGGCGCCGCCTGGCACGTCCAGATCCTCCGCCGGGGCCTCCATAGTTCCGAGGTCGACGATGCGGCACGGACAGCGGGCGCCGAGCGCCGCATCGGGATTATCGTCAACGGCTTCGCAGCAGCCATCGCGCTCGCTCGGGACACAGACCTCATCGCCACTGTGCCCGAGCGTCACACCGAGGGCCTGCGTCGCGGCGTCAGCACCTTTGCATTGCCCTTTGAGATCCCCGCCTTCAAGGTCTCGATGCTTTGGCACCCGCGGATGGACGGAGATCTGACCCACAAGTGGCTGCGCTCGTGCTTGCGCAACATTTGTTCCACCTGAGCTTAAACGAAATGCTTGCCTTTAGACGTGCGGTTCAGCGCTGACAGAAATCCGAGCGAACGGTTGGGAGACTCCACTCCTGAGGCATGGCGAGCGTCCAACAAATGATTTGCTGCACTGGGCGTGACTCCTGTTATCGTAGGGGACCATGCCGGGGTCGCTGATCACCACAAAACTGTTCGTCCCGAAACTGCGGGCCGGGGTCATCGACCGCAGCCGCCTGAACGAACGGCTGCAGCGAGGCGGGGCGGCGAAGCTGACGCTCGTCTCCGCGCCGGCGGGATTCGGCAAGACTACCGCTGTCGTAGCGTGGCTCCAGTCGCGGCCTTCGGGCGAGGCGGTCGCCTGGTTGTCGCTGGACGAGACGGACAACCAGCCAGCGATGTTCTGGGCGCACGTGATCGCGGCTCTCCAGGACGCGGTGGCGCGGACCGGCGCGCCGCCACTCGGCATTTCCGAGCAGGGCGAGCAGCCCGACCACCTCGTCCCGGGCGCCATCGTCAACGCACTCGCCGCTCTGCCGGGGAGCCTCGAGCTCGTTCTCGACGACTATCATGTCGTTGAGCAGCCGGTAGTGCACGCAGGCGTGACGTTCCTGCTCGAGCACCTGCCGCCCAACGTTCATGTCGTCATGACCACCCGCGCCGACCCGCCGCTCCCGTTGGCTCGGCTGCGTGCGCAGGGCGAGCTGGTGGAGATCCGGGCCGCAGACCTGCGCTTCACCGCCGACGAGATCGCGGCCTATCTCAACGGCGCCATGGCGCTTGGGCTGTCGGTGGCGGACGTCGCCGCGCTCGGGGACCGGACAGAGGGTTGGGTCGCCGCGCTCCAGCTCGCCGCGCTCTCAATCGAGGGGCGAGAGGACGTCGCCGGTTTCATTGCTGGATTTGCCGGCACCGACCGCTATGTCTTCGACTACCTGGTCGAGGAGGTGTTGCAGCGCCAGCCCGAAACTGTCCGGCAGTTCCTGCTCGAGACGTGCTTTCTCAACCGGTTGAGCGGGCCGCTCTGTGATGCCGTAACCGGCCGGAGCGGGAGCCGCGAGATGCTGGATGCGCTCTATCGCGCCAACCTGTTCCTCGTGCCACTCGACGACCGGCGCGAATGGTACAGGTACCATCACCTTTTCGCCGATGTGCTCGAAACCCAGCTCGGCGCGGCACCGCGCGAGCTTCTGCGCGCATCTCGGCGGCGTGCCAGCGGCTGGTACGAGGCGCAGGGCGAGCGGACGGAGGCCATCCGCTATGCGCTCGCTGCCGAGGACTTCGAACGTGCGGCGGAGCTGATCGAGCTCGCCATCTTCGGCATGCAGAGGATGCGTCAGGAGCTCACCATCCGCGCCTGGATGAGTGCCCTTCCGCAGGCCGCAGTGCGGAAGCGACCGGTCCTCGGAATCGCGCTTGCTGGCGTCCTCGCGTCGCTCGGCGAGTTCGAGGGGCTGGAGGTGAGGCTGCAGGACGTCGAGCGCGGCTTTGCGGCGATCACGGCGGCGGGAGACACAATGCCGAAGGGCATAGCCGTGGCCGACCGGACGCAGTTGCCGAGGGTGCCGGGACTTGTCGAGCTCTACCGGGCGGCACTCTCGCAGGTTCGCGGCGACCTGGCGGCGGGTGTCCGCCACGCCGAACGCGTGCTGGAGCTCGCGCCATCAGACGACCACTTGGCGCGTGCGGCGGCGGCGTCGCTGCTCGGCATCGCCTACTGGTCGGAGGGCAAGCTCGAACTGGCGCGCGCCAGATGGACCGAGGGGCGGGAGGGTCTCATGCGCGCCGGCCACGTTGCCGACACGCTTGGGGTCTCCATTGCGCTGGGCGATATCAACCTGGCGCTCGGCCGGCTGCGCGAGGCGACGCACATCTTTGAGCAAGCGCTTGAGGCCTCGGCGGCGGAGCGCGGCCCGGTCCTTCGCGGCACGGCCGACATCCACACCGGCCTTGCCCTGGTGCTGCGCGAACGCAGCGAACTGGAGGCGGCCCGCCGGCACCTGCTCGCGAGCGCCGAACTCGGCAAGGGCGCCGGCCTGCCGCAGAACCCTTACCGCTGGCGGGTCGCGGACTCGCTGCTGCGGCAGGACGAGGGCGATCTCGATGGCGCCCGCGCGTCCATCGAGGAGGCGGTTCGCGTCTATGCGGCGGACATGTTCCCCAATGTCCGGCCGGTTGCGGCGACGCGGGCTCGTATCCTGCTCGCTCAGAACCGCTACGATGAGGCGGCCCGCTGGCGGCGCGATGTCGGGCTCGCCCCTGATGACGCGCTGAGCTTCATGCGTGAATACGAGCATATCACGCTCGCGCGGCTGCTGCTCGCTGAGGACCTCAAGGGCGGGGCCGGGACGGGCGCAAGGGCGCTGCCGCTGCTCCGTCGCCTGCTCGAGGCCGCCGAGGCGGGCGGCCGCAACGGCAGCATCATCGAGCTTTCCATCCTCCTCGCGATCGCGAGCCGACCAGCGGGGATCGAGGAGGCGCTCAAGCACCTGGCGCGCGCGCTGTCGCTGGCGGCACCCGAGGGCTACGTGCGGACGTTCGTCGACGAGGGTCCGTCGATGGAGGCGTTGCTCAAGGCCGCCGCCAAGCGCCAGATAGACGCGGAATATGCGAACAGGCTGCTTGCGGCGTTCGGCCCGGCGCAGCCGAAGCCGAGGATGCATCCCGAGCTGATTGAAGCGCTGAGCGAACGGGAACTCGACGTGTTGCGGCTGCTCGGGAGCGACCTGGGGGGCCCCGAGATCGCGCGCGAGCTCGCCATCTCCGAGAACACCATGCGCACGCACACCAAGAACATCTACGAGAAGCTGGGTGTGAACAGCCGCCGCGCGGCCGTGAGCCGCGCCGAGGAGCTGCAACTGCTAACGCGCCGGAAGGCCTAACCGCAGCATCCGCCGGCTTCAGCTCGCCGCTAACCGCCTCACCACAAGAAAAATGCATCGGCTCACCAAGGTTGGTGAGGCGCGCTCACCAAGTCCGCTCTCACAAGTGACCCTGCCGGGGAGAAAACGCCCCCCTGGCGGCACCAACCGAGAGACGACACTATGAACACCGCAACCCCAGGAAAACCAGGCAGGCCTGAAGGCGAGACCTACGAGATCCGCCTGCGCGGACATCTCGACGCCGGCTGGGCCGCCCGCCTGAACGTCGCGGGCCTCACCTACGAAGGCGACGCCACGACGAAGCTGAGCGCTGTGGGGGTGGATCAGGCCGCGCTTCACGGCCTGCTCCAGCGGGTCCGCGATCTGGGCCTCACGCTGGTCTCTGTCATTCGTGTCCCCACCGAAGACGCCCCGAAGTAGCCCCAAGTCACAAAGGAACACGAAATGAGCACCATCGCCTCGACCTTCTCTCCCGCCATCGGCGCCGCTGCCGGGCCCGCTGTCACGACCGGCGCGGCGCAGAAGGACACACAACTACTCGCGCGGCTGACTGGCCTGTTCTTTCTTCTCACATACGCCACGTCCATTCCGCCGGTCCTGACGCTCTACGTTCCGGCTTTGAGCGATCCGGCCTTCATTTTGGGCGGCGCACGCGACATGGGGCTGACCTGGGGTGCGATCCTCGAGATCCTCCTCATCCTCTTCAACATCGCGTCGGCTCTGGCGATCTATCCGGTGTTGAAGCTGCGCTTCCCGGTGCTTAGCCTTGCTTTTGTGAGTGCCAGGGTAATGGAGAGCGTGTTCATCGCAATGGGCATTGTCGCGGTACTGGCGTTGGGCACGTTGCGGCTGAACGCCGGCGATGCCGATCCGGCGACGCTAGCCGTTGTTGGGCAGGCCCTGGTCGCTATCCACGACTGGACCTTCAGATTGGGGCCGGGCGTCGTGGTGGGGTTCGGCAACGGCATCATACTTGGCTACATGATGTGGAAGACCCGCCTCCTGCCGCGTTCCCTTTCGATCCTCGGCCTGATCGGCGGACCGGCCCTCCTCGCCGGCAGCGCTGGTGTGTTGCTCGGCCACTTCGAGTTTGGTTCGACGGTCCATGGCCTGACCGTTGCGCCTGAATTCCTGTGGGAACTGCTCCTTGGCATCTGGCTGCTGTTCCGCGGGTTCTCGCCCTCGGCCGTGATTGCCCTTGAGCGCAGCGGCGCTGCCTCCATCGCACATTAGCACCTAAGGTCGGAACGCCCCGTCGCGTTTCCCGGCCTCAACCCTAGGAGACTGCCATGACCACGACCGCCAATCGCCTGCTCAATGCTGACAATCTCATCCGCGCTACCGGACCCTTCGCCATCCTTGCAGGCCTGATCTATGCCGGCATCCAGCCGATCCATCCGCCGGACTTCCTCGCCTCGGTCACGACCCCGAGCTGGACGATCTTCATGTCGCTCAAGCTCTCCATGTCCCTGTTCTTCATCATCGCCATCACCGGCCTCTATGCCCGGCAGGTCGGCAAATCGGGCTGGATTGCCTTTGCGGGCTTCGTGCTGTTCGGGCTCGCCTGGTGGCTGGAGACGGGCTTCATTTTCGCCGAGCTCTTCATCCTGCCGCCGCTGGCCACGGTCGCCCCACAGTTCATCGACAGCTTCCTCGGCATCGTGAACCAGCACCCGGGCACCATGGATATCGGCGCTCTCGTCCCGGCCTACGGGGCGCTTGGCGTGCTCTACCTCTTGGGCGGCATCCTGCTCGGCATCGGTACCCTCCGCGCCGGCGTCCTGCCACGGGGACCCTCGATCCTGCTGGCTGTCGCCGCGCTGGTAACGCCGGCCGCCGCCCTTCTGCCGCACGAGTTCCAGCGCTACGCGGCGATCCCGGTCGGACTCGCCTTCATCTGGCTCGGCTTCGCCCTCTGGTTCCCGCACAAAGCGACCCCGGACGTCGCCGGCGCCCTCCGCCCGGCCGCCGCCCACTAGACCCCACGTGGCGAGCGGCCCGCCGCCGCTCGCCGCCACCCCGATTAGGAGATCACCATGCCTCCCGGTTCCACCCTGCGCCTTTCGCTCCTGCGTGCCTGCTACGCCGTCCTCGTTGTCGGCCTCTCGCTTCGCTACGGGGCCGTCTTCGCCGACGGCCTCTCTAGCGTCCCACGCATGGATGGCGTCGTGGTCGCACTCCTCAGCGCCCTCGGGATTCTCTCCGTCGCTGGGCTCTTCTCGCCCATCCGCATGTTGCCCCTCCTGGTCTTCGAGATCACCTGGAAGCTGATCTGGGCATCCGCCGTCGCTCTGCCCCAGTGGCTCGATGGCTCACTCGACGAAGGGACGCTCTCGATCCTCTTCAACTGTGCCGTGGTGCTGCCATTCGTCTTCATCGTGCCCTGGCGGTATGTAGCCGGCACCTTCCTCGGCACAAGCGAACCCTTCCGCGCCGCCGCAACCACCGAGGGGAGCGCAGCCTGATGAGTATCGCCGTCAGCCTCTCGCCCCCGGCCTGCACCCGTGCCAACAGGACGTGCACCGGCTCGTCCGCCTGGCTCGTCGCTGGCCTCGCCGTCTTCAGCGCTCTGCCGCTGAGCTTCGGCGTCTTGCGCCTCCTGCAGCTGGCGGGGCTCTCCGATGTCATGCCGCCGGCATCGGCCGCCGCGATCCCCCTCGTGAGCCACATCGTCGGCGCGCTCGCCTACACGCTGCTGGGCGCCGTCCAGCTCTCCCCCGTGATCCGGCGCCGCTGGCCCGCGTGGCACCGCGTGGCGGGCCGGCTCGCGCTGGTCGGGGCGGCCCTGGTCGTCGGCTCGGCGCTCTGGCTCACCGCCTCCTACGCTACGCCGACGGTAGGCGGACTCGTCCTTGCGGCCTTCCGGTTGGCGGTCGCCTCGGCGATGGCAACCGCGATAGCGCTCGGCCTCGCCGCGATCCCCAGGCGCGAGATCGCCCGCCACCGCGAATGGATGATCCGTGCCTATGCCCTTGGTCTGGGCGCGGCCACGCAGATGCTCGTACTGATGGTAGCCGAGATGATCTCGAGCGGCGCCCCGACCGACCTGAACCGGGCCCTTCTCATGGGCCTTGCCTGGGGCATCAACCTTATAGTCGCGGAGTGGAGTATCCGTCGCGGCCGGGGCGCCAGATGATGGCGCCTTATGCACGAATAAACTGCGAATCATGCGCGTTCCGCCATAGCTCGCACCAATCTAATCTCACCATCCATTACACCGTCGGTGGCCCTGAAATGACGACCCATGAGACTTCGCCCTTCACCCCGCCATCGTCCATGCGCGCCGCAGTCTACGATCGCTTCGGCGATCCCGAGGTCGTGCGCTTCGCCGAATTGGCCGTACCCCGGCCGGGGCCGAACGATGTCCTCATCCGCGTCGTCGCCTCGGCAGTCAGCGCCGCCGACCACCGGATGCGGGCGCACGATCTCCCGCCCGGCATCGGGCTGCTCGCTATGCCGGTCGTCGGCCTGTTCCGCCCGCGGCGGCGGTCCTTGGCATGGATTTCGCCGGCACCGTGGAGGCACTGGGCACGGACGTGACCCGCTTCGCCCCGGGCGACGCGGTCGTCGGCATGACCGGCAGCGTCTTCGGCGGTCACGCCGAGTTCCTCGTGCTTGCCCAGTCCGCCGCCATAGCCACCATGCCGGCCGACCTCAGCCACGAAGAGGCCCTGGCACTCGTCTTTGGGGACCACACAATCAGCGATTGCATTCGTCGCCCCGCCATCCGGCACGGCGACCAGGTTCTCGTAAACGGCGCCTCGGGCGCCGTCCGCAGCGCGGAGGTGCAGGTGGCGAAACATTTCGGCGCCCACGTACCGCCGTGGCCAGCGCCGACAATGCAGAGCTTCTCCTGAAGGTCGGTGCCGACCGCGTCATCGACTATCGCACCGAGGATTTCGCGGCGGGCCGCGAGACCTACGACATCGTCTTCGATTGCGTCGGCAATGCCCCCTTCGCGCGCGTCGATCGCATCCCCAAGTTCAGCGGAGCTCTCCTTCAGGTCGCAGCCGATTTCAAGGCTCTGGTCAGCGCCAAGGGTCACACCCGCCACTCCGGCAAGCTGGCGGCACCCGTCACCGTCACGCCCGCCGCGAGCGACGTCGCCTTCGCCGCCCGCCTCTACCGCAAGGCCGGGCTGAAGCCTGTCATCGATCGAACCTACCGGTTCGACGAGATCTTCGAGGCCCATCGCTATGTCGACACGGGCCGCAAGCGCGGCAGTGTGGTCGTTCAGATCGCGCCCGCATCGCAAGGTCATCGGCCAGCCCGCGCCAGCTGAATGTGCATCACTAAAATTGATCGAATCCTCGTCCTATTTATCCCCACTGGCGACTGCCCTGGATACTCAAGGCCCCGTTGCCGTTCCAACTGCAGATGGAATTCTACGGCAACTCACCCGATGTGGTGATCCGCGCTCACCACATCTCATTTCAGAAGGTGCGGGCGAACGATGGGTTCGCATTGAGATAGGACGCTCAACATGCTTTCCGAAACAACCTACAAGACCATTGCCCGAACCAGTGCCTTATACGACCTTGTCGTCACCTCGCCGTTCATGACGCCCTGGACCCTGGTACTCATGCTCGACGTGATTCATGGAGTCCACACGACCCTCGGCCTCCCCGGCGCGGCTCCGACCTTCGGGGCCATTCATCTCCTCTTCGGAGGCCTGTTAGGATCTGTTGTCGTAGTTTGGTCGCTGGCGCGGCTGCATCTGAACCTTGCCATTCTGGGGCGCTATGATGCACTGGCCCGGTTCCTCTTCGCCGCGTGGCAGATCTTCGCGGTGGCAAACGGAGCGACTCCCGTTGTTTTGATCTTCACCGTCTTTGAGATCGGATTCGGCGTAGCTCAGTTACTGCCGTACCGTACCGCCTCAAGGAACGAACTTGTTGTCTCGGCTCCCCCTGCCGTGGCCCATTGAGACGGAGCCCTACTGCACGGCGTTCTGTGCACAGAAGATGTGCGGACGCTGTGCGCTCTGGGTGGCGCCGGAACCGACTTTGTGCAGGAAGCTGGAACACAACTGTAGCGCCGATCGATAGCGGTCCTGCGCCTAGGAGGCTCGAGCTAGAATGAAGTTAGATCAAGATAGTGCAATCCGAACGAAGCGCCTGCTACTGCGGAGAGCCACTTGGGATGATCTGAAAGATATTCACGCTGTGATGTCTGCTCCCGCCGCCATGCGCTACTGGTCGAGGCTCCCGCACGAAACGCTGGAAGTCACCCGAGCATGGTTCCCGCTTGCCCTCATGGATCTGCAAAACCCTAAAATGGATGAACGGGTCATCGAGGTCGATGGTTGGGTGGCGGGTTATATGGGCATCTGGAACATGCCGGAGTTTGGCTTCATCCTACATCCGGATGCATGGGGAAAAGGTATAGCGACTGAGGCCGCTCGCTCCCTCATTCCGCACTACTTTGCTACGCACGCAATCGATCAGCTAACCGCTGACGTCGATCCCCGAAATACCGCCTCTCTCAAGTTGCTGCGGAAATTGGGTTTTGTGAACACTGGCTCGGCTGAGCGGACATTTCTACTTGGCAACGAATGGTGCGGCAGCTTGTATCTGGCGTTGCACTGTCCGCTCCTATAGCCCCAACGCACTCTGCACAGCGCCCTATCTGCGCGACTGCCGCTCGATACGGTGTCCACCCAACGGCCGCTTTCGGGATAACACGAACTTATCAGCATCTTCCGAGTTGGGGTCGGTTGCTGCAACCGTCAGCGCCGGTGTGCCATGCGGTAACTATAGATGGTGGTGCCGACCAGTGGGACCAGTAGCGCCAACAGCAGGGCCACGAAAAGATATATGGGCTCTCCCATAAACCCTGCGCAGGCAAGGAGCACTAGCCCACCGGCCACGAACAAGAGGCCGCCCAATCGCTGCGTCTTCTGCCAAACGACGGCATCGCCAAGCCAAGGCAATCGGATCCCGGCCAAACCATTGGGCTGCATCTTCGGCATGATGTTACCCAGCAGGACCAGCATAACCCCTATGGCAACGCAGATCATGCGGACCACCAGGTCCGGATAGCCCAGCCCAACAAGCACGACGCCGGACTGGATGGTCAGGAAGAGCCCCGTAAGCGCAGGCACAACTGTCCGCCAGGCATGTCGACTGGCTTCGAGTTGCGCCTGCGGAGCGAAGCGGCCCACGGCCCAGAATACCATGGTGGTCGCTAGGCCGATCAGAGGCGGCATGAAGAGTGCGAGGTCACGAGGCCAGAATGCGTCAGGCTCACCTGAGGGACCCCAGTGCACTGGGAGCCAGGAGCCCGACGGGATCAGCAGATATCCGCCGAGCGTCACCGCAAGGAGTGCGGTCCACAACCCTAGGTTGATGCGAGACAGGATGGCTCGGTTCATTTGTCGTGTTCCTTGAGACTGAGAAGGCTCGCGAGAGCCCCCTCGAGTATTGAAGTATTCAAGTGATAGATGATGCTGGTGCCGCGGCGCTCCACCACAACGAGCTCGGCTTCCTTGAGCTTGTTGAAGTGCACCGACAAGGTTGGCTTGCTGAACTCGAAGTGTTCCGCCAACTCGCCGGCGCTCATCGGCCCTTCCTTGAGCAAGGCGAGCACCTTCCGGCGAGCCGGATGGGAGAGCGCTTCGAAGACTGCATTGATGCCCATAGATAGACCATTGTTCGAGTGACAAATAAATAGCGTCCTTGCTAATTAGCGTAAAGGCTAAAGATTGAGAAAAGGCGCTGGCAACCGTCAGGACTGCATGATCGTAGGCGTCTCGATGTGGCGTGTGGCCGGGCACTTGAGTTCAGACCTCGGTAAGCCTAGCTTCTTCTACAAAGGCTACAGCGCCGGAGACGGAGGAAATCCTGCGCGGCACCAGTCTCAAACGACGTACCTCATTGCTGGTCCCCCAGCACGGAGCCAAGATGATCCAAACTTTGAACCTCGCACTTCGTTTTCTCCTCGAAATCGCCGCGCTTGTTGCGGTGGGGTACTGGGGTTTCCGTCTGCCAAATGGGCTTTTTGTTCAGGTTCTTGCTGGCATCGGATTGCCCGTTCTCCTGGCAGCCCTCTGGGCAGTTTTCCGTGTATCAGGCGACGGCGGGGCACCCATAGTGGCGATCTCTGGGCAGCTCAGACTGGTTCTGGAGGCGGTCGTCTTCGGCGTCGCCATCGCAGCATTGGTTGGCTCTGGTCAGCAAGGATTGGGTGTAGCGTTCGCGCTGGTCCTTGCGCTGCACTATGCAGTGGATCATGAGCGGACGGTTAGTTTTCTTCTGGGAAGGTCTTCGGTGGCCTGAGATTGCTGTTCGGGAAAGCCTAAAGGCTGTGGCATTGGACTGAATCTCTGAAGGAAGGGGACATAGGTGTCGAAAGGTCCAGCAGGCAAGGCATTGTTCTGGGAAGGGGGCAGTCTCTGGATCGGGCTCACCGATGTCCGCAGCGAGTACCACTCGCATCACGCCATTCAGCTTGGTCTGGCACTGACCGGTACCGCTCAGTTCAAGACCAGAAGCGACACCGATTGGGTGCACTATTCAGGTGTACTCATTCCGCCCAATCTCCTGCACACGTTCCAAGCTCCGGGAGAACTGGTCGCGAACCTTTTCTGTGAGCCTGAATCTGCTGTGGGCCGCAAGATTACAGTACGCCTGAATTCTAGGGCGCTCACGCCTTTGGATGCGGCCACCGCTGGCGACCTTTCCAGCGAGTTGAAGCAGGCCTTCTTCAAGGGACAAGAACCTGACCAACTGATCGCTGCCGCACAAAGGTGTTTCACAAACCTTGTTGATGGAGCGAGCTTCGCGACACCCACGGACCCGCGGATCGAGGGGGCGGTTGCCGAAATTCACCGCCGGGTCGATGAACCGCTAACACTGGGCGAGATCGCAAGTACGGTGCGGCTTTCCGAAAGCCGGTTCCGGCATCTGTTTGTGAGCGAAACCGGGCTGCACTTCCGGGGCTACTTGCTATGGGCCCGGTTGAACAGAGCTTTGCAGCTCGGCTTTTCGGGATGCACCTGGACCGAGGCCGCCCATGCCGCCAATTTCTCGGACGCGGCACACCTGACCCGCACGTGCCAGCGGATGTTTGGCTTCGCACCGACGCATGCACAACGTGGTCAGATCGAAGTCCAGTATCGGCCCTGACCGTGCAACCTCATTGTGTATCCACTCCCTCGCTGGACAAAGAAGCCAGAAAGGCGACCAGCGCGTCCTGTTCAGCGGCACTTAAGTTCAGCGGCACGAGTTCACTGTGCCCGGTTGGTGCGTCGGGAGCGTTGTTGTAGTGCGCTACAACGTCCGCAAGCGAGGCGATCTGTCCAGCGTGCATAAAGGGTGGACGATCGGCAACATCGCGGAGCGAGGGTGTCTTGAAGGCACGGACCAGCTCCTCGCCTTCTGCCTTCATGAACGTCAACTCCATGCATTCCTGAGGCTTCGCATCGCTAAACTCACCCAAGCAGTTAAAGGGATCGAGCTGGACCGCCAAAGCTCCCTCCGCTCGGCCGGTGTCCGTGGGCAGAGACGCCACCGAAGGTACACCGGTGTTGTGGAAGTCATTGTCGGTGAACAGCGGGCCATTGTGGCAGTTGAGGCATTCCGCCTTGCCGATAAACAGCTTGAGCCCCGCAACCTCCTGCTTGGTCAGCGCTTCAGAACGCTCTCCGTTCGACAAAGCGTCGGCATAGGCGTCGAATCGTGACGGCTGAGGCATGATGGTGCGCTCAAAGGCAGCTATCGCTTTGCCGACGCTTGCGAAAGCAAGGTCGAGGGGCATTTCCTTCGGGGCTCGTCCGAACACCTCGGTGAACGCATCGGCATAGTTGGCGGCGACCATCTCCACGACATCCTTGCGGTTACTGCCGTGCTCCACAGGATTCTCGATTGGTCCAAGGGCCTGCGACCACTGGCTGTCGGCGCGGCCGTCCCAAAACTGCCAGGGACTGTAAGCCGTGCCAGCAATCGGCATGGTCCGCCTTGTCGTCTCACCAATACCACGGCCCAAGGGTGTGCCATCCTGAAACTGCTGATCCGGCAGATGGCAGCTCGCGCATGCCACCTTGCCATTGGCGCTGAGACGGGTGTCGAAAAACAAATCACGCCCGAGCGCTGCCGCTGCCGGATTGTCCGCTACGGCATTGGACGGATCAGGTGGAAGAGCAGGAAGGCTGGAAAGCGACAGCGAAGCGATCCGCTGCCGTTCCTGCTCAGTCCAGCTATCGGTGCCGCCACGGGTGGCAAGGATACCTCCCGTTGCCACCATCAGGATGGCCGCAGTGCTGACGAGTGCCAGGGTCCGGTTCATGGCTAGAGCGCCAGGTTGAACGTGGCAGTGTCAGCGCCTTTGGTTCCGTCGATCTCGACATCCAGTACCCACCAGCCTGGCATATTGAAACGCATGCCACCCACAATGTGGCGGCCGTGGTGATCCTTGCCGGTGACTTGGGGAACGGTGGGCAGGCCATGACCGTGCTCTGGCATGCCGCCGTCCATCACGATTTCGGCTTCGATTGGCTGACCTTCGGCATCGGTGACCTCGACGAGCCAGGCGTGCATCTTGCCAACGGGCACCGGGTCGACGCTAGGGACCAGGGTGACCTGGTAGAGGCCTTCATTGGAAAGATGAGAGAGCGCGTAGTCCAGGTCTGAGGGCGGCGCGGATCGGGTGGCGGCGAATGCGATGCCACCGGCAACCAGCAGGGCGGCAGGAATGAGCCAAAGCTTGTTGATCTTCATGGGTCTTGTCCTTTGAGCGATTGATGTGCTCGTTTAGACAAGGTGCCAATCGAAGCGCTTGAACGTAGCGGCTGTTATGCAGTCGCCATTCGCGTCGGGGCAGCAGACTCGATGCGCAGTGAAGTTGGCAGCAGTCCATACATGCGGCGGCAGGTGCGTGTCAGATGGGCCGAGTCTGCGAAGTTGGTCGCGTGGGCTGCCTCGGTCCAGGAGGTCCCGCCGAAACCCATCTCAAGGGCTCGATTGAGGCGTGCCCAGAGAACATAGGGGCGGAAGGCTATGCCGGTCTCCTGCACGAAGAGGTGCCGGAACCGGCTTTCGCTGAGTCCTGCAACTGCGGCAGCATCGGCGAGAGACAAAGCTTGGTCGATATGCTCGGAGATCCAATCAATGGTGCGGAGGATTCTCTGGTCGGTGGTCTTCCGAGGCTGCGCCGTTCCGGCCAGCCGAGCGATCAAGGCCACACTCAGCTGGGCCAGCACTTCATCATCTGCGCCATTGTCGAACGCTGCAGCTAGATCGCTGACCTCCCCATCAAGGGGAACGATCGGAGCATCAGCGTGGCGCTCGAGCAGGGCTCGCCCAAGCGGCGTTTCCGGCTCGAACAGGATATTGACGATGCGCTGACCGGGGGCGCGGAACTCGTGTGGGGCTCCGGGGCGAACAAGGGCGCCCCTGTCGTACTCCGTCCAGTCGGCACGTGAGCTCGCCCTGAATTGTACGGGGCCGCTGAAACCGATGGCGATCTGGATGGCATGATGCGCGTGCAATTCAATGGCGTCGACCGCCAGGCCGATCCACAGATTGCCGCCACCCCAGAATATCACACGACCAATGCCGCTCACCTTCATGAGCAGGATAATCTCTCCTGGTGAGCGGAAAATCCAGTGGTTTGTAGATGCTGAACCGCTAGCGTCGGCGTGTTGCCTCCAGAATATCCTGGCGCGAGATCCCCAGCTCATTGAGCTGGCGATCGGAAAGGGCACCCAGCTGGATGCGGGTACGGCGCTTCTGACGTAGTTCGGTAAGGCGAGCGAGCAGAGGGGAAAGGAACATGGCAGGTCTCCGTTTCAGGTGACGGCGAACTAGCAAGTTTTCTGTGCTGCCCAATTGAACAAAGAGGCCACCCGCATAGCCTCTTCGTTCAAGCCCGGCGTCTGAAGGTGACCTAATCAGGGGGAAACGTCGATCTCGTCAAACAGGATTACTCAGATGGCCCTGGACCGCCGCACGCTTCTCCTTTCGGCACTTGCCCTTCCGCTTCTAACAGCCGCAACTCGTTCCGCTGAGACATCGGCTCCGACTCCCACTCCTGAAGATCACGACGGTATGGATCACATCGGCATGCTGATTTATCCCGGCTTCACTGCTCTCGACTTCGTGGGTCCGCATCATTTCCTTGGAGCTCTCCCGGGCACAAAGGTGCATGTGGTAACCACCCAGGCTGATCTTGCACCGGTAGCGTCCGACCTGGGCCTACTGGTTCAACCAACCGCCACGCTGGCGGATTGCCCGTCCGACCTGACGGTCCTCTTCATGCCAGGTGGCACAGCCGGAACCATTGCTGCAGCACGCGATGAGCAGGTCCTCGAGTTCATTGCGGACCGGGCCTCGCGAGCCCGGTACATTACCAGCGTGTGCACCGGATCGCTCATACTTGGTGCAGCCGGGGTCCTTCAGGGGAAGCGTGCCACCTCCCACTGGGCGACTGTGCCAGCACTGGCGCGGTTCGGCGCCATTCCCGTCCGGGAACGAGTCGTTCGGGACGGCAACGTAGTCACTGGTGCGGGAGTTTCGGCCGGTATCGACTTCGGCATCACCCTTGCCGAGGAACTCCGTGGCCGTATGTTCGCAGAAGCCGGCGTTCTGATCTCCGAATATGCTCCGGAGCCTCCGATTGTCGGCGGAACACTCGACACCGCACGTCCCGAAGTTGCAGCTTTGCTCGAACAGAACCTGGCGCCCTTCGTCGCGGATGCAAATACCCTAGAGATAATACGATGACCGCCTACAAGTTGATTATCTTCGATTTCGACGGGACCCTGGCCGATAGTGGCCCATGGTTCATGCGCACGCTGAACGATGTTGCCGAAAGGCATGGCTTCAGGAAGGTTAGCGACGAGGAAATTGAAATGCTGCGCGGTAAGTCAAACCGCGAAATCATCCGCTATCTGGGCGTAAGCTTCTGGCAACTGCCGGCAATTGCCCGGGACGTACGGAAGCGAAGCGCAGAGGCTGCCGATGACATTCGGCTGTTCGATGGCATCCCGGAACTGATCCATGCCTTGAAGGCTGGTGGGGTGCAGATTGCAATCGTCACCTCGAACGGAGAGGATACGGTGCGTCGTATCCTCGGGCACACAGCATTCCTTGTGGATCACTACGCCTGCGGAGCGTCCCTGTTCGGCAAGGCTGCCAAGTTCCGGGGCCTGATGCGCAAGCTGCAGCTCCATGGGAGTGAGGTTCTTGCCGTCGGAGATGAAGGCCGGGACGTCGAAGCGGCGCACCAGGCTGGCTTTGCCTCGGCTGCGGTCACTTGGGGCTATGCAACAAGGGATGCGCTTCGGCGATGTTCGCCCACTTACCTTGTGAGCACAGTTGCGGAACTGGCTGATCTGCATGGTGGATTACGTCAACAACTGCACCATTGAGGGGTCAATTTTACGATAGCACTCCCCAATTGCTAGAGGAACGGAGGAGCACCTATGTTGATAATCCGCCCTTACACCTCCGAGAACCAAGTCCAGCTGGTCGACATCTGGCACGAGGCTTCGCGTGTCGGTCATCCGTTTCTCAGTGAACAGGAATTGGACGAACAGAAGGTCCTTGTTCGTGACGTTTACCTACCAAAGGCTGAGAACTGGGTGGCGATCGAGGCCGGAGAGCCCTTAGGGTTCATCGGACTGCTCGACTGTTTCGTCGGCGGGCTCTTCGTTCGGCCTTCAGCACACGGCCAGGGTATTGGCCGCGCTCTCATCGAGCATGCCGCCAGCCTAAAGGGACAACTCGAGGTTGAAGTCTATGGCCTCAACCAGGCGGCTCTTGAGTTCTATCAGCGTCTCGGTTTTACAGTGACTGGCAGACGCGAGAATGATGACCAGGGACGCCCACTTGAGCTCATCCGATTGCTGAGGCGTTCCACGGGGAGGTGAGGCAAGCATCGCACAGGGCCGCTATTTCGCAGCCGTAGAGCGAGAATGCCATCACATCACTTATCCGCTAGCCACAGTGTTTAACAAGGATCAACTAGTGGCCGGGGCACGCGGCGTATATCTTACTTCCACAACCTGGGGTGGAGCGATGGTCTGGAAGATCGCCGGTATTGCGCTTGTTCTGCTAGTTGTCGGTTGGGCGTATTTGTTCTTCTCCTACAAGCAGTCCATGGCAGACGCGGAGCGAGCTTGGAGTGCTATATCGCAAAGAGCTTCGCCAGAGGAAAAACACTTCGACGCTCGCATGTTGGAAGGACTGCCCGAAGCTGCGCGGCGATACTTCATGCATGCCATCGCACCTGGGACGCCACTCAGAACCGCCGTCGAACTCGAAATGGGAGGCACCTTTCTGTTGGGGGACAGGACCAAGTTCCAGACTTATGAAATGGGGGCCAAGCAGATGCTCGCACCTCCTGATCAATTCGTCTGGATACCATCTCTTCGCTCCGGTCTGCTGCATATCACCGGCTCTGACGCTCTTGTCGGTGGGAAGGCTTGGACGCAGTTCTGGATCAACAGCTTCGTGCCAGTAGCCAACAGCCAATCCTCCCCGGATCTAGTTCGTTCAGCTCAGTTTCGCTCTCTTGTTGAAGGGGTATGGGCGCCAGCTGCGCTCCTTATCAGCAAAGATATTCAGTGGAGTGAACCTGCTCCCAATGTTGCCAGGATGACAACAACCTCAGGGGCCGCTCCAATCGTCGTCGACCTCAAGCTGGACGAGGCGGGTGCAGTCATCGAAGTGGTCGGCCAAAGGTGGAGCAACGCGAATGCAAGAGGTGAATTCCAGCTTCAGCCGTTCGGCGGAACAGTCGATGGCGAGGCGACTTACGGTGGATACACGATCCCGTCGATCCTGAAAGTAGGCAACCACTTCGGCACCGACGAGTACCTTCCGTTCTTTCAGGCGGAGATCATCAGCGCCCGTTATTGGTGATACCATCACCTTAGTACTCCAGTGACACAGACGGACCGCTGCTGATTGGTGGCGCACAGTCGCGTCGCATTCTGACGGCGAATGACAGCTTCTAGGTACTGCGCGTGAAGAGCTGGACGACCGTTATGGGGTCGCAAGCTGCCCCCTAGTGAGACTTCGCTGAAGGCAGCTACCGACCCCGTTTCCGCCGTTCAGGCGTCGCCAGCCGATTCCCAAAAGCGGACAATCGCCCACGTTAGCAACGAAAACCAGCGGGATCGTCAAAGCCGGTTCGCTCCCAGACGGCGGCAGGAGTGAACGACGAGCGTGCCTGCAACAGCATCAAGGATCAGGTCGACGGCAATAATTACCTACATGACGCCTATGTACCCATCCTGTCCTGCTTATCCTGGCGCCCGTTTTGCATGCTGAGTCAGCACAGCAGCCACAACGGTCTGGAGCTCCTCGATGCGGAATGGCTTGCGCAGCAATACGGCATCTTGTCCGACAGCGGCCTCAATAGCCGCGGTATCGGAATAACCACTGGCAAATACAATGGGCAGATCTGGATAGATCTGCCGCGCAGCAGTGGCGACTTCAGCACCGTTCATCCCCGGCATGGCGAAGTCCAACACTATGAGATCCGGCCGATGCCCTTGAAGAACTGCAAGCCCGGAGAGACCGTCGTACGCCTCGCTGACCCGGTAGCCCAAGGCGTCCAATGATGCGGCCAGCAACTGCCGGACATCGGGATCATCATCGACAACCAAGATGGTAGCGCTTGGCTCTCCTTGATCTGAAGTTGACGCCTGGGTCGGCTCGACTGCCACGGACTCGATGTCCGTTACCGGCAAGTAAACACGGATTGTGGTGCCAGAGCCAGGCTTGCTCTCGATCCTGGCCGTGCCGCCGGTCTGGCGGGCGATACCATAAACCTGGCTCAAGCCTAGGCCGGTCCCTTTGCCAACACCTTTGGTCGTAAAGAACGGATCGAACGCTCTGGCGACCACATCGGGATCCATGCCCATGCCCGTATCAGAGACGGAAAGCTCGACATACTCTCCGGCCTCAAGTTCTCCATCGCCGCCAGCCTTGTACTGTCGGCTCCTGATGGTCAGCTCGCCCCCTTCGGGCATGGCGTCTCGGGCATTGATCGCCATGTTTAGGACGGCCATTTCCAGCTGCGTTGTGTCCGACAGCACGGGCCCGTCCGCTTCAGCGAGATCAAACCTCAGCTGGACCATGGGGCCAAGGGTCGAGGCGAGCAAGTCACGCATCTCGTTGACGAGATCCGCAACATGAACCGGCTTCATCTCGATCCGTTGGGCACGGGAAAATGCCAGTAATTGGCCGGTCAATTTCGCCCCGCGCTCTGCAGCCTCAAGACCTGCCTGGGCATACTTCTTCACCCGTTCCAGATTGTCTGGCTTCCGGCGGATCAGATCAAATGCTCCCATCACGGCATTAAGCAGATTGTTGAAGTCATGGGCGATGCCGCCGGTCAGCTGGCCAACGGCTTCCATCTTCTGGTTCTGCCGCAAAGCATCTTCTGCCACAACCTGGCGGGTGACGTTGCGGCTGGAGCCGATAAGCCGCGTGATCCGTCCGTTGCCATCCCGCACTGGAACGATCGCGGAGTCCCAGTGCTGCATCTGCCCGCCAAGCAGATAGGCCTCCCGGAACTGATAAACTTCACCCGTCGCAACCACATGGCGATACATGTCCAGCAAGCTTCTGGCCACGTCGGGTGGAAGGAACTCCTCCACCCGCTTGCCGCGCACTTCGTTCACGGGAAAACCAAGAGCCGCTTGGTGGGCGGGGTTGAGTTCCTCGACAACAAACGCATCATCGGGTTCCACTTTGATGACAAACAGCGCCTCGGGTGAGTTCTCGAAATAGGCCCGGTACAAGGCGTCGGACTCGCGTCGAGCGGCTTCAGCCTGTGCGAGCATGGCCTGGGCCTGCACGCGATCGGACACGTCATAGGCCGTCTGCACCGCGCCGACCAGCTTGCCTTCCTTGTCTCGCAGGCTCTGGAAGCGCACTTCAAAGGCAACCCGCTCGAGGTCAGCGTCGCCGAACTCGTCGGTTAAAACGTACTCCTCTCCTGCCAGCGCTGGGCTCCAGCCCTGGTAGACCCGCTCACGCTCTCTGGGGAGATGAGCAACGAGGTCCAGCAGATTGTCGCCAGCTTTGGGCCGCTTGCCGTAAACGCGTTCGAACTCCTCCGCATTTGCCCTGTTGAGCGCCAGAATTCTGAAATCGGGATCACAGACCATGATCGATGCACTCGCGCTCTCAACCAGGCTCGCAAACAACCGCCGTTCCGCCAAAGCCTGTGCTACCCGGCTTTCAAGGTTGGCGTTGAGGTCTCGCAATTCCTGGTCAACGGCCTTGCGCCGCGTGATGTCGATGGCCGTTCCCACGACACGTACACAGCGCCCGTTCTCATCGAATATGCCCCGGCCTTTGGCAGCAACCCACCGAACAGCGCCATCTTCCTTGCCGATCGTGCGATATTCGACGTCGTAAAGGGCACGCTGTTCGGGATCAACGGCAGCACTAAACGCGGCGACTGTTGCGTCGCGGTCATCCGGGTGAAGCCCAGAATAGAAGTCTGCCATCGAAACCGGAACCTCAGGCGAAATGCCGAATAGGCCTTTCACCAAGGGCGGCCAGATCAACTCGTCCTTAAGGACATCGACGTCCCAGAAGCCGATTTCGGCATGTTCGGTGGCCAGCCGCAGGCGCTCCTCGTTTTCGCGCAGCCGCTGTTCGATACTTGTGCTGTGGTCTTCCGGCCGGGCAGCTGGCGAGGACGCATCTTGGGTGTCAGGCGGCTGATCAGCAGCAGTCATCCTTGATCCTTCTGAAGGGAACTTTGATGGGCAGTACGGCAGAGATATGACACTCAGGAAAAGCGTCTCTGGTTATCTGGTAAAGGGAGATCTACCCTTTGAGAACAAGAACGTTGAACGCTGCGATGTGGACCACTTCTGACTTTAAATCGCATGAAGGAAACGGAAGCTATGTCCCTGCCTGCGCGGCATATACCCGGGGCTCCAAGACCTGCAGCCAGAAGGACTAACAAAAACGTCTGCCTTTGTCTGATCCGGAACAGAGATATCGCGCCGGAAGCGATGAACCCATGTCGGTCTTGGAAAAGGCTCTAATGCATGTTTTCGAGCGAAGTTTTCCCAGAGCCTTGAGTCAGTTCCCGCACTGGAGAGATAGCGACGGAAGGGCAGATATCGACCCATTCCAGTCTTTCGGGTACGTTCATCGATTTCGACAAGCTGCCCTTTCCAACAGTGCCCTTTCAGCGCAGCCTTCGAACAGTTCCAGCTACTCGACGCTGTAAGCACTGGAGCGCCTAGAGCAGCGCCGTGGAAATAGGAAACCCAATATTGAATTTGGTGAGCAGGTTAGTTCCGGGATGAGCGGGCAGTCTTCGGCATTCGAAGGTACGTGGGATCAAACTCGGCTGATTGAACGAGGCCGTCCCAGTCTTTGATCGTAATCAGGTCTCGCTCCCAACTGATCTCACCACGGGCTCTGAGCTTCTGTACAGCGCGATTGGCATGAACTGGCGTGATGGCCAAGCACTCGCCAACTATTGCTTGCGATAACGGAAGGTGGAAGCTGTGATCGTCCACCCTGCCGATCTGCTGCAGGCGCAGGTAGAGCTCACATATCAGGTGGGCAAGGTGCTGGTGCGCCTGGTAACTTCCCAAGCAAAAACTCCAGCGCCTGTGAGTGCCGGCATCTACCAGCGTGTTCAGCCACAACAGGCGAGCGAGCCCGGTAAATTGTTCCGAGATATGCGCCAGCTGCTTGTGCGGGAACATAGCCACCTGACAAGTCGTCAAGGCTACTATGCCATGATCCATTGGCTTCATCAGCAGGCTATGAAGATCAACGAAATCCCCAGCCACATGCAGCGACGTTATCTGGCGGGAACCATCCAGCTTCAGATTATAGCGTGCTGCAAAGCCACTCAGAAGCAGAGTACTGTGGGAGGGCGACGTGCCTTCAAGCACCAGATTTGTGTCGGGCGGCACCTCGCGCTCGTGGCTCACCGAGTGCTCAAGAAGCGTCTGCTCTGCCAAGGAAAGTGGGCCATAGTTTAGGAGGCGGGCGATCAGGAGCCTTACCACGAAAGCGTCGGAAGCCATGCTCTTTCTCCATTCGGGGCAAGAGCAAACAGCTTCTCCCAATCGTCTGCGCCTTAACTTGAAGGCATCCGATGAGGTTGAAGTTATCACAACTATCGTGAAGACGCGCTATTCTGCATTAAAACGTCTAATCCATGTTATAGGTATTTCGCGGCTCCGAATTTGTCGGAAACAGTGGCACCTTTTCCATTGGTACTCCGCATCAGGAGATTACCGCATGGCCCGTTTTTTCTTCCACGTTGTGGATGGACAATTTGTTCCCGACCCAACCGGCATTGAGTGCATCACACAGGCACAAGTGAAAACTCAAGCGATCCGCATAGCCGGTGAGATGATCAAGGACCTTGGCTCGGAACTTTGGGACACCAGCCGCCTCGACCTTTTCGTCTGCGACGAGCAGAATAACACCCACCTAAAGCTTTCGTTCTGTGCTGAGGATGTTTCTGGTGCGCTGGGTGAGTTGGTGCCCGAACCGTCGGAAAACAAATGATGCTCACTGCGATACAGCTTTCCAAGGCAAGGGCAGAGCTGGACGCTGTCGTCACGGAAGCAGACCTGATGCAGTGGCACGACGACTGGATGAGCAGCGCCGAATATGCTGCAATGTCTGACAACGACGCTAAATATCTCGAAGCGTCATTCGAACGGAAGGCCCAGCACTTTGCCAGTGCCACGCAGGCAGCCACCGATCTGCAGGCGGAACACGCAAATCTTTGAGCGCCCTTTGACACGTGAACGTTTGAGACTGACCACGCAGCATGTTCCTGTAATGACACGCTTATCGGTAAGCTGGGGACCTGTAAGGGAAAGAGGATGGCCGGTTTTTGTAATGACCCCCCAAGGCTATCGGGGCATCCTGCCAATGCATGCGCCTTGAGGGACAGTGGAATAGATGTCAGCCTTGCTTAACGTTGCTGGCGCTCAAGGTCGAGGTAGGTGTCGTCAAACTGCCCGACCCGTTGCAAGGTCTTCCAGTCGAGAATTGTGGCGACACCCTTCTCCCACTCCAGCAGATGCCGTCGCCGCAGCTCCTGCACCACTCTGTTTACATGCACTGTAGAGAGGCCCAGCGCGTCAGCAAGCGCGCTTTGGGTGATGTCGAACGGGAAGCTGTCGTCGTTTTGCACGAGACCAACAACCCGTGCCCGGACGAAGTGCTCGCAAAAAAGATGAGCCATGTGACTTAAAGCCGGCATGCGGCCCATGGCCACCAGCCATTGTCGGTGAATGGCACCATCCATAATCGTGGACAGCCAAAGCATGCGGGTGAGGTGAGGAAGTCGTTCTGTGATCTCCAGTAGCTTGTCATGGGGGAACTCGACGGCCACCACATCGGTAACAGCCGAGACGCCATGGTCTAGCCTCGATAGCAGGAGGGAATGCAGATCGACGAAGTCGCCAAGGATGTGGAACGCGGTGATTTGCTGCTCGCCCATCTCCAGCATATTGTGCCGTGCCGCCATGCCGCTTGCCAGCAGAAGACTGCTTTTGGGACTGGCGTGCTGCCCGGCCATAGGCTGACCCGCAGCAAAATACCTCACTGGGCCGGCCGCTGCTCGAAGGGCTTCACGCTCCTCTTGTGCTAGGTGATCGCGCCAATCGAGGCGCTTGAGCAATGCTTCAACACCTGTAGCTAACCAATAATCCTGTTGTCTATCCATCCGCTATGCCGAACTGCCAGCCCGAGGAAAACTATGCCTGCGGGCAGCGGCTTGCATACTCCTCGCCCACACGGGAGTCGAGCTGGAACACGGAACTCGCCGAGGCATTGGATTCAACCTTTGCTTAAACCATCAAGCACACAGAACGCGGGCATTCGGCTTGCCACCGCCAAACGAGCCCGTCTGACTCGACCACATATCCGCCGTTTGGCCTCCTGCTGGAAAGTCTCAAAAGTAGACTTTGTCGCTTCTTACTGTTCGTCCACAAGTTAGGCATTGATTTCACGACCGGGTGTTTTTAGAAGCCGACTCCACCAAAGCTTTGGACGTGCTGTGAACCGGCTTGCAGAACTGGTGCTCGAGAGCGCCACCGACTATGCCATCATCACCATGGACCTTCAGGGTCTGATTACGTCTTGGAGTCCAGGCGCGAAAAGCATTCTTGGCTGGGATGAGTTTGAAGTGCTTTCGCGTCAGATCGACTTGATATTCACTCCCGAAGACCGTGCAAGCAACGTGCCTGCAAAGGAACTGGGCAATGCTCTGGCACACGGCCGGAGCCTCGATGAGCGCTGGCATATCAGGAAAGATGGAACAACCTTCTGGGCAAGTGGAGAAATGCTTCCCCTTGCTGATGGCGGGCCGCCAGAAGGTTTTCTGAAGATACTGCGGGACCGCACCCCTCAAAAGCGAGCGGAGGAGCTCCAGCACCTGTTAAGTCAGGAGCTTACTCACCGCATCAAGAACATGATCGCCGTCCTTCAGAGCATTGTGAGCCAATCCTTTAGAGGCGCTGAAGATATGGCCGCTGCCAAGGCTGCCATTCTGCGACGGCTGGCGGTTCTGAACACCTCTCAGGACATCCTAGTCGCGGGTGCGACCGAAGGAACGCCGCTGAAAGATCTTCTTGAAAAAGCTCTCGCATTTGCCGAGGAGCCAGGCCGCTCAAAAAGGATAGATTTGGGAGGTCCCCATGTTCATCTGGGGCCCGGCGCGACCATGTCCATGGCGCTCATCGTGCATGAACTGCTGACGAACGCGCTGAAGTATGGCGCATTATCAGTCCCGGACGGAGTTGTTGAGGTTAAATGGCAGCTCGCGATCATGGACGATCAGCCTGCCTTGCGCTTCGTTTGGACAGAAAACGGCGGCCCTGCCGTAGTGCCCCCAACTAGAAACGGCTTTGGATCCAGGTTGGTACGCGCAGGAATAAGTGGTGCCCGAAGTACTGTTGACCTGGACTTTGCCTCACAAGGTATTCAGTGCACGATCATGGCTGATCTAGCTGGCTTGCAGACAGGGTAAGTTGCCGATCCTTATCATCAAAGGCTAGCGCCAAATGCAGTTGTAGATCCTAGGCACCCCTCCATCAGGACATGAGGATATGGGCCATTATCGGAAGCAGCATTGAACTTTTTACGCTTCGTTTCCCAACTCACGGCCGCAACTTGGGGAGACTGGCCGATTGGTCGGGGAGGTCGGCTACAGGCCCATTTCCCGGCCACTCACATGAGCACTTGAAGGTACTCTGTTCGGCGAAAGTATCGTGACGGTGATGCATTTGCCGAGGCTACCGCACCATCATTCGGTAAAGCACCTCATGCCAAACTGAACTGTTTCCTGATGGCAAGGCTTGAACAGAAGGGCTGCCTCCGAACAAGCCGCTGCAGGATCGCACTTGCTTTTGGAGCAATGTCGCTCCACGGCTACCCGCCTAAGCTCCCCGGGTGTAGGAGGCAGCTTAAGTGCTGACCCGGAAAAAATCAGGACCAACCATCTGCCCGCCGAATCGCTACGGCGTCGCAATACAGCACCGTCGAAAGGACCGCGCCGTGTTCATCGGCAATCTCGATACGGCCGCTCAGGTCTATTGAACCATCGAGTGCATCTGCGCTGACGATGGAACGGGCTGATTTCAAGGCAAGCGTTCTGGCCTCGGCGACGTCGTTGCACACCTTGCCATCCTCATGGTGGAAGACATGTCCTCGATCATGGAGATGGAAAAAGAAGCGCGGCATTGCACATCAAACGGAGACTGGTTTGTTTCAGATCAGGTCGCCCGCCCGTTCGACAAGGTCACTTTGCCCTTCCTCCAAACGTTTGAAGTGGAGATACTCGGCCTCGAACCGTGCCGCCTTTTTGAGACCACGCGGGTTTGTGACAGTCAGAACCTTGTTCCGGAACTCAACCAGACCCTCTGCCCGTAACTCCTGCAAGGTGCGGTTGACGTGCACAGGGGTAAGCCCTGTTGCGTCTGCCAATTCGTCTTGGGTCACGGCAAAGGGGAAGCTGTTGTCGTTTGTCTGGCCAACGACCCGATAGCGGATCAGCATTTCGTAGAACAGATGGGCCAACCGCTCTCTAGCATTGCGCCTGCCGTGATCGATGATGCGCTCTCGCAGCACAGCAGCGTCGCTCATGGTACTCCACCAGAGCCCTTTGGTCAGGCCGCTCATCTCGGACAGCAATTCTTTAATGACATCCGCCGGAATCAGCACACATTCAGTGTCACTGATCGCCAAGATCTCGTGGTCCATGGCCTCAAGAACAAACACCTCGACGTCGCAGAGATCACCAGGAACAAGAAACGCCATGATTTGACGATCCCCGTTTTCCAGATGCTTGCTCCGCGCGGCTAGACCAGACACCACCAGATGAATCTTGGTGACCTTCTCACCGTCGGCGATGATTGTTGTTCGAGCTGGGTAAAGAACTCTCTCGCCGGCCAGGAGCTGATCGAGCCGCTTCAATTCGTCGGCTGTGAAGGCGGTAAACTGCTCAAGTTTGGCAGTCAGCGGATTATACACGGCGTTCTCCGGCTTGCTTTGAGGCATAAGCCTCTGTCGTAACAGGAAACGAACAAATCCTGAGGCGTCCTATATTAGGTTAGGGCCCCGTGGTGTTGAACACGCTAGCATCACAGCTATCGTTCGCATGCATGTTAAGGGCGCGAACGGCCGAGAGAAAGCTTTTTGCTCTTGCCCCAAACATGGGAAGAGCATCATGGCTCCCGCAGTTCTTTCAACACGTTCACTCGTCACCAAACTGGTGAACTACGGCCCACTCTCAACCGATGAGGAGACGGCGCTTGAGCAAGCCTCAGCGTCCGTCCGGGAGTTCGCAGCAGGCGACGACATGGTGCAGGAGGGCAGTTCTCCCGATCATAGCACATTGCTGCTGAGCGGCTTTGCTGCGCGATATAATCTCATGCTTAATGGCAAACGCCAGATCACCTCACTTCATGTCACCGGCGACTTCGTCGATCTTCACAGTTTGCTCATGCGGCCTATGGATCACTCCATTTTGGCCCTGACCACCTGCACAACCGCCAGCTTCCCACATGATCGGCTGATCAGCATCCAGGAGCGGTTTCCCAACCTTGCGCGTCTTTTGTGGCTAAACACCCTAGTCGATGGCGGGACGCACAGGCGCTGGACTGTTTGCGTCGGCAGCCTGCAGGGCCACAGACATCTGGCGCATCTGATTTGTGAGATGTACCTGCGCCTCAAGCAAATCGATCGGACCGATGGCTGGAGTTTCCATATTCCACTGACCCAGTCATTGCTGAGCGAAGCGCTTGCGATGTCTTCGGTTCACGCCAACCGGGTGGTGCAAGCACTTAGGCGCAGCAAGCTTATCCGCTGGGAACGTGATCTGATCACCATCCTGGAGTGGGATCGCTTGGTGAACATGGCAGAGTTCGACCCTACCTATCTCCGGATGCCAAAAGACGTTGTATTGGCGTAGGAAAAAGTGCCTGGGCTTCGCGTCAGAAACGCTGTCCAAATGCCAGGACGTGCTTGCGCCGCAGGCTGCGCTGGCACACCAGCAGCATGACTTCGGACCAATCCCGCGGATCGGCCTTCTCTGTTGCCATGACGGTCTGGGTGGCTTGCTGAACCGAGACTATGGGATGTGTTGAGGTGGAGCACGCTAGGTTTTCGGCAATAGCTTCGTCCACATGCTGAATGATGCTTGCGCTTAATGTCATGTTGAACCTCCTTGCTCAACATGCGGTACGCCGCTTCGCTTCGGTCTGCTCTCACCTTTGTTAGATGCGGTTCAACAACCCGCTCGATCCTTGCTACTGTTTACATGATTTCAGCCGTGAACTACTTCAACAACAGCTTCGATCGCAGTCTGGCCATTTATGATCGCCCTGGGCTAAAACCGGACCGTCTTCAAACCACCCCGTCAGTGACATGGAAGGCGGCTCAACTGACCGGCAGAAATGGGGCCGGTAGCGGACACTCTGCTTCTGATCGCCCTATCGTGAAATACGGACACCGTACGCCCGATTGGCGATACCGCCCCAACTATGTTCAAGGACATTCAAGACCACGCCCAGGCCCGATCGGTCCCGACCCGCAACGACGGCCGAAAAGGATCAACACCGACCACGGTCTCTTCACCTGCCTATCGGCGGCGCGGTGGTGACGGCGACGTATGTGAGGGCCTCCGAAAGCACCGCATAGGCCTCCTCGATTAGCTTCGCGTCACGTTGCCACTGACCGTCGGCGCCGCCCCTGAATTTCTCGCCATGGAAGCAGCTGTTCCGGACCCGGCAGACGCCTTGCACGATGAGCTGATGAACATTGGTCAGCGGCGTTGTCACGTCGGGCTTCCACTCCAGTGCGTCGCTAAGCTGACGTGGCGGAGTCCCGATCAGCGTCGGAGCGATGCTCTCTGTGACCATCTTCTGGAAGAAGGCGGGGCCGAGAGCCTTGGCGAAGGCGTCCCAGTCGGCCATGGCATGATCGCGGTCGGAGCGCAGATATCCTGACCGCTTGAGCGCGTATTCCGCGTCGCCAAACAGGGCAACAAAATCGTCCCCAATGCGGTATGGGCTTTTCATCTAGCTACCTCTATTCGGCCTTAGCGTCGCGGCAAAGTCAGGGCCTCCGCACCGCGTCTTGAATGCCGCTGCCGCAGTGCCTTGGGATGAGAACGCTGGCAGTTTAGCCGCCCGAGCGCCGCCTGTGCTAAACCGCTTCCTCGGTCAGCCAGTCTAGCACGAACCATTCGCTGGAGAAGTACTGAGGCATTTGTTGCCCAACTACCGTCAGCAAATCCACAGCCGTCATTTGGGGTGATAGTTTGCGGGCGTAGACTTCTGCCAGTGCCAGCTCGAGTCCACCGTTCCCGGATTTTGCCACGACCCTCCAGCCAGCCGAGACATGTTTAATGATGGCTGGTACGAGCTCTGACCGGACGAGAGAGTATCGACCGTGGGTGAGTAGGGTAAGATCACGCATGAGCCGCGCCGCCGGACTCTCAGCAACTTTAGAGACGTGCTTGGTAAAGCCGTGCAACAGGAACGGCTCCCTCGAGCCGCTCCCAACGGCGTAGAGTTGGGTTGCTGCGTCCAACAAAGGTGAGATCAGGATGCTGTCGCCGAAAATGCGCTCGAAGGCAGTTGCAATCCGGCGCATGAACGCTTGGTCGTAGCTGCCACGGACTACCTGGTAGCTTGCCAAGTCGAGGACAAGGAGCGAGATCATCTCGTAATTGGAAGCTGTGTAGAAGTCGGCAAGTCTTGTCGTGAAATGGCTCGCGTCGGCCCTATTGTCCGCACCTTTTGCCGGTTTAACCGTGGTAGCAATGTGCCGGATGGCGGCAAGCGACGCGATCGCTGTATCGACGTCTTCGCGTGAAACCGCTGTTGCGTACCGACTGAGATGCAGGTTCGCTTCGAGGTTGGCGTGCAGACGACTTGGTTGCTTCGACCGGGCGAGATCGGCGATGCCCAAGTCCTGACCTAGGTCAGCTTCTACGGCCGCCAGGACCAACCAGTTATCCGGAAGCGAGGCGAGCGTTGTCGACATCAACTCGGCGTTAGTCAATTCGAGCTGGGATGCCTGGCCGAAGTCAAATGGCGGCTTCTCCACGTGCGGAGCTCTCGCCGGTTCCTGATGCAGCAGACCGATTAGGCCCCGACCATACTGGTGTACCCGCTCAGCCTGCCGCGATGATTGTGCGCCGAAGCGCTCGAGCTCCTGCAGCACCTGTGCAGCCGTTCTGATTGCGTCGGCTTGAGCACCGCTCCGCCATTGCGCCAAGCTAGTTTCAACTAGAATGCCTGTCCGGATTGGCCATCGATCTTCGGAGTCGGTCAATCGATCCCGAGCTTTCGCGAATAGCCGAATGGCTTCATCGAACCGCCGGGACTTCCCGGCGGATACTGCGCCGTCCCTGATAGCTAAGACGTGCTCAAGGCCATCGCGTGGTGATATGCTGTCTTCAATGGTGATCGTCAGGTCTACTGCTTCGGAGTGGCGGCCCAAGTGTGCCAAAACTCTCGCCTCTTGCCTGACTAGCGCAGGCAGGGTTCCGTGAAGATCGATTGCAGCGAGAATTACGGCAAGAGCTTCGTCCTTTCGCTCTAGGCACTCGTCAAGGATCACCGATCTCGCGCAGACGACCTCGATCTCCATGTCCTTGCGCTGCCACTTGCCCACGAGGAACTCGGCCGCTGTGTATGTCGCGTAGGTGGCATCCATGTCCCGCTTCGCGAGTTGATCGCCTGCCCACCCGGAGCTGGCGAGGACCGAAAGGCCGCCGTACATGATATCGATGGTGTCGAGGAAGCGGTTCCTGGTTTCTGCGGGCAGGGCGTCAAATGCTTCTACAGCTTCGAGGAAGTCCGAACCGGTGTGAATCTTCCCGACGATACGGGTGATCAGGAAGTCAGACGTGTCCATGTCCGAGCGCAGTTGTGGGGGAAGAAGTCGCTTCGGATCTTCCAAGTCCCCGCCCGATATCTGTTGCACCGCAGGATATGCTGAACGAAGTCGGACGGCGAAATTCATGCGCTGCGCGAAGGGGAGTTCTGCGTCGGACATCAAGACCTGAAGGGCGCCCGTGGCTGTGAGTAGGGCGCGGGGTGTTGGGTCCAACCCATCTAGCTCCACCAGCAACCGCGAGGCCGCCTTTCTGGCGATGTCGTGTTGATCGAGCGCAGTCGCAATTGCAATTTGGAGCACACGCAGCATAACGCTTGTGACGAAATTGCCGGAGTACATAAATCCGTCCGTCGTGAGCGCGGTGATTGGGGATAGCATTGGCGCCGCGGACTTAAACCGCTCCGAGCCCATGGTTTGCATGGTCTCCGCCAATTTTACGAGCACCCAGTCCTGTTCACCGAGGTATGCGTTCCAGAAACACAGTGGCAGCGTTCGGTCGTCGAGCTTCCGTTTGGATATCCAGTAAATGGACGCAGACCGCCGCCACAGCTTCGTTTCCTCCGGCTGCACGTCGTTCGTAATGTCCGCGATGAGTGGTGACACTCGGAGGTCACCCTTCGGCAATACCTCCAGCCACGTGCCTTTCAGCATTGCCAGCGCATCGGATGCGCTCTGCAACGGAGGATCCAGGGCAGCGAGCTTGAGAGCCAACCGCTCGTCAACGCGATCAAACGCGCTGCCGATCCGTCTGAGCAACTGGCCGGCTTCGAACGACCTCGTGCTGTCCAAATCCCGAAGGTTGTCGAGCAGTTTCCTGCGGGCGGCCTCCCTGGTAAGCTGCACTCCTTCGCTCGTTGCACCGACGTCCTCGAAAAGAGCATCCTTTGGCCATGCTCTTGCTCTGAGGCTGGCGATTTTGGTCGAGACGAGTGTCGGGTGCCCACCAGCGCTCGCGGCCCCAATCATCAGCGCCCATGCCCGGTGGCTGTCTGAAGGTTGCGGTTCCTTTTCCACAAGTTCCAGAATGTCCTCTTCGGAGAAATAAGGTGCCGCTATCGGCGGTGCCGTGGATCCGGCGTCGGATAGCCACTGGGGAAGCGGCTGTTGGTGTGACGTTACTATGACGCGACCCCCACTAGGGGCGAAGGTGCGAGCAAAGCTCGCCAAGCGATCCGCGATCGCTTGGCCGGCGGCGCCGACGACATTGTCCACGATGATGCCCGTGATGCCATCTGGGGAGATACGGCTAAGCAGATCGCGCCAGGCCGACAAGGCAGCCAGTGGCTGATCGCGGACTGCCCAGAGGTCCAGCACCAGCCACTGTCCCGTGAATCGTGCTGCGAGCAAACGCGCTATTGTGGACTTACCGGTGCCATGGGCGCCGTGAATCCAGATCAATGGTTGGCCGAGATGCTGCTGGACCAACCCGTCGACAGTTGAGGCCCTGGTCGCCAGGTTAGTCGGCAACACCACTGGCGCAAGAAGAAGATCATCCGCCAAGGCAGGAGGGCGTGCCATCCTCTCGACCACCAAGGCCTTGCCAGCGAAGTCTTGAAGCAATGCCTCGAGGTCGCTCCGTCTGAGCCTTCGATCGGGCGGATTCGGAAGTGACGCTTTTTGGAAAACAAGATCGATCAGACCTGTTACCGCCATATCTGCAACCACGACGGGCAGATTCATCCCGGCATAGAGGGCACGAAGCTTATCCTTCGCCGACAAGAAGACGGTATCGCTCGGCAACTGCTCTAGTTCGAAGCTCACCCTTCGTAGGAGGCGCTCGCGAAGCTCTTCATCGGAGGGAACCTGCTCCAGCCAGGTGCCAAGCTCGGTGTCGCGAAATGCTGCTTGTAGCAACGTCCTCAGTGGCGCGGTATCGGCGCCTATGGCAGCCGACCGCCAGTACTCGATTCCAGAGACCCCGCCCGGCATCGAGTGGCCGCGCTCAACGGCATGCCCACCTCGCGCGAGGAATACGAGCTGCCGCCTCACCCTAGATGCCTGGTCGTCGACACGCCACAGACGCAGGATCGCACTGCGGATCGCGTCCGATTGCAGGCTCCAGGCCGGAGGCCCTGCAATAGCTTGGGAGTTCTTGACTTGAACGTCGGTTTGGAGGTCCTCGGATCGAACGGAGTAGTCCTCTTCAACTTCCAACAAAAGCTCGGTGGTAGGGTCCTCAAGGCCAAGCAAGGCATGGACGCTTTGGAGGATCTGATACCTGAAGCCGGCCATGACGTGAGCGGCTGGTGCCGAGCTCCCAGTTCCTGCCAAAACTGCCCTCCCGAACCGCTCCCAATGGCACCGGCCATGAGAACCGGCTCACCTTAGCCCTCAATTTACGACCTGTCGCGACACCTGCGATCGGTTCAGACGGCTGATATGCCTATCGGCGGCTCGCCGGACTCGATCTTGCCGCCCGGCTACAAGAACACCGGCGTCCCCTGCTTGCGCACCAGCATGACGAAACTAGCGTGCAAATCCAACCATCTATTTCGATGCCTATGTTCATGCTATGTACCCCGTAGAGGTGAAGCATGTTCGACAAGCTCATTAGTGAACTGAAGGCGCTAGAACATATCGAAGTCAGCGTTCCTTTGGAGGCTGACTCCGACGGGTATTACGATAAGGAATGTCCTGCACCCAACTGTTTGTTCGGTTTTAAAGTCCACGGAGAAGACTGGAGTGACATCGTGCGCGACGAGGAGGTGTTTTGCCCTTCGTGCCGGCACGCCGCTCCCGCAAAGAGCTGGTACACGACCGATCAGGTGGAACGCGCGAAAGAGCAGGCCCTCGATCAAGTTAAAGGTCGCATCAACAACGCCATGCGTGCGGATGCCAAGGCTTGGAACCGGCGTCAGTCGCGTAACTCTTTTTTGAAGGTCACCATGAATGTGACTGGCGGGGGGATAACGCCTGTACTTATACCAATCGCGGCCGCGGAGCCCATGCGACTTCGCACGACATGCGATGCCTGTGGCTGCCGCTACTCATACATAGGCGCAGCGTTTTTCTGCCCGTCCTGTGGCGTGAACTCCGCTGATCATACCTTCAAGCAGACTCTCGGCACGATCCGCACCAGTGTGAGGAGCGGACCGCAGTTGAGGGAAGTGCTGGAAAAAGATGATGCAGAGGTTTTGATCCGCACTTTGCTTGAGAAGGGCTTTCAGGACGCGGTTATGTGCTTCCAGAGGTTGAACGAACAGCTGCGCGAAGGGCTGACCGATCCACCGGCGGCGCGGCGTAACCTGTTTCAGAACCTGGATGAGGGGTCTAGTTTCTGGCGTCATGCGGTCGGCAGGGATTTCGAGGCGATGATCGGCTCGGATCAGTTGACCCGCCTGCGACGCTATTTCCAGCAGCGGCACCTACTGGCTCACCGACAGGGTCTTGTAGACGCCGACTATGTCGCGCGCAGCAGCGACAACAGCTACGCCGAAGGCCAGCGCTTGATCCTGAAGGAGGCCGATGCGCTTGAGTTAGTTGGACTGGTGGAGGCGCTCGGGGAAGCAATCGCGGCAGCGGCGCGGAGCAAGATCAGCGAAGCCTGATGCCTTGCCTGCTCGGCGCGAGTCCACCCGACGGCTCTGCCGCGGGGTCTTTCCCGGCGCCGAACAACCGGCCGAACAATTCGGGTTAACGTTGTAGGAGCGGCGTCCATCGGTCAGTAGAAGGGGCGCTTACGATCATCGCCGAGCCGCCATGCCACAACCAGCGATCGACCAGTTCCTTCCGCGAACGTGCGTTTCTCAAGTTTTCTGAACAGACGAGTCATGGCCGGCGGCCGCGATGAAAGCGATGTCTGCTTTCAGGAACGGACTGCGGGGCGCCGTACGGCCGATATGGGGCGCACTGCTGCCTTCATCAGCATCAGATAAAGCGGCTTAGCAGGGAACGCGGGTTTTCTTGGACTAGCCGGCTCCAGAAACAAGAACGCTCCGCGTGCACGGAGCGTTGGTCGTTTATATTTCTGAGCCTATTGTGAAGCCTAGATCGCTCGAGGAGGAACAAAGGGGCGGCCGTACCGCGTTCGAAAGCGTTGCTTATGGTATGCTGTAAGCGCGTTGAAACAGGTGGCGAGAGACGCCGAAAAAGCCTTTGTACTCATGCTCTTACTCCGACTTACCACCTCCCAACGAGCTGCGATGAAGGTTAGTTCCGATGCTGGTGCTCAGCTGAGCGCTTGGGTTAGCAACACGCAACAACCAGGCATTCTTGTCCCTGAGAAACTCGGCCAACAACAATGCGTATTCGGGCACAACTGCTCCTGCCACGCTGGAGCGTCTGGCTAACACGTCCCGCCATTGCTTGATCTTGGGGAACCCCGAAAGCAGAGACTGCGATGTGTATCGATCAAAAACATCGAAGTAACGGAATGCTGGAGCGAACACCGCATCCACGAGACTGAAGTGCTCACCACTGAAGAACGGGCCCCGCCCAAGTACGCGATCGAGACCCTGAAGCTTAGCTTTCAGCTTATTTGCAGCCGCTTCATACGCCAGCTCATCCGCTGCGATCTCCAGAGACCAGATATCAGCTAGGACGGACGAACCATACTCCATCCATGCTCTGTTATGCGCACGGGCCAGCGGGTTCGCGGGATGTAGCGGCACGTCAGGATGACTGTCCTCGAGGTACTCCAAGATCACCGAACTCTCAAAGAGCACCGTTTCTCGTCCTTCATCCTCAACCTTAAGGAGAGGCACCTTGCCAGTGGGCGAGATGCGCGTGAACCAATCTGGTTTGTCTGTAAGGTCCACATATCGGAGGTCAAAGGGGATATCCTTTTCGGCCAGAGCAATTGCGACCCGCTGCACATAGGGGCAGAGTTTGAAGCTGATGAGCGTATATTTGGTCATACTTGCATCCCCTCAAACGTGCTGACGCATAGCTTCCTGCACGGCCGGCCTAGCACCTACACGCGCCTGCCACGCGAGGATGTGCGGGAAGCTGTCCAGCTTGACCTTGGCGAACTTGCTCCAGCCCAGAATGGTGAAGAGGTAAGCATCGGCTACGGTGAAGTTGCCGAGAAGATAGTCGCGACCGGATAGTTGTTGTTCCACCAACTGCAGGCGGAACGCGATCTTGGAGCGGGCGGCGTCCTGTGCGGCTTGACCCACTTCAGGGTGGAACAGCCAAGGGCTGAACGACTTGTGCAGCTCGCTCGAGATATAGTTCAGCCATTCCTGCAGAACATAGCGATCCTCCGAGCGGCGGTCAGGAGCAAGTCCGCTGCCAGGTGCGCGGTCTGCCAGGTACTGTAGCTGTACGGCGACTTCACTGAGGCGTCGGCCATCCTCAAACTCGAGTAGTGGTACATAGAGCTTGGGGTTCACATCCGCATAGCTAGAGCCATCCGGGAGGGTATGCGGGTCATGGTAGATGTCGACCTTGACCAGCTCAAAAGGCTGATCAGCTTCCAGAGCCGTGATGAGGGTAGCAAGAGAGCAGGCATTAACGCCGTAATAGAGCTTCATTTTGGGGATGCACTTTCCGTTTCGGTGTTGCGATGCCCTTGTTTACAGCGTGCATGGAGGAAAGTGTTCTTGTAATTTCACCAGCTGAACTTGCATGACTGCAAGCTGAGCTGGTGCTATGTCATGGCCATGGAAAACTGGAACGACCTCAAACTTGTGCTGGCGATCTTCCGCGCTCGAAGCCTGACCGGCGGTGCAGGTCTGCTCGGGATCAACCACTCCACTATCTTCCGCAACCTCAACAGCATCGAGGAGAAGCTAGGAGCGCGGCTGTTCGAGCGGTTGCCAGGTGGCACGTACCTGCCCACGCCAGTTGGAGAGCAGGTCGCCCGTGCCGCCGAGCGCATGGAGACCGAAGCGCATGCTCTTGATGGGGAAATCACCGGCACCGATACCCGCCTGACCGGCTCCATTCGCGTGACGGCTTCTGAAACGCTGGCCTACAGCGTTCTCACGCAGCAACTGGTGCGGTTCCGGCAGGAGCAACCAGGCATCACTGTCGAGATGCTGATCGACAACCGGATCTTCAATCTGTCACGCCGCGAAGCCGATGTTGCGCTGCGGGTGACCCGGCCCAAGGAGGCAGAACTCTTCGGCCGCAAGCTCTCATTGATCGGTTGGACGATCTACGCTGCACCGGGCATGGTTGACGCTGGCCTGAAAGAGCCAAATGCTCTTGCCCACTTGCCCTTTGTCGGCTGGGGAGAGGATGTACGCGGTGTTGCAGCCGCAGAATGGCTAGCCGACGCAATTCAGCCGCGCGCTGTCGTTTACCGCTCAAACAGCCTCATCAACCAATATCGAGCTGCACGGGAGGGCATGGGGTTGGCGGTTTTACCCTGCTACTTGGCCGATGGAGACCCTGGATTAGAGCGCGTGATTGGAGAACCCGTTGCCGAACTCACGCGTGAGCTCTGGATTGTCACGCACGAGGACCTCAAGGGTACGGCGCGGATAAGAGCATTTCTCGATGTTGTCGGTGGTGGATTGGCTGAACAGCAGCAGTTGTTCGAAGGCAGGCGGTCCTAAACAGCTTGGTATTGAATAAAGCCACCAACAATGCCGTCAGGTGACGTGCGCTTTTAAGATCAGCAAAACGGCCGGTGAACGGCCGAAATAGGGCGCATTCCCGCAAAGTTATTTTGACTTCGCCCGCCGGCTGCGAAGTGCACCACATCTACTTCCGTTCGGCAGTAATCTAGGTAAGCTAGCTTCCGAAATGCCGTTAGGGGAGCACATGGGCATGTTTCGCTTCTTGATGAGCCTCTTCCGGGCAAAGCCCAGTGCTCCACCCCAACCTTCAGACTACCCGACAAAGTCTTGGGCTGTGCGCCGAGAAAGCGTTGTGGTTCTAACCCGGCCTGCTGCCAAGCCGGTGCCCGCCCACATCATCAAGGGTCCATGCTGGGTTATCGATGGCGACACTATCGTCATAGATAAGGTCCACATCCGCCTCGCCGGAATCGACGCTCCCGAACTTGATCATCCCTACGGCCAGAAAGCCAAATGGGCGTTGGTTCAGCTCTGCAAGGGCCAGACCGTAACCGCCCACATCAAGCCAGAACTCTCCTACGACCGTCTGGTCGGCCAATGCTTCCTACCGGACGGTCGCGACCTCGCCGCAGAGCTCGTCAAGCAGGGGATGGCGCTAGACTGGGAGAAGTTTTCAGCAGGGACTTACAAGCATTTGGAAACGGTTGATGCACGAAAACGCCTGTGGCGGGCAGCAGCTCGGCAACGTGGATGGATGCCGCCTCGCACACCCGGGTAATCTTCCGATCTCCATCTATCCATTCTAGCTTCTGCTTGGCCTTAATCAGGCGGCAGCTTTTGGCAAATCCTCTAAGCGAGCGAACGTCTCCTTAGGGGCGCAAAGCTGCGGCTGACGGGATGGATTCAGATTGCAGAAGCGTAGCGAGAAGATTTCTGGGGCGTCATGAGCATGACGGTTCAAAAGCGACGATGTCCTGCGTAGACCCAACAGTCGTTTGTTGGTGGGTCTTTAGGAGGATCAGCACTGCAGCTTTGCACTAATGCGCGGCAGCTATTGAGATTTTTCAGAAAACT